>Ga0207931_1000040_pt1 | contig 42633 bp, 39 predicted proteins | sample NGESurdeep092012_2_FD_184478 | JGI IMG/M metagenome (GOLD analysis project Ga0207931, IMG submission 184478) | Arctic peat soil microbial communities from Barrow, Alaska - NGEE Surface sample 415-1 deep-092012 (SPAdes) | ecosystem: Environmental > Terrestrial > Soil > Wetlands > Peat ...
GCAGTCATGCGTTCTTCGGTTTTAGCTGCTTCATCAAGGACAGACTGGTGGGTTGTGTAGGCGATCTTTCCTTCAACACCGAGGTCGGTTATAATGCTGACGGCAAAAACCGGCAGATTCATGTGACGTGCAATGATGACCTCCTGCGTCGTCGACATACCAACTGCATCCGCACCAATGATCCTGAAGTATTTGTATTCAGCAGGAGTTTCAAAAGTAGGACCGCTTGTCGAAAGATAAACCCCTTTATGGACTCTTATCTTATGATCCTGTGCAATGATCAAAGCTTTTTTGATGAGGTATTTATCATACGCCTCTCCCATATCAGGGAAACGGGCACCTATCCTGTCGTCGTTTTGTCCGATAAGAGGATTGGGAAGAAGGTTGATATGATCAGTGATTATCATAATGTCGCCGATCCGGAAGGCAGGGTTCACCCCTCCTGCGGCATTCGAGAGGAAAAGGCATTTAATTCCAAGGTATTTAAGTACTCTGATCGGAAGTGCAACCTGTTCCGGACCATATCCTTCGTAGTAATGGAACCGCCCCTTCATTGCAACGATTTTCTTCCTGCCAAAGTCACCGAAGATAAGCTTCCCGGCATGTCCCTCAACTGTTGAAACCGGGAAGTTGGGTATATCTTTATAGTCTATCTCAATGCAGTTCTCCATGTTGGCTGTAAGACCACCAAGGCCGGTACCAAGAACAATTCCTGCATCAGGATTTACAAATCCCTTAGCCTTAAGAAACTCTGTTGTTTCGTTTATTTTTTCTAACATAATCAACTATCAGATTATCAAACTCATTCTGGTCGTCATTTAAAAACCATATTCCAATCGGAATATAGTAGAATGCTGACCGTATTGGTTCTGCAATATTAGTAAATTCCCGCAACCTCACACCATCCTTTTCGGTGGTAAGGATGTACTTAAGGGGAGCTCTGAGGTTGTTGTATGCGCTATGAATTTTTTCAATGTCATTCCTGGTGAAGTTATGATGGTCGCCAAATGAAAGGTGAATAATTTCACTTGCTCTATCTTCCAGGTATTTTGCCAGAGGCCCGGGATTGGCAATACCTGTGACAAGTACAAATCCCTTTTCACTGGTTTTATCAGACAGTAACAGGGCTTCGTTTTTTTCCTCATTTTCAAACAGAGGCTGAGGATCGCTGTAAGAAATTGATGTGAAGTACAGGTTCTGGTAGGGCTTCTTGTTTACATCTCTAACTATCAGTCTGCGCTGAATCGGGGATATATTTTCAGGCGATTTTGTAATGAGAATGATATCCGCCCTGTTCATATTGTGCCTGTTTTCCCTCAGGTTGCCATATGGGAGCATATGATCATTTATAATGAGGTTATCAAAGTCGGAAAGAAGGATTGAGAGTCCGGGGGTTATTCTCCGGTGTTGGTAACCGTCATCAAGAATTATCACACCTGTTTCCGGGCAGGCTTTCATAATCTCTTCCACGCCATGAACCCTGTTCCTGTCAACTGCGATGGTTATAACCGGATATTTCCTCGAAATCTGCAATGGTTCATCCCCGATATCGGAAACAGTTGAATTAGAATCAGCGACGATATATCCTGAGGATTTTCTTCTGTACCCTCTGCTCAGAACAGCAACCTTATAGCTTTTTTGAAGCAGTTCGATCAGGTATTCAGTATGAGGAGTCTTCCCGGTTCCTCCTGCCGAGAGATTTCCAACACATAAGACAGGTACGGTGAACTCACGGGATTTTATTATTTCTGCACTGTAAAGAAAGTTCCTTACGTCTGTGATTAATCCATATAGGAGAGAGAAAGGGTATAAAAATATGCTCCTTGTTTTTGCCATTTATCAGTGTATCTCAATAAAATACGGAAGACGCGCCTGTATGCCGGACAGATCCCTTATCTCAGTTATTTCATTATAAAACCTGAATGATTCGCCAAGCTCTTTTTTAATGAAGCTCATTCGTAACTCACCGCCCAGCTGGGTAAGTAACCTGGTATAGGGATCTTCGGCTTCAGGAAGTTCCCTTACCGAATACGAATTGAGATCGATTCCGGCAAGAGCAACAGCCCCTTTGATTGCATCTTTAAGACCTCCCATCTCATCAATGAGTCCTATTTTCATGGCGCTTGATCCGCTCCATACCCGTCCCTGTCCGATGCTGTCGACCGATACTGCAGTCATTTTTCTTCCCTCGGCAACCTTGTTTACAAAATCGCTATAGATCTTTTCTATACTTGCCTGCATAGTCTCTTTTTCATAGACGCTCATCGGCCTGTAAATTGAAGGGAAATCCGAATTGGTATTTGTTTTTACAGTTTCAGTGGAAATGCCGAGCTTCTTTTCGAGAAGATCACCAGCATTTGGGATCATGCCAAAAACACCGATCGACCCCGAGATGGTTGTCGGACTTGAATATATCTTTGTTCCGGGGGCTGAAATATAATACCCGCCTGAAGCAGCGAGGTTCCCCATAGATATTACAACAGGTTTGGCTTTGGCAGCCAGCATGAGCTCTCTCCACATGATATCTGATGCAATTGCATTTCCGCCGGGAGAATTAACTCTCATTACTATTGCTTTTACAGTGGTATCGAGTCTCGCTTCGCGTATTATATCTGCATACCGGTTTCCGCCTATGTTATAATCTGACCCCTTACCCATTACTATGGTTCCGGAGGCATAGATGACATCAATTTTGTTTTTTGAATCTGTAACTTTTTTAAGATCAGGAACTTTAGAGTATTTGCTCATTGAAATAAAATGGATCTTATCATCCTTTTTCAGACCAGAAAGAGCTTTCAGGGTATCATTAAGTTCATCGCGGAAAAGAAGACCGTCCACAAGTCCGCTTTCTAGTGCAGACGAAGCAATATTACCGGCAAGTTTGTCGGCAAGAAGGTTAAGCTTCTCCTCCGGAATGCCCCTTGAGGCAGACATCATTTTTACGACATGATTCCAGATTGACCCGACATACTCTTTAATCTGCTCCTTGTTTTCGTCACTCAGCTTGTCAAGGATATACGGTTCCACTGCACCCTTGAACTTACCGTGACGGGTAACCTGGACCTCGACGCCAATCTTCTCCAGGGCTTTCTTGTAGAACATAACTTCACCGCTAAGCCCTTTGAAATCAACCGTTGAGGAGGGATTTATGTAGATTTTGTCAGCAGCTGTCGAAAGGTAATATCCTTCCTGTTCAAGCACATAATCAGAATAGGAGATGACAAATTTGCCACACTCTTTCCTGAATTTCAGGAGAGCATCCCTGATCTCTTCCGTTGTAGCCCATCCGGATGGCAGAAGCCCGTTCTCAATTAGAATCCCTTTGATTTTTGGATCAGATTCAGCTTTTTCTATATTGTGCAGGATATCATTTAGTCCCGGAGCCTGAGTTAGGGTCATATTTATTATATCAAAGCCTGAAAAAGGGTTAGGATCGGTGCGGTCAGGTATCTGGACTCCGCCCTTGAGAACCAGTACGGAATTATTTGATACAGCTACGGTTTTATTTCCTGAGGCAACCATTACGCTCAGGCTCCCGACCATGATAAAAAAGAATATGATTGAAACTAATATTATGCCTGTTATGGTGGCAAGGGTATAGATTAGAAAATTTTTCATAAGAACTTGTTTAATTAAATGAGTGCTAAATATATAAAAAACCGGATGATTATATAAAGGTATTGTTTGATTTAATTAATACATTTGATACAAGTGGTACTGGAAGATGAAAAAAGTATTCCTCGGGCTTGGGACAAATCTTGGAGACAGGGAGAAAAACCTGCAGGGGGCTCTTGAAAAGATCGCTGAATTTATAGGCATTATTGTCTCCCGCTCATCAGTTTATGAGACTGAGCCCTGGGGTTTCCAGAGCAGCGATCAGTTTCTTAACATGGTAATTGGGGTGGAGACAAACCTCAATCCATCGGGTTTGCTCGGAAGGCTTCTGATGATAGAATCACTTCTTGGCAGGGTCAGGGACGGGAAGCAATATTCGTCAAGGATTATTGATATTGACATACTGCTCTATGGCAGCCAGAAGGTCGACACTCTATCGCTTAAGATACCACATCCGAGAATGCTCGAACGTAAATTTGTCCTGGTTCCATTATGTGAGATTGCACCCGATTTTGTCCATCCCGTTTTCGGGAAATCTATGACTGAATTATTGAAGGAGTGCAAGGATGAAGGGAGTATCAAAAAACTATAATAATCCATTATCCGCAAAGCTGTAATAGTCTTTCTCTGAGATGATCAGGTGATCAAGGAGCTGGATATCCATCAGGTTGCCGGCATCCTTTATCTTCTGAGTTATTTTGGAATCGGATTCGCTTGGATTAAGGTTTCCGGAAGGATGGTTATGGCATACAATTATTCCAGAAGCAAGGTATTCTATTGCCTTCTTCATCACCATCCTGACATCAGTCACCGTTCCGCTGATGCCTCCCTGGCTAAGTTTCATCCGGTTGATAACCTTATTAGACCTGTTGAGGAAAAGTATCCAGAATTCTTCGTACTGAAGGTCGGCTAGCAGCGGCTGGAAAATATCCGCAACATCCTTTGAGCATTTTATCTGGATTACATTTTCGGCATCAGCAAGTTTTCGCCTGCGGCCCAGCTCAAGGGCAGCGGCAATGGTAACTGCCCGTGCCGATCCGATCCCATGAAGTTTTTTCAGATCTCCAATGGTAAGCTTCCCAAGGTTATTCAGGTTATTGTTTGCCATCTGGAGAAGTTCACGGCCGAGATCGACAGCCGATTTGTCCTTTGTTCCGGAACTGATGAGGATAGCAAGGAGCTCAGCATCACTGAGGCTTGCAGTTCCTTTTTGGATAAGCTTTTCCCTGGGCCTGTCCTCTTCAGCCCAGTCAGTAATTTTTAACGACATGCAGTGAAACATTTATTCCAACTGCAAGATAATCAAAATTTCTATAAAGACCCCCTTTCTTGTTTCCCCCAAGGGGGCAATGATAGTGATGTTCCTTCCCCCTTGGGGGAAGGTTAGGATGGGGGTTTTAAGTATACGAAGTGAATTTTCGAAGGGTTACCATTAAATAAAAAAGGGCTTCATGTTAAGCCCTTCCCTATATACTTTATTAAACAGTTATTTAAGACTGTTCACGTGTTTATCAACTGACGATTTCAGGTTACTTGCCTTTTTGCTGTGAATAATTTTTTTCTTGGCAAGCCTGTCAAGCATTGAATTCATTTTGGGAAGAAGTTCTTCTGCCTCCTTCTTTGAAGTGGTGGAACGAATATCTTTCAGAGCATTACGCATCGTTTTTGCATAATACTTGTTGCCTTCATTTTTTGTTTCAGTCTGCCTGATCCTTTTTTTCGATGACTTATGATTTGCCATAGCTGTATAAATAATTAAAAAATTTGTAGTCCATAGGGGAATCGAACCCCTGTTATATTCCGCTTATAATCAATTTCCTGCAGAGGGTTGTTTTAAATAGGTCTCGAAAAATACTCCTCTTTGTTTAAAAACGCTCCTCTCAATTTTTTGCAGGTGCAAATGTAATAATTTTTTATTATCCAGCCTTTCTTTGAGCAAAAATTTAATCATAATATTAAATATGACGCAACTTATTCTATTGGAATAAAAGTCATTAAACGCTTGGAATTGGTCGATAATCCAACCAGTTTGATTTAACTGGATCAATTATTCTTTTGCCCGGCAACAGCCTTTTTTGCTGCCTCGAGATGAAGATACGCTTCATGGTCATAAATAGCAATCTTCATCCTTAAATCCCAACTTTTCTGAAGTATATCTAACGCCTCTTGATATTTGCCCTGTTTAAATAATCCCCAACCTTTACAGTGCAGATATCTATAATTATCAGGACTTAATCGAAGTGCCTTATCAATAAGTTCCATCCCCTCATTAATATTCCTGTCTCTATCAATCAGGAAATAAGAAAGGTTATGCATTCTTAAAAGATTTTCAGGTTCTAATGATAGAGCCTTGCGGTAATATTTCTCGGCTTTATCCAGGATACCAGCTTCAGAATATAGAGAGCCAATGTCATTAACTATACTCCCCTCAGAATCTGACCGGTCCTTGCAAAAAGATATGTATTTATTAAGATATTGATTTGCCAAAATAGTATCTCCTTCAGATAATGAGAGGATAACTTGCATAAAAATCAAATCTGGATCATCAGGGAAATCCTGTTCTGCCTTTTTATAAAGTTCTGTTTCTGTTTTATATTGGTGAAGTTGATGATACGCATATCCAAGGCTTCTATAATTCCAAACCCACATGGGTTTTGAACCCCATTTTTCATATATCTCTAATGACTTTTCAAATTCAATTATTGCTTTATCGTATTGTTTCAAACTATTGTAGTCATTACCTATATTAAAATAGACCCATGGCATTTGATCATCAAATTCAAGAAGTTGCCTCAGATATTTAATGTCTTCTGATGGCGTTTCAAAATAATTAGCATATATCCTATTTACCCAGACTTTCTGCTGCATGGTCATTTGATCTTTTTTTCCGTAAGCTCTGATACACCATTTTTTTGCGTCCTCATATAAACCTTGATTCCCATATGCAAATGGAATTATCAGTATCGCATAAATAAAGTTAGTGTCAATATCAATTGCTTGCTCCAACAATTTCACTGCCGTGGGAAAATCTTTTTTACTAAATGCAATATTTCCTGAATTGAAATACCTATATGCTTCAGGAGAATTAGTCGACGCAAGATTCTTAAAATCAGGCGATACTTCCTTTTCCAGTTTAGATATTACAAGAAAATTTTTAATCATTTTTTTAAGTGAATCAACAAACTGGAAAATCATTTCTTCTCTTGCAGGTCCATTGATTTCAAAAGATTTAAAGGTCTCTTTTATTTTTGGGTCAAATAATTGTGTATTCAACCGTAAGGTAGTTCCTGCCCGTTTAATACTGCCATAGATAAGGACATTTGCATCAAGTTTCTGCGAGATATTGCTGGCAAAAGAAGATGTTACTGGAGCATTATTTGTAAGTCCTTTACTTTGAATCAAGTTGTTGATTGATTCTGTTTGCCTAACTTTCAATTCCTCAGGAAAATTTGAAAGGTATGTGACCAAAATGTCCTGGATCCCATTCTGCCAGACATTCCAGATGGTATCATTTGTCATATTCTGAAACGGCATTACTGCTACAGAAATTCTCTCATCTGATGACCTCAGTTTTTCTAGGGTATTATGTTTGAATATTTTTGGATAGGTAAAAATTGCAGCTACAAACAATGAAACTATTATTAAAATACTCCCTGCCAGTAGCTTTCTCTTTGATAATTTTATAGGCTTATTATGCAATTCCATTTCCTCATCTTTCCTAACATCTACCAGAGATTCCATTGCTACTGGTGTTTTTTCATATACTGTAAAAGTTGATCCAAGCTTCAAACCTAGAATAATTTCATCAATGGCATTTGCAACCTTATTAATCTGATTCCGGTAATTTGTTTTGTTCGTGTTCTTATCCTCTGAATCTTTCTCTGTAAGAGGTCTGTTAACTCCAGGTTCTTTATAGATAAATTCAATCGGTCTGAGTATCCCACCCAATGCTTCTTCAATATGTGCTTTATCATCAGAAGCTATTTCATGAATCTGGATTGGCAGTAGTCTGTTTGCAACATTACCATTTGGCAGTTTTACTTTTAATCCAAACTGATCCTTTGAAGCCATTTCAATAAATGCCTTAAACTCATGTTCCCAGGCAAAGGAATTAGGATCGCAGTATGTTCGTGAAACAATAGGAATAAAGATCAGGCACCTGAGCTTCTCTTTAAGTGAGGCATCTACATCATGTGTTTCTAAAAGCCCATCATGTGGATTGATATCGAAATAAACGCTGATCTCTTCCTTGAAAGTTGACTCTAGTTCTGTTTTAAGTGCCTCAACAAACTCACTCACCCACCTTTCTCCTTTGTTGTCTTTCTGGCGGTAACTGATGAAAATATCATATGAATAACCTTCAATAATGCTTGACATATGAGGCTTATTTATTTAATTATCAAATTTAAACCTTGATAAAGAGAAAAACAATTATTTTTCAATCAGCTATTTATTTAATGCCTAATATCTTATCTAATAGACACTATATCATTTGTCTTACAAATGGGTCCCAAAATACCTTCAATTAAATTCAATCGGGCGCGAGCCGTCGCGAGTAGCAGACAATTTTCGGCTTAGGAAGTGGGGTTATTGAATGACTAAAGCAAGGCTTATGTAGTAACCCGGTAGGGCTTGGCCTTGCTGTGTCATGAAATATTGCTTTATGCAAACCCACGTATGCCGATTAAAATTGGCTGCAGCAGGCTCGCAGTAATCAATAGTGAGGGTTGCGATTTATGTTGTATACCTTAGACCTATGCATTCTGCAATACAACATAAAGAGAGCAACCCGAACACCTATATTATTCTTCATTTTAATAGTTTAACTTTGATCCATTGAATGAGCATATTTTATGGCTCAACGTATAGAAGTTTTTGGAAAATGGATTTTCAGGAAAGATTTGTGAATTTAAGAGGAGATTAATAACTTGTAGAAATGTTTTAATTAATTAGACCGAAGACGAAATTATGAAAAGGTAAATGTAATAATGAATAGAATATTAAATACTTCATTAATTATCATCTATTCTTTGTTGATGAATGCATATGATCCCCCTGGCGATAATAATCCTTTTATAAACACAACCATTTTCAGCCCGTTATCTCTGGAGTCTTTTCAGCAAGTAGAAATTAAAGATTACGGTGATGCACCCATTAGTTATGGTTCAGCAGACCATATAATTGATTTCAAAAATTATTTAGGATCAATAGTAGATGATGAACCAGCTTATCAGCCATCAGCAGCAGCAGATGCAGATGATTTAAATGGAGAGGATGATGAAGACGGTGTAATTTTCCCGGATCTGATACGGGGGACCAAAGTAATCATACCAGTAAAAGTAGTTGGCAGTGCTTATTTAAATGCCTGGATAGACTGGAATGGGGATGGCGACTTTAAAGATAACGGTGAAAGAATACTTACAAATACTTTAAAAAGTACCGGAACTTTCAATCTGTCAGTTACCGTGCCAGCTAATGCCATAGTTTCAAAAACCACCTTCGCCCGTTTCAGATTTGGCCCTAAATCCACAACCCAGCCTGTTTATAGTAGTTCAGGTTCAGCTAAATTTGGTGAAGTTGAGGATTATCAGATTACAATCTTATGTGCTCCTCCGGCAGCACCAAAGGTAGGAACCGTAACGCAGCCAACTTGTGAATTGACAACTGGCAGTGTTGTGTTAAGCGGATTACCTTCAGATTCATGGACAATTAAACGCTATCCCGATGGGGCAACTATTACAGGCAGTGGTACATCAACAACTATCACCGGTCTGCCACAATCAACTACCTATACGTTTACAGTTACCAATTCGGCAGGATGTACTTCACCGGCTTCGGCAAATGTAGTAATTAACGCACAACCGGCATCCCCAGCGACACCTGTTCAAAGTGTTGACTGTAGTCTTGGCTTCGGACGCGCAATGATTACAGTTACAAGCCCGATAGGGACCGGACTTGAATACCGTCTTGATGGAGGACCATATACGACTTCAACTGTATTTACCGGAGTAGCAAACGGCAATCACTATATCGCAGTCAGGAATAGTGCAGGTTGTACAACAACAGGCATTATCTTTTTAATTTCGTGCGGCTGTGTCAATCCTCCGACTCTCATACTGAGCAGTAACAGCGGGTCAACGTGTGGCACTACACCTGTAACAATAAGCGGCAACACATTCGGAGGAAGCGCTACAAGCGTAACAATCTCCGAGGATGGCTACGGAACAGTCAATCCCTCTAGCGCAACATCCTCTCCGTTTACATTTACCTATATACCGGTGGCAGCCGATGCAGGTAAAATGGTCACCATAACAGTTAAAACAAATAATCCGCTTGGATTGCCATGCACCCAGGCAGAGGCAACTTATAAACTAACGGTCAATGCCAATCCAACGGCTCCGACTGCAGGGACGATAACACATCCGACATGCTCGGTGGAAACAGGTTCAATAGTTATAAATGGTTTACCATCAGGTTTATGGACACTGACGCAGACACCCGGCGGAGAAATGAAAGGCTCAGGTTCCAGCACCACTGTTTCAGGACTTGCCCCAGGCACATATACCTTCACCGTTACCAGTGAAGCAGGATGTACCTCGTCTTCATCGCCAGGTATGACCATCAATCCTCAGCCTGAAATTACAACCGCGCCGGTTATTGGGACAATTATTCAGCCTACATGTTCTGTGGCTACAGGCAGTATAATGTTACACGGTTTACCTGCAAGCGGTACATGGATATTAACACGGAATCCGGGTGCAGTAACAACAACCGGAACCGGAACCAGCATAACTTTATCAGGTCTTGAGGCAGAAACATATAATTTTACTGTAACAAATGCAAATAACTGTATATCAGAACCATCAGCAGATGCAGTTATAAATCCTCAACCATCAACCCCCTCAGCTCCTGTTGTGGGAACCATTACACAGCCGACCTGTTTATTAGGAACAGGAAGTGTGGTACTGAGCGGTCTGCCATCAGGTACCTGGACAATCAATCCGGGAGGAATAATCGGTTCAACTTCAAGTACAACCCTTTCAGGGCTGGTTCCCGGCACATATTTCTTTACCGTAACCAATTCAGCAGGGTGCACTTCCGGATTATCGACAAGTGTCCTTATAAATCCACAGCCTGAAATCCCGACAGCTCCATTGGTCGGAACAATAACTCCTCCGACATGTACCTTATCGACAGGAAGTGTGTTGCTGGATGGCTTGCCTGCAACAGGTATATGGATATTAACTCGATATTCTGGCACTATTACGTCAGTTGGTGCAGGTACAAGCACAACTATTTCAGGTCTTGCAGCAGGAATATATAACTATACTATAACCAACTCATCCGGGTGTTTATCAGCCCCGTCAGCTAATGTTGTAATTCCGGCACAACCAGATATACCTACGGCACCTGTAATAGGAAATATAACCCAGCCAAATTATACAATACCTACAGGAAGTGTAGTATTAGATGGATTACCGCCAGCTGGAACATGGACAGTAACACGGACTCCAGATGAAGTGACAACAACAGGTACCGGAACCAATGGGACAATATCAGGTCTTCCAGCAGGAGTATTTACCTTTACGGTATCCAATTCTGCCGGATGCACTTCAACAGAATCGAACGAAGTGATAATCTCCACACCTGGCATTCCGACCCTGATTATTACAGATCCGGCAACAGTATGTGCACCGACCACTGTTGATCTTACTGCATCAACTGTGACAGCAGGCTCAACTCCAGGATTAACCTATACATACTGGACCGACGTGGATGCAACGATATCTTACAGTACTCCAACTGCAGCAACTAAAGGCATTTATTACATCAAAGGAACCACAGTTTCAGGGTACTTTGATGTCAAACAGGTTGTGGTAACAGTCGATCAGATGCCTGTAGCTCATGCTGGTCCCGATCAGGATCTGGAATATGTGTTTACTACAACGCTGGAAGCAGATGATCCGGGTAATAATTTAACAGGGAGGTGGTCTTTAATCTTAGGTTCAGGTCTGTTTTCAGATTCTAATGATGCTAAAACTTCTATCAGCAACCTGGCTATTGGAATAAATGTCCTAATGTGGACCGTAACTAATGGAGTTTGTCCGGCATCTTCAGATTCTGTTGCAATTGAAGTGCATGATTTGGTGATTCCATCATTAATTACCCCGGACATGAACGGTAAAAATGATTATTTCATTTTAAGAGGAAAGGAAACGCTTGGAAGAATCGAACTAATAATTTTTGATAGGCGAGGTGTGAAGGTATATAAAAATAAAAATTATGATAATGAATGGAATGGGATTGACTATAATGGGAATCCGCTTCCAGATGATACATATTTCTTTGTACTCAAATCAGAAAATGGCAAATCATTAAGTGGTTATATTGTAATAAGACGATAAAATGAACCTCATCGTTTACCTGGTTCACTCGTACTTGTGAACCTGTATGAGAAAAGGTAGAGAGGTAGAAAATCCATCCACCCAGTAATAATCCAGATGGATGGACTTAGCACTATTGGTTTTCAGTGGTTCTTGAGATTAAAAACCAAGAATTCTGACGTACAAAAATGACTATTGAATAATAAATGTCCAGCTGTCCAAAACCTAAGGAAATTGGACAATTGGACAGATAAATGATTCTTAAAGAGAGCAACCCGAATACTTATTTGCCATGTAAATAAAAAGCCCCCGGAGTTGATTTCCGAGGGCTGTTTATAATTTATTAATAGTTAATTAATCTTTAATGCAACGAACAGACAATCCTTCTTCTCTATAATTATAATATCTGCTTAGGACGGTTACACTATAAGTCATATTTCTGGAATAAACAAAATTATATTCCAATGATTCTATGGTAGAAGTCCAAAATCTACCACTGGATCGAAAGGCAATATATTGACCATCTCCAGTTTGACGATAACCGCCAGGAAGGGCTGTAAAATTTGTTTCATTAGTTGCTGTGTTAGGACTCATCCAATGTATTGTTCCGGCTTCTTTAAGTTTACCTCCTGCAATGCTTTCACCACCTAAAAATGTTGTCAAGGTTGTCCACTATGCATCAGAAGGTACATGCCAACCTGTTGGATACAATTTGCCTGTACTTACAGCATACCCGTTATACAAAGCACCATAATTAGTCTTATAGCTTCCTGCATTGTTATTGTACCAGCAATACCCTGGTGTGGTAAGACTTCCCCATAATGTATAGTCTGACACTAAAGGAATGACAGTGCCATCGTTGAATTTAGTAGCTTTCAGGTTCTCTGCCATCCAAAGTTGGTTGCCTAATATTACTGTGTTATATAAGGGCTCCCGTCATCATCCATTAAATTATAGCTGCTATTTGATATCAAATTATCTTCCGATACTTCTATTGGTTGTTTCAATGCAGCAATATAAGTTTTATTGGCAGTATCGTGGTTTGAATCCTGTGCTATAGAAAATAAATATACAAACGAAAATATTGTTGAAATGACAGCTCTTTTCATTTGATTATATTTTTAGGCAACATATCTCTGTATATTCCGTGAATAAAAATAGGTAAGGCCATTTATATTTGTCATATTAATAACCTTAAATCCGTTTCTTTCCAAAAGTTGTGTAACCTCACTTTTATTCATAATATGATCTGTCCTGGAATCGAGGAAATTATTTAATCTGTCAAATAACCGTGAATGCCTGTTAAGCTGAAATCCTTTCAATTTAATAGTTTTACTGTCTGAAAAGTATCCTATGAAATTGGCATCCGGAGGTAGAATATTGACTAGAGTATTCAAAAATACATCCAGCTGTTTTATCAGATTAAGTTTTCTGAGGTTAATTAAAATCCTGACACTTTTTAAATCAATTTCATCATAGTAATAATGTTGTTTTGAAGGAAGAACAACTATTTCCGCCTCATTAATGATGCCTAACCATTCAATATAGCTTATGAAGTTATCACAACCTTCTGAAGTCAGAATCTCAGAATATATTTTCCCTCCAAATTTCCCGATAGATCTTTCCTCCAGATTAAAAGGTGCATTAATTATTTGATTATTAACGACATTATTGATAACTGTTATGTTTGTCATATTACAAGTCAATAACTTTGCAGATTACCATTAATCATAAATGCACTTAGTTGATTTCATCCTGTTTTTGATAATATAGTGTATATGGGAATATCAAATTACACGGCAAATGTGCAATCCTTTATTCAGAGAACAGTTATATAATTCCGATAATAAGTTACATTATTCACACATCACCCGGAGCGTTGCGTCTTTTTTGTTTTAGGTTTTTAAAGTGATATGGGTTTTGCCCTTTTACCTGTTCCAAATAAAAATCCATCCACCCAGGTATTACCCCAGATAGATGGAATTAGTACTGTCGCTTCTCAGTGGTTCTTTTGAGATTAAAGTCGAGATAGACCTTCTCAGAACGACAGAAAGGAAGATTCAGCATTACCCGACTATTCCAGAATTATATTGAAGAATATGATATAATAGGCTGTTCCTTTTATAATGAATACTTCTTTTATCTCCACCGTTAGCTTAATTGAATCGACAAAGACCTTCTCTCCTTGTCTGATGTCTGGGAAGGTTACCAAACAGATGGCTTTAAATGGCGTATAAATGCGTCTGAGAGCACCTGATTGGTCAATAACCAATATACTATCCGGAGACACCCACTTCAAGAGCTCTTTTAAGTATTCCTCTTTGCTCATAAAGATTGATAGATTTAATAATAACTTTTAGTAGCTTCTCTTTCAGTTCATGGTTGCCCAGCTCATAGAAAAAGAAAGCCCCCGGAGTTGATTTCCGAGGGCTTACAATCTCTATAATGAGGAGTTATTTGACAAGTGTAAAACGATAATAGGAGTATGTCTTAATTCCGAATGCTTCCTCTTCTGGCGTCAATTGAAGGCTTCTTCGATATATTTTATTTTTGTGTATTGAATCATAAATTGCCTGATTAGGCCACGATCCAATGGTCATAAATCTGAAGTTCTTGATAGAATCACCTTTGACAAGCCACAATTTATAACCTGCATCTGGATATCCTATAGAATCAACCGCTTTATTTCGTCTTTCGATAACTTGAAGCATTTTGGATGGATCAACTCCTACTGAATCTGTGAATAAAGAAACACTTATTAACGTGTTTTCAATTTTGGCAGCTTTTTTATCACCTTTTGGTTTTTGTGAACAGCTTCCGATTATCAGTGCAATAATCAGACATAAAAAAATGGTTTTTTTCATAATTGCAGGCTTTAGTGATTAATTTGAAGTCAGTTAGTGATATGATTATCAAAGTTACACCCACTTTAAGACGAAGTCAATTTAATATAATAAAAAAAACCTGAAAATTATTTCGTGTGTCTATATACCGTTAGGAAGGGGATTAAAATCTCGCATCGCCCCTATTCCAACTATTATTAAAATTACAAAAATACAGCCTGTAACAAGCAAGATAGTTTTTCCTGCTGCAACTTTTGTCACTTCAACTTTTGCAATACCATTAAGAGGTATACTTAAAATACCATTCGTATTGATCTTCATGACTGAATCTGACGAGAGATATACTTTAATTTTTTGCCCTATAGAATAATCTTCTGTCAAGTTTATTTTACCTGATAATATCCCATTTGAAATTACGGTGGTATCAAGCCGGTAGCTTGATTCTTTGCTATGAATTATATAATGATACTTGCTGGATTTAGGAAGGGGAAGATCAGAACTTGAAATAATCTTGGTACTGACACAACTTGAAAGTTGAATCAACAGAATGAAGATCATAAATACAGAAATAATCTTCTGAAGTTGGGAATGTGAGCTCATGGTATTTTATTAACAATAGGATGTAGAATGATAATTATATATCCCGTTCTTTGGGCGGTATTTAGTTTTGGATCAAATATCCATCTAAACTTAGATATTCAATCAGGGTGGCGATATTTAATCAAAGTTAAACCATGTTTAAGCTAAAGTCAAATCTATTTAAGCAAAAAGCTCCCGGAGCTGATTGAACCTGCAATAGTTTTCCGGACATTTAATTAAGCTACTAATTGATTTATTAATATTTCTTTTTTGTTCTTTATCGATGTTTTTAATGTTGTATGAATCATGTTTACATTGTACCATGCTTCAATGTACTCGAATACAGATAATTCAGCTTCTTTAAAAGTTTTATAATTGTGATTATAGTAACCTTCAATAAACCTGTAATCTAGCTTAGAAAGCTTTATATCCTGAAACTTGCTGAAGGCTCCATTACTGTTTAAATACCTAGTTAGGGAGTTTAAACTAGACTTATAAGCTCTTATAGTATTGTGGGCAAAATCAGAACTAGAACCTAATTTAGTAGAGTCAAAAGAAAACCCCTCAATCTGCCTAATGTGGTGATTATAAGCATAAAGAAGGGTCTTGTTACTTTTAAAGAGTTGTAGTCCATAGGGGAATCGAACCCCTGTTACCAGGATGAAAACCTGACGTCCTAGCCACTAGACGAATGGACCCTTAAAGAACTTTAAAATGCGGATGCAAAGAAAACATGTTTTTTCCGATCTGCAAAATATTTTGGCGAAAAAACCGGGGCTTGCGTCTCATACCACGGAAACTCCCGATTATTATTGCACTTATCAGAATACGTATCTTATTGAAATGGCTCCGTTGATGCCACCCCATCCGGTTGAACCAATTAGGTTGAGGGAAGGGAGGAGGTCGAGGGAAAGATTAATCGGGAAATCATCGAACGTATACTCAATTCCAAGGATGGCGTCAGCACCAATCACTACCCCGGTGTAGGTAGTATTGACATTAGGGTTTGTCCCTACATCCCAAAAACCGGCATGTGCCCCCACACCCCAGTACCAGTTGAGAGCAGGATACTGCCCAAGCCAGTTTTCATTTTCGTAAAGTCCTGTAATTACAAGTCCTCCCCACCTGCTGGCAAGGATACCTTCAAGCGCGTTGTTCTTACTGATAAAATGCTTGAGGGTCGCACCATATGGAAGGCCTGCCCTTAAGCCAAGGCTGGTTCTGTAATCCTGGCTATAGCCTGCGATTGTAACGGCTGCAGTAAAAAGTAAAATTAAGATTGATCTTTTCATGTTTTAAATATCTATTTTATTTTTAATAAATCCACCGACAGCTCCAGCAGGTTCTTACCGTCATAATCCCCGGAACTCATAAACAGGTAAACGGGATTATGGAATATTTGTTTCCGGATAAACGAAAACATCTCATTTGAATTGTCGAATACCATAATATTTGAATCGCCGAATGCATTTCTTACCTCCTCAATTGACAAAGAGGGGAGCTTCTTTATAATAGTTGCATGAGGATTAAAATATATAAACGGAAAGGTTGCTTTTTCAAGCGTTCCGTGATATTGGGGCAGGAAATTGATATTAAGGCTTGAATAAGTATGCAGTTCGAGGCATGCAATAATATCTCTCCCCGGGTATCTTGCCGCAATCGCCTCCACCGTTGCCTTTACCTTTGAAGGGGAGTGGGCGAAATCGAGATAAGCATCCCCGTTCTCATTCCCATAAAGCCTCTGAAGCCTTTTCGATGTGCCTTCAAAAATCTGGATAGCCCGGTAAAAGTCATCTTCAGAAATTCCTGCGGCGAGGCAGGCCTCTTTTGCCGCAGAGAGATTCTGCATGTTGTGTTCACCGAAAATTTTTAATGGCACAACCCTGTTATGTGTGGCTGCATAAAATCCGGTTTTGTTCTGGAAATACCCGTGGACTTTATATGGTTTTTTAATTATATTGTTTTTAGCTTCCAGGGTAATTTTTTTCACTTCAGGGTCACCATCAAAATAAATCAGGGTTCCTCCCTCAGAGATTTTTTCAATAAAAATTCTGAACTGTTCAACGTAGTTTTCAAATGTCGGAAATACATTCATATGATCCCAGGCAATACCATTGAGGACCGCTATATCCGGCATATAGAGATGAAATTTTGGCTTGGGATCGAGTGCCGATGTCAGATATTCGTCTCCCTCGAGCACTGCGACTTCCGAACTGTCGGAAAGCCCGACCATTGTGTCGAAGCCATCTATGATAGACCCCACCATGTAGTCAAAATTTATTCCCAGGAACCTGAATACGTGCATTATCATTGCTGTGGTCGTCGTTTTTCCATGGCTTCCTGCGATGACGATCCTTTTTTTGTTTTTGGTCTGTTCGTAGAGATATTCAGGGAACGACATTATTCTCAACCTAAGTTCACGGGCACGGATCAGTTCAGGGTTATCACCACGGGCATGCATGCCGAGGATGACAGTATCAATTTCACCCGTTATATTTTCAGGATACCATCCTTGTTTTTCAGGCAGAAGGCCATTTTCTGCAAGTCTTGATCTTGACGGCTCGAAGATCTCATCATCAGATCCGGTCACATGATATCCCTTTTTATGAAGGGCGATGGCAAGGTTATGCATCACCGCTCCGCCGACAGCAATGAAATGTACCCTCATTTACACATCACAGATTTGGATGCATTTTTTCAATGATGCCAGTTTGTCATTCTGTGAAGGAACAAACTCCTGACCGACAAAACCTTTGTACCCGGTCTTTACGATAGCCTGCATAATTGCAGGATAATATAGCTCTTGGGTCTCATCAAGCTCATGCCTTCCCGGAACACCTCCGGTATGAATATGGCCTATATATCTGGAATATTTTGTAATGGTTTCTATTATATTCCCCTCCATTATCTGCATATGGTAAATATCATATAGAAGCCTGAAGTTTTCTGATCCGACCATCTCGCACAATGCAGCACCCCATGAGGTTCTGTCGCACTGGTAATCTTTATGACCATAACTGTTCAGAAGCTCCATAATAATTGTTACTCCATACTTTTCTGCAGTGGGCATCAGCTTCCTGATACCGGCAGCACAGTTTAATAGCCCCTCATTATCGTCCTGCCCCTCCCTGTTTCCTGAAAAACAGATCAGATTAGGAACGCCGGCAGCCGCAGCCTTTGGTATTTTTGCCGCGAAGTCGGCAATAAGTTTCTCGTGATTGGCAATCCGGTTAAATCCTTTAGGGATGCCCCAGTCAGTCGCATAACCGACTGCACATTTCAGTCCGAGGGAATTAACCAGAGCCCAGTCTTTCTCTTCCAGGAGTTCTACCGATTCGATTCCCATATCCCTGCATGCTTTGACAAAATCTTCCAGCGGTATGTCATTATAGCACCACTGACTTACCGAGTGATGAATGTTTCCCTTAAGTTTATTTCCCCTGTCATCAGTTGAGCCGGCAAGCCTGGTGAAAGGAACGCCTGCAGCAATAACCGCAGCGCCTGCCACCTTGCCTATCATGTTTCTTCTGGTCATATTCATATAACGGGATTGTTAAGTTTACTAATCGTCAAAGCTTATTTTGGCCATTCAGAAAGTATCTTCCCTGATATGACCTTATTTTCAGATGCTCCATCCGGAAGAAGAATAACGCTAAACACTGCACTGCTGTTTGCCGGAATTGTCGCCTCAAAGCCTACCATGATAGTGCCCGGGTTGGCAGCATCATAGGTGTTCGGAGGATATGTACTCCACGTCTTCATAGTTACTTTAGCAGGCTCAAGGACCTTCATGACGAGCTTTTTGCCGTTCTTAACCAGTTCGGCACTGTTGCTTCCTGTTATGGTCACTGATGCGGAAGTAACAAGATTCCACCGGATAACTGTTTCAGCTGAAAGGGTCCTGATTTCATCGCGCACTGCTGCATACTTTCCATCCACAATAGCAACCCCCCTCATGGAATTGCTGAGCTGACCGCTATAGACCGAAGATAGATCCGTTTCAGCATTCATCATCCCCGGTTCGCCGGAATATGATATTACCGAAGCCTTTCCTGATACCTTCTGATACTGATTATTAACTGTAAGGGTGTTATGGGACATGTTATTATACCTGAAAACACTCCACCGTTGAGATGTCTGTGACATATTCCAGAGATCAACGCCAGCCAACTCCAGGGAGTTGTAATCCTGCATTCCAAAATCCATTGCCCAGCGCTCTCCATTAGCATCCATAACAAAAGATCCGACATCCATATGAGCATGATTGACTGAAGGAGAACCTGTTTTCAGACCGATAAATATGGCATTCGGATTACTCCAGGAAGTGCGGATCAGGGCTACGGGGTTTTTGCCTTGTCCCACCCAGATGTTTTTTACAGGTGCTGTTATTTTGCTTAGAGGCATCCCTGCGCCCCAGATCAGCACCGCAGGCAGAAACCTGTCGTTCGGAAGACTTTTATGAGTCAGAAGGTACTTTTCTGACCATAGTACGGAGGGATCGTTAAGGTTATTGGCAAACCAGAACATTGCAGGGTTCATGCTGGCCCCGGTTCCGCAGTCGGTATAATTAAACGGGAGCCCTGCAGGGCCAATCATATTTTCAAGGTAAGAAGCCGTTTTGAAAAAACCATCACCGGTTGACAGATCATAAGTGCTGCCGAATGCTTTCTTCATCGTACTCAGGAACATTACGTTGAAGCTTGTTCCGTAACCCCAGTAACCATAACCTTCAGGATATGCCCCGTCAGGGTTATAATCATTTTCGGGAAGTTTTATAGACGAAACTGCTCGTTCAATAACCTGCGTTGCCAGCTCTTTTTCATCTTCATAAACAGCCAGCGCGCCAAATGTCATACCGCCATTGCATACCTGGTTCCAGTTATTGGAATTCTTAAGCCACGAGTTATATGAAGTCTGAAATGAGGGCTTCAGACCCTTCTCAACAATTGCTGTTTTAATATGACTGCGGGATTCTGCCGAAAGACCCTTGAATAGCCAGTCATAACCTATTGCAGCAGCCATTGTCATCTCAGCTACATCAAGGAAATGTGAAGGATTCCAGTCACTGAAAGCTGAAACGGCATTCAGTTCCAGTTCGGCTCTCATCAGATATTTCTGATCATTTGTCATCCTGTACGAATAGGAGAGGAAAAATATCCTCCGGAGCGCCTCCCTTGATTTGTCGAGCAGCCTTTTTCCTATAAGCACTCTCTCAATAGGAGCTTTGGTAAGAAGTTTATCACTTTCAGAAAGTATAAAAATATGCACTGTGTTCCAAACATCATCAGCGGCAATTGTCTGCCGGATTCCTGATTCTTCACCTTCCAGAAGGAGAATGCGCGGGTGAGAAGGAGGATAATCTTTCGGGATGCTATCTTTTTGAACTGCAGAACTATTCGCTGAGCAGGATGTGAAATTTATCAGGAGCATGAATGAAACTACTGAGGTAAGAATTTGTTTTTTCAATGTTAAGGGTTTTAACTGATGCAAAGTAATACAAAAATCCAATAAACGGGAGTGAAGCGTTAAACTCTTATCTTTGCATAAGGGAAATGATCCGGATAGTTTATGAGCAGGCGATCTCAAAGGTTCGCTTATAAAAGCGGGCACCAGGTAACACTTCTCAGGAGCGGTGAAGAATTTTTTGCAGCCGTGGAAAACATTATTGACGGAGCAAAGAATTATATTCATTTCCAGACATATATCCTTGACGAAGATGAAACCGGGATCAGGATGGTTAATGCACTGGTCAGGGCTGCAAAACGGGGCGTAAGAACATACCTTCTTTTTGATGCCTTTGGCACCAAGTATCTATCTGATGAACTGGTTAAAAATATTGAAGGGTCCGGAATATTGTTTCGTTTTTTTTCACCTACTTTCATAACCAAAGGTTACCAGCTTAGTCTCAGGCTCCATTCAAAAGTGGTGCTGGCAGACGGCGAGGTTGCAATAATCGGCGGAATGAATTTCGCAAATCGTTATCACGGATATGGCACGAAAAAGGAATGGCTCGATTTTGCAGTTAAGATCAGAGGTCCTGAGTGTGCCTGCCTTCTTGATATCATGAAGAAACTATGGAATAAAACATTTATTTCAAAGCAGGAACGAGCAACAGAATATGTCCGCAACCCGCAATCTTATCCTGATAATATTTCCGTGAAGATACTTCAGAATAACTGGTACCGGAACAAAATTGAAATACTAAAGGGTTATCGCACAATTTTCAAAAAATCCCAGAAAAGGATGATAATCTTTTCAGGTTATTTCCTTCCGGGCAGGAACGAAAGAAGGCTGTTACGACTTGCAAGCATGAGGGGAGTTGACATTACAATAGTCTTATCTGCCGAATCCGATGCTCCGATGTTTGAACGGGCAACACAGTTTCTTTATGATTTCATCCTCAGGAATAAAATAAAAATTTATGAATACCTGCCTTCAAATCTTCACGCTAAAGTGGCGACAGTTGATGGCATCTGGTGCACGGTAGGCAGCTATAACCTGAACCACCTGAGCGACTATGGAAGTGTGGAGATAAACGCCGCAATTCTTGACAAGGGATTCACCCAGGATTTTGAGGAGAAACTCCTCGATATCATTAATAATGACTGCCGCCAGATAACGCCGGAGATATTTAAAAAAAGACGAACTCCGTTTTATCGTGTTTCAGGATGGTTCTCATACCAGATGATAAGAATACTGATGAGGGCGATGTTCAGGCTCACCACAAAGAAAAAGAAGCCATAACAGAATATAAACAATAAAACTCCTATGAAAATCAGGTTATTCAATATTGCCAATTTCAAGGTCGACGGCGGTGCCATGTTCGGCATAGTGCCAAAGGCACTCTGGTCGAGGGTTTATCCGTCTGACGAGAACAACCTGATAGTTCTTACCCTGAGGTCGCTGGTAGCCGAAACCGACGGGCATGTCATTCTTGTTGATACAGGCTGGGGCGATAAGCAGGATGAAAAATTCTTTCGTCATGTATACCTGCATGGCGGTGAAGGTCTTATTCAGGGGCTGGCAGCAGCCGGTTATAAACCTGAAGATATCACTGACGTGTTCCTTACTCATCTGCATGCCGATCATTGCGGGGGCTGTGTAAGAAGAACTCCCGGGGGAAGAGGTTTTGAGATGGTATTCCCTGAGGCTGCATATCATGTGAGCAGAACTCAGTGGGAGTGGGCTTCAAAAAACAACATACGCGAGGAAGACGCCTTTCTGGAGGAAAATATATTGCCGGTTTTACATAGCGGCAGGCTGAACCTTGTTGAGGAGGAAGGCGAACTCTTTAAGGATTTCGATGTAAGGATGTGTGATGGACATACACCCGGCCTGATGATCCCTCTGATCAGATATAAAGGCAGGACACTTGTCTATACCGGTGATCTTATTCCCACCATGGCACATATTCCTCTGATCTGGAACATGAGCTACGATATAGAATCACTTAAAACCATTGAAGAGAAAAAACAGATACTTGAGGAATCCCTGGCAAACAATTTTATCCTGGTATTCCAGCATGACGGCAATACGGAGTGCTGTACAGTCGAAATGACACCCAAAGGGATACGGGCAAAAGATAAGTTCAGGTTTTCGGAGATTTAGTACTGCTTTTTCTCATTGTTTCTTAAATCAATTCTGTATAAATTTGATAAGAACCTGAATAGCAGGAATATAATTACCGTAATCCAATCACTGTTAATTAATTAACAATAAAACCATGGCAGAATTCATTTATGAAAAGCCTTTTCAGCTTGAGAAGGATACAACGAAATACAAGCTTCTTACCAAGGATTATGTCCGGGTTTTTGAAGAAGCTGGTAAAAAGGTTTTAAAAGTCGACCCTCGTGGTCTCGAGCTGCTTGCAAAAACAGCAGTCTCAGATATTTCGTTCTTTCTCAGAACCGCGCACCTCGAAAAGCTGGCTGTTATTCTTGCTGACCCGGAAGCCACCGACAATGACCGTTTTGTGGCTTATGTCATGATACGGAACTCGGTAATCTCATCAAAGGAGGATCTTCCGTGGTGTCAGGACACCGGCACTGCAATTGTTATCGGAAAGAAAGGCGAAGGAGTATGGACAGGGGTGAATGATGCGCTATATATCTCAAAAGGGATCTATGAAACTTTCAAGGACAAAAACCTCAGATACTCACAGATTGTTCCGCTCACCATGTTTGATGAAAAGAATTCAGGTACCAACCTTCCTGCGCAGATCGATATTTATTCGACTGAAGGCAACTCATATGAGTTCCTTTTTATAACCAAGGGAGGAGGATCGGCCAACAAGACATTCCTGTACCAGCAGACAAAATCGCTGCTAAATGAAGAATCTCTTACAAAGTTTGTGAAGGAAAAGATAAAGGATCTGGGCACATCTGCATGTCCTCCATATCACCTTGCTCTTGTGATAGGAGGAACATCGGCTGAGGCGACACTCAAAACCGTCAAGGAGGCATCAGCGGGTTATCTCGATCAACTGCCGACAACCGGAAATGAGAGCGGAAGAGCTTTCAGGGATATTGAATGGGAGAAAAAGATTGAAAGGATTTGCCATGAGTACGGAGTGGGCGCCCAGTTCGGAGGAAAATATTTCGTTCATGATGTAAGGGTGATTCGCATGCCGCGACATGCAGCATCTTGCCCGGTAGGCCTTGGAGTGAGCTGCAGCGCCGACAGGAACCTGAAAGCTAAGATCACTCCCGAAGGGATTTTTATTGAAGAGCTCGAGAGAAATCCGGCCCGTTTCCTTCCGGCCAAAGCTCCGGAACTTGAAAAACCTGTAGAGGTAGACCTTGACAGACCGATGAGAGAGGTGCTTGCCCAGCTGACAAAATATCCTGTCAAGACAAGACTGAACCTGAAGGGCACGCTGATCGTGGCTCGCGATATTGCTCACGCACGGATTAAGAAGCTGATTGATGAAGGAAAACCGCTGCCTGAATATTTTAAGGATCACCCGATCTATTACGCTGGTCCTGCCAAAACGCCTGAAGGAATGCCTTCAGGAAGCTTTGGTCCAACGACAGCCGGCAGAATGGATGCCTATGTCGATCTTTTCCAGAGCCTGGGCGGTTCATTGATCATGGTTGCCAAGGGAAACAGGAGCAGGGCTGTTATCGATTCATGCAAAAAATATGGAGGATTTTATCTCGGGTCAATCGGAGGTCCTGCAGCAATACTTGCGGCAGAAAATATTAAATCGGTTGAAATGGTCGATTTCGAAGATCTGGGTATGGAAGCAGTCAGGAAAATCCGGGTAGAGAATATGGCGGCATTCATCATCACCGATGACAAGGGGAATGATTTTTTTGACGAATACAATAAATAGAAAACAGATACCTGGGAATAGTTGAAGCGGGTTGCTTCGTTCCCCGTTCCACAGGTTCCTCGCAATGACATATTAAGTAATTCAATCTTGTCCCCGTTGACAACTCACCATCTTATATATCGACTGTCATTGCGAGGAGCAAAGCGACGAAGCAATCCTAATAAATGGTTAGAACGATTTAATGAATCTGCTTAATTATAAATATCTCCTGCCTGTCCAGATTAAGCCAGTATTTTATGGTGTTCTTCCTCACGAGCTCCCAGTATATGTTACTGTCGAGGCCGTACACGAAGTTTATCTCCTTCAGTTCAGATGATATTTTCCCGGCTATTTCAGGTTTGAGTGTAAGTTTTATCCTGTGATTTAGATATGTAAACAGCGCCGAAGCCGAAAGAACCGTATCATTCCTGACAGTGAGAAGCCCATGTCCGGGTGTGGCACCGGTGCTGACCTGGAGTCCGTCATTCATGCAACTTAGCGGAGGTTCGGATCCGGCAAAGGAAGTTACAGTGAATTCATCAACCCCGGTATCGAAATATTCCCTTGCCCTTATACCCATTTTCACCCCGATGATCGCAAAAACCCCAAGATGCCTGTGGAGCTCGTTGGCCAATACCCCGGATGTCCATTCATCAATGCCATACCTGTTTACAATTTCAGTCACCGAGGGTTTGATGTCGTCAAAATAGAATGACGGATCGAGAGGAAGATCCTTTATAACCTGGTTCCTGGCGACCGTTTCGCCTTTAAGCATTTTAAGCAGGTCGTCACCCAGCAGCTTTTTTTCTGAGGAATAATATTCAAGGGTTTTACCTGTTGAATCGGCTTTGAAGATTGAAGGGAACTGAAGGAACAGCGGGACCATTTCATCGGTGGCACGGTACGAAAACTGATGTCCCCTTGCATTGTCAGAATTGAAATATGCTGTCAGCTTTTCAGCATATCGTGTCTTAACCTCAGAAATATCCTTTATAAGGTTTTCATCAAAAAAGCTACTATCGCTGAAATTTCTAATGAGAGAAATCGGGATATCTTCTTTTAAGATCCTTTTTGCAGCCTGGGGGTCAATGTTATAATTGAATCCTTTGGAATCATTTATCCCGTCGACGCTCCATAGAATTTCCTTCACCTGCTGCTTGAAAAGCGGGATATCCTTCAGAGAATTGTATGCCGTGCTCATCCCGCCGATACAAATGAAACTGATTTTGGTTTTTTCAGCCGAAAGTATCTCTTTTATCAGTACAATGCAGTCTGGTGCCGAAGCGGGATCAAGATTCTCTTCCATACCCCATTTTGCATTTAAAGCAACCTTGTATTCAGGAGACTTAAATGCGGCACTTCTGTTTATTCCTACAGGAATTCCTTCGTGATGACAGGCATTAAGAAGGCTCTTTACTTTCAGGTACACATCATAGCTGCTGAGGACACCTGGTGAAACAGTGATGGCAAGGACCCTGATGTCGGGAGAGGCCAGCATAAGCGTAATTGCCCTCATGTCGTCAATCCCGCCGTCGGTATCAATAATTACATAATGAGACGGCTTCCAGGGATGCGAATTCAGGAGGATGGTGATTGAAAAGCCGGCCAGAAGAAGCAGAATCCTTTTCATCAGTTATAATTTAAGGCAAAAATACAATTTGTAAAAGTTATTAACCTTAAAAATCTCCGGCTATTGCGTCAGCGGATTTTTTTTTATCTTCAACCAGTCATTGCTAAGCTATGAAAAGATTGCTTATTTGGTTTATCCCCGGTTTGATTGCAGGCATTTTACTGATGCTGGGAGGAGGGAAAGCCATTGAAAAAACTTCCACAAATAAATATTGTATTTCATGCCACATTCATCCTGCTTCAGATGCTTCATGGAAAAGATCAGTTCATTATGAGACAGCGTCGGGATACAGGATTGCCTGTGTGGAGTGTCATCTTCCGCCAAAGGGACATGGATATCTGTGGGCGAAAGGTACGACAGGTCTGCGCGATCTCTGGAGCTATTGGACTAAGGATTCAGCATCATTCGACTGGGAGGACCGGAGACGGCTCGAAACAGCCCGCAGTTATGTATATGAAAGCAGCTGCGTAAAATGTCACGAAAACCTCTTCCCCCTGAAGCTTTCAAAAGCCGGCGAAGATGCCCATCTTTATTATAAGCAGGCAAAGAAAACTCCTGATCTGAACTGTATAAACTGTCACCTTAATGCCGGTCATTATATTGTCGGTTATACTCATGGAAGCAATAAGACTTTTGGAAGCGTCTCTTCGATTCCAAAGGAAATTTATAAGGAACCGGCAAAGGTCTCAGGTTTTGGGTCATTTACCGAGAAGATACCAAATTCATCTGTCTCATTCAGGATGATAGCAATCCCGGGAGGGAATTACAAAATGGGCAGCCCTGACGGCGAGCCATTAAGAAAGGCAGATGAGGGACCGGTGAAAGAAGTGGAAATATCTCAATTTTACATGGCGCAGGTTGAAGTGACGTGGGATGAGTACCTGGCTTTTTATGTTCAGACTGCTGCAGAAGGAAGGACAACCGATACAGAAGGGCTAAGGTCAAAGCAATCACTGGAGACTGACGCAATCTCCGGTGCAACTCCGCCATATGGCCAGCCCGACCAGGGATGGGGACTGGGTCAGCGGCCTGCGATCTCATTCACCTTTCATGCAGCCGAGACATATTGCAAATGGCTCTCTTCAGTGACCAGGAAGAAATACCGGCTGCCAACAGAAGCTGAATGGGAATATGCCTGCAGGGCAGGGCAGGAAACGCCATATTTTTTCCCCGGCGATCCGCTTAAATTTGAGAAAAAAGGCATCAGGGCAAAGCTCTCGAAGAATGACACTGCAATTATAAACTCATTTGTTATTTATTCTGCCAACAGCCACTCAAGGACTCAGACACCGGATATGGTAAGAGCCAATAATTTCGGACTGAAAAACATGTCAGGTAATATTGCAGAATTCTGCTCCGACTGGTACCAGCCAGATGCCTATGCAAACTACCCTTCGGGAATTCTTAAAGATCCGAAAGGACCTGAGTCGGGTGAAGAGCATGTGGTAAGAGGAGGTTCTTATCTTGATATGGCCGGAAGCGTTCGTAGTGCAGCAAGGAGCTTTACACGTACTGCCGACTGGCTGAAGACTGACCCTCAGATACCCAAGAGTATATGGTGGTACTCCGATTGCTTCAACGTTGGATTCAGGGTAGTATGCGAATTTGATGAAAACTCAGGAAAATTGTAAATTTATAACTCCTTTAAACCGATTTAATATGAAAAAATCAAGTATTTCAAGACGAAATTTTTTGAATAAAGCAGCAACGGTAGGTGCTGCAGGTATTGTTGTTCCTTCGATTTTATCGGGTTGTGCCCGCGAAACTAAAATAAAAATCCCGACTGTTTCATGGCTCGACGAGGCTCCGGACGGACCAGTTCTGAAAGCAGGTGTAATCGGTTGCGGTGGTCGTGGCACAGGTGCTGCAATTAATTTCCTGAGTGCAGGGAAAAATCTACAGATAACTGCAATTGGCGATACCTTCAAGGACCGTATTGAGAGCTGCAGGGCGAGCCTAAAAGAGAAGGGACAGGAAATTCCTGATGAAATGTGCTTTGTCGGCTTCGATGCTTTCCAGAAAGTTATTGCTTCAGGAGTTGATCTTGTAATCCTTGCTACACCTCCCTTCTTTCGTCCGGAACATCTGGCAGCAGCCGTGGCAGCCCGCAAACACGTATTTGCAGAAAAGCCGGTGTGTGTTGATCCTGTTGGTGCAAGATCGGTAATGGCAACAGCGCTGAAAGCCCAGGAGTTGGGTTTGGTAATCGTCACAGGTACACAGCGCCGTCATCAGCGCGACTATGTTGATGCTTATAACCAGGTTAAGGCAGGCAGAATAGGAAGTATTACTGGTGGCAATGTCTGGTGGAACGGAGGGAAACTCTGGCACCGCGACAACAATCCGGAATGGTCAGAAATGGAATGGATGATTCGCAACTGGGTCAACTGGTGCTGGCTCTCCGGCGACCATATAGTTGAGCAGCACGTTCATAATCTTGATATAATGAACTGGTTCATGGGGACACATCCTGTTAAAGCGGTAGGCATGGGTTCAAGACTGCGCCGTGTAACAGGTGACCAGTATGATAATTTCAGCATTGATTTTACTTTTGAAAATGATATTCATTTTCATAGCATGTGCCGCCAGATAAATGGCTGTGCATCGAATGTTTCAGAGAGAATTCAGGGAGCAACTGGTGCCGCACACCTGGAGAAAGAGATATTTATTAACGACCTTGCCGGAACTGAGATATGGAGGTATACATATCCTCTTGATGATGCAGGCAAACCTTCCAGGGGTAAAATGAAAGATCCTTACGTTCAGGAGCATATTGACCTGATAAAATACATTCGCGGCGGACAGCAATTCAATGAGCTTGAAAATACTGCCATTTCCACAATGACAGGTATAATGGGTCGTATATCAGCTTATACAGGAAAAGAGACTACCTGGGATGAAATGATGAATTCCGATCTCAAAATGGGACCGAAAGTATTTGAATTAGGAAAAGTTGATATCCCGAAAGACATACCAATTGCCGGTGAAGCATATGTACCCGAGACCAAAAAATAAAAATTCAATTATCTGTTTATGAATAACTCAAGAAGAGATTTCATAAGAAAAACTGCTATTGCAGGAGCTGCCATGATGGCTGCTCCTGCAGTTTTCGGTTCTGAGGCTGCTAAAAAAAGGCAAAAAGCCGCTGATGCGGTTGTTCCATTTAAGCTGAAATATGCCCCGTCATTTGGAATGTTCAATGAACATTGCGGGGCAGACCTTCTGGATAATATCAGATTCTGCCATGACATGGGATTCAGGGCAATGTTTGACAATGGCCTTATGGGTCGTCCTATTGAAGACCAGGTGAAAATTGCCGGTGAGATTAGCAGGCTCGGAATGGAGCTCGGACCTTTTGTTTTATATGCAGATTTCTCAGTTACCTCATTTGTGCTCAACAAGCCCGAGGTAAAGGAGATGCTCATAAACAAGATGAAAGAGGGTGCGGAATGTTTTAAGAGAACAGGAGTCAAATGGGCTCTGATGGTGCCGGGAAGATACGATGAAAGGCTTCAAAGAGATTATCAGACGGCCAATGTCATTGACAATCTGAGGTACTGCTGCGATATTGCCGAAGAAGCGGGATTCACGATAGTGCTCGAACCCCTGAATACCATTCACGACCATCCCGGATTATTTCTCAATGGCATACCGCAGGCATATGCCATCTGCAGGGCAGTCAACAGGCAGTCGTGCAAGATAGTTGACGACATTTACCATCAGCAGATCACTGAAGGCAACCTGATTCCGAACATAGAGACTGCATGGAGCGAGATTGCCGCATTTCATCTGGGAGATAATCCAGGGCGCAAGGAACCAACAACCGGCGAAATAAACTTTAAAAATGTATTTAAGTATATCTACAGCCGCAAATATGACGGAGTTCTTTGCATGGAGCATGGTTTAAGCGACAAATCCAAAGAAGGTGAAGAGCGGGTGATCCAGGCATACCGTGAGTGCGACAGCTTTGAGGTATGAAAAAAAGAATATTGATTTTTTATTCAATCCTGATCCTTATTGGATTTTTCAGCACCGGTTGCAAAAAAAGCGAAAGGCTCTTTGCTGGAGGGTTTACTGAAGGCAACGAAAAGGGATTGATACTCTTTGAATTTAACACTGGAAACGGAAACCTCAGGCTGATATCGGAAACAGATGCCGGAGAAAATCCTTCTTTCTTCTGTTTTTCAAAGGACAAGGACCTTATATATGCGCTTAATGAGGTTCCAGATTATGCAGGGCTGGAAGCAGGCGGACTTACGACATTGAAGTACAACCCAAAGAACGGTATAATTGAGATAAAAAGCGGGATACCGGTGCCATTTGGCGGACCATGCCACATTTCTTTGTCAGCAGACGGCGGATTCCTTTTCCTTGCAAGCTATGCCAGCGGATCCGTAGCTGTAGTGAAGCTTGGAATCGATGGCATCCCTGAAGAGGTAAGCGATACAATAAGATATAGCGCTGCTTCACCTTTAGTCTCACACCCGCATATGATTGCACAAGATCCTTTTGGCAGGCATATTTATCTTACAGACCTCGGCCTCGACCGGGTTATGATCTATGATCTCAACAGGCATACGGGTAAGCTTATAACGGTCCCAAACGGAGAAATTTTAGTTCCGCAGGGTTCCGGTCCGCGCCATTTTGTATTCAATCAGGCCGGAACGATAATGTACCTTATAAATGAACTGGGGTCAACTATTATGGTTTTTAATGTTGACAAAGCCGGCATTCTGAAGCTTGTCCAGACATTACCTGCAACGAGTGAAGGATATACAGGGAAAAATGCATGCGCCGAGATACTTATTGGCAAAAATGGCAAATTCCTGTATGGTTCCAACCGCGGCGAGAATTCAGTTGTCGTTTTCAGGATTTCCCCTGACGGGTCACTTTCTCTTACCGGACATTCAACCTGCGGAGGAGACTGGCCCAGGAATTTTGTTATCGATCCTTCTGGAAAATTTCTGCTTGCCGGTAACCAGAAGTCAGGAGACATTTCTGTATTCAGGATAAACGAAAAAACAGGGATGCCTGAAGGGCCTGTATTCAAAGCAATCATGAAGGCTCCGGCATACCTTGAATTTGTTAACTGATATCTTTTAACATGAACCGCGAAAAACTGATCTCTGAATTACAGGATCATAAAGATAAAAAATGGGACATCGTCGTGATCGGCGGCGGAGCGACGGGACTTGGAATTGCAGTAGATGCGTTTACCAGAGGATATGACACTCTTCTGCTTGAGCAATCCGACTTTGCCAAGGCGACATCCTCACGCAGCACCAAGTTGGTGCATGGCGGTGTGCGCTATCTTGCCCAGGGCGATATTCTACTTGTAACCGAAGCTTTGCATGAACGGGGATGGATGCTGAAAAATGCTCCACACCTGACCGCTAACCAGGAGTTTGTGATTCCGGTCTATACATTATGGGATGTCATTCTGTACAGCGTCGGATTGAAGTTCTATGATCTCCTTTCCGGAAGGCTCTCCCTTGGAAGATCATTTTTCATCGGCAAAACAAAAACAATTGCCCGTCTCCCTCTTCTTAAGAGTGAAGGATTAAAAGGAGGCATTGTATACCACGATGGCCAGTTTGATGACTCGAGAATGGCAGTTGCAATGGCACACTCGTGTGCTGCAAACGGAGCAATAGTGCTCAATTATTTCAAGGTTGTAAGCCTGCTGAAGGATGAAAAAGGTGCGATAACCGGTGTGAAGGCAGTCGACATGGAATCAGGATCGGAGTACAGCATCATGTCGAACCTGGTGATAAATGCGACTGGCGTTTTTGCCGATGAGATCCACCGGATGGATGACCCTGCATCAAAACTGACTATAAGACCGAGCCAGGGCGTTCATATAGTACTCGACAGATCATTTCTTCAGAGCGACTCTGCGATAATGATCCCGAAAACCGATGACGGGAGAGTTCTCTTTGCAATTCCATGGTACGGCAAAGTTGTTGCAGGCACTACTGACACACCTCTCGATACAATCACAATGGAACCGAAAGCCCTTGATGAAGAGATCGACTTTATACTGAGGACTGCAGGCAAATATCTCACAAGAAAACCATCACGGACAGATGTTCAATGCATATATGCCGGATTGAGGCCACTGGCAGCAAATCCCGATAATCCACAATCTACAAAGGAAGTTTCGAGGAGACATAAGATCACACTGTCACCATCCGGACTGCTTTCAATAGTCGGGGGGAAGTGGACTTCGTACAGAAGAATGGCTGAGGAGACGATCGACAGGGGAATAAAGGCAGGAATGCTTCCTGCTGCCAGATGCAGGACAAAAAACTTTCCATTCTATCATAATGCAACACTGCTTAAAGATGATCGCCTGAAGATTTATGGCGACAGAGCCTGGGAGATAGAGAAGATGATCACTGGTGATCCTTCCTACGGGAAACAACTTCATCCCGGACTACCATATACAAAAGCAGAAATAATATGGATCTGCAGGAACGAGATGCCAAGAAAACTTGAGGATGTGCTTGCCAGGAGAACACGGGCGCTGCTTCTCGATGCCAGGGCAAGCCTTGAAATTGCTCACGGAGTTGCTGAAATAATGGCTGCAGAACTGGGGCGCGATGGTAAATGGGTTGAAGAGCAAACAGCTGATTACAAAAAACTAACGGAGAACTATCTCTGATAAATTATTCAACAATATAAAATCATTAATATGAAAAAATTCATTCTTGCCCTTGACCAGGGAACAACCAGCTCGAGGGCAATAGTGTTTGATCATAACGGTCTGCCGGTTACAGCTGCTCAGAAGGAGTTTACCCAGATATTCCCCAAGCCTGGATGGGTAGAGCATGATCCCGAAGAGATATGGTCAACTCAGGCGGGAGTAGCTCTGGAGGCAATAACAAAAGCCGGACTTGAGAGCACAAACATTTCTGCTATCGGGATAACCAACCAGCGCGAGACTACTGTTGTATGGAACAGGAAAACAGGCAAGCCAGTGCATAACGCAATCGTGTGGCAGGACAGGCGAACGGCAGGTTTCTGCGACCAGCTTAAGAAAGAGGGAAAGGCGAAAAAGATACTTGATAGGACAGGACTTATCATTGACGCTTATTTTTCTGCCACCAAGGTAAAATGGATACTCGACAATGTTAAGGGTGCCCGTCAGCTTGCAAATAAGGGAGAACTAGCATTTGGCACTATAGATTCGTGGCTTGTATGGAACCTCACAAAAGGGAAGCTTCATTTAACTGATGTGTCAAATGCATCGCGGACGATGCTTTTCAATATTCATACCCTGAAGTGGGATAATGAGCTGCTGAAGATATTTGATATCCCGGCATCCATGCTTCCTGAAGTCAGATCGTCGAGTGAGATTTACGGTAAAACTTCAGGGCTCTTTTCATCATCAATACCCGTTGCCGGCATTGCCGGCGACCAGCAGGCAGCGCTTTTCGGACAGATGTGCGTCGACCCCGGAATGGTCAAGAATACATATGGCACAGGTTGCTTCATGATGATGAATATCGGAACCAAACCGATTGCTTCAAAAAGCAGGCTTCTGACGACCGTCGCCTGGAAAATCGGCAACAAAACAACCTATGCACTCGAGGGAAGCATCTTCATCGGAGGGGCGGTGGTTCAGTGGCTACGCGACAGTCTTGGAATTATAAAGAAATCGGCTGATGTTGAAAAGCTTGCCGCTAAGGTTACAGACAGCGAGGGTGTTTATTTTGTTCCGGCATTTGCCGGCCTGGGAGCCCCTTACTGGAATCAGCATGCGCGTGGGACGATTACTGGTCTTACAAGAGGATCTACATCAGCGCACATAGCCCGTGCAGCACTCGACAGCATCGCTTATCAGACTCTTGAGGTGCTGCTGGCGATGAAAAAAGATTCCGGCATTGACATAAAAGAGCTGAGAGTTGACGGAGGAGCAACTGTAAATAACAGACTGATGCAGTTCCAGTCAGATCTCCTTCAGGCTAAGGTGGTGCGTCCGAAGATAACCGAGACAACAGCCCTGGGAGCGGCATATCTTGCAGGGCTTGCAGCCGGTTACTGGACCGATATTAAAGAGATCAGAAAGCAGTGGCAGGTCGATCAGACGTTTTCTCCCGGCATTGCAGAAAAAGAAACACGTGCTCTGATCAAGGGATGGCACAGGGCAGTAAAAGCTACTGAAGCATGGGCCAGTGAAAAGTAAAAAGTAAAAAGGCAAAAGTAAAAAGTAAAGAAATTTTGAATCAACCTAAAGCCTGACGCCCGACGCCTGATGCCTTTTTATAAATCCATCCAGGCTTTTTCAAAGAGGAAGAATGGTTTTAAAACAAGTAACCTTTTAATAATATTATATGAACCAGTTTTTTGCAGAATTTTTTGGAACCGCCATGATACTCTGTTTCGGTAGCGGAGTTGTTGCCAATGTAACCCTGGCAAAGACAAAAGGAAACAACAGCGGATGGATCGTCATCTCCTTTGGATGGGCCATCGGGGTATTTACAGGTGTCCTGATTGCAGCACCGATAAGCGGAGCTCATCTGAATCCTGCAGTTACCCTGGCCCTTGTGCTGGCAGGAAAATTTTCCGCATCGCTGATGCCGTTGTACATCTCGGCGCAGCTGCTTGGAGCCATGTTCGGTTCGACGCTTGCATGGCTGGCGTATAAGAAGCATTTTGATGCCACTGAGGATGCTGATGCCATGCTTGCGGTATTCTGTACAATGCCAAGCATCAGGAGTTACTGGTTTAACGTTATCACCGAGGTTATTGGCACATATATTCTTGCCCTGGCAGTTCTGTACATGGCGCAGCCTGAGGTAGGGCTGGGGGCACTTAACGCACTGCCGGTAGCGCTGGTTGTGCTTGGCATTGGTCTGGCACTGGGCGGTCCGACAGGATATGCAATAAACCCGGCAAGGGATCTTGGTCCGCGGATAATGCATTTCATTCTTCCAATACACGGCAAACGGGACAGCGACTGGAAATATTCATGGGTGCCGATACTCGGGCCGATGGTCGGAGCAGCGCTGGCTGCGCTGATGTTTGTGGTGTTCAGCAAAATCTGATTCGATGGAAAATAAAATCATTCTGGTTCTCTGCCTTACATTCCTTATTAACCTTATAACAACCTTATCCTATTCAGTGAGGATCGTTGGCATAAGGACCGGCAGGATAGCCGTCTCCTTTGCGCTTTTCAACATTCTTGTTCTGATCTCAAGGACTGCGAACGGATTCCAGGCGCCCCTCCTGGCAAACACCATAGAGACAAACATTAATTCGGGGGCTGGTCCCGACCTGCTGAACTTCAGGCTGATAATCTTATCATGCACTCTCGCTTCAATTATCGGAGGACTTATGATTCCGACCTTTCAGAGGATATTATCGATTGCAGTTGACAGATTCAGCGTTTACAAGTCGGTTCCGAAAGTTCTCTTTCATGGATTTACCAAGACCGGCATCACTTCAATAAGGGAGAGCATTGTAATTCCAAGCGCAAAGAACATTTCAACACTTAAGATAAGCCAGGATTTTCCCTGGAAGGTTTTTATAATGAATGTTGTCGCAGTTGCGATAATTACCATTGGAGTATTGTCAGCTCTTTACGCAGGGTACTTTACACCTGAGTACAGGAGTACTGCGAGCAACCTGTCGGCGATTATCAACGGGCTTGCCACAATTCTGATGTTTGTCTTTATCGACCCTTTCCTCTCAGTAATGACTGACGAAGTGGTTCTTGGAAAGACAAGCGAAAGCCTATTCAGAAAATACATTGTCTACATGGTTATTGCCCGTGTTGCCGGAACCCTCATTGCGCAGGTCATTTTCCTGCCTGCTGCAAAGCTTATATCGATGGTGGCGGGGATGATATAAGATCATATAGTGACATAAGTGACCACTAACCCCGGGCTTCAGCCCGAGGGTGATAACTAAAATGATTACGGGGCTTTAGCCCTCACTCTTTTTCACAAAAAAATAGCTGAAATTATTATTTATAAATAAAAATAATTTACTTTTGTTTCGTAATTAGACGAAATACTAAATGAAATGGAGATAAAGGAAAAGGTTTTCACTGATAAACAGGAAAAGATTGCCCGATACTCTAAAGCTCTCGGGCATCCGGTAAGGGTTTTCATAATGGATTTCCTGGTGAAGAATGCAGATAAATGCTGTTATAGCGGCGATATGGCCGAAGAGCTTCCAATTGCCAGATCAACACTTTCACAACATCTTAGCGAACTTAAAGCAGCAGGACTTATTCAGGGCGAGATAAATCCTCCTTATATTAAATATTGTATAAATAAGACCGGTTGGGCTGAAGCAAAAGAACTGACAATATCTTTTTTTAACAGAAAACAATAAATCACTTAATTATGGAAATAAAAATATTAGGGACGGGCTGTTCTAAATGCAAATCCCTTGAAGAGATTACCCGCAAAGTGCTAAAGGATAACGAGATAGATGCAAACATTACAAAGGTCGAGGACATAGTCGAAATTATGAAATACAACATTATGACTACTCCGGCTTTGGTTGTGGATGGAAAGGTTGTTTCGAAAGGACGAATTCCATCAGTTGATGAGATAAAACAATTTTTAACCAGATAATGGCCACCACCATGAGAAAAATAATTCTGACAAGTTTTGCGCTGCTGACAATTACAATTATTTCATGCACCGGCCAGACAAACCAAAAACCTGCAGAGGCGATTTCAAAGAATGAAGATGTAGCGGTTTATTACTTCCACTTGACAATCCGTTGTGAAGCCTGCAAAACGGTGGAAGCAGAGGCCAGGAAGAACATTGAAATGCTTTATCCTGATCAGATTAAAGCAGGAAAGATAAGCTTTACTGCTTTAAATCTTGAAGAGGCAACCGGCAGATCCATTGGAGAAAAGCTGGGGGTTAACAGTCAGACACTGTTAATCGTAAAAGGTGATCAGAAAATTAACATTACAAATGAAGGTTTCCTTTATGCTGGTTCGAAACCCCTGAAATTCACTGAGATCATAAAATCGAAGATTGATGCTCTGATTAAATAATAGCTTAGTTTATAAAGTTGATACTCTTTTTTACATCAGATAAACTAATATTTTATAATGGATTTTCTAACAAATCTGCTTGATAACAGTTCTTTGCCATGGATTACGGCACTGCTTCTTGGTCTTATGACAGCTATCAGTCCTTGTCCGTTGGCTACAAACATTACAGCCATCGGGTTTATCAGCAGAGATCTTGAAAACCGCAAACGGGTCTTTTTGAATGGGTTGTTTTATACCCTTGGAAGAGCAATTACATATACCTTAATCCCACTCATTATTTATTTTGGTGCAGACCAGTTTAAATTCTCGGGGTTCTTCCAGCGGTATGGAGAGAAGATTATCGGACCGCTCCTGCTATTAATCGGAATATTCATGCTTGATATCATCAGGATTAATTTTCCCGGGCTTGGCAGGCTTTCGGAAAAGATGGAAAAGAGAAAGTCCTGGAGGTTTATTGATGCTTTACTGCTTGGAATTGTATTTGCTCTTGCTTTTTGCCCCTACAGCGGAGTATTGTATTTTGGGATGCTTGTTCCCTTAACCTTATCAAGTGCATCAGGCCTATATCTGCCGGTCATATTTGCTATAGCCACAGGTATTCCGGTTATCATTATTGCATGGTTGCTGGCTTACACAGTTTCCGGAATAGGAGGTCTGTACAATAAAATAAAAGTATTTGAACTCTGGTTCAGGAGAATTATTGCCGTACTCTTCATCATTGTTGGCGTATATTATATTATTAGGATTTACATATAAAAAAATTTACACATTTATTTCGTAGTATGACGAAATATTAATTCGTATTAAATGAAGAATATTAAAACAAATATCTGGTTACCTGTTGCATTATTACCTGTCTGGTATATTATTTACCACAACCTTCAGCCTGTTACCAATTGGTTAATTGATTCGGTCTTCGGAATGACAAAAGGGGCACATCTCACTGAAGCTCTACGTTTCTTTGTTTTTGAATTCCCCAAGGTAATGATGCTGCTTACCCTCATTATTTTCCTCGTGGGTATTATAAGGACCTATTTTACGCCTGAGCGAACACGCAAGGCTCTTGAAGGGAAAAAAACATTTACAGGTAATGTTATGGCAGCGACGCTCGGAATTGTCACTCCTTTTTGTTCGTGTTCTGCAATCCCCTTATTCCTGGGATTTGTAGAAGCCGGTGTTCCGTTGGGAGTCACATTCTCCTTTCTTATTTCATCTCCCATGATAAATGAAGTTGCTGTGGTTCTTTTATATGGGATGTTCGGGTGGAAAGTAGCAGTGATATATGTGGGAACAGGCTTGGTTATAGCAATTGTTGCCGGATGGGTAATTGGCTTGCTGAAGCTCGAAAAATGGGTGGAACCATGGGTATATGAGACACATCTGGGTAGTAATAGTGAGAAAGAAGAAAAAATAACATTCGGCAGCAGAATCAGCCTCGGGTATGATGCCATTAAGGATATAGTAGGTAAAGTATGGATCTATGTAGCTTTAGGTATCGCAGTCGGAGCCGGGGTACATGGCTATGTGCCGGAAGAATTTATGGCAGCTTTAATGGGAAAATCTGCATGGTATTCGGTTCCGTTATCAATTTTAATAGGCATTCCGCTATATTCCAATGCAGCCGGAATAGTCCCAATTGTTTCAGTACTTATTGAAAAGGGGGCGGCGCTGGGAACTGCTCTTGCATTCATGATGGCGGTAATTGGATTATCTCTTCCCGAAATGATAATCCTGCGAAAAGTGCTTAAGCTCCCGTTGATTTTCACATTTATTGGAGTGGTAGGATTCGGAATAATGATTGTAGGTTATCTATTCAACATAATATTTTGAAAATATGAGAAGGAACAACATCAAAAACATTTCTGTTATCTTATTTTTCATTACAACTTTTTTTGTATCCGCATGTGGTCAGAATACAAGCCAGGGAGAAAAGGTTAAAACCCCAGGTCAGGTTTCAACGGGTGCGAAGGATTCAGAAAAAAAGTATAAAGTAACTTTTATTGAGTTGGGATCTGTCAGGTGCATCCCATGCCAACAAATGCAATCTGTCATGAAATCAATTGAAGCCAAATATGGTAAAGAGGTAAAAGTTGACTTCCATGATGTTTGGACTGAGGCAGGCAAGCCTTATGGTGTAAAATATGGCATTGAGGCAATCCCAACCCAGGTGTTTCTTGACGAAACAGGCAAGGAATTTTACAGGCATGTAGGATTCTTCCCTGAGGAAGAGCTTGTAAAGATATTAGAAATAAAAGGTATCAAAGTAAAAAGATAAAAGTAGGGTCATTGCATGCAATGACCTGAAATAGAGTATGTTTTAATTCATTAAAATCATATCAATATGAAACAGTCATTAGGTTTTATCGGTGGCGGAAGAGTGACAAGAATTCTTCTGCAGGCATTTAAAAATAAAAATGCAAACTTTAGTAAAATTATTGTTACTGACACTAACCCGGATGTCTCAGGTAATCTGAAAAAATCATTCTCTGATATTCAGATTGATAATGCATCCGTCGCAGCTTCGCAGGATATAGTTTTTATTTCCTTGCATCCTCCTGTTGTTATGGATACACTTGAGCTGGTAAAAAATCAGTTCAGAGCAAGTTCAATAGTTATTTCGTTAGCTCCAAAAATCACAATTGAGAAAATATGCTCAAAACTAAGTCAGGTCAAAAACATAGCAAGGTTGATTCCAAACGCTACATCATTCATAAATGAAGGTTACAACCCTGTATGCTTCTCATCTGATTTTACCATGAATGAAAAGCAACAGGTTCTCGATCTATTAAGACTTATGGGTAATACATTTGAGGTTCCTGAAGAAAAACTTGAAAGCTATGCTATCATGTCAGCCATGTTGCCAACATATTTCTGGTTTCAATGGAAGGAACTTACTGAGATCGGAATCAGGATTGGTCTAACAGAGGAAGAATCAAAAAATTCCATAAACGATACTATTATTGCTTCATTAAAACTGATGTTTAAATCAGGTTTAACTCCGTCAGAGGTAGTGGATTTAATTCCGGTAAAACCTATCGGGGAGCACGAAGCACAGATCTCTGAAATCTACAGAAGCAAGCTTATTCCTCTGTTTGAGAAAATCAAGCCATAAAATTTTAAAATAAATAAAAGTAGATAATTCTTTCAATATTGTTAATAATGTCGTATGTTTGCGTCATTAGATATTAATATATGATCAAAGCCGAAAAATTCGACAGAGAGCTACGCCAACTGGCAGCATTTTCAAGAGTCATTTCTCATCCTGCCCGCCTTGCAATACTTAAATACCTGGCTGAAACCAGGAATTGTGTCTCAGGGGATATCTCTGATTTTATTCCCCTCAGCCGCACAACAGTATCCCAGCACCTTAAAGAGCTGAGAAGTGCCGGTCTGATTCAAGGCGAGATCGACGGGACCAGAATTAATTACTGTCTTAATAAAACAGAAATTGAAAGTGACTATAAAAAGTTTAAAAAATTCTTTTCGATAATCAGAAATGCAGAAGTAATTTGTAAAACTGATAATTAATGAAAATACTTATTCTTTGCACTGGCAACAGCTGCCGCAGCCAGATGGCTCAGGGCTTTCTGCAATCATTTGACAAAAGATTACAGATCTTCTCTGCTGGAACGGAACCAGCTGCCCGGATAAACCCGACAGCGGTTAAGGTGATGAAAGAGACGGGTATTGATATAAGCAAAAATAAACCCAGGAATGTTGATCAATATCTGAATGAGACTTGGGACTATGTTATCACAGTCTGTGATGACGCTAATGAATCCTGTCCCGTTTTCCCCGGGAAAGTCAGGAATCGCCTGCATATTGGATTTGAGGATCCTTCTCAGATAACAGGTACTAATGAGTTTATATTAAGCGAATTCCGAAGAATCCGGGATGAAATAAAGAATGTTTTTTGTGAATTTTATAAAAAACAAATCCTGCCATAAAAATGAAACCCAAACTAAAATTTCTCGACAGGTATCTGACTCTGTGGATTTTCCTTGCAATGTTTATCGGCGTCTTTTCAGGATATTTTTTCCCGGCTATCGCAAAATTCTGGGATTCATTAAAATCTTCACCTGACAGCACCACTAACATTCCTATTGCGATTGGATTGATTCTGATGATGTATCCGCCACTTGCAAAAGTAAAATATGAAGAGCTGGGAGGTGTTTTCCGGAACTTTAAAATTCTTAGTCTATCCCTGATCCAGAATTGGATTATCGGACCAGTACTTATGTTTACCCTGGCAATTGTATTCTTTAAACTTTTTCCCGGCAAGGACAACGCAAACCTTCCGTATATGTATGGTATCATTATGATTGGTCTTGCACGATGCATTGCAATGGTTATTGTATGGAATGACCTGGCAAAAGGAGACTCTGAATACTGTGCAGGGTTAGTGGCCTTTAATTCCATATTCCAGGTGTTGTTTTTTTCAGTTTATGCATGGATTTTTATTGCAGTATTACCCGGTTGGTTTGGAGTACCAACTAATTCAGTGGTTGAGAAAATAACAATCGGGCAGATAGCAAAAAGTGTCTTTATTTATCTTGGAATACCTTTCATTGCAGGTTTCCTTTCCAGATTTATTTTAATAAGGGTCAAGAGTAAGGAGTGGTATCATACTAAGTTTATTCCCAAAATAAGTCCTATAACTCTTATTGCCTTGTTATTCACAATAATAGTAATGTTCTCTTTGAAAGGTGAATATATTGTAAAATTGCCTCTGGATGTTGTAATGATCGCAATTCCGCTTATTATATATTTTGTAATTATGTTTATGTCTTCATTTTTCATAAGCAGAAGGGCAGGAGCGAATTATAAACAAACAGCAACCCTTTCATTTACAGCTGCAAGTAACAATTTTGAACTTGCAATAGCAGTTGCCATTACGGTTTTCGGGATAAACTCAGGTGAGGCATTTACCGCTGTAATTGGTCCTTTGGTTGAGGTACCTGTTATGATCCTGTTAGTCAATGTAGCCTTGAGATTTCAAAAAAAATACTTCATTTCGTAATAGGAACATTCTCTCTAATTATTGTGAAGTAAGATGTCAGGCAATATTCATTTGGATTGATAATAAAACCAAATAAGTGGGATATATTTTGGAAATTGGCTGCGTAATGCTAAATTTGCACCCGAATTATATTGCGGGGTGGTCCCGCTGTTAGCGGGACGTTGGGCTCATTGTTGATTGACTTTTTGAATTAAAATATATTGCGGGGTGGTCCCGCTGTTAGCGG
>Ga0207931_1000042_pt1 | contig 42350 bp, 35 predicted proteins | sample NGESurdeep092012_2_FD_184478 | JGI IMG/M metagenome (GOLD analysis project Ga0207931, IMG submission 184478) | Arctic peat soil microbial communities from Barrow, Alaska - NGEE Surface sample 415-1 deep-092012 (SPAdes) | ecosystem: Environmental > Terrestrial > Soil > Wetlands > Peat ...
CAGCGGGTAAATGCGCTGGCCACAGATTACAGAGGCATTGTTTACGTGGGGGGAGAAACAGATTTTGGCTTTCTGCAGCCAGATAACAAAGGTGAGCTTCAGTACCGGTCGCTCGCTGACCGTCTGACAGATTCGCTGGTCAGAAGTAAAATGCAGATGATTACTTCAATTGCCGCTGATAGCAACATAGTCTTCTTCACAGACAGGAGAAGCCTTTTCCTGTATGACCTGAACAAAGATTCCCTGTCAGTCATTGACATAAGTAAAAAATATAATCTGAAAAATGCAGGCAGGATACTTGTAAAGGATGGCAGGGTAATCATTGCTGATGACAGACTGGGGTTGTTTGAGTACCGGAAGGGAACCCTGGCACGGATCCCGGGTAGCAACAAGCTGGGAATGAAACGCTATATGGCTCTTCTTCCTTTTGACAGGGAAAATATAGTCCTGGCAACTTTCAGTCATGGTATATACCTTTTCAACCTGAGGACCGGAGAGCTGAAAAGTAATTTTTTGCCTGAAGCTGTAAATAATAAGCTTAAGGAAAATCATATTTCAGATGCCGTAAATATTCCCGGCAACAGGTTTGCGGTTGGCGTTACAGGCGGGGAAGGAGTTTATATTTTCAGCCACGCCGGGATCCTTCTGCAACAGGTATCCGTTGAAACAACCAAAATTAAGGAAGCCACGGTAACGGCCATGTATTGCGATTATGTCTCCAACTCCCAGCTATGGTTCTGTACAATGGGTTATATAAACAGGGCATACGTCTCACTTCCGGTTTCTGAATTCGGTAGCGGAACAGGAATAAAAACAACTATCGGAGATATCGTGGAATATGACGGATCGGTTTTTGTTTCCTCCGACGCCGGCCTTTTCAGGAGTTTTGTAAATGACTCCGGAGTAGTTCATTTCTCAAAACTGGAGGAAATTGAAGATAAGGCAACTGATCTGCTGACAACCACCCTGCAGAATGGCAAGGTTTTAATAGCATCCACAGCAAACGGTCTATACCAGCTTGATAATGAGGGATACATTAGCAACTATGTTAACGGCGTATCCTTAACGTCAATGAAAGCCGATATGAATAATCCGACCACTATACTTGCCGGAGCGACAGATGGTATCATATTGACCCTGCGAAATTCAGATGAGGAATGGACTGTGACCTATAAAAGCAACAGAAATTCAGTCCGCGGTATCGTCCGGACAATAGAACAATCGGGTGAGGGCGAATGGTGGATACAAACTGCCGGCCCTTGCTCTTTATATCGCCTTGATTGCTCTCCTTCTGATACAAACTGCATCATTTATGACAGAACAAAAGGACTCGAGAGCGATACGATCAATTACATCGTCACAATCGATAAAATGCTTTATGTATGTACAGGCAGGGGTATTTATCGTTATAACAGAGAAAACGACCGGTTTATAAAAGATAATGACCTTATCGGCAATACTTTCAGTAATATCTGCGTGGACAGATTATTCAAGACTCCCGAGGGTGATATCTGTGTTGCCGGCTTAGACACACACTACTTTACGGCTTTAGTAACACCAACGCGGCAGGGTCATGTCATTTTCCGAAAACAGTTCGATTTCCTTCCTGACATATCAACATCGGACATTGAATATATAGCCAATAATATCTGGCTGGCCAAGGGCAGGAGCATCTATGTGATCGATAAGTCAAACCTGGGTTACGGCTATGGCTCATTCAGCACCATATTTACCGGTATCACCGCGGGTAATAATGATATACTTTTAAACGGACAGTTTTATACTACTACACCTGAAGGTATAAGAATTCCATCCCTTGTTCAGCCTAAAAAGAAAAAACCTTCTCTTAAATATTCACGGAATGCAATTTCCTTCACCTGGACAACCACGTCATACGTAGGTGAAGAAAAGACGGAGTACAGGTATAAGCTTGACGGACTTGACAAAGACTGGTCAAAGTGGGAGAAGCGCAATTCCAGGGATTTCACCAGCTTACCCTTCGGCCATTACACCTTCAGGCTGATAGCTAAAACCCTCACAGGACTGGAAAGCGAAGAGGTTGACTACAGTTTTTCAGTCAGGAAGCCCTGGTATGCTATATTTCCTGTCCTGTTGTTATTTATCCTGATTGGTTTACTGGCGGTATACGCCCTTATAAGATTTTATACATGGCGACTAAGGAGCGAGAACATGCGCCTGGAAAACCTTGTTAAACAGCGGAATACATTAGTGAACAGGCAGAAGGAGGAACTTGATGCAAGCGTTCATTATGCAAGCCGCATACAACATGCCCTGCTGCCTTCCGAAAAGCTGCTGGCTGATGCAACCTTTAACAACTATTTCATACTCTTTAAACCTCTCGATAAGGTGAGTGGCGATTTTTACTGGATGGCACGGAAGGATGACAGACTGTACGTTGCCGCTGCCGATTGCACGGGTCACGGCGTTCCCGGTGCATTCATGAGTCTCCTTTGTATATCCTTCCTTGATGAGATTATTAACAAGGTTACTCTTACAAAGCCCGGCATAATCCTTGATGAACTGCGCAAGCAGGTCGTGAATTCTCTGAAACAGACGGGAGAGACAGACGAACAGAAGGACGCGGTAGACCTGGCAATAATTGCCGTAGACTTTAAATGGCATGTGGTTGAGTTTGCCGGCGCTTATAACCCATGCTTTAAAGTGAGGGCTATGAATAACGAAGAGATATTGAAGTGGGAGAGTGGTGACCTTGAAACTGAGGAAGGTTCATTATCCAACGGAAAGTACTTCCTTGAGACGGTCGCGGCAGATAAAATGCCAATTGGTATCTCCTCGAAGATGGATAAGACATTTAAGCAGACCGAGTGGAAGCTTGACAGGGATTATTCATATTACCTCTTTACTGACGGATATATCGACCAGTTCAACGGTAACACAGGAAAGAAGTTCATGAAAAGGAATTTCAAGAAACTTATCCTTGACATACAGGATTACCCTATGAGCAAGCAAAAGGAGATACTTGAAGAGCGGCTTTTAAGCTGGATGGGGTCTTCGCCCCAGATAGATGATATCCTTGTTGTAGGTCTGAAGGCTGAATGGCCTACTATTTAGCAGGTTCGAATTCGGTGCTCAGACGGTAAAAGAGACCTTTCTCATTTGCTTCACATACAATAATCCCACAGAGAATAAAATCACTCAGTATCTTTTCGGCAGTTTTGCTGTTTATGCCCGCAAGCTTGCGGAAACCAGCCACAGTGATCTTTTCACCTCCCCGAAGGTGATTCAAAAGGACGTTTTCCTTGTCATCGAACCTTAACAGGAGACCCCTGCTGCTGCCGCTTCTCCGCCATACCTGAAGTATTACCCTGTCGGCCAAAAAGTTCTGATCACCCTGTCTGAAATATGCTTTCCATCTTCCTTCCTCGTCCTTTGCCTTTACCGGAATCTTGACACTTTTGGGAACATCAACTTCAAGGATGTTCTTGCCGTTGACCGTGTGATTCCTGGTCATGATCCTGACCTCCGGGTCACAATATAATGTGGCTGCTGAATCTATCATGTAGTATTCTTCATCTGACCTCACACCGGCAAGTGATCCATTATCCCTGACTCCTATAAGCAGTTTTCCACCCTCACTGTTAGAAAAGGCAGACAACGTGCGGGCAATCTTCTGCGGGTCAGAAATGCAGTACTTAAAGTCAAGATTCATCCCTTCCCCTTTTAGGATCAGGTTGTGAATATAACGCCCCATACGGATTGCGATTTTTTTAAGCTGCAAGGCAGCACCACTAAAATAATATAAAATATTTGTATATTGGCTCTGGCACTTTGAACTATGAGAGTATGAAAACGCGATTCTTATTAACAACTCTATCATTCCTTCTTCTAATAAACGGAATAAAAATTATGGCGCAGCAAAGTTTTGAACATGATACCCTGATGACTGGTAACGGGCCGGTTGAAATGTGGTTCCTCGGACATGGATCACTGATGCTCAATTACAATGACAGGATCATCCAGATTGATCCCTATTCATCAGTGGCCGATTACGCTGCTCTTCCCAAAGCAGACCTTGTGCTTATAACCCATCAGCATGGAGACCACCTTGATCTTAATGCCATAGGGAAAACAAGGAAAAGCACAACGGAGATCTACTGCAATGCCCTGTCGGCTCCGAAGCTTCCGGAAGCGAAGGTGATGAAGAACGGCGACGTCATTATGTCAGGAGACATTAAGATTGAAGCTGTGCCGGCTTATAATATCAGGCACGAACGTTCTCCAGGGAACCCGTATCATCCGAAAGGCGAGGGAAACGGTTATGTCCTAACACTGGGCGATAAACGGATCTATATTGCCGGTGATACTGAAAATATCCCTGAGATGTCAACACTGAAAGATATTGATGTCGCTTTTCTCCCCATGAACCTCCCTTACACTATGACGCCCGAGATGGTAGCTGACGCCGTGCGTATGATCCGTCCGGCTATTTTATACCCTTACCATTACGGCGATACCGATACCAATCTTCTTCTGCCACTTATTGACAGAAGCAGGACTGAAATAAGAATAAGAAAACTTCAATAAAAAAACAATTCTGAAACAAATGAAGCGAAGATCATTTCTGAGGTCAGGCCTTGCCGGAGCAGCAGGCCTTGCAGTGCTGAACAAGGCTGCGCTGGCGTCAAAGGTACCAGCCAGTGATGAAATCATTTACCGGACACTGGGTAAAACCGGATTAAAAATCCCCGTTGTAAGCTTCGGAGTCATGAGAGCCGATAACAGTGCTCTCGTAAAAGCAGCATACGATGGTGGAATTAAGATGTTTGACACTGCTCATGGTTATCAGAACGGCCGAAACGAAGAGATGCTTGGTAATTTCTTTGCTGCCGTACCCCGGAATTCATTCATTATTGCCACAAAAATAGGCCCGGCAGGTGTGGATCGTCAGACAGGGAAACCTTCAGCTGAGACAACTGCCGCGGACTTTCTGTCAAAGTTTGAGATAAGTCTTTCAAGGCTGAAGATGAGTTATGTGGATATCCTTTATATGCATGGTGTTGAAAGTCCTGATGTATTAAGGCATAAGGAGATAGTAAATGCCATGCTTGATCTTAAAAAGAAAGGAAAAGTAAGATTCATTGGCGTCTCAACACACAAGAATGAGCCTGTTATTATTAAGGCTATGGCAGAAGATGGAATCTGGGACGTTGCGCTGACAGCCTATAATTTCACGCAGACATACCGCGATGAGATGAATAAAGCGTTGCAGGCAGCGGCAGACAAAGGTATTGGTGTTGTCGCAATGAAGACGATGGCAGGAGGGTTCCTTGATAAGGAGAGAACTAAGCCTGTCAACACACGGGCAGCGCTGAAATGGGCACTTTCAAATCCCAACATTCATACAACCATTCCCGGGATCACTGCTTTTGAGCACCTATCTGCTGATCTTGAAGTACTCAGGGATATTACTCTGACCTCTGCAGAACAGGGAGATCTGCTTGCAGCAGCGACATCAAATGGATTATATTGCAATGCCTGCAGTAATTGCATATCGGGGTGCCGTAATAAACTGCCTGTTCCTGAAATAATGCGCGCATACATGTATGCCTATGGCTATGGCAGCCTGCTTTTGGCATCTGAGCTCCTTTCACAGACTGGTGTTGAGGTTGACCCGTGTGCCGGATGTGATGTTTGCACCGCCCGATGCATAAAGGGATTTGATGTTAAGGACAAGATCTCTGATATTACCAGGCTGAATAAGGTACCTTTCGACTTAATTGCTTAACTTACATATAACCAACATGATCAGGAAATCAGTCGTCGTAGTTTTCATAACTGTTATATCTCTTTCCGGTCTATTCGCGCAGCAGGGACTCTTTCCCCCGCTCAAAGGATATAAGGCAGTTAATGAGTATCCGGTTTATACTCCTGATGACTTATGGAATTACATTGATGGAGCTGCTGATGCTTACCTGTCTCTTGGCTTCGTGGACCTTAATATTACCGAGTATGTGAAGGGTAAAAAAAATATCAAAGCCGAGATATACAGATTTGGTGATGACATAATGGCTTTCGGGATGTATTCCCTTGAACGCTCTCCCGGGTATAATTTTATCCCGGTAGGAGTGCAGGGATTTAATGAGGAGGGGTTAGTGTATTTTTATAAGGATCGTTATTATGTCAAAATAATGACCCAATCTCAGTCAAAAAGAGTGAATGAGGCCATGAATGACCTTGCAAAAATGATTTCAGACCGTATTGAAGGCAAAAATGAATTTCCTGTCCTGCTGAAACTTTTTCCGGTAGAGGGACTGCTTAAGAATCAGGAGACCTTCATTCTTGAGAGCGTTTTGGGGCATGAATTTCTCCGCGGTGCCTTCAGGGCTTCGTATGAGATAGACAATGACCGGTTTGATATTTATTTTTTCAATTGTAAAAGCACTGAAGAGGCATCTGATATGGCCGCAAAGCTGGCCGGTGATGCCTTTACCGGAAATGAAGATACCTTTAAATATGTTTTTGAAGACGGTTTCAACGGGGTGCTTCATATGGCGCAACAGCGTGAAAAGATGGTGATCATAAGCGGTCTTGACAGCAACAGCACACCACTGGCAGAACGGTACATCAGCGCGATGCTCAGACCCTGACGACATATCATACTAACAAAAAAAGGTGTCTCGTGAAAGGCACCTTTTTTATTTTTAAAATCCTGGTTACTTAAGCTGGAAGCTGATCGGTACGCTGTACCAGACGTTCACGGGTTTGCCTCCCTGTTTGCCTGGTTTCCACAGCGGGAGGAGCTTTATAACCCTTACAGCCTCTTCATCAAGAGAAGGGTCAACGCCTCTGACAACGGATACCTGGTCAACAGTGCCCTTGTAGGTCACACAGAAACGGAGGATGACCTTGCCCTGGATGTTATTTTCTTTGGCAAGTTCCGGGTACTTGATGTTGTCATAGATAAACTTGAAGAGCTCAGTATCCCCTCCCGGGAATGACGGCATCTCTTCAACCACAACAAACACTTCTGCCGGAGCCTCATACTCTACCTCTTCCTTTACCTGCTCAACAACTTCAACAACCTGCTGGTCAGTAACAGTCTCAGACACGTCATCGGCGGTCATGAGCTGACTTTTGTCCTCAGGCTTGACAGAGTCAACGATCACCGGAGCCACGTATTTAACAACTGTCTGTTGTTCTGTAGGTGGCGGAGGTGGAGGTGGCGGCGGAGGAGCAGCTTCTTCCTGGTTGATGTCATTTGCCATCTGAGCTATAATCTCATTAGCATCTCTGGCTTTTATCTGGGCAATGTTTTTGGCTTTGATATAGGGGATAATCACAGCCAGCAGAACTATGACCAAACCAATTGCCATGGAAATAGTCATTGTTCTGGAATACTTCCTGCGAAGGTCATAAGCCCCATATTCCTTGTTCCTGTTTGCGAAGACTATGTCATCCAAACTAGGGTAACTTTTCTTTTCTTTTGCCATATCAGTCCCCTTCTATTTTGCCGGAGCCTGAGCGACCGGTGCAATACCGAGAGCGGCATTGACAAGGTTCTCCTCGATCCAGCTGATGTCAGTGAATGTGTAACGGGCTATGCCGACAATCGACATCTCGTCGATAATATCAACGAAGTTTTTGTACTTTGATGTCTTGTAGGCTTTAATAAGAACGATTGGCCCTGTATCATCATCTTTCTTAAGCTGCTTGATGGCATTTTGCACGGAATCCTGCTTGATCTCAATTTCTCCCTTGAGGACTTTCTGTTCAAAATCGTCAATCTTCTTAAAGAGAGCTCTGTTCCTGTCAAGCAATACCTGGCGTATGCCGGTAGCACTGAAGTCAGTCTCCTGGAGCACGGTGACAGCCGGATCGGCTTTTCCGGGATACCAGAAAACCTTGTCATTTGGACCAAGTATGATGTTAAGAGTACGGCTCTCGGCAATTTTCGGAGGTTCAACTTTCTCATCCTTCCTGATCTTCTCGGGGAGAACAATTTCCATAACCTTCGGTTTGCTGAAAGCTGCAGTTAGCATGAAGAACGTGATGAGCAAACTCATCAGGTCCACCATGGGTGTCATATCTACGTGAGCATCACCTTTGCGCGGTTTTTTCTTCCCGCCTTTACCTTTTTCCTCTTGAATAATCTCTGCCATCTTACTCGGTTTTTGCCTCGGTTATCTGAATTTTTTCAAGATTGGTGATCAGATTGAACCTGTTCACGTTCTTATCCTGGAGCATGTCAAGCACTTTCTTGACAACAGGGAAATCAACTTCAGCATCACCTTTGATCATCGTCCGCACTGCAGGGTTCACCTGGCGAGCAAAGAGGATCCATAATGCAAGCTGATTGTCTGTAGAATCAATCGGAATGCCTTTTTCAAAGACTTTCTTTTCATCTGCAGTCCTGGCATCAAGGTAAGCTTTCATATCCTGGATCGAAACGCCGAAGCCTGCACCGCTCTTTTCGAACTTGCGCAGTTCATCATCGGTAAATTCAATGTTGTATCGCTTGCCCATTTCGGCAAGGATCTTCGGCCTGAATTTCAGAATGGTGTCAGGGCCGTTGTCAACATTGAAGAATACCTTGTTGTCTTTCGCGATGAGAACTGTCATAACATTGTTATCCATCATCGGTGTCTCCGATACAGAAAAAGGTGTATCAACAGGAGCCGCTTCCTGTGGCCTGAACGTTGCTGTCAGAATGAAGAAAGTAAGCAGCAGCGTAAACAGGTCAACCATCGGCGTCATATCGATTCGTGGCGATTTGGTTGCTAATTTAATCTTTGGCATGTTTTTAAATCCTTTCTTTTTTAACCAAAAGAATAAATTTGGCGAATTATTTCCTCACTGATGCTGCAAAAGTCTGGGTCAGGCTGAAGCCTGCTTCATCGATTTTGAAGACATAATTGTCAATCTGTGTTGAGAACATATTAAAGAAAATGATAGCGAGGGTTGATCCTGTGATGCCGAATGCAGTGTTGACAAGGGCTTCAGATATACCAGTTGAAAGAGCCAGTGCATCAGGAGCGCCTGACTGTGCCAGGGCTGCGAAAGCACGGATCATTCCCAGAACTGTTCCAATAAGACCGATAAGCACCGAGATTGAGGCGATGGTTGAAAGAAAAACCATATTCCTTGAGAGAACCGGAAGCTCAAGAGCTGTTGCCTCCTCAATTGCCTGTTTCATCGAGGTGATCTTCTGATCTTTCTCAAGCTCCTTGTCATTCTCGAGGGCGCGATAGCGTGATAAACCTGCTTTCATAACATTGGCAAGTGAACCTTTCTGCTTGTCACATGCAACAATAGCGTCTTCAATCCTGTCTTCAGCAAGCATCTGCTGAAGGTTGGAAACAAATACGTTAAGTCTTTGCTTGCCTTGAACCCTGCTGAGAGTAATGGCTCTTTCGATGACAAAAGTTATCAGTGTAATGATGACTGTGAGAAGCAAAGGAACAATTACTCCTCCCCTGTACAACAGTCCGAGAAGGTTACCCTGAAGTGGATGTCCCTTGTTATTGCCACCCTCAAAGTTCACGGGATTACCGAAGACCTTCGTGTAGATAAAGTAAGCAACAATAAATGCTATAACGATAACTAGAGGTGCAAAAAGCGACTGCAACAGTCCGCTTGACGATTTGGAATTTTTACTCATTTTAGTATTCTTTAGTTGGTTTAAGTAATCAGTTGTCAAAAATAATTATTCTCTTAGTCTTTTACAATAGTCTCAATCAATTAGATATAATTAAAATCAAAAGTCTCATTTGAGTTTATTTTTCCAGTGTTGCATTATAAACTCTCTTTTTGGTTATCGTCACCTCAATGGTTTTGTAGCCTTTTGCACCAATTACGAGTTTTTCCGATGCCTCCGGCATAACAAACTTATATTCGCCTTTAACGTTGGTCCAGGCTTCTGCAGCTGTATCCTTTACCCTCACGGAAGCTCCCGGTATAGGATTACCTGATGCATCACTTATCACACCTGTGATCTCATTTGGGTTAGCCTTTGGAACAGCACTCTTCTGAGCAGCCTGGATGTACTGAATTGTTGATTTGGCGCCCTCATTGGTCGGATCAATCGCAAGTATCCTGTTGTTTTCTTCGATTGCTTTCGGATAATCACCCATGGTTATGTACATTGTGCTGAGGGAACTGTATGCCTTAATTTTATATTCATTATTATTAGGTGCCAAACTCACCATTCTGTTGTAGTATGATCTCGCCTCATCGTACCTCTTGTTCTGGAGAGCGTCGTATCCGAGGTACCTTATGGCATCAAACATCTCGCTTACGTTCTTTACAGAGTCTGCTGAAGCCTTTTTAAGAAGTGTGATGAACTTAGGTCTGGCCAGGCCTAATTCCGAATCCGGATCCTTGGCAGAAGCTGTATTAGCGATCCATAGGTAACCTTGCAGATTATTCGGGTACTTGGCAACCATTTTATTAAAGGTCGCATCAGCCTTGTCGAAATCCTTGGCCTGGTAGTAAGCTCTTCCGACCTGTATAAAGTCATTTTCCGTGTCCCTGCCTTTTTCAAGCAGTCGTGACCAGGTTGCTGCAGCATCTGAATATTTATGGGCAGCATACTGGGCGCCGCCTTTCTCGTACAGCATATTCAGGTCCTCATCTCCAAAGAATGCAGCTTTTTCATAAGCTTCAGATGATTTTTTAAGCTCAACTTCAGCATTTGCAATCTTAGCTTTAGAATCTGTCACTTTGGCTTTAAGAGCATCAATATCAGCCTTTATCTTCACCTTATCAGGACCCGTCTTAAGTGCTGCATACTTCCCCTCCATAGTTGTAAGATCACCCTCATCATTGTCAGTCTCAATCACCAGTTTGCTGAAATTCTGGTTTTTCTTTGTAAGGATCCTGGCGTAATAGATATAGTCTTTCTTGATGATGCGGTCTTTATCGAGAGATTCAAAGAGCTTGTCCATATACTTAAGTGCAAGGTCATAATTTCCCATTTCATAGGCTGAGTAACCGGCAATACGGTTCATATATGTCCTTGAGCGGTCAACAGCGAATATCTCCTCAACATTCTTGATTACTTCGCTGTATTCCTTTGCATAGAACAATGCGTTCACGTACCTGATCTTGGCAGGGATATTTCCCTGGGTAAGGCCGAGATACTTTTCAAAGTATTTTTTTGACTCATTGTATCTTCCGGCCATGGAGTAAAGCTGACCAAGTTCGCGGTAAGCTGGTGCATAGTCTTTGTTCAGGGCAATAGCCTGCTCATAGAAGGGTATGGCAGCCATCAGGTTACGCCCCTTGACATAGATGCTGCCTATCTTCATGTTAGCAGTAGGAGACTGCAGATCCCAATCCTGGGCGAGGTTGTAATTCTTTATGGCCTTTGACCCGTCATTCACAAGAATGTAAATATCACCAGCGATTATATAAACCTCGCTGTTTTTCGGATCGATCTTCAGTGCCTCCCTGATGAAAGGCAGCGCCTTGCTGGTATCAACCGTCTCAAACCGGATATATGATTCAGCTATTTTAGCAAGGGTATAAGCATAATCTTTGGGGTTTGCAATCTTGGTCACCTTTTTATATGCCGGTAAAAGTCCTTTCGCTTTTACTCTCAGCTCTTCGGCTTTAGCGTTGTCGCCCTTGTAGAACTCGACCTTGGCAAGACCCACGTAGTTCAGTGGGTTAGTTGTACTGGCTGCAATACCTTTATTAAAGATGTCGGCAGCTTCCTTGGTTGCGACAGTAAGGGAGTTTGAAATGGTGTCGGCAAAATAGTTCAGCAATGTATTTTCACCATAGTGAAAATAGATCTTGCTGTTTCCCGGCTCGCTCTTGATCAGCTGCTGGAACAGTGCTTCAGCTTTATCATACTGTTCATTTTTTGTTAAGGTTATGGCCTCCTGGAGTGATTGAGCCTTCAGTCCTGTGCCACAAATCATGCAGATTAATGCTGCAGGCAGCAACGCCAATTTAAAACTTCTCGTAATCATCTTTATCTGGTTTAGTTACTCATTTTTTACTTGTATAATCCTGATCGGCATCGTAGCGGGTACGAGACCTGACTTAAGTATTATTCTTTGTCCTTTTTCTCCTGCTACAAAGCTTACAAATCCCGAGCCAAGTCCTGTAAATGACTCTCTTGAACATATATTAACCTCTCTGACAAACGGATAGGTCTTATCATATATTGAGCCCTGTACAGGCATATAGAACAATTCTTTGTCAAGATAAGGCAGTGAAACTGCCGCAACCTTTATTTTTTTTGTGAAACTTATACTGAGAGAATCTTCCCTGTCACTTATCCAGTTGACGCTGAGGATACCAACTGCCCCGGGACTCTTTGAGACATATTCAATAACTTCCGGGTTGTTGTTTACGGCATAAAAGTTGGATGCAAGCTGCTGTGGCAGTTTAAATTTTTCTCTGAAATATCTGATATTTCCGGAATGAGTATTGTCAAAGATTACGTTAATCTTACCAAGCTTTGATGCATTGTTAATCTGATTCCAGTCTGTGATCTTGCCAGTGAAAATATCATTCACATTTTCATATGTCAGAAGTGAATCTTTATTGTTTTTATTAAGTACAAGGGCAAGGGCATCATAAGCCACCACATTTGTGCGCACAACAGTCTGCGCTTCAAGCAGGGTCTTCTTCTGCTCTTCTGTCGGGGCCCATGACGTGACAATTACTTTCACGGAATCATTCAGGAAATCAGCCACGAGCTCATTCTCAGCCTTGTAAACAGATGTGATGTGAGCATACTTATAAAGAGTTGTAAAGGTTGCCAGCTGTGCCTCAACAATGGGCTTAAAAGATTCATCAGCCTCAATTTTAATATTGCCTGACGTTGGCGTTTCCTGCAAAGCTGCAGTGCCTTTATTTTTGCATGTTAGAAGAAGCAGCGCAATAAATCCTGTTATCGCCGCTGAGCCTACCAGTTTTTTAAATTTTTGATAATTATTCATGATCCTGCCTGTTTATCAAAATGCCATGAGTTACAATATTAATAATTATCTCTTTATCTTGTTTTCTGTTAAGGTGCTAAATTTTAACTGTTATATTGTATAAGATCCGATGCAAAGCCTGTGCCATTATTAAATAAGACCTTCAGAGCAGGCTCTTACCCCCTATAAATAAGCATAAATTATTCCTCGTCTTCATCTTTGCTGAAAAAGTTCTCCCTGATCTTCTCATATGACGTAAAAGCTCTGTAAATGGCATAAATGAAAAGGGGAACAGCGAACACTATCCTGAGTGCCTTGTCAATATCAAAGAGCGTAGTTGTCAGGATAAAATAAGCAAGGCCGAAATAGAAGAAGACCATTACTGTGCCAAAGATGGCAAAAACCTTGTCGTACATTTTTCCACTGCTCATTGCTAATAACATTTTAGTCTGACAAATATATAATTTATTCCCTTTTCATTACAGATACACCAGGCAATAACAGATATAAAAAGAGAACCGTAATCGCGGCTCTCTTTAACAGTTCAGCATTTTTTATTTTGTGGCGCTTTCAAGCCGTTTCATTATTGAGAAAATAAATGCAGCAGAGAGGAGACAGCAGACGATAAAGACGCTCCATAGCTGCCACAGTTCCACCTTGTCCCACATCTTCGTTCCCACAAAGAGAAGCTTGTTCCCTACTGCCGTCGCGAGCAGCCAGCCTCCCTGCATCAGGCCCTGGAAACGCGAGGGGGCTACCTTGGAAACGAACGAGAGTCCCATGGGGCTCAGGCAAAGCTCCGCGATGGTAAGGATCAGATAACTGCTGATCAGCCAGTAAGGTGTCACCCTGATAGATTCTGCAACAGGTACTCCCGCCAGTGAAGATGGAGAGGGGAGCTTTACAGAGGCCAGAAGCACTACCATGAAACCTACGGCAGCAATGATCATACCTATACCTATCTTTTTCGGAGTTGAAGGCTCAATATTCTTTTTGTTAAGCCAGGCAAAGACACCCATTACGGGGAAGGTAAGGGCGACAATAAATACCGGATTAAACGACTGGAATACTTCAGGAGCAATTGAATTAAGAGGTTCAGCCCTGACGAAGAACATATATGCAAAAACAAGCGATACCGCCAGAAGTGATCCACCTGTAATTCTTGCCCAGGCTTTCATGTTTTTCCTTATGAGAATCACCAGTCCTGCTACTGATCCGATAACCGCAAGCATTGAAGGAAGGGTAAAGAACAAATTGGTGAAAGGACCTACCTGTTTGGCGGTATAATCACGTGCAAAAAGGGTCAGGGTCAGTCCGTTCTGATGGAATGACATCCAGAAGAAGACAACCACTATAAATACCAGGATCAGTGAAGAGACCCGTGCGTACTCATCCTTCCTGGCAGATGTAAGGATCCATGTAATGAAACCCGCAAACAGCCCGAAGGCAAGACCTGAAGCAATACCGACAACGAAGCTCAGACCGGCGGCAAAGATGCCCATGGCTATAATTGCATAAATAAGAGGCCTGAATTCAAACTTAATACCAGCGGGTGCTGATCCGGCCTCTTTTATCTGCTTTTCCTTATTTGGCAGCAGCCTGTTGAAGATTATATAGACCAGCATAGAGATCACCATTGCCCCGGCTGCAATCCCGAAAGCATAATTATAACCCCTCGAGAAGGCATTCAGGTAATTGTCTGCAAAAGCTCCAAGATCGGTGACAGGTCCGGCAAGGTTTACCTTATCGGCAAGCTGCTGCAGTGTAGTTGTATCTGTCAGTATACCGTCCTTAAACTGGTGACATAACGCCGGAAGGCTTGCATCATGGGCAAATCCGTTGGTTCTTAGCCACCAGCTCCGCATGGCATTGGCGGCATAAGGGGCAAAAAATGCTCCGACATTAATTCCCATATAAAAAATCATGAAGGCTGTATCTCTCAGTTTTGAATACTGGGGATTGTCGTACATCTGTCCTACTACAGCCTGTAAATTACCTTTGAAAAGACCGTTGCCAAATGCTATGGTAAACAGAGCAATAACAGTGAATGTAAGTGACATTCCAGGTATCGCCATCAGCAGATAGCCGGCAAACATTATGATTATTCCGAACAGAATAACAGTCTTGTATTTCCTCGTGGAATCGGCAAGTATTCCGCCGAAGAGAGCCAGTGCATAAATACTGAAATAAAACCAGCTGTAAATATCTCCGGCTTTCTCAGCAGTCAGGCCATATTTGGCCTGCAGGAACAGAACAAGTATAGCCATCATGGTGTAGAAGCCGAAACGCTCTCCCATATTGGCAAAAAAAGCTACCAGCAGTCCTTTTGGATGGTTCTTGAGCATAATTCTTATGTTTATTGGTTTGTCTTGGTACTGATGCCGGCAAATATATTAATCTTTTTTGTTTGACGGGAACACAATAAATCAGAGCCGCCATAATTTTGCATCATCTATTTATATATTTGTACTAACCTTACCGAATAAATAGCATATGAAGATTTTCACATCCGCAGAGATCAGGGAGATTGATGCAGCGACAATACGCCTTGAACCGGTCACACCAGCCGGATTGATGGAGCGTGCTGCAACTGCACTGTTTCAGCATCTGAAGGATATTGTACCCCCTGAAAAGAAAGTGAATGTTTTTGCCGGACCCGGCAACAACGGAGGTGATGGCCTGGTCATTGCCAGGCTTCTGCACGAAGAAAGCTATAATGTCAGGGTTTTTATTGTGGAGACAGGTTCTGCCCACAGCAGCGAGTTCAGAATGAATTCAGAGCGTCTGATGAGATCAGGCGTCTCACCTTTCACACTTGTCGACCCTGACCATTTTCCTTCCGTTGGCCGGGATGAAATTATCCTGGATGCCATTTTTGGTACCGGACTGAGCAAACCTGCGGCAGGGGCAGCTGCTGAGATCATCCGCAAAATAAACCTTACAGGCGCATATATAATATCCGTGGATGTGCCATCAGGACTCTTCTGTGAGGACAATGCCGGCGCCGATCGTGACAGTATTATCAAAGCTTCCGTCACACTTACCTTCCAGTTTCCTAAACTGTCATTTATGTTTGCCGGCAATGATGACTTTGTCGGTAAATGGGAGATGATCGACATCGGACTGCACCCGGAGACGATCTCAAAGATGCCTTCAAAATATCATTATATAATGAAAGAGGATGTAAGGCCTCTTTTACGCAAGAGAAGGAAATTTGATCACAAGGGTTCATTCGGTCATGCCCTGATAATAGCCGGGTCATATGGTAAGGCCGGTGCCGCCACACTTTCGGCGTGTGCCGCCCTTCGGACCGGCGCCGGCCTTGTGACCGTACATACCCCCGTGGCTGCCGTAATACCGGTTCAGTCAGCATTACCTGAAGCAATGGTTTCACCTGACCCGGGTACGGAATATATAACCTCGGTGCCTGACCTCACAAGATTTGATGCGGTGGGAGTGGGACCCGGAATGGGAACGGATCCGGACTCACGCAAGGCTTTATGCACATTGCTTGAGTCAGCAAGGGTGCCGCTTGTTATTGATGCCGATGCATTGAATATAATTTCTCAGGACAAGGATATGCTGGCCCTTGTTCCGCCAAACTCCGTGCTCACGCCTCATCCCGGAGAGTTCAGGCGGCTAACTTCTACTGAGCGAAGCGATTATCAGTTGATGGAATTACAGATCGAATTCGCTGCAAAACACAAATGTATATTAGTTCTCAAAGGAGCTTATACCTGCATTGCGTTGCCTGACGGAAGGATATACTTTAACAGTACCGGCAATCCGGGCATGGCTACAGGTGGTTGCGGAGACGTCCTTACTGGAATGATAACGGCTCTGCTTGCGCAGGGTTATGATCCGGCAAACGCTGCAATAATCGGTGTATATCTGCATGGAGTGGCAGGAGATGTCGCTCTGAGGATCCATTCGGAAGAATCTGTGATCGCCGGCGATATCCTTATGAATATAGGAAGAGCTTATCGCGAAACACAGTTCAATAATTTCAGTCTTTACCTTTAATATAATGTGAAACCATGAAAACAACACGCAGCACATTGCTTCTATTCCTGTTTCTCATTTCTGCAGGATGTACTGCCCTGCATAAGGACACAGGCTCTGATATTACCATCATGCCACTGGGAGAGGAAGCCCGGGTCACTGAAGGCAGTATTGTATATGCCTTGCCGCTGACGGTATTCGAGCTTGACATTGCTGCAAGCAAGACCATAGAAGTACCCGGGCCATACGCAAAATATGCGGGTGAGATGCTGGGTCTGAATAACGTAATCACTGCGGAAAAAGAAACATGGGCCCTTGGCGGTGTGACAGCGAAAATAGTTGAAGAGCTTGATCCTTCACAGTTCTATGTCATTCAGGGTACTACGCTGATGCAGACTAATCTCCTGGCATTGAAAAAAAACGGACTGGTGCTTGACATCAATCCGGAAGTATATTCAGGAACAGGCTTCTCAAATCTTCAGGGAAGCACAGAGAATTCCGCCTTAATTTTCCCTGATATGGGTGCAGCTGAATATGTCTCAACGATGACTGATACAGCCTTCAGGGTGGTAAAAGCCGATACAGCGTTCATCCGGGTCCCATATTTGATTGAGATGAAAAAGGGAATGACACTGGAACAACAGGCTGCTGATGCTGCTCAAAGGCTCCTCGAGCTGCGTGAAGGCAAGCATCTGATACTTACGGGAGAGACGAATATTTTTCCTCAGGATGGGGCGGCTCTCGGGGAGATTAACAGGCTCGATCGTGAGTACACTGCTCTTTTTGCCGGAAAAAGCATGACTGAAACAAAGCATTTCCGTATATGGTTCACGCCAGTCCTCTCAATGGTGGGTGAGAAGAGAACAATCTTTAAATTTTCAGAAACAGGAGGAGTTTTACCTGCTGCAGCCAGCAGTGGTGCGCCCGTGCTGATTGAGCTGACACCATCCAACAAGACCAGGAACCTTAACCTTATTGTCAAACCTGCCACTTCGGAAAGGGAAGCAAATACTCCTGACAAATTATATTACAGAGTGCCTGATGTAGTTGATTTCAGGATTTCTTCCGGTAATGAAACACTTTATACCGGCCGTACGCTGATATATCAGTTTGGCAGTATAGTGACCCTGCCCTCAAATTTCATTATCGGAAAATAAACAACGCGGAGCAATATCAAAAACGACGCCCTATTTTAGACTTTCGACTTTCAGACTTTCGACTTATTGCACCTTCCCTGTAAAGGTCTTAAGGAAATCCTCATAACTCTGTTTCTGCCAGCTGATACCGCCGAAATAATCCAGCATCGGTTCAAAGTCCTTTGCGCTCTTGTAACCGGAGACCGGTGTTATCAGCTCACTTTTAGCAGTAAGGAAAACTACGGTAGGGTACCCGAGCTTGCCCTGCAGAAGGGCGTACGCCAGCTGATGTGTCGGACCCATTTTACCGTCGTTAACGAATGTCCTGCCCTGAAAATTGACAGGGTCTTTTGATTCGGCATTGAATTTTACCGCGTAAAATTTCGAATTAAGTATCTCTGCAATCACAGGGTGAGAGAATGTATCCTTGTCAAGCTTCTTGCACCACCCGCACCAGTCAGTGTAGGCATCAATAAAAATCGGCCGTGGAGTGGCCTGTGCCAGTGCAACAGCTTCCTCAATGGAATACCATTTTACCGGAGTACTCTGGCCGGATGCCAGTATCGCCGGCACCATAAGTAATAATACAATAAATGCTTTCTTCATGATCTGCAGATAATTATAATTCTTTGTCTCTTCAATATAGGACGGACAAATTTAATATTTCAAATCAATAACGAAAATTATGCCACAAAGTTCAGATGTCATGTTTTTTGCGTAGGTATTTCGAATGTTTTTTTTATACATTTACACACTTTTAATTAATTCTTCAATCAACTAAAATGGAAAAAATACGAAAGACACTTGCTGATTCCAAAGCTGCAAGATGGACTGCTCTGGCAGTTGTGGCGTTTACCATGTTATGCGGTTATTTTCTGACCGATGCCATGGCTCCTTTAAAACCGATGCTTGAGCAACAGTTGTCATGGACCAGCGAAGAATACGGCCTGTTCACGAGCGCTTATGGCTGGTTCAACGTTTTTCTCCTTATGCTTATCATAGGAGGAATAATTCTTGATAAGAAGGGCGTACGCTTCACCGGTAAGATGGCCACAATTCTGATGGTTGTCGGAACCGCCATCAAGTTCTGGGCTATTTCAACACATTCTCTTGGAGAACAAACATGGCATTTTTTATTCTGGGACGCAAAACCTCAGGTTTTCGTTGCAGGCTTAGGCTTTGCGGTCTTTGGTGTAGGCGTTGAGACAGCCGGTATCACAGTATCAAAGATTATTGTCAAGTGGTTCAAAGGGAAAGAGATGGCTCTTGCAATGGGACTTGAGATGGCTACTGCCCGTCTTGGTACGACTCTTGCCCTGGCCACATCGGCTCCAATCGCCAGAGCACTCGGCGGTGTATCCATGCCCATACTCGTTGCTCTGATACTTCTTTGTATTGGCATGATAGCCTTCTTTATCTATTGTGGAATGGATAAAAAGCTTGATGCATCCATTGCTTTATCAAAAGTAGGTCAACCCGTAGTAGAAGAGGAAAGCTTCAGGCTGCATGATATCCTTTTCATATTGAAAAATAAGGGATGGTGGTATATTGCGATCTTATGTGTGCTTTTTTATTCCGCTGTATTCCCCTTCCTGAAATATGCTTCTGACCTGATGGTAAATAAATTCGGCATTGATCCCGAAGTAGCAGGACTAATTCCGTCAATGCTTCCTTTCGGGACCATCCTGCTGACACCTTTATTCGGCAATCTTTATGACAGGAAAGGCAAAGGTGCGACGATAATGATAATTGGCGCATTACTCCTGATTTTTGTCCATACAATGTTTTCTATTCCAGCTCTGGATAAGCCATGGATGGCATTCTGCCTTATCATAATTCTCGGAATAGGGTTTTCTCTCGTACCGTCAGCAATGTGGCCGTCAGTACCAAAAATAATACCTGATAAACAGCTCGGGACTGCTTATGCCCTTATTTTCTGGGTTCAAAACTGGGGTCTTATGGGTGTGCCTTATCTGATAGGGTGGGTACTTGATAAATACTGCATAACAGGTTCATATTTGCTTGACGGGGTACCGGTTCCAAGTTATAATTATAAAATCCCGATGATGATATTTACTGGACTTGGCGTAATTGCCCTGGTCTTTGGGTTCCTGCTGAAAGCAGAAAACAAAAAGAAAGGTTACGGCCTTGAGATGCCTAATATTGTTAAAGAATAATCAAAAACATTTCAGATATGAGTGATATAAGAAATCTTGAACCGAAACTTGTATGGAAGTATTTCCATGAGATAACACAGATACCCCGTCCTTCGAAGAAGGAAAAAGGGATGACTGAATACATGAAGAAATTTGGTAAGGAGCATGGTCTTGAGACAATCACTGACAAGACCGGCAATGTCATCCTTCGCAAGCCTGCCACAAAAGGTATGGAGAACCGCAAGGGGATCATCATGCAGGGTCACCTCGACATGGTACCTCAGAAGAACTCCGATAAAAAGTTCGACTTTGAAAAGGATCCGATAGAGACCAGGGTGGACCAGGGATGGGTGAAGGCCAACGGGACTACCCTTGGAGCCGATAACGGCATTGGCGTGGCTGCAGCAATGGCTGTCATGACCGACCCGAAAGTCGTTCACGGACCGCTGGAGGCACTTTTCACTGTCGACGAAGAAACCGGAATGACAGGCGCCAAGACTCTTAAGAAAGGCATTCTCAAGGGTGAGATCATGATCAACATGGACTCAGAGGATGAGGGTGAACTCTACGTCGGATGTGCAGGCGGAATAGATGTTAGCGCCACACGTAACTATAAGCAGGAAAAGACGCCCTCAGGGGTGACTGCATATAAGATAACAGTGAAAGGACTGCGTGGCGGACACTCAGGCGTCGACATACATCTTGGCCGTGCCAATGCCAACAAGCTTATGTTCCGCTTTTTCCAGCAGGCTGAACATGACTTCGGGATGCGCATTGCTGACTTCAGCGGCGGAGACCTCCGCAACGCAATACCCCGTGAGTCCTTTGCCACTGTCATTGTTCCTTCAATAAAGAAGACACAGTTTGAAAAGTTTGTGAAGGGTTATGAGAAGATGTACAGGAGCGAGTTTAAAGAGGTTGACCCTGACATCAAAATGAGTGCAAAAGCATGTGATGCACCTGCAAAAGTGATGAATGCGGGCGATCAGTACCGGATTATCAGATGCGTATTTGTATGCCCCAACGGTATGCTGAGGATGAGCCACAGCATGGAGGGACTTGTTGAGACATCCAACAACCTTGCTATTGTAAGTATCAGGGAAGGCAAATTCCAGGCTCATTGCCTCACGCGCAGCTCAGTGGATACTGCCAAAGAGGCTACCGCCTGGAAGATAGCTGCAGGATTCCAGCTTGCTGATGCTGAGGTGGAGTTGTCAGGCAGCTATCCGGGATGGAATCCCGATATGGCAAGCCCGATACTTAAGACGATGCAGGAGACCTACCAGAAACTTTATGGCAAAGTACCCGAGATAAAGGCTATTCACGCCGGTCTTGAGTGCGGTATTATAATGGGCGGATATCCGAAGCTTGATGCCATCAGCTTCGGTCCGACGATACGCTACCCGCACAGTCCTGATGAGAAGGTAGAGATAGAATCTGTCGGAAAGTTCTGGAATTTTCTTGTGGCAACGTTGAAAAACGCACCAGTCAAATAATCCGTTTGTTTATACCGTGTAGCGGCGCCCTGATAGGGTGCCGTTACTGTTTAATGGATATCTCCGCCAGGATATCATCTTTCATGACATTCTGACCGGGTTTGACTGCTATTCTGGTTACCGTGCCGTTTGCATCTGACTGGATCTCATTCTGCATCTTCATTGCTTCGAGTATCACCAGGGCCTCTCCACGCATCACTTCAGCGTTCTCACGCACCAGAACGTCAACGATCTTACCTGGCATGGGAGCCCGCACAACAAGATTCTCATTTTTGCCATGCGCGCTGCCAAGCACTTTCTTGCGTTGCATGGAGATAGGTGTCTCGACGGTGAAAGTATGGCTTATGTCATTGAAAAGGATCTCGTACCTGTTCTGCTTTGTCCGCACTATCTCAACGGGATAGCGCCTGTTCTTCCAGAGAACGTGAACACCGAATTTTTCATCCTCCCGGAGCTCTATCTTATATTCACGTTTATTGACTTTGATGATATTCTTCAGCGGCAGGGTAAAAGAAAACTTCTGACCGTCATCTGACAGTGCGTAAAGCTTTTTTATTCCGGGTTTATCAGGTTTCATCAGATGATTATTAGAATTGTGTAAGCCTCTTTCTGAGAAGCCATGGCGTAAGCTCCTTGCCCTGACCGAAGCTTATGTTCAGTTTCTTTTCTGTAAGGTTCTCCTCGACGAAAAGCTTTGTTGCGAGCCAGGCAGCTATAGTCTCTTCATAATCACCGGTGCTATAATATTTGTCAAGGTCTTTTTCGATGAACGCTGTCGTGAATGTACCTGACTGGAACAGATGGTTGCGCATCAGCATACGGAAGAACGGGAGCGTCGTTTTTGTACCCTTGATCCATACTTTATCCAGCGCCAGTTTGGTGTTTGTAATTGCATGCCTTCGGTCGGAGCCAGTTACAATCAGCTTGGCGATCATCGAATCATAAGCTGCAACTATGCTCGAACCTGCACTGACACCTGTGTCGACCCTTATGCCCGGTTCGTCAGGGAAACTTATTTTTTCTATCCTGCCAGGTGCAGGTGCGAATCCCGCCTGAACATCTTCAGCGTTTATGCGGCACTCGATAGCCCAGCCTGTGAGCCTGACGTCCTCCTGACGGAGAGAAAGCTCTTCACCGTTGGCGACCCGTAACTGCTGCTCAATCAGATCTATTCCTGTAATCATCTCCGTTACCGGATGCTCGACCTGAATGCGGGTGTTCATCTCCATGAAATAGAAGTTGCGGTCCGAATCGAGAAGGAATTCAACCGTGCCGGCAGAGTAATATCCCACAGCTTTTGCTAACCTGACAGCCATTGAGCCCATTCTTTCCCTCAGATCCTCATCGAGGGCAGGAGAGGGTGCTTCCTCAAGCAGCTTCTGATGTTTCCTCTGGATTGAACACTCTCTTTCTCCAAGGTGAATGATGTTCCCATGCATGTCACCAAGTATCTGAAATTCAATGTGTTTTGGATTTTCAATATACTTCTCGACGAAGACACTTGGGTCATTGAAAGCTTTCTCGGCCTCGCGGCTGGCGAGAATAAACATCTTCTCCATCTCCGATGCCTGCCGCACAATGCGCATGCCTCGTCCACCGCCACCTGATGCTGCTTTAATGATCACGGGGTATCCTATCCTTTCGGCATGCTTCAGAGCCTCGTCTTCATCGGCGATGCTTCCGGGACTACCCATGGCCATGGGTATCTTATGCTTCAGGGCAATCTGCTTTGCAATGGTCTTGTTGCCCATCTTATATATTGAGTCAGGAGACGGGCCAATAAAAATGATGTTGTTATCCCTGCATCTTTCGGCAAAATATGCATTCTCGGCAAGGAAACCGTAACCGGGGTGCAATGCATCACACTTTGTCTCCAGGGCAATGGATATCAGCTTCTCAATATCAAGAAAGACCGTAATATCAGAAGACTCATCAACTTCATCATGTATGGTGTCAGCCAGGGAGAGGTACATTGCATTTGGCTCTGCGGCAGTTCGGATAGCCACGCACCTTATTCCCATCAGCTGTGCCGTCCTCATAATCCGCACTGCAATCTCACCCCTGTTTGCAATCAATATCCTCTTTATCTTCTTCATTTTTGACCTTCCAACTTTAAGCACTCCCAACTTTAGGAGCTCCCAACTTCATAATGGCATATTCCCGTGCTTCCTTGAAGGCACCTTTACGCTCTTATTGCTCAGTGCTGAGAATGCAGACAACAGTTTCAAACGTGTCATGGCAGGGTCTATCACCTCATCGATATAACCCTTTTCATCAGCAATAAACGGATTTGCGACTTTCTCGCGGTATTTTTTCACCAGTTCTTTTTTCATCGCTGCCGGGTCTTTCGCCGCGGCCAGTTCGCGCCTGTAAAGGATAGCCACGGCACCATCCGGACCCATCACGGCAATCTCTGCTGATGGCCACGCGTAGTTGAAATCGCCTCCCATGCCACGGCTGTTCATCACGATATAAGCGCCGCCGTAGGCCTTGCGCAGGATGACAGTGATACGAGGCACCGTCGCCTCAGCGTATGCAAAGAGCAGCTTCGCGCCATGTCTTATGATGCCAGAGTGTTCCTGATCCTTTCCCGGCAGGAAACCAGGTACATCTTCAAGTGTAAGTATGGGTATGTTGAAGGCATCGCAGAACCTTATGAAGCGAGCACCTTTCGTTGATGAATCTATATCAAGCACGCCGGCCAGCACTTTAGGCTGGTTGGCAACAACCCCTATGGTTTTGCCCTCCAAACGGCCGAAGCCGGTGACAATATTGGCAGCAAAAAGTTCAGAGGTTTCAAAGAAACTGTTGCGGTCAACTATAAGATTTATAACATCACGGACATCATAGGCCTTGTTGGGGTCATCAGGGACTATATCGCGAAGCTTCTCATTCACATCCGGAGTGTCTTTATCATATTCAGCAACAGGGGGGTTCTCCAGGTTATTGGAAGGCAGGTAGGAGAGCAATTTCCTTACAGCTATAATGGTGTTTTCCTCATCATCGTATATCATGTTGGCGACGCCGCTCTTTCTCGCATGCACCTCAGCGCCCCCGAGCTCCTCACTGCTGATCTCCTCGTTGAGCACTTCCTTTACAACATTTGGTCCTGTCACGAACATATAGCTCGTATGGCTGGTCATGAAAACCCAGTCGGTAAGCGCAGGGGAGTAGACAGCGCCGCCGGCCGCCGGACCCATGACCGCCGATATCTGGGGGATAATACCTGATGATTGTATTATGTTATTAAAAATGACAGCGTATCCGCTCAGGCTTGCGATGCCTTCCTGTATTCTTGCTCCTCCCGAATCATTGATACCAATAAACGGGGCGCCCATTTTCAGGGCCATCTCCTGGACCTTGGCGATCTTACGTGCATGAACAATACCCAGTGAGCCTCCCATTATTGTGAAATCCTGCGCAAAAGCAAAAACCAGACGTCCGTCGATCTTGCCGTGACCTGTAATGACTCCGTCCCCGTAGGACTTTTCCACCTTACCGAACTCAACACCCGTATCCAGGGGGGTGACAAAGGTATCCACCTCTTCAAAAGTGCCGGTATCAAACAGAAGCGCAATCCTCTCATGTGCCGTCAGCTTGCCCTTTGAGTGTTGTTTCTTTAAACGCTCGGCATTATACTGCTTTTTGAGAGCCTCCTCACGTTCGAGGTAAGATTTAAAGTATTTCCCGTTTATATCCATCGCTCCAGGATTGATTTAAAATGATAAGCCTGCCGTTCGGAACGGCATGACAAAAGTCAATAATTTACCGGTAATATCCAAAAATGGTCAGTGCACGAATTATTTGATGGATCCGACCAGGATCCTGTAACCCTCATGGAAAGGTGCAGGCCGTCAATGCTGTACCTTCGCGGCAAGAACTAATGCAGGCAATGATCCTTTCATCCTATGATGTTTTTGATAATAAGCTCCATCTTTTCATGCTGGGCCTCCATGCTTTTGAGCAACGCTATCTGAACTTTATTTCTCTGCAGGTTATGCTGAGGATATTTGATCTTGTAGTATTTGTCGCCGTCAATATAGTCGGTCAGGAACCTTGTGGCCATAATATATGTTAGCAGTCTGGGCGCGAAGGCGAGGTACTCTTTTTCGGTATCATTCAGTGTACCCGTCATTTCTGACAGGTATCCCCTGGCATAGGCTTCATAAATGCCGATGTCCATAGATACTGCAGAGATGTCCGGACTGTCCTCGTCGGCGGTATTTGATCCAGTGCGGATGGCATCGCCGAAGTCATAATGGACATAACCGGGCATCACCGTATCAAGGTCTATTATGCACAGCGCCCTGTCATTGCTATCAAAGAGGATATTATTGAATTTGGTATCGTTGTGGGTAATCCTGAGAGGTATCTTACCCTTTTCTCCAAGCCTCACAATGATCTTCATTTCCTCCTCACGACTGGTAATCTCATCTATTTCGGCCCTGACGGAGGAGACTCTTCCGGCCGGGTCCTTCTGAATGACCCGGTGAAATGTTTCAAGCCTCTTCACAATATTATGAAAATCAGGTATCGTCTCGTAAAGCGGATCTCCCGGAAGATCTGCAAGCATGGCCTGGAACCTCCCTATCATTCTTCCACCTTCATAAGCTTTGTGATGAGAGTCAACTCTTTCATATGATTTATGGTCGGAAATGAAGATGAACATCCTCCAGAAATCTCCGTTTTCATCTGTGTACCATGACCGCCCGGTGCTTTTCTCGGGTATCAGCGTAAGGCACTCGCGTCTGACATCGCTGCCTTCAATAGCTGAGATCTTTTTGCGCAGGTGTGCCGTGACCCTCTCCATATTCTCCTGCAGCATGGGTATATCCTTGAAGACATGGCGGTTAAGGCGTTGAAGGATATAATCATCACATTGTTCTTCTGCAGTAATGATGCGGTATGTGTCATGTATATGACCCGGTCCGAACAACTGACCAGACAGGTAGGTACCATCAGCTCTGAAACAGCCGTAAATCTTTTTAAGATCGGGTGTCATCACATCAAAGTATTATCTGCCTTTAAGCCTGTAGCCGTGCAGTGAGTAATACAATAGCATGAGGTAACACGGCAGGCACACCCAGTATGCTGACTGGGTATTAAAGATATCAGCAAGCTTGCCGTAAAGAAGAGGAATGAGTGCACCGCCCACGACTGACATTATCAGAAGCGCCGATGCTGTCTTTGTGAATTTACCGACTCCGTTGAGAGCCAGCGGCCACATCGAAGGCCAGACGAGCGCATTGGCAAGCCCCATCAGAGCCACGAAAAGTACAGTAACCGGTATTGTAAGCGTTACAGCATCAAACGTGACAAGATCCCTGAAAGGCATTGTTATTTGTGTGGAAGAGGGGGTCATTATAGCTCCGACAGTAAAAATTATACCCAGTACGGCTGAAATGCGCAAGGCGTTAACCTGGCTCAGGGCCTTGGGTATCAGTATTATGCCCATGACATATCCGATGATCATCCCCAGCATCGTAAGAGAGGTGAAGTATTTTGCAGAAGACATATCAATACTAAGTGACTGGCCGTAACGGATGATAGTGTCACCGGCAATGACCTCCACGCCGACATAAAAGAAGAGTGCAACAGCACCTATTATCATATGCGGAAAATGCCATATACTGGTTTTGTTGACGTTTGTCTCACCGACCTCTGGTTCCTCTGCTTCAGTATCTACCTCAGGCAGGTGAGCCAGGGTCAGCAGAAATCCCAGCGCCACCAGAATGACTGCCATTATTATATACGGATTAATGACCCGTGTCGCAAGCTGGTCAAGGATTTCTCCACGGGTAACAGCATCTGTTATTGAAGCAAGCTGCTGATCAAGGACCTTGGAACCTTTCATTATATGTGCACCGATAATAATGGGAGCGATTGCCCCGGCGAACTTGTTGGCAATCCCCATCATGCTTATCCTCCTTGCAGCGCTCTCACGCGGACCAATGATAGTAACATAAGGATTTACCGCGGTCTGCAGCAGAGCCATTCCGGTTCCCTGAACAAAAAGTCCTAGCAGAAATATACCATAATTTCGTGAAAGAGCCGCAGGGATGAATACCAGGGCTCCCGCTGCCATGATCCACAGGCCAATTGACATTCCCTTTCTGAAACCTGTCTTTTTAAGCAGTGCGGATGATGGAAGGGACATGACAAAATACGAAATGTAAAAGGCTGTGGTTACAAAATATGCCTGAAAGTTGGTCAGCTCACATGCAGTCCGTAGAAACGGTATCAAAATGCCATTCAGCCATGTGATAAAACCGAAAATGAAAAAGAAAACGGCAATCACTACCAGGCCTATCACATAATTTTTGCGACTCATCGGGGCCGCTGTGTCAACTGTGTTCATTGAATATCTGTTGTTATATTTTGGTTATTACCGCAGTGCCATATAACGCGGGGCGGTCAGGATCCAAAACTACAATTTTATTATTCAAACTGCAATAATGACAGTTTTGTTACTTTTCATCACCAATTGCCGATAATTCTGTGCATAGTATTAATTTTGAGCCATAATTTATAGAGATGAAAAACAAGGAGTTAATAGAAAAGATACAAGGCAAGAAAGGCTTTATCAGCGATATGGATGGCGTTATATACCATGGCAACAAACTTTTGCCGGGTGTGCCTGAGTTTGTGAAATGGCTCAAAAAGGAAAACAAGAAATTCCTCTTTCTTACCAACTCAAGCGAAAGAACGCAGAAGGAGCTCCAGGAAAAGATGATGCGTCTTGGGATTGATCTCGATGAGAGTGCTTTCTACACAAGCGCCCTTGCCACAGCAAACTTTCTCGCAATGCAGAAACCCGGAGGATCAGCTTATATTATCGGTGAAGCCGGCCTTATCAATGCCATGTACAACGCCGGCTATTCTATGAATAATTTTAATCCTGATTACGTGGTTGTCGGCGATACGCGCAGCTACAGCTTTGAAAAACTCGAGCAGGCTGTCAATCTGGTTCTCAAAGGAGCCAAGCTTATTGGGACCAATCCCGATGTCACCGGTCCTGTCGAGAACGGTATCATACCTGCAACCAGAGCTCTTGTATCACCCATAGAACTTGCTACGGGACGGCATGCCTACTTTGTCGGAAAGCCTAACCCTCTGATGATGAGGATAGCCCTGAAGAGGATCGGTTGCTCCAATGACGAGACAATAATCATAGGTGACAGGATGGATACAGATATTATTGCAGGGATAGAATCTGAAATTGACACGCTCCTGGTGCTTACCGGCATATCAACACTCAAGACAGTCGATAAATTCCCCTATAGACCAACCTATATCCTTGATGGCGTTGCTGATCTTGTTCAGTAGATCCTGCCTCCCCCTGATTTTTTACTTTCTCCTTTCGCCTTTGGCCTTTCGCCTTAATCCCGTCTGCCTTGGTCAACCGAATACCCGGAAGAGGCGTTTTACGAGTCTGCTTCCTGCAAAGCTTGTCAGGTAATAAAGCGATGTTTTCAGCCCCGGGGCTGATTTCCTGAGATATACGCGTGCCAGCTCCATTTCCCCGACGACGTAATGGTACCTGGCCCTGGTTCCGTTGATACGGTATATTGCCTCGGACACTTCTGAAGAATATTTTTTACGGTAAGATTCTGCAGTATGGATTGAGAGGTCATATTCTTTCTCCCTGTAGCGCGACTGAAGGGATAGATTCTCTCCGCTGACATACCTTGCAGCCAGGACCTTGTTACAGTGGACTGACGAATTTCCCTCAAAGAGCCTGAGCAGCCAATCGTAATCGACACAACCGTATTCTTCCTCAAAAAGCACAGAGGAAAGCTCACGGCTGATCATTATTGTGCTCATATAGACCGGCTGGCCGCTCTTTCTCCTTGCCAGCCTGTAACGAAAGGTCTCATTCTTTTCAAAATAAATGACAGAAGGTTCCCCGCTTCCAACGAAAGAGCTCGTTTTCCTTGTACTGTCAATAATCTGGTAGCCCGTGGTGATTATGGGAGCCCTGTCAGCAACTGAAAGCTGGGTTCTGATTTTCTCAGGGTGCCACGTGTCATCGTGGTCAATCAGTGCGATATAATCCCCTGTGGCGTTCTGCAGACCTATATTCCGTCCCCTGTTTGGCCCGCCGCTGGGTTTTTGCGTGGACAGAGGCTGAAGTCCCAGCGATCTTAATATCTCTACTGTGTTGTCTTTCGAACAGTCGTCTATTGCCAGCAACTCAATTTCAAAATCGGTCCCATTGCCTGCCTGGGAAAGCACGGATTCGACCGTCCGTTTTATGAACGGAGCGGAATTGTATGTCCCCATAATGACTGAAACCTTGATCATAGCCTGAACAAATTAAATCAATATTTCCCAAAAGGGCGCCAGCGGGCCAGTGAATAATAAATGCGAATGATCCCTTAGAACTTTAGGGAGAAATATTTGTCTTATCTTTGTTATACTAAATCAGTGATGGGGGGAATAATGATAAAGTTTTTTCACATTGCCAAATTCATGAAAAGGGGAATCTGCTTGCTAATTTTGCTTTCTCTGATTATCTCGGAAAAGGTTGAAGGTAAGAAGAATAACAAGAAAGAAACGGTATCCGGTTTCGTTACAGATATAAACAATAAACCGGTTGCCGGAGCTATGATTCTGGTGGACAGGCATCAAACTGATGTCGTAACCAGCAAAAAAGGCTTTTATAAGGTCAGGATAACCCCAGGCAGCATGATGATCGGAGCCTGGTCTTACGAAAATGGTTCAGCCGAAGCGGCCCTTGATGGAGGCACAGAAGTAAATATTGTGCTTTATGGCCAATATGCAATTCAGGGTTTTGAACCAGCCAGGGTTAATGATGATGAGATGATAAACATAGGTTATGGGAAAGTACGCAGGAAAGACCTCACCACCTCTCCGGGTCATATCGACGGGGACGCAGACAAATATGCTTCCTATACCAGCATTTATGATATGATCAGGGGTGAAGTTCCCGGCGTGCAGGTCGTGGGCAACCAAATCCTTATCAGGGGAATTAGTTCGATAAACTCTAGTAACGACCCGTTGCTTGTCGTTGACGGAATGGCAGTCTCAACCCTCGATGGGATAAGTCCCAGGGAAGTTAAATCCATTACTGTGCTTAAGGGTTCTGATGCAGCGATTTATGGAACAAGGGCTGCCGGAGGAGTTATCCTTATCGACCTGAGAGGTGCCGGAGATAAATAATCGTCAATGAGAAGTTTTGCCTTTGGTCCCGGTAAGGCTTTCTTATACTTGTTTTTCTTTCTCTTTCTCTTTCTCCTTTGCCAGTCTTCTCGCAATAATCTCGTTGTCTTCCTTGGCGCGTAAATCCCTGATAAGGGAATACTCTTCTCTGCGTTTGGCTACAGATTTTATGTTTTCCTGACTTGCTTCAGGAAACTGATCTTGTGAAGTTATTTCGATTTGCATGGTGCAAAGATACTACAAAATGAAGCTCTTATTACATAAACTACTGAAATTCTTTTCAATATGTATATCTGTGCCTGAAATAATTCTTATAGTTCCATCCTCAGTCATGTTAATATTTAACGGCTGAACATAAAAGGTAGTCGTTCAGCAAGCTTTCGTAACTCCCTTTTGAACACAGATGCTGATTTTAGAAACGTACTCCTAATCAGTTACGGGGGTTTTTTATTATCTTTGGGGTATTGGCAGCACTCTTTGCTTATTGGCTGCCACTAATCAGGCTAACAATGAAGACAAAAAAAGTCATTTTAAAAGTTACCGGTGTCCTTCTTTTTCTTTTTATGTTAGGTTTTTATTCCTGCGAAGAGTCTTGCTGGACATGCAAAAAAGCCAACGCCGAGGATATATCAGCCTGCTCCGAATCAGCCAAAAATATTTGGGAATCACTGGATTATGTATGCCTCCAGGATCAATAAAAAGAGCATCTTTGATATTTGCTGGCCCCGGAAATCACATCCGGGGTCTTCTTTTATAAATTCCACCCTCTGATAACTTTGTTCAAAAATGCCTTGCATTGTGAATAACTTCTTATTCCCGCTTAAATTAATACTTTATTTTTGAAGTACTGGCAGCCCCCCGACTATGTATCGCCCGTTCCGGGCAGCAGATAATGCAGACATTGACGAATGTAATTTGACAAACATGGGGCTGCCTTTTCTTTTGTCAATCTTCATTTTCCTTCTGATAGAGGTTATTTGTCTTTTGGAAACGCCCAAAACATTCTGTTATTGTACCGAAACAGGCTTTTTCGTTGATTCCTTTACACAATAAACTAGCTTGACTTATGCTTTTTTTAACATAACTTTGGATCGTTTTATACAACATATCAATCTGATTATGAAGAGGAGAAAAGTTATTTGCAAAGTAGTTGTTGTGCTTCTTTTCCTTTTAATGTCAGGTTTTACTTCCTGTGACCCGGTTAACCCATGCTGGGTTTGTGTAAATCCCCATAACAGCACAGACTGGCAGGAAGTCTGCAATTCGCTGTCTAAAAACAAATGGGAATCTTACGGTTATATCTGCACTCAGGACTAAAACCTTTTATCGGACCGCGGAAATCAGATCTATTTGAATAAATAATTAATTGATTTTGTGGAATTCTGCAGTGTGAATTCCAAATTGATCGTTGATTGAGTTCCATAAACTTTATTTACTGAAATAACCTGGCAAAGGACCTTCTTGTGTGCTTTCAGCAACGCAATAATATCTTTTACATATATTGAGTTAGCCTGTGGGTTTGTATCCTGATCCGGAGTAGTCTTTCTGACTTCTTTATCTCTAGTATCTCCCGGCCTCCAGGTATGCCAATCAGACTCGATTACGTATTTCCTGGAACCTGTATCCCATTCCTGTTTGAAGACAGCTGGCTGATGCACATAAATCTTAGGACTGTCATCAAAACTGAAAACCAGGCTCTGAACCACATTTCCATTGTCCATTTTATCATTCAATAATATCTGTCCTTCTATCTGATCGTACGGATTTGTCACCTTTTGTTTGGAAGAAGGCGTTATATTACGAAGTACCCGTAGTGTTCCCTTACCGTTATTTGATGTGACATATGCAATCCTGTATGTTTTATCATATGTTTCAGCTGTCTGCGCCTTCCATTGTCCGTATGCAGCGCCACACAACAGTAATAATGTGAGGCAAAAGATTATATTTTTCATGTCTTCAGAATAGTTATTATTAAAATAAGATAGGAATAAGAATACCGGTTTTTAGTTGCAGTTTTAAGCTTTAATCATTGTAACGTTCAATTTGTAATAAAGTTACATCTCCTGAGACCGGGAGGTTTTAAAAGGAAATGTGTTTTTGTTTTTGGTCTTTTGACCAAAATTTGAAATTCATAATACAGGTATCCTGTACGTGAATTTATCTTATCTTGTTACAAAAAATCAATCAAATGAAAACAAACAGACAACAATTATCATCCGGAATTGTACGGATATTCCCGTTTTTACTGCTTATGGCAGTAGTTGTTCAGTGCACCGGACCCGAAGGTCCTATGGGACCAAAGGGAAATGACGGACAGGACGGTTTAAATGGTTTAAATGGTGTGGATGGTATTAATTATACCCATTCAGTCATCTATGATGTTGAGGCCTCGGAATGGACTGGTGATATTAACGGATATGATGCATGGCTTGACGTACCTGAAATAACTGAAGATATATATTACGAGGGAGCAGTCCTCGTATACAGGTTAATTGAAGATCTGGATCCGAAAAGCTTCAACCTTTTACCTTATACGTATGTGGACAATACTTTGATAATTTATATGGATTATGATGCTTATATCGGAGGTATTGACTTGATTTATAAGGAAGTTTACGATGGAGTCAACGATACCCCTGAAATGGCAGGTCTTATGTCATTTAAAATAGTGATCATTGAGGGACTTTCACTGGCTGAATTGAAAGACATGGTGAATATCAATGATATTGCTGCAGTTTTAAATATGCTTAATGTCGATAATGGACAAATAAGAATTAAGTGAATGGCAAAAACAAACATTAAACAAATTGCGTTTGGAATTATCTGCTTTATTTTGGTGAATTCCTGCTCTGTAGTAGTAGCATTTGGTCAACCCGGTGTGAAACAAGACAGGAAAAGCGAATGGAGGCAGCTTTTCAATGGCAAAGACCTCACAGGCTGGAGGCATGTCGGGCCAGGATCCATGTCAGTTGAAGATGGGCTGATCAGGGGACACGGTGGAATGGGATTATTGTATTGGGAAGGTGAAAAATTCGGAAACTGCACGATTCGTGTGATTTTTAAAATGCAGGATACGAATAGTAATTCCGGGGTTTTTATCCGTATCCCAATCAAACCTTATGAAGAATGGATGCCAGTCTATTACGGCTACGAAGTTCAGATCGATAATAAACCGGAACTTTCCGGTGAAGATGATTATCATTATACAGGAATGTTGTATTCCTTAACAAAACCCTTAGCTAAAACTGGTAAGCCTGGTCCGGAATGGAATACTATGGAAATCACATTGGATGGTCTGAGAACTTTTGTTTTTCTAAATGGAGTAAAAGTGATGGATTATAAAGAAGGTGATCAGGTACCGGATCGTAAATTTGACTTTGAACCTTTCCGCGGGCCACGCCCCGAATATGGATTTATAGGACTGCAAAATCACAGCGATAAGGATGTAGTATACTTCAAGGAAGTTGCAGTGAAGCGCCTTAAAAAGAGATTATAAGAAATTAGTGTAAAGCCGAAATTGAGTAATCATAAAAATGACTTAAGCGTATCACAAAATGGGAGACAAAAGCACCAGATCTGAGAAATCTGAGTTAACACGCAGGCAATTTGTCGGAATAACTGCATCAGGAGTAGCAGCTTTCACTATCCTTCCTAGTTTTGCAGTTAGTGGACTTGGTCACGTTGTACCAAGTGATAAACTATACATTGCAGCTGTCGGCTGTGGTGGTGAAGGAGCTGCAGATATCCAGACATTTATGAGGGCGCCTAAAAAGAATGCCGTTATATCATGCCTTTGTGATGTTGATGACCGAATGGCCGAACCTCGCAGGAAAGAATACCCGAATGCACCATTTTACCATGACTGGCGTGAGATGTTCGATAAAGAAAGCAAGAATTTCGATGCAGTAACTGTGGCAATTCCCGATCATAACCATGCTCTTGTTGGTTTGAGAGCGATGCAACAGAAAAAGCATTTATACCTTCAGAAACCTTTGTCGCATGATATTTATGAAGCCAGGATCTTAACACAGGCTGCAAAAGAATATAAAGTAGTCACCCAAATGGGCGATCAGGGTGCATCATGCGAGGGAATGCTAATATTACGTGAATGGATTGAAGCTGGGATACTCGGCGAAATAGAAAAAGTATATTGTTGGACCGATCGTCCTGTCTGGCCACAAGGAATACCATGGCCGGATACTCACGCTGCGGTTCCAAAAGAGCTTAACTGGGATTTATGGCTGGGTACCGCCAAAGAAACTGAGTATATCGAAAACCTGGTGCCGTTTAACTGGCGCGGCTGGTGGCAATTTGGAACTGGAGCACTCGGCGATATGGGCTGCCATATAATGGGACCCCCATTCAAATTACTTGAACTTGGTTATCCAACAGAAGTATCGGGTAGCGCAAGCACAGTTTACGATGGAATTTTTTCTGAAGCACAATTTCCTGAAAGCGGACCTGTTTCAAGCTCAATCCGGTTTAAGTATACACTAAAAAATGGAAAGAACCTGGACCTTTACTGGATGGATGGAGGCATTACACCTGAACGGCCGGATGAATTAAATGGCGATCTGAATATGAATGAAGTATTAGGTGATTTTACAGGTTTGAATGATTATGAAGGCAGTACCTTATTTATCGGTACTAAAGGAAAAGCTGCATGCGGATGGGGTGGACGTAATCCTGTTTTGCTGCCCCTTTCATTGAATAAAGAAATCAGCGTTCCGAAAAAATATCCCAGGATCGAAGGGGATATGGATGGTCATTACTGGCAATGGATTGATGCCTGTATAGCAGGCTATGGAAAAAGTGAACTGAGTTCTCCGTTTGAAAGATATGCAGGCCCGCTCACGGAAACAGTATTGATGGGAAATTTATTGTTACGCAGCTTTAGTATCCGCGAAAAGATAAAAAGGATTGATCCTGTTTATGGAGAACAGGAAGGATTTGTTTATCCCGGAAGGTACATAAACTATAAATGGGACGGTCCTAATATGCGGATTACCAACTTTGAAGCTGCCAATCAATTTGTAAAAAGGGAACACCGTAAAGGCTGGGGAGAGGTTAAATTATAACTTTTAACAATTACCCTTCTGGGCATTCTCAACGGATTGATGCTTAAAAAATAAGCTGCAGCAGGGCTCGACAGGCCGGAATATGTAATTGACTTCTGTATCGCCCTCAGGCATCAGCTCCGGGGGGCTAATCCCGGAGGCACGGATTATACAAAGTGAAGGTTTAAAGCGATGAGGGTGATATGTTAATTATGTAACTTTTTTTAAAAATTGTGTAACACTTATCCGGTCAGGAGCAACGACCTTTGGAGTGTTAAAATCATGGGTTAGGTTTAGGGTTAAGTACATTCCATCCATCCAAAATTAAATTCAATAGGATGGATGGAGTTACTTTTTTATAATAAACCTGACTGCGGCTGTTTGTTGGTGTAACTTTGTTTTGAAGAATGTGGTCAGATTTTCCCGATTTATCAGACCGTCACACTAAACATCGTGGGGGAGGGGATTATGCTGACTGCGGCAGCATGATCCGCAGAGGGGGCTCTGCGCAAAGAGCATCCACCTGCGGTGGTCATTTTTTATTTCTCATAAGCTTTCAGAAGCAAGCTTCTTCCGCTTATTCAAAATAAAAAATCCCGCTGACGCGGGATGCTCTTTGTGATCCCGAAGGGATTCAAACCCCCAACCTTCTGATCCGTAGTCAGATGCTCTATTCAGTTAAGCTACGGGACCTTTGCGGTGCAAAGATAAAATATTTTCCGGTTTTTATTGTTTAATTTTATAGCCGGATTCACACAACAGGATTAGGCGCATATTGCAGATTTCAAAACAATTATCGGAACACATGAAAAAGGGAATAAAAATATTCGGGATCTCAATTGCGGCACTACTTGTCATAGTAATTGCAGCTGCATTCATAATTCCGGTTGCATTCAAGGATAAGATCAAGGCCAGGGTAGAGACTGAGATCAACGGAATGCTCGATGCAAAAGTGTCATTTGCAGATTATAAACTGAGCCTCTTCAGGGCATTCCCGGATGCCGCATTCACGCTCAAAGACCTGAGTGTGACGGGCACAGACCGCTTCGATGGAGATACCCTGACATCCGCTAAAACTGTAGCTATCATTTTTAATCTCAGGAGTTTATTCGGCGGCAAGGCATATGAAATCAAGTCGATCTCAGCAAACCAAACTCTTATAAATGCAATTGTACTTGAGGATGGTACAGCAAACTGGGATATCATAAAGGAAACACCGGAAGACGTTGTGAAAGACACTGCAGGGACGTCGCAGGCAACGCCCATGCACGTGAAATTACGAAAATTCAGTATAACGGACGGACGCATTTTTTATACAGATCGGGAGTCGGATATTACCGCTGTACTTGAGGATATAGTATTCAATCTGTCCGGTAACATGAGTGCATCACAGTCTGATCTGGACCTGAATCTAAATGCCGGCAAGGTTAATTTCGTGATGGACAAGATACAATATCTGACAGACGCAAAAGGGAATTTCCGTGCCGGCATCGATGCTAATTTAGATTCGATGATATTTGTGCTTAAGGATAACTCATTGACAATAAATGATATAGTTCTGAACTTTGCAGGAAAGATCGCAATGCCGGGTGATGATATCTCCACCGACCTTGCATTCAATGCACCGGAGACCACCTTCAAGTCGCTTCTGTCGCTGGTGCCGGCCTTATACATGAAAGACTTTGAAAAACTAAGGGCATCGGGCACAGTCTCGCTGGAAGGTACTGTCAAAGGTATATACAGTGATGCTGACAGCACCATGCCTGACGTCGATGTAAGGCTTGCTGTAAATGATGGCGTTATCAGCTATCCGGACCTGCCTGAAAAAATTACCGCAATCAACGTAAAGGGCGAGGTGAAGATGGACGGAACAAAGATGGATAACACCACTGTTGACGTAAGCAAATTCCATTTTGAACTGGCAGGTAATCCTTTTGACATGACGATGAAGCTTGCGACGCCCGTCAGCGACCCTGCAGTCTCTTTAGCCGCAAAGGGCAGGATTGACCTGGCGAAGCTGCAAAAGGCCATACCCCTCGACAGCATCACCCTGAACGGAGTTATTGATGTTTCACTTGCCCTTGCAGGGAGGATGTCAATGCTGGAGAACAAAAAATATGATCAGTTTAAGGCTGACGGGGCACTTACTTTAACTGAAATGGCTGTTGAAATGGCTGAACTCCCTGCCATCATGATAAATACTGCTGCATTTACCTTCAGCCCTGCCTTTGCTAATCTCAGTCAGCTGAAGATGAAAGTGGGGGAGAAGAGTGACTTCACAGCCTCAGGAAGGCTTGAGAATTATATACCTTACCTTTTCTCCGGTGATACCATAAGGGGCAACCTGTCGCTCTCCTCTAATTCAGTCGATCTGAATGAGATACTGGACGCAATGCCATCTGATACAAGCGAAAATGATACTTCTCTTGCTGTAATCCAGATACCGAAAAACATCTATTTTATGATTGATGCAGTCATCAACAGGCTGGTTTTTAATAAGCTTACTGCTGATGAAGTAAAAGGCAGTATCATTGTTAAAGACGGCGTAGTCACTGTCAGTAAAGCAGGCATGAAGACGCTTGGCGGCTCTCTGCTTTTCAATGCGGTTTATGACCCAAGAGATACCCTCAGGCCGAAGGTCGATGCTGATCTGCTTGTCAGCAGGGCGAACATAAAGGAAGCATTCAATGCCTTTAACACTGTGCAGAAACTTGCTCCGGCAGCGAATGGTCTGGGCGGCAATGTTACAATCGGTTTAAAGTATAAGAGCCTGCTCGGACGTAATATGATGCCTGTCATAGGCACAATAACTGGTGGCGGTAATATATCGTCAGAATCGGTGCAGATACTTGCATCAAAAACCTTCGACCTGATTAAGAACGTGCTGAAACTTGATCAGGCATATAGCAACACCATAAAAGACCTGAAGGCCACATTTGCCATAAATGATGGCAGGCTCTTTGTCAATCCCTTTGACACAAAGATCGGAAATATAAAACTGAATATCAGCGGCGACCAGGGACTTGACCAGACACTTAACTATGTCGTCAGGACCAAGATACCCAGGGCAGATCTCGGTGAGGCGGCCAATGCCCTCATGGGATCACTTGCAACCCAGGCTGCCACAATAGGTCTTAATCTTACCCCTCCGGATATCATCAAAATCAACCTTAAGGTCAGCGGCACCTTTCTTAAACCTGTCATAACTCCATCCTTTGCAGGAAGTGAGGGAGCAAGTGCAGCAACAACTGTTACCACCGCAGTTAAAGAGGAGGTTACGCAGGCGGTGAATGATGCTGCCAGGGAGCAGGCTGACAAGATATTGAAAGAAGCAGAGGATAAGGCGAACATGCTTCGCAATGAAGCTGCCTCATCAGCCAAAACAATACGCAGCGAGGCTGACCTTCAGGGCAAGAAGCTCATTAAAGATGCAGAATCCAAGGGTACAATTGCAGTTATGGCTGCAAAAAGGACAGCTGACATGCTTAATAAAGAGGCCGACAAAAGAGCTACACAGCTTGAGACTGAGGCGAATACCAGGGCTGACAAGATACTGGCGGAAGCCAAAGCAAAGGCAGACGAGTTGCTGAAATGAAAAAAGCCACTCTTCAGTGGCTTTCCCATGTCCGCTATCAGTTAATATATCTTTTCCCTGATACGTGCTTTCTTGCCGGTAAGGTTTCTGAGGTAGAATATTTTCGCTCTGCGCACCTTACCGTATTTATTGACCTCCACCTTATCGATAAAAGGGGATGACACAGGGAATATTCTTTCAACTCCTATGTTACCTGACATTTTACGAACCGTGAAGGTTGCTGTCATACCGGTGCCTGATCTCTGCATGACCACGCCGCGATACTGCTGTATCCTCTCTTTGTTACCTTCCTTGATTTTATAGTGTACTGTAACAGTGTCTCCGGCTTTGAATTTTGGAAACTCACTCTTTACAGCGTACTCCTTTTCAACTACTTTCATTAAGTCCATCGCGAAAAAAATTTGTGTTATCTACTCTTTTCAAAATCGGTCGCAAAGATAGAAATTAATTTTTATTATCCTCAAAACAATCAGAGAAAATAGCGATTAATTAATGACCTGCAGCTTCCGGCTGCCTTATCTTATCACCTGCATCCTCCGCAATCCGCCGGTACCACTCCTCAGGATAGCCGGGTTGCAGCAGAGTCGGGTTGACAAACTTATAGCCCTCTTTAGGAGGATTCTTTGTTTTGACATTGCCATCCATATATTTGGTAAAGAGGAACTTGTACAAGTCACGCCACTGGCTGACAGTGTAATCGCCTGCTTTTACTGAATAGTCGGTCACGTAAGCAAGGGCTTTCTTTGGAGATTTTTTGTACAGCGCTGATGCAGTTTTATCAACATCGGCAGTCTCAGCCATATATTTATGTTCAAGCTCTTTTTGCTTTGCCTGGAGGTCAGGGGTCATGACGCTGGCCCTGCTGTAGACAAAATTCGTCACTTCATTGAAAGTCCAGAAACCTGATGTTTCACTGTATGTCATCATATCGCCGTTGCCTACTGCAAAAGATTTGGGAACGGCCGTCATGCCGCAGTACATGGGAGTATAAACGGTATAGAAGGTATCATCAACGCCGAACCATAGTATACCTCCAATAGGGTCAGGCAGCCAGCTGCGACTCTGGGTAATAAAAGAGAAACCTGTCTGCTGCGTGGATATGGCTCTCTCATTTATATAATTTACGCCGTCCACGCTCCAGGTCATCGGTCTCCATCTTACCGTGCATTTATAAGGACCAGCGCCTATGTCTTGTGTCATGTCCATGGGTGTCCCCTGAAAATAGTCCCTCATCATGCCGAAGACATCATCAAGGCTTAGTTTATTATCCGGTTTTATCCAGAGAGGCATTCTGTGTTTAAGGTTATGGCCAAGGGCATAGTCAAGATATTCTCCCATTGAGCTGTTGACTTTGTTGAATCCTGTCCATACGCGTGCTTCACAGGCGCGGGCTCCGCTGAAAGTAACAGGTTGAAATACATCACTGAAGCTGAAATCGGCGTCGGTGCCGTTATACCATCCGAACTTGCGGGCCACGTCAGCAATATCATATGAATATACTGTCTCCACTTCCGGGTTGAAAACCTTTGCAATCTCTTTTGATGTAATTGAGGTTTTTCCGTCAGCCAGAGGGAATGTCTGTATTCTTGCCTGGTTGGCGTGACCTGAAATATACCCATCCGGTATTCTCCGTGCAACAAATGAGAATCCCAACGTTCCTGGTCCCTTGCCAATGACTTCCATGATCCAGACTTCATTGGGATCAGATATTGAGAAAGATTCTCCTTCACTGCAGTATCCGTACTTCTCAGTTAGTGTGACCATTGTATAAATTGCTTCACGGGCATTTTTTGAGCGTTGAAGGGATATATATATCAGGCTGCCATAATCCATTTTGGCTTCAGGGTTGTGGCACTCCTCCCTTCCTCCATAGGTCGTTTCTCCGATAGCAACCTGGCAGCTGTTAATGTTTCCTACAACTGAATATGTAAATGGAGCCTCCGGGATTTTTCCAAGGAATTTGCCCGTATCCCATTCGTATACATCACGCATCGTACCAGCTTTATACTTCATTGCCGGATAGTAATACAGCTCACCGTATAATACATGTGAATCTGCTGCATATGTGATCATGGTAGAGCCGTCTTTAGTCGCCCCTTTGGTTACAAGAAAGTTGGTACATGCCTTGCTTTGCTCGGATGTAACCCAAAATGAGAGCAGCAAGGTCAGCATCAGTGCTGTAATCCTTTTCATAATAAAACCTGATTTATGTTAATAATCTGTGATTAAACTAATTAATATAACCTGTTTTGTCCCGGAAACTCTGGAACAGCCGTCAAAAATAATATCTTTAATTAAATAACAATGCCCTTAAGAATCATTACTACTGATCTGATCCGGTCGCCGTCTGCAAATTTGACAGAATATTCGGACTGAAGCCGGGGGTCTCCCATGAAGACTCCTTTCCTTCTGAATGTCATCATGCTTTCCTTCTGGTGCCGGCCAGACAGGTGGAATTCTTTTGCTCCCGTGGTGGTGGCCAGGAGGGCGATATTGTATTCAGTAATTCCGCCTCCCGGCATTACTTTTATTCGTTCACCGGCAGTAGCCACTAATCCCTTTATTACCTGTGTGCCTTCAATTGCCGAGCGGGCCTGTCCTGATGTGAGTATCCTTGCCGCACCAGCAGTTATAACATCTTCAAGAGCTTTTTTAGGGTCGCGACACATGTCAAAGGCCCTGTGGAAAGTCACTTTCATTGGAGAGGCATATTCAACCAGCAGGGCGGTACGTTCGATATCAACTGTGCCATCCCTGTTTAGGATGCCTGTGACGATACCGTCAGCTCCGGCTTCGCCAGCCTTTTCGATA
>Ga0207931_1000043_pt1 | contig 41977 bp, 34 predicted proteins | sample NGESurdeep092012_2_FD_184478 | JGI IMG/M metagenome (GOLD analysis project Ga0207931, IMG submission 184478) | Arctic peat soil microbial communities from Barrow, Alaska - NGEE Surface sample 415-1 deep-092012 (SPAdes) | ecosystem: Environmental > Terrestrial > Soil > Wetlands > Peat ...
AAATGGTAGTACTCGTCCCTGTGCCTGTCGTAGTTGTTCCTCCCGGCATACGGGTCAGTGTCCATGTTCCTGAGGCCGGTAAGCCTGATAAGGCCACGCTGCCTGTAAGCACAGTACAGGTGGGCTGGGTGACGGTTCCGACCGTCGGTATGGCAGGAGTGACCGGCGCCGGATTAATGACCACATTTGAAGAGGACGGAGACACACATCCGTTTGAGTTCGTAACTGTGAAATGATACGTTCCGGCAGCAAGACCGGTCACAGTGGTTAATGAACCTGTTCCTGTGGTAATAATTAGGTCAGGGTATCGTGTTAAAATCCAGGTACCAGGTACAGGTAATCCTGTCAGTTCAACCTGACTGGATGATGATGTGCATGTTGGCTGTACTATAGTACCTATTACAGGCGCCAGGGGTGATGTGGGCCCAGCCTGGATGACAATATCATCCGAGGACCCTGAGGTACATCCAGCTTCGTTTGTAACAGTGTAATTCCATGTGCCTGATGCAAGCCCTGAAATGGTTGTGCTCGTCCCTGTGCCTGTCGTTGTCGATCCTCCCGGAATGCGGGTCAGCGTCCATGTGCCTGACGCCGGCAAGCCCGATAAGCCCACGCTGCCTGTGGATACCTGGCATGTTGGCTGAGTGATGGTTCCGACTATTGGTGCATCAGGTGTGACCGGTTGCGGATTGATTATCGCGTTGGCGGAAGCTGGCGAAACACAACCATCAGAGTTGGCAACAGTGAAGTAATACGTACCTGCCGCAAGCCCCGAAACCGTGGTCGTTGTTCCTGTGCCCGTGGTAATCACCGGGCCAGGGTAGCGTGTTAATGTCCATGTGCCATTTTCAGGCAATCCTGAAAGATATACGCTCCCCGTCGCAATGGTACAGGTAGGCTGGGATGATAAATCTATTACCGGTGCCGATGGAACTGCCTGGATTGGCAGAATAATAATATTTTCAGACGGGTCTGAAGTACACCCTGATTCGTTTGTGACAGTGTAAGTCCATGTACCAGATTCAAGTCCGCTGATAGTGGTACTTGTTCCTGTGCCTGTTGTGATCACTCCCCCCGGCATGCGGATCAGGGTCCATGTGCCACTGGAAGGCAGACCCTCAAGTACGACACTGCCCGACGAGACCTCGCAGGAGGGCTGAGTTATACCACCCACTTTTGGTTGACCGACATGGGCACATATAATTTTGACCATGTAATCTTCAACTTCGCCGTATGTGGCTGAGCCGGTACTGTTCAAACCATTTGGTCCGTATCTGAAACGGGCAAAGACAGGCTTGGAAGCAATGGCATCATCAGGTACATTAACCGACAGATTGTAGTTTCCGGTAGATCTGGATATATTGCTGGCAACCTTTTCATTGGAATCATTAAAGTCACCGTCTCCGTTCCAGTCGATCCAGCCGTTTAAACGGCCGGACCCGACAATATTTATCCGGACAGTCACTTTTGTTCCCTGTATCATATCAGGGAAAGTTACTCCGTCTTCATCATCACTTCCCGTCAGGTCATCTCCGTCTGCTTCAGCTGAATACTGCTGAGACGATTCAGCGTCAGGCTTTGATCCTAAATAACGAGCTGTACCGTCAATATGATGGTCTGCCGATCCATAGCTTTCAGGTGCATCGCCGAAATCATGTGTCGCAGCCTGCGGAAAACACAGAAGAGGAGTGATGATAATCAATATGGTCAGCAATATTTTTTTCACCGTCACATTAACCATTTAGCACAATAATGATGCCACCAGATTGCCATAATGATGCGCATCTCATGCAAAAGAACAGAGTTTCACAAGTTAAGGCAGATACTTTTTAAATCATAAGAATTTTTGACAGACAGAGATACCTCTTTAAGGTATCTTTTATCGCCCAATGTCATTAAATGGTATTTTCAGCACTTTATGACAAGGCTATCGCAGATTTGACGAACAAAGCAATTATTATGTTAAAAATTCCGGAAAATTGGTATTGAACACCCTATCCGAGAGTGCTGATCCGGGCTAAAAAGGCACTCCGATGCTTACTCCGGCCCATGGCCAGACAGGCGGCCACCACTCATTAGGACCAACATATATTGCATATACCGGGACGCGGATTATTATTCTTCTGCCTCTATATTCATATCCGATTGAGATAAATGGCCATACGCTGATATCGGAGCTTCCGGAAAAACAGTTAATGCAATCCAAAGTTATACCTGTTTCGGCAATCGCATGATGTCTCTTCTTCCCGAATGAATAACCGCAATAAATTGGGAACCTGAGATTTAAGTCAAGTTCTTTTTCTTCTTCATTTTTGTACATATAGCTGAAACCTGCCAGTCCGGCCCCTGCACCAAAATGAAAATTCTCAAGCAGATATCTTTCATAAGATATGTCAAAGTAATACAATGATTTACCGGCCAAATCCAGAATGATTGCATTCTTTTTGTATTGCGGGAAGCTGTTCAGGCAGATTACTGTGAGTACAGCAGTGCACAATATGTATTTAGCGGTTCTTTGCCTGAAGTAATCTGTTTTTCTGATTGTTATCATACTTTAGTAAATTATATACTCAGCTGACACCATAAAGGGTGGCACGGATAACGGAGGTAAGATATTAATTTATTTTTACATCAGCCGACAATATGTACCTTTAGAATTACAATTTGAATCACATAATAAAACAGCGCGGCTCAACTCTACTTTTTTCTGAAAACAATGAAGATACTGATCAAAAATAGTACTGTCATCACTTCTGACACAAGCAGTGTGTCAGATATTCTCATTCAGGACGGTGCTGTATCCTTAGTTGGCGCCGGTATTTCAGAGAAAGATGCAGACAGGGTCATTGATGCCGGAGGCCTGTATGTTTTCCCCGGGGGTGTTGATCCTCACGTACACATGAATCTGCCCGTCGCTGCAGGATACTCTTCTGACGATTTCCTATCCGGAAGCCGGGCTGCACTGTACGGAGGGACAACCTGCATCCTTGACTTTGTTACACCTGCCAGGGGAGAGTCACTGCCAGGGGCCCTGAAGAAGAGAATGAAGGAAGCGGAAAATTCCATGATTGACTATTCGTTCCATGTAAGTCCAGTTGAATGGCGCCCGACAACAGGTGACGAGATCATGGATTGCATCAGGATGGGGGTGACTTCATTCAAGGTTTATATGGCCTATAAAAATACAATAGGCCTGAGTGATGATGACCTCGTAAAAGTTATGGAGTTCGTCGGCAAAGCGGGAGGTATGGTAACTGTTCACTGCGAGTTGGGTGACAGGATTGAAAAGCTGCAGGACCGGTATTTTTTTGAAGGCCATACTTCTGCGTATTATCATGCTTTATCCAGGCCTTCCATACTTGAGGCGAAAGCAGTGGAAAAGGCCGTTGATATGGCCGGCAAAGCACAGTGTCCACTTTATATTGTGCATGTATCCTCAGGTGAATCACTGAAATACATAATGGAAGCTCACTCGCGCAGCCAGAGAGTGTATGCAGAGACATGCCCGCAATACCTTCTGCTTGATGATTCAAGGTATAATGGAGAATTTGATCAGACAGCACCATATGTCATAAGCCCTCCTTTGAGAACTGCAGATGACGGCAATGCACTCTGGGATGCTATCGCTGACGGGACAATAAGCACAATCGGGACAGACCACTGCCCCTTCGCAATGGAACAGAAAAGAGCCGGTATCAGTGATTTCAGAAAGATACCCGGCGGTGCTGGTGGCGTGGAACACAGACTCGCATTATTATATACATACGGAGTACTTGCAGGCCGGATAAGCCTTAACCGGATGGTTGAACTTTTCACCTCCGGACCTGCAAAGATGTTTGGTTTGTATCCACGCAAGGGTGACATCAATAAAGGCTCAGATGCTGACCTGGTGATATGGAATCCGGATACAGAGAACATAATATCAGCTAAGTCTCATCATCAGAACTGTGACACCAATATTTACGAGGGTATCCCGGTAAGGGGCAACGCTGATTACGTCATAGCTGGCGGGAGGATAGTAATTGATGGGGGTAAAATGACTGACCGCGGGAAACCCGGGAAATATTTATTCCGAACGATTGATTAATGGAAAAGGGAGGATTATTCTATATACACAATTCCTTTAGACAGGTCGCCCCTACAGGGCTGATAGATGTTAATGACCCTTATCACTACAAACAGGTCGCTCCTATGGAGCTTTCAGCCGCATAGAGGCTTACTTTTTTTAGAACTGAATCCCAGCCGCATAGCGGCTTACTGTTTGTAGAATTGAGGCAAAAAATCAATCATCAACCCCGTAGGGGTGGCCTGTCAATTATAGCAGAGACGCCCAATTTGGGAGTCTCTACGGGTTAAATAAAAATCAATCTGTACCTACCCGTTTCCGGTTTCGCCGCATAATATCGCGCAGGATCTCACCCGGATTTTCAAACCTGTTTGTCAGCATCATGGCTGCAATGATATATGGCTTATACCCTGCCTCCTGATAAGTCTGTATTCTGTGACGTTCAAATGCTTCGGCACTGACCTCTCCTCTTTCACATGATATACCGCTGATATCTGCCGGAAGACAATGCATATACAGAGCCTCACCGTTCCTTGTCAGCTTCCTCTTTGCATTATTATATTCCCACTCTTTGAATCTGGCATTGCCGGCAAGGCAAACCTTTTCCAACTCTTTCAGTCCTGTCATATCAGACTTCTTCAGCAGTTCCGTTCTCTGCTGCATGATATTGAACGGAGCCCAGCTCTTGGGATAGACAATATCTGCATCCTTCATAGCCTCTTCCATTGAGTGGCTGATCCTCAATGAGCCTCCGCTGAGAAGAGCATTCTTCTCTGCCGCTTCAACTATCTCAGGTATAAGATTGTACCCTTCGGGGGAAGCCAGTTCTATATTCATACCGAATCGCGACATCAGCGAAATTATTCCCTGCGGGACCGAAAGAGGCTTTCCGTAGCTGGGCGAATAGGCCCAGCTCATCACGAGCTTCTTTCCTTTAAGGTTATCAACCGAGCCATATACAGTGCACAGATGCATCAGGTCTGCCAGTGACTGCGTCGGATGATCCATGTCGCACTGCAGGTTAATGACCCCCGGGCGCACCGGAAGCACACCTTTTTCAAATCCTTCGTCAAGAGCAGTACCTACCTCCCGCATGTATTTGTTTCCCTCTCCGAGGAAAATGTCGTCACGTATGCCAATAAAATCAGACATGAACGAGATCATGTTTGCCGTCTCACGGACCGTTTCTCCGTGAGCTATCTGCGACTTCTGTTCGTCAAGGTCCTGCACTGCCAGGCCAAGAAGGTTACTTGCTGAAGCGAATGAGAAGCGTGTTCGTGTAGAGTTGTCGCGGAAATTTGAAATAGCCAGACCTGAATCAAATACCCTTGGAGAGATATTTTCAGATCTCATCCTTTTCAGTATACGGGCGACGTCAAGCACCATTCGCAGGTCAGACTCACTCTTCTCCCAAGTAAGCAGAAAATCTCTGCCGAACAACCCTGAATTCACCCTGCTCAGCTTCTCAATATTGTCTTCTAAAATCCCAAATCCTTGTTCCTTGTTCATAAATCATTCTTTATTACTGGAATGTCAGCCGGCACTATCCGGCAACTACGTATGCACAGGCTGCATAAAATGCTGAAGCCGCTACCAGATCGCTTACCGGCACCTTTTCATCCGGAGCGTGAGCAAGAACTTCGTTCCCCGGTCCGAAGCCTATCGTCGGGATGCCATATGTTCCGCAGGTCATGATGCCGTTGGTAGAGAAAGTCCACTTGTCAACAACGGGCTTCCTGCCGAAGAGATTCCTGAACGCTTTAATGCCTTTCTGCACTGCCTCATGCTCTTCCGGCATCATCCATGTGGGATAATATTTCTCCATCCCGTATTCCAGTCCGGTGTAAGCTGTCCCTGAAAAGTTAAGCAGTTCGACCTTTGCATTGAGACCTTTAATGAGCCATTCAATCTCTCTTACAGCTGTTTCTTTTGTTTCGCCGGCAGTCAGCCTTCTGTCAAGATGTAGGCGGGCATAGTCTGACACGGCGCAGAGCGAAGGACTTCCGGAAATGATCTCGGTGATAGTCACACTGCCTTTCCCGAGGAAATCATCGACGGCAAGCCTCTCATTAAGTTTTTCAATCCCCAGCGCTACCCCTGAAGCCATGTAAATTGCGTTTATTCCGCGCTCGGGAGCTGATCCGTGGGATGATCTTCCGTAAAAATGTACCTCCATCTCCATCCTGCCTCTCTGCCCGCGGTAAAGATTCAGATTGGTAGGCTCGGTGATGATAACCATGTCAGGCCTGATCCTGTCTTCCTCAATAATGTACTTCCAGCATAGTCCGTCACAGTCTTCCTCAATCACGCTGCCTGTAAAATAAACCGTAATATCCTTGTCAAACCCCAGCTCCTTCAATATTCTTCCGGATGTAACAAATGCTGCCGGTCCGCCTTTCTGGTCAACGGATCCGCGACCGTGCACAAATCCGTCCTGTATCACACCGCCCAGAGGGTCAAAGCTCCAGTTTTGTGCTGCACCCAGGTCAACTGTATCCATATGGCCGTCAACACCAAGTATCTTTTTTCCGTGGCCTATCCGGCCAATGACATTGCCCATGCCATCGATGAAAACCTCATCGAACCCGGCCTCCTCCATCTGACGCTTCAATTCGATCTGTACTTCCCTTTCATGCATGCTCAATGACTTGATCTTAACCAGATTTGAAAGATTGGCTGCTGTATAACCCCTGTATTTCTCAGAGAGCTCGTTGATTTTCTGAAAGATGTTTTCCATAGGATTCGTTCAATATATGAGGGAATCAAAGTTATAATAAATCATGTTTGATTTATATTTGTCCTATGGTAACATTCATACTGAATAATGAGAAGATCAGCACGTCCAGGGCTGCCGGATCGCCGCTTCTTGATTTTATCAGGTATGATGTGGGACTTACTGGCACAAAGACGGGCTGTCACGAGGGCGACTGCGGTGCCTGTACAGTGCTCATGGGGTCAGAAGAAGACGGAATTTTGTCTTATAAAAGCGTTGTATCATGCCTGACCCCCCTGGGCAATGTTCATGGAAAGCATATAGTGACCATTGAAGGGATAAACACCGGGCGCCTGTCGCCGGTGCAAAAGGCTCTTGTTGACAATTCAGCTACTCAGTGCGGTTTCTGCACGCCGGGATTTGTTATGTCTCTTACGGCTTACTCTCTCCTGAAAGATAAACCAACAACAGAGTCCGCAATTGCTTCCATCAGCGGTAACATCTGCCGGTGCACAGGATACAAGTCAGTTGAAAAAGCCGCCGAAACTATCACCGGACTGCTCTCCGGTAAAGACATCAGAGATCCGGTCAGGTGGCTGGTTGAGCAAAAATTCCTGCCTGATTACTTCATCACTATTCCGCAAAGACTGTCGGAAATCCCTGACGCGGATCCTCATTCGTCAGATGAAATCCCGAGGATTGCAGGCGGGACCGACCTTATGATACAACATGCAGATCAGCTCCGGGATTCTGAAATAATTACTTTTCAGGACTGGAAAGACCTTAAGGGGATTACTTGTGTTGATAACAGGTGCATCATAGGTGCTGCCGTGACAATCAGCGAAGCAGGTTATTCAGAGGAGCTTAAAAAGTTCCTTCCTGATCTTCCTTCTTACATCAGGCTGATCGCTTCCGAACCGGTCAGGAACATGGCCACCATAGGAGGTAATATCGTAAATGCTTCACCCATTGGTGATCTTTCGGTCATTCTGCTTGCCCTGGATGCCGTGTTAACCATTGACGGAGCGGATAAGGTAAGAACAGTTCCTCTTAAAGACTTTTTTCTGGGCTATAAAAAGACTGACCTCGCCGGAGAGGAATTTATAAGGAACATTTTTTTTGATTATCAGTCCGGGCCGGCCCTTTTCAGCTTTGAGAAGGTCAGCAAAAGGACCCATCTGGATATAGCCAGCGTCAACAGCGCAATGAAAATAAAGATGAATGGAACAAATATCAGTGAATGTCATCTCTCCGCCGGAGGAGTCAGTCCTGTTCCGTTATTCCTCAGGAAGACGAGCGATTTTTTCTCCGGCAAACCTGTCGCTCAGGATATCATCCTGCAGGCTAATAAATTAATGCAGGAAGAGATCTCCCCGATAAGCGATGTGCGTGGCAGTGCTGAATACAAGCGGCTACTTCTCCGCCAGCTTCTGATAGCACACTTTATTAAATTGTTTCCTGACAGGTTGAATTTTAGTATTGATCAGCTATGAATAACCTGGATGCATCCAACCATACGACTGGAAGATCACTTTACCTCGATGATATACCTGTTCTGAAAAACACCCGGTATGGCTTCATACTCGGTTCTCCATCTCCGCACGGGACAATAGTTCATCTTGACCTGTCCGCGGCACTGTCACTGCCCGGTATCAGCAGGATCTTTACATGGAAAGATATACCCGGCAAAAACGATATCGGCGGGATCATCCCTGATGAAACACTCTTTGCACAGGATACTGTGCATTATCAAAGTCAGCCTGTTGCACTTATTGTTGCAACCGATGAGCCCGCCGCCAGAAAGGCCATGAAGCTGATTAAGATCGAAATCAGTGAGCTTGAGGCAATTACCGATCCGCGTCTGGCCAGGGAGAAAGGGCAGCTTCTTATCCCGTCCCGCACATTCCGGATGGGAGAGATATCAACAGCCTGGGAAAGCTGTGATTACATCTTTGAGGGCAGGGTTGAAAGCGGTGCACAGGAGCATCTTTACCTTGAGACACAGGGTGCCTATGCCTACCCGGCCGGTAATGGCTGCATGAAGATCCATTCCTCCACCCAGGGACCATCTCTCATTCAGAAGGTAACCGCCAGGGTTCTGGATATACCAATGAACCGTGTTGAGGTTGATGTTGCACGGCTGGGCGGAGCCTTCGGAGGCAAGGAAGATCAGGCCACCGGAGTGGCTGTCATGGCAGCCCTGGCGTCATACCTGCTTGACTGTCCGGTAAAAGTCACCCTTAACCGCGGTGATGATATGCGCATGACCGGCAAACGCCATCCCTACAGCTCCGATTTCAGAATAGGCCTCACAAAAGATTACAGGATAAAGGCATTCCGGGCAGTGCTTTACCAGAATGGCGGGGCGGCAGCAGACCTCTCACCGGCAATAATGGAGCGGACACTGTTTCATTCAACAAATGCCTACTTCATCCCCAACACTGAAGTGACCGTGCACAGTTGCAGGACTAATCTGCCGCCCAATACTGCTTTCAGGGGATTTGGCGCTCCTCAGGGGATATTCGTTATTGAAGCTGCCATAGCCATGGCGGCAGCTGAGATGAAGATACCGGCCCGCTTTATACAAGAGGCTAACTTCATGAAGGAAAACGACGAATTCCAGTATGGTCAGAGAGCTAAGGATGTAAACTTAGGGAAATGTTATGCTGCCCTTGACAGGGATTTCAGGATTGAAAAGATCGAAAAGGAAATCTCCTCATTCAACAGTCAGAAAACGATATTCAGAAAAGGCATGGCCGTGATGCCTGTCTGCTTCGGGATATCATTTACCAATACGTCAATGAATCATGCCCGCGCTCTTGTTCACATCTACCAGGATGGCAGCATAGGGATAAGCACAGGAGCAGTGGAGATGGGCCAGGGGGTCAATACAAAGCTTGCACAGGTAGCAGCAAGAGTGTTCTCTGTAGGCATCGGAAAGATAAAAATTGAGACCACAAACACTTCAAGAGTTGCAAATACCTCGCCTACAGCAGCCAGCAGCGGAGCTGACCTGAACGGTAATGCCCTCCTGATTGCCTGCAATAGGCTTCTTGAAAGGCTCAGATCTGTGGCAGCTTCAATGAATAACTGCAGCATTGAAGAGATAGCGATACATGATGAGACAGTACATAAGAACGGATCACCGACAGATATTACCTGGGAACAACTTGTCCGCGCTGCCTTTCTTGACAGGGTATCACTGTCAGAGAACGGTCACTATGCCACTCCACGGATCTTTTTTGACAAGACGAAGGAGAAAGGTAATCCGTTTTCTTACCATGTCTACGGCTCAGCGGTGATCACTGTCGTACTCGATTGCCTGCGGGGTACATACAAAACTGACAGGGTTCTCATCGTGCATGACTTCGGAAACAGCATTAATCCTGCAATCGATATGGGCCAGATGGAAGGTGGTGTGATGCAGGGCATAGGATGGATGACGATGGAAGAGGTCCTGTTCAGCAAGGAAGGGAAGATGCTTACAGACAGCCTGTCGACTTATAAAGTACCGGATATCTATTCTGCTCCTGAAGTTGTTGAGTGTCATCCGCTGGAAGCGGAAGGACCTGAACCGGCTATATTCAAATCGAAAGCTGTAGGGGAGCCGCCGTTCATGTACGGTATAGGAGTTTACTTCGCCCTGCAGAACGCCATTAAATCATTTAATCCGGCCTGGAAACCCGACTTTGATGCACCTCTGACACCTGAAAAAATACTGATGAGACTGTATGCCCGCTAAGTTTTATCCTGTTTCTGTAGACCACCTCCTTAAACTCATTTTTCATGAGCTCGACAGCGAAAACAGTATTTTCGGCTTGCCAAAGGAGTTGTTTTATATCCCGGGAGACAACGGCGCATTAAAAACAGGTATTTTCGGGCACAGCCTGCATTCCCCGATTGGTGTGGCAGCAGGCCCTCAATCCCAGATGGCGCAGAATATCGTTGCAGCATGGCTGATGGGTTCCCGCTATATTGAGCTGAAAACCGTACAGACACTTGATGAGCTGGATGTCCCTAAGCCATGTATTGACATGCAGGACGAAGGCTACAATTGTGAATGGTCACAGGAGCTGACCATAAAGGAGAGCTTCAATGAATACCTGAATGCCTGGATAATCATTCATATCCTGAACCACAGGTTCGGGTGGGGGAAGAACCCAGGTACGGTGTTTAACATGAGCGTCGGATATAATCTTCAGGGGATCATCAATGATAACGTTCAGTGGTTTCTTGATAAGATGAGTGACTGCGGAGATGAGCTTGCCCGTAAAATTGAAGAAATACTCGATATATATCCTGATGCTGCCGGGCTTGGTATTCCGGCTCTTATATCCGATAACATTACACTCTCGACAATGCACGGTTGTCCGGCAGGCGAGATTGAATCCATTGCCGCCTACCTGATTGAAAAGAAAAAGCTTCACACTCTGGTGAAGCTGAACCCGACCCTGCTCGGACCTGAAATGCTGAGGGACATTCTGAACAACAGGCTCGGGTTTAAAACAGTAGTACCTGATGAGGCATTCGGACACGATCTGAAATACAACGATGCAATCACTATGATTAAGTCGCTGCAGATTCGTGCAAAGGAAAACAAGCTTCATTTCGGACTGAAACTTTCAAATACCCTTGAATCACTGAACAACAAGAACATATTCGGAAGTGATGTAACCATGATGTACATGAGTGGCCGGGCTCTTCATCCCATAACGGTAAATCTTGCCAGGAAACTGCAGGAAGAGTTCCACGGGGAGCTGCTGTTGTCATTCTCAGCCGGAGCTGATGCTTTTAACATTTCAGATCTCATATCCTGCGGATTCAGAACTGTTACTGTATGTACAGACCTGTTAAAGCCCGGCGGATACATGAGGCTGTATCAGTATTTCGAAAAGCTGAATGAAAGCTTCCATGAGAAGAACGCAGCAAATATTGATGATTATATCATAAGATCTTCCGGCAGAAAAGATCTGACAGCAGCGGCATTTTCAAACCTTTCTGATTACAGTGAAGGTGTGCTCAGTGCCAGGGAATACAGGAGAGAATATATCAAAACACCTGATATTAAAACGGACCGTGCTCTTGGTTCTTTTGACTGTATATCCGCACCATGCCGTGATACCTGCGCTGCAAACCAGGATATCCCCGAGTATCTGTGGTTCACGTCACAGGGCCATTTTGACAAGGCATATGAGGTGATACTGAGGACCAACCCTTTCCCTTCGGTCACAGGGATGGTTTGCGATCATCTGTGCCAGGGAAGATGCACCCGGATAAACTATGACGATCCGTTGCAGATCCGTGAGGTTAAACGGTTTATTTCCAGTCAGAAGGAAGTGAAACTTTCATCTGCTGCAGATAACGGAATAAAGGCCGGCATCATAGGAGCGGGACCGTCAGGCCTATCATGTGCATACTATCTCAGGATGGCAGGTTTCAGCGTTGATGTTTTTGAGGCCAGGTCAAAGGCAGGAGGGATGGCTCAATATGCTATACCTGGTTTCAGGCTTACCGACGATGCTGTTGAAAAAGATATAAGGCGCATCTCAGACCTTGGAGTGAACATCAGATATGACAGCAGAATTGACAGTGAAAAATTCAAATCGCTGCATAGTGATTATCCTTACATTTTCATTGGAACGGGAGCGCAACTTTCAGTGCCCCTTGACATTGAGGGTTCCGACTCAGCAGAAGTGACCGATCCGCTGCAGTTTCTCTTCCGGGCAAGGCAGGGTGTGGAGACCGGCATCGGCAAAAAAATAGTAATCATTGGCGGAGGCAATACCGCCATGGATGCAGCCCGTACAGCGTACCGGCTCGTGGGTGAAAATGGGAAAGTGACTATTGTGTATCGTCGTACAATAAATGAGATGCCGGCTGACCTGGGGGAGATAAAGGCTGTACTTAAGGAGGGGATAGAGATAATCGAGCTTGCAGCACCTGAAAAAGTGTTGCATAATGAGGGCAAAATAAGCGGGTTGATATGCAGCAGGATGCAACTGAAAGGCATCGATAAGGGCGGAAGACCGTCCCCGATAAAAATTGACGGTTCAGCATTTGAAATACAGTGCGACACTGTAATTCCGGCAATCGGACAGCTGACTGACATTGATTTTGCTAGTGCCGGTGACCTGGCGGTTAAGAACAATACATACAAGACAGGCATTCACGGTGTCTACATCGGAGGTGACGCGATGCGCGGAGCATCAACAGCCATAAACGCCATAGGTGACGGCAGAAAAGCTGCGGAGCAGATAATGTATGACGCCGGTATTGAATTCACTATAGAAAAACCGGAAACAGACAGAAACTTCTTAGGAAAAGAACTGCTGATCAAACGTTCTGAACGTCTCTTTGCCAAATTGCCGTCGGAACTGCCGGCAGAGAAAAGCAGGACTTTCAGTCTTGTAAGCGAAACACAGGACGAGGATACCATTGTACGCGAAGCAGGCCGATGCCTGTGGTGCGATGAGATGTGCAGCATATGCACTACCGTCTGTCCTAACCTCGCCAACCGTTGTTATGAAATAACGCCGTACAGTTTTCGGCTTCAAAAAGCTGTCAGATCAGAAAACGGAGATATTGTTTTTGATGACGACGGTACTTTCGAAATAAAACAGAAATACCAGATCCTTAATATTGCAAACTTCTGCAACGAGTGCGGCAACTGCAAAACATTCTGTCCCACATCAGGCGCTCCCTACAGGGATAAGCCTGGATTTTATCTGACAGTCAGTTCCTTCAACCAGGCTGAAGAGGGATACTACTTTGCCGTACTGAAAGATAAAAAGAACCTGATCTTCAAACAGAACAACACTTTCACTACTCTTTCCGTAACCCAGGACAGCTACATCTTTGAAACTGACTATGTATCAGCGAAGTTCAGTAAGAGTGGCTTCATAATGTCAGATGTGCATTTCAGAACCCCCTGCGTGAAAGAAGCCCGTTTCCGCCAGGCTGCGGAGATGGCTGTACTTCTGCAGGGAGCAGAGAGCCTCCTCGGGGTGTGAAGACTGACTTCAATTACATATCTGCATAATCATTAACTTGCATCTCTTAATTACTAAAATTTACTGACATAATGATCCATCCCATAGACAAGGTTACCAGTGAGAAGACACTTGAGAATGCTGTCAGGCGTTTCAGGGAGAGGGGTATTATCCTTCCGACTTTCGGGCAGCAGAGGAATCCCAACCTGATACCTGAAAAGATCAGGTCGAAGCTGAAGAGTATAGGTTTATGGGATATCAATCCGCTTAATTTGTTTCGCATAACCTGGAAGAATGAGCCTGTTGAAAAGGGCGGCCTCTACGGCGGCGTCAACTTCATTGAGCTCCCCCCGGAGCTTACCGGGGTGAATGCGCGTATCATCCTCCTTACAGGCAAATGGTTCCCCACAGGTGCCCATAAAGTAGGAGCGGCGTACGGATGCCTTGCTCCAAGGATAATCACCGGCGGCTTCGATCCTACATATCACAAGGCCGTATGGCCCTCAACAGGTAATTATTGCCGGGGCGGCGCATTTGATTCAAGACTGATGGGGACTGAATCAGTAGCGATCCTCCCGGAAGAGATGAGCAGGGAACGCTTTACATGGCTCCGCGATGTGATAGGATCAGAAGTCATTGCCACACAGGGTTGTGAATCAAATGTTAAGGAGATATACGACAAGTGCTGGGAGATACGCCGTACACGTCCTGACTGCATAATCTTCAACCAGTTTGATGAATTCGGTAACTGTGCGTGGCATTATAATATCACAGGCCCGGCCATTGAAGAGGTGTTCAATAAGGTGAGGACCGGAACCAGCAGACTGGCAGGTTATGTTTCGGCAACAGGATCAGCCGGCACGATAGCTGCAGGAGATTACCTTAGAAAGGTGGCCCCGCAAATGAAAGTAATAGCATCGGAAGCGTTGCAGTGCCCTACTCTCCTGATGAACGGCTTCGGAGGACACAGGATAGAAGGCATCGGTGACAAACATGTGCCCTGGATACATAACGTTAAAAACACTGACGTCGTAACGGCAATAGACGATGAAGATTGCATGAGGTTGTTTCGCCTGTTCAATGAGAAAAAGGGCGGCGAATACATGTCATCCATAGGTATTGAAAGCAATGTTCTGCATGACCTCCCACTTATTGGCATTTCAGGTATATGCAACCTCCTTTCAGCTATCAAAACAGCCAGGTATTTTGAAATGACGGCAGATGATATCATCATTACAATAGCCACCGATTCGGCTGAAATGTATAAATCAAGATTGGCGGAATTAAGCAGTGAGAGAGGTGAATATGATACAGTACAGGCCGTTCGCGATTTTGAGAAGTGCCTTCAGGGAACACGGTGTGATTACATGAAAGAGCTGAACTACAATGACAGGAAGGCAATACATAACCTGAAATATTATACCTGGGTGGAACAGCAGGGTAAGGACGTTGAAGACCTCAACCAGCTTTGGTACGACAGGGAAATCTGGGAAAAAATGTTCTCACAGGTTCAGCGGTGGGATGAGCTGATAAACGAATTTAACGATAAAACCGGATTACTGAAGGGGTTTTAGCAGTTACTGCAGCCTGAACCGGCCTGCGACTCATGTGATGGAAACAATGAAGTTTAAATACCAATGCACCGATTGCGGGAAAGAATACAGCGCATCAGCTCCCATGTATCTCTGTCCGGTATGCGGCGTCGGAAATACTGCAACAGCTCCACCAAAAGGTGTTCTGAAGACTCTTTATGACTACAACGGGATCAGTAAAACCATTTCCGGTTTTGCAGACCTGAAAAAAAACGGCTTTATTCAACTCCTTCCAATTGAAAGCATAAAAAGCCTGCCTCCCCTGAGGATCGGGAATACTCCCTTATATCCGGTGACTGAGCTTGACAGAAAGAAACTGCCTTTCAATGTTTACATCAAGGATGATTCACAAAACCCGACATGGTCATTCAAGGACAGGGCCTCGGCTCTGGTGTCGGCATACGCCCGGGAAAACAGGCTTGAAACAATTATTGCTGCATCAACAGGCAATGCGGGTTCTTCCCTTGCAGGCATTTGCGCTTCGCAGAGACAGAGGGCAGTAATAATTGTTCCGGAGACAGCTCCCCAGGCCAAGCTGACGCAGATCATCATGTATGGCGCTGCTATTGTTCCTGTAAAGGGAAACTATGACGAAGCGTTTGAGCTCAGCATAAAAGTTACGGAAGAGTTTGGATGGTATAACCGGAACACTGCCTTTAATCCTTTTACAATTGAAGGAAAGAAAACTGCCTCATTTGAGATCTATGAGCAGCTGCAATACCGTTTACCTGACAGGATATTCATACCTGCTGGTGACGGAGTGATTGCCTCAGGCGTTTACAAGGGATTTGAGGACCTGCTGCTTCTGAATATCATCGACAGGATGCCTGTCATCGTAGCAGTGCAGTCGGAGAAAAGCGATAACCTTGTAAGAAACATAAACCGGAAGGATTTCAAAATAATTCCCTCCACAACGATGGCAGATTCCATCTCGGTTGACATTCCGAGGAACTTTTTCATGACACGTAATTTCATACAGAAGTATAAGGGCGAAACACTGACAGTATCGGATGAAGAAATTCTGAACGCTTCGAAGTTACTGGCAGGGAACACCGGACTGTTTGCTGAACCTGCGGCAGCAGCAGCATTTGCAGGATTTCTTTCATACAGGAAGAATGACCGTATACCAGCGGATTCTTCAAACGTTGTTTTGCTGACAGGCAGCGGACTGAAGGACCTGAGATCGTTATCGCACATCCTGAAGATCCCCTCATCAATCTACCCCTCCATAGATAACCTGAGGAGATTGCTGCAATGATCACCTATACTCTGAACGGTGTAAAAAGATGCTTCGAAGGTGATCCGGAGGAGTCTCTTCTTGACCACCTGAGGATAGAAAACAGGATCACTTCGGTAAAAGACGGATGTTCAGGACAAGGTGTCTGCGGAGCGTGTACGGTAGATATAAACGGTAAAGCAAGAATGGCATGCCGGACAATGATGAAGAACCTAGAAGGGGCAGAGGTGAATACTATTGAAGGGCTTCCTGAAGAATTCAGGAGTGTCATCAGTAAAAAATTTGCTGAAAAGGGAGCCGTCCAGTGCGGCTTTTGCTCTCCGGGTATGATAATGAGAGCCTGGGGACTTTATAACATAACCAAGACCCCTTCGCGCAGCGAGATCATCAAAGCAATCACGCCCAACCTTTGCAGATGTACCGGCTATGTCAAAATCATCGATGCAATTGAAGCTACGTTTGCTGAGCTTAACGGGAATGGAATAATAGAGATAAATCCTTCGGCATTGATAGGCAAGCCTTATCCAAAATATCTGGCTACTGAGACTGCCCTTGGAAAGAGGGATTTTGTCAACGACATGCATTTTGAGGAGATGGTTCATGGAGCCCTGAGGTTCAGCGATCATCCACGTGCTAGGGTAGCAAAGATTGATACCTCGGAAGCCGTTAAGGCCGAAGGAGTGATACGGATCTTCACAGCCGGAGATATCCCCGGCGCTCATAATACAGGCCTCATATTCAAAGACTGGCCTCTGATGGTGGGCGAGGGAGAGATAACTAATTATATAGGTGATGTGCTGGCGGGAGTAGTTGCAGAAACGCAGGCTATGGCACGCGAGGCCGCAAGACTTATCAGGATCGATTATGAAGTTCTTGAACCCGTGACAGATATACATGAGGCGGTTAAACCTGACAGCATCCAGGTTCACCACGGCAGATCAAATGTGCTTGAGACCTGCAGTATCAGATCAGGTGATGTTGAAAAAGCATTCAGCAATGCTGCCTGGGTAGCAAAAGGTGTATACGAGACACAGCGGATAGAGCATGCATTTCTTGAGACGGAAACGGCAGTTGCGCTGCCGGAAAACGATGGCTTAAGGCTGTACAGCCAGGGGCAGGGCGCTTATGTCGACAGGGACGCTGTGGCTGAGATACTGGGCTTGCCGACAGAGAAGGTGAGGGTGGTACAGGTGCAGAACGGTGGTGGCTTCGGGGGCAAGGAAGATATCACCGTCCAGGGCCATGCATCACTCTTTGCATTCCTCCTTAAGCGGCCGGTGAAAGTCCATCTGAACAGGAACGAATCCATAATCATGCACCCGAAACGTCATCCCGTATGGATGGATATCAGCCTTGCATGCGACAGTGACGGGAAATTTACAGCACTGAAATTAGACGCTGTGGGTGATACCGGAGCGTATGCCTCCGTGGGGACGAAGGTGATGGAACGCGTCGTGGGACATGCGACAGGAGGATACTCCGTCGCTTCCGTCGATATAAAGGCCGTGACAGTGTATACAAATAATATCCCGTCCGGTGCGATGCGGGGCTTCGGAGTGCCTCAGATAACATTTGCCGTCGAGAGCTGTGTTGATGAGCTTTGCCGTTTGGGCAGATTTGACCGCTGGCAGATACGCTTTGATAATGCCCTTGAAGACGGAAAGAGAACAGCAACGGGACAAGTGTTGCAGGGTGTCGGACTGAAAAAGACGCTCCTTGCAGTCAGGGATGCCTTTGTCAGTGCCATGTATGCAGGCATAGCATGCGGCCTTAAAAACACCGGCGTTGGCAACGGCATGGCAGATGACAGCGAAGTGTCAGTAGAAATCATTTCGGACAAAAAAGTGGTGATTAACCATGGCTGGAGCGAGATGGGCCAGGGAATACATACTGTGGCCATCCAGATACTTCATCAGGAGACAGGCATAGATCCCGCAATAATAGAAGTAAAAGTTGATACCGAAGCCGGTCTGCCCACAGGTATGACCACTTCTTCAAGGGCAACCGCGCTCCTGGGTAATGCCATCATTGACGCATCCGGCAGAATCAGGGATGATCTGAAGTATGGCTCGCTGCAACAGCTTGCCGGCCGTGTCTATAAAGGCAAATTTGTCTGTGACTGGACCTGCAAGCCGGGCGGCAAATCCGATAACCCAGTGACCCATTTTGCATATGGCTATGCCACACATGTGGCTGTTCTGGATGATGAGGGCAAAATAAAAAAGATCGTTGCAGCACACGATGCCGGTAAGATAATGAACAGGATGCTCTTCGAAGGACAGATTGAAGGTGCGGTGCTTATGGGAATGGGCTACGCACTGACAGAGGATCTGCCACTGGTTAACGGAAGGCCTGCCAGCCTGAAGTTCAGTGACCTGGGTTTATTAAGGGCAGACGCGATGCCGGAAATCGAGGTAATCGGAATAGAAGAGAAAGACCCTGTCGGACCTTACGGTGCAAAAGGGATAGGCGAAATAGGAATGGTGCCGACAGCAGCTGCAATTGCAAATGCTCTGTGTGCTTATGATGGCATAAGGAGAAAAAAGCTTCCGCTACGGCGAACAAATAATTAAAACAATTCATCATGGACCTGCTTCTTAAGAACGCTGTATATATTGACTGGCAAACCCTTGAAATCAGCAAAAGGAATATTCTTGTACGTCAGGATATCGCGGATATTCAGTTTATTAAGGCAACCGAAATAAAAACACATGACCGTGATACTGAGGTGCTGGACTGTTCGGGAAAGCTTGTGACAAAATCTTTTGCCATAGGACATCACCATGCTTACTCCGCCCTTGCAAGGGGAATGGGCGCTCCAAAAAAGAAACCTGAAAACTTTCATGAGATACTTCAGTATGTCTGGTGGACCCTTGATAAACACCTTGATGCTGAACTGATAGAATCGAGTGCACTAGTGACGGCAATGGCGTGTGCAAAGGCAGGTTCGACATTTATCATTGATCATCATGCCTCTCCCTTCGCTGTCAGGGGTTCACTGGAGATCATTGCAAAAGCGTTTGAACAAGTAGGAGTATCACACCTTCTCTGTTACGAGATCTCAGACCGCGACGGAACTGTTATTGCACGGGAAGGATTGGATGAAACAGAGAGCTACATCAGGCATCATCAGGGCCTTGTGGGACTTCATGCTTCATTCACTGTCAGCAACGACACGCTGAAGCAAGCCGTCAAAATTATGCAAAAACATAAATCCGGAATACATATCCATGTTGCTGAGGATCCGTACGATCAGGAGCGGTGCCTCAAGGAACATGGCAAAAGAGTAGTTGGACGTCTGAGTGAGGCTGGTGTACTTAACTCGCCTCAGACCATCCTTGTTCACTGCCTCCACCTTGATATGAATGAAAAGGAAATTATCCGCTCATCCCCGGCATGGGTGGTACAGAACTGTGAGAGCAACCTTAACAACAATGTCGGTTATTTCAACGGTTCAGGCCTGGGAGAGAAAATAATGCATGGCACCGACGGCATGCACAGTGATATTCTGCGCAGCGCCAGAGCTGCCTTTTTTGTCGGACAGCGGTTTGACAACATCAAAGATGAATCAGCATACAGGCGGCTGAGGAATGTGCATCATTACTTAAGCCACAATAACTTTAAGGGTGACGGAGATAACAATCTCATTGTTCTTGATTACGATACCCCCACACCCCTTACACGGGAAAACTTCTTCGGACATTTTCTTTTCGGCATCACATCGAATCACATCACTGATGTTATTTCAGGAGGCAGGCTGATAGTCAGAGACCGGAAGATCACAACAGTTGATGAGCAGGCGATACTTAAGGAATCAAGGAAGCAGGCGGAAAGACTGTGGAAAAGCATTTGATGAAATGTGCTATCAGAAAAGTAGGATTACAAGTAACTGCGTTTATGCCTGATTACCTATATATCAGAATATTAAGTTTTTGTTTCATTTTATCTTTTCCGTTTGGAAGGCTTACCGGCCAAACAACGCCAGCCATTGTTCATGATTCCCTGAATTATATTCCTTACAATGATTTTTTCGAGCGGTTGAAGACAAGGGATTCAGTAAACATTTTCTACAAACCGGAATGGTTTGAAAATAAAAAAATCAACAGCTCATTTGCAGATCTGAAATTAGAGGAAGCACTTTTGCGTGTAACCAGGCTCTGTAACCTTTCGTATATTGTAATTGATAAGAATTCGTTTGTTTTTGTACCGTTTCAGGCTGCTTTCTATCAAAGTACGGCCAGCAAATATTCGGATGTTTTACAGGTTGGAAATCCCGATGAATATGGAAAATTCACGAAGGCGACTTTGAAAGGGAAGATCCTGGACGGTGTAACCGGAGAACCTCTTGCCGGAGCAACTGTAAATGTTGAGAAACTTAAAATTGCCACAACTACTGATGTGAACGGGAATTTTTCCCTTACGCTGCCGGCTGGTGAACATACTGTTAAACTGACATATATAGGCTATGAAGAAAGCACTAGAAAAATTAACCTGGTCAGTGACGGGGAAGCCAGCTTTGGAATAATTGAAAAATCAGTCAAACTCAGAGAGGTGGTTGTCACTGCAGAAAGGGCGGAATTCAATGTTACCGGCACGCAGATGAGTCTGGTGAGTCTGAACGTTAAAAACATTAGGGAACTGCCGGTATCCCTGGGCGAAAAGGATATTGTCCGGAGCATGTCTCTGCTCCCTGGCATTCAGACAGCCGGCGAGTTTGGTGCCGGATTTTATGTGCGTGGAGGAAGCTCTGACCAGAACCTGATCCTTATCGAGGATGTTCCCCTGTTCAACTCGTCACATCTGTTCGGTCTGACTTCGACTGTCAACTCAGACAATGTCTCGGGCGTTACCCTGTTAAAAGCAGGCATCCCTGCACGTTACGGGGAGCGCGCCTCGTCAATAATGAATATCAGATTAGGCACGGATCAGAGTGAAAAGTTCAGGTTAACGGGAGGTATAGGTCTGCTTTTCAGCCGGCTGAGCTTTCAGATCCCTGTGTTTAATAAAAAAGCCAGCCTGTTAATTGGCGGACGCAGCTCTTATTCAGACTGGCTGTTGCATAAGATACCCGACGTTGATCTGATGAACAGCACTGTCGGTTTCTATGATGTAAATGTACTATATACCCATCGCCTGAATCCGGATAACAAAATCATATTATTCGGATATTACAGTGACGATAAATTTGCTTTCAGCAAGAACACAAACTATGCGTATAATAATATTATGGCATCCGCCCGCTGGACCCATCAGTTTGGCAGGCGCCTGTCATCAAGCACGCTTGCAGGATTAAGCCTGTTTGACTATGGTGTCAGTGACCTCGACACGCTCCATCTTCCTGATGCCTATAAGCTTAGACTGAACACGCAGTACTACAACATGAAATCCAATTTTGCATGGCTGCCTGACGACAGGCATTCTGTGGATTTCGGGGTGAACGCAGTACTGTATAAATTAAGGCCCGGTGAACAGCTTCCTTACGGCTCAGAATCTCTGGTTAAACCTTTCAGTGTTCAGTCTGAAAAAGGACTGGAAATGGCAGCTTATATAAGTGACAATTTTGATATTCTTCCACGACTGAGTACTGAAATAGGGTTGCGATATGTACAATACTTATCACTGGGTCCATCGGCTGTTCTGACTTACCTTCCCGGGTTTCCGAGATCTGCAAAAACAATTTCAGACACATTGCATTATGGCAACAATGAGATATCCCACAGCTATCCCGCTATTGAACCCCGTATCTCTTTCAGATACATACTTGACGATGCAAGTTCTGTCAAATGGAGTTATAACCGCATAAATCAGTTTATTAATCTCATTTCAAATAATTCGGTAATATCACCTGCCGACACATGGACACTCTGCAACACCAATCTCAGGCCACTGACTTCCGATCAGTATGCTATAGGCTATTTCAGGAATTTTGTCAATAATACCTATGAGATTTCTGTGGAAGTTTACTATAAGGCTCTCAAAAATGTAATTGAATATAAGAATGGTGCTCAGGTCTTTCTTAACACTCATGTTGAAACCGACTTGCTAAGCGCCGGAGGCTACGGTTACGGTATAGAATTATATGCCAGGAAGACATCCGGACCGCTGACAGGCTGGATCAGCTATACATATTCAAGATCGATGCTGAGAACTGCAGGCTTGTCAGATGAAGAGCAGATAAATAATAATCACTATTATCCTTCCAATTTTGACAAGCCGCATAACCTTGTAATAAGTGCAAACTATCATGTTTCGAGACGATGGCGTTTCTCAGGAACCTTTGTATTTAACACAGGCCGGCCTGTTACCCTTCCTGAACTTAAATATACATTTCAGGGGAATCAGCTGATCTGGTTTTCCGAACGCAATAAATACCGTCTGCCCGACTACCACCGGTTGGATATTGCCATTTCTTTCGATGAAAACCTCAGGCTTAAAAAGATGTGGAAAGGAAGCTGGACCCTTTCAGTCATTAATGTTTACGGACGGAATAATACATATTCGGAGTATTATGCAAGAGAGGACAGCAGGATTTATAAAAGCACGGGGCGTACAAGCTTTTATAAGTTATATATCATAGGTACCCCTCTGCCGACGCTCACTTACAACTTTGTTTTCTGATCATCTGTGTATATGAAATTAAAAATCATCTTACCGGTTCTTCTGGTGCTTGCCCAGGCAGGTTGCAGGGAGGAATTTACTCCGCCGGTTGACAGGCAGATGAGCGCGATCGTTGTTGAAGGACTGCTTACAAATCTGAAAGAATCATATAAAGTCAGGATATCGATGGCTACACCTTATGACTCTTCGACAAATAACACGTCTGTTGCAGGAGCAAGTGTTTCAATAATAGACGACCTGGGAAATTCTTACTTTATGCATGAGCAACAGTATCAGAAATATTATTATTCTGATACATCTGAGTTTATTACCGTACCAGGGAGATCATATAAAGTGCATATTGAAATACCTGGCGGAGATATATATGAATCATCTGTTCAGAAACTGGCACAACCTGCATATGTCGACAGCATTTATGGCTATGTTGCCGGCAAGGAATTCTGGTATAAGGATCAACTGGGAGAAATAGCTACAAAAACTGTTTTTGGAGCTGAGACCTTCATTGATCTGACCTACAGCTCGGATTCAATTGTACAGTTCCGGTTTGACAATACATTAATGAAATGTTACTCATACCTGTTCAGGTATACACCGGAAATGAAGGCGGCAGGAATACCATTTCCGCCACCTGAAGATTGCCCCGGTGCCGTTTGTCCCTATAAAATTTATTGCTGGGAAAAATTTGATCTGGAGACAGGCACTGATCTTTCACAGACAACCCGTAATCTTATTTCTGAAAGAATGGAGGACTGTACGGTTTGCTTTTTGCCGTTTGACACTTCTTTTTACCAGGTAAGTTACGTTAAAGATTCGTGTGCATTTGATATGAAGGGAAACCTGGTATGTGCCGAGATCAGGCAACGTGCCGGCTCAGAAGGGATGATCCTGGAAACAAGGCTCTATGCTTTAAACCAGACATCAGCAGATTATTACAAGGAGATAAATGATCAGCTATCATATGAGGGCAAGCTTTTTGATCCTGTTGCGGTTCAGCTGAAAGGGAATATCAAATGTATAAGCGATCCGCATAAACCGGCTCTCGGATTATTCGAGGTATCATCGTGCACGCCTGGGTCTTACTGGCTCTGGTATTTTGACGGATTTGTAAAGTATCAGCCGATAGAAGACACATCGGGTTTGCCCGGATCCGGATCGGGCAGGGAAATTCCTGAGTTCTGGCAGTTATTCTTTGATAATGATTCACTCTGACAGCAATACTGAAGGTTGATATAATAATGAAAACCCGGAAACTGATATTCTCAATATGCTTTACCCTCCTGTTATCCGGTATTGGTTTAAAGACCAGCGGCAGTCCGTTTATTTATGATGGGGAAACGGTTTTCGTTCATACCGACCGTAACATTTATATTGCAGGCGAGAACATTTTTTTCAAACTTTATGTAATCAATAAAAGCTCTCATAAGCTCTCCGAAACTAGCTCAATAGCTTACCTGATCCTCAGGGGCAGGGGCAATATCCCTGTTGCCAGGATACGTTTCAAGGTTGATCGCGGAACTGCTTATGGAAGTATTTTCCTGCCTGATACTTTGAGTTCAGGTCCCTATCAGCTCACCGCATTTACAAACTATATGAGAAACTCAGGTGAGGGATCCTTCTTCAGTGAAGAGATCTTTATTGCCAACCGTTTCGATAAGGACTTATCAGCTCTTGATATGTATTCCGGTACTTCAAATCTGCCTGATGATAATGATGCCAGGGATACACCGGGAAATTTTCCGTTGATAATTTCCCCGGACAAAACGGAATATCGTCATCGTGAAAAAATTAATCTTGTACTTAAGATACCCGGAAATTTATCCGGTCTACAGGCAGACGTATCAGTTTCCGTATCTGAAGATGTGCCGGAAACAGACGGGTATATTTCTATTTGCGATTATCTTTCAGTGCCGTCACGCGATACAATTCCTATGATATCCACTGAGACGGATGGATACACTTTTCTTCCTGAAGTAAAGGGTGAAATTATTCAGGGCAGGGTAATTGATCAGAACTCCCGGGAAGCGGTGGCTGATGCATGTGTTTTCCTGTCGGTCAAAGACACACTTGTTGATCTGAAATATGATTATACCGATGCAAATGGGTTGTTCAGGTTTCTTCTTAACGATTACTACGATGGGAAGGATCTTATTTTTAGCATAAAAGATCCCGGGGGCAGGAAACTTAAAATTGAACCTGGAGATAAATTTGAACTTATTAACGGTTTTGAACCCCTGAAAAATCCCGTTAATCCAGGCTTAAAGGATTATATAATCAAATGCCAGGACATTGTCAGTGTTCAGAAAGTTTATCAGACAGTTTCAGTGAAGGCAGCAGGGAAACAATTCAATACCGGAATTGCATGTCCGCAGTTGTACTATAAACCATCGTATTGTGTTTATCCGTCTGATTTTATGCCGCTGAACGACTTTGTTGAAATATCCGATGAGATTCTGCCTCCCCAGCTGAGAATAAGGAAAATCAATGATAAATATGTCGCCAGCATGGCAGACGAAAAGTTGCAGATGTTCCTTGACCAGGAACCTGCAGTTTTCCTGGATGGTGTACTTATTAATGATCTCAACCAGATAATAAGGATGGGCAGCAGCAAAATTAAAAAGGTCGAAATGGTCTGCACCAGGTACGTTTACGGAGAGCTGGTCTTTCCGGGGATACTGGCAGTGTTCAGTACCAATGACGAAATAGAAAATATGCAACCATGTCCGGTATCACTCAGAATGCGACTCGAAAAATATCACCCTTATTCAGGTTTCACTCCGCCGGCATATGAGGAACAGTATCCGGATAACAAACCGGACTTCAGGCAATTGTTGTACTGGAATCCTGATGTCAGAATTAAGGAGGACTATATTCAGATCCCCGGATTTTATGCCTCTGATCATTCCGGAAATTATATCATCCGGGTTGAGGGAGTCACATCTGATGGAAACCCGGTCAGTGCAACTGCAAAAATCAGTGTAAAACAATGAACCGCTGCTGAAAATGAAAAGAGCATTTTTGTATCTGATAATTATACATTTTGGGATTGCATTAAATGGCCAGGCCATCAACCTGGATTCCATCTTTGAGTCAAAACTCTGCGGTGAAATATTCAGGATGAAAACCGGAATTCTGGGAGAACAATTTTACAATGATGACTGGACAGAGAGCGATATCAAGCTTATTACGGGTGAGACGGCCGTAAACAAGCTGCTGAAGTACAATGCTTTCATGGATGAAGTAATATGGCTGGAGGCAGACGGTCTGAGACAGGTTAAACTTGAGAAGCATTTTATTGATGAGTTTTGTTTAAAGAATTATAAGGGGGGATCGATTGTTTTTAAAAGGATGCAGTTGAAGTTGCCGCGGATGACGGATACTGCTGATATTTTTGTTGAAGTCCTGTCTGAAAAGTCAGCATCCCTCTATGTCTTCAGGAACGTTGTAATTCAGGGGACCGTTGACAGAGTTGAGGACGGAGTTCTTTATTCCTACGATAAACTCGTATCACAGCCTGTGTACATTTTATCATTTCCTGATAAGGAAACAGTTACGTTTCAAAAAATAGGGAGAAATGCTTTACTAAAGGCTTTGCCAAATGCTTATAAAACCATCGTAACTGAAATAATTCAGCGAGATCATCTTTCAGTACGGGATGAAGATGACCTTATAAAACTGGTCAGCCTGATTAATCAGTAAGCTGGGTTGCAGCTGGTTTCAGCCATAAGAAAAAACAACTATTCTGCCGGAACAACTTCCTGTTCACGTTCGCAGAACCGGCATATCTTGGCCTGTGCCTGAATTTTTTCAGCGCAGTACGGGCATACTTTAAAGTCATGAAATCCCTCTTTTGCCCTCTCCTTTTCAATTGATATGATTCCCTGGAAAAGGTCCAGTTCTGTCTGTGTTACAAACTTTACGGGCAGGATAATACTTCCTCCCGCATATTCAACGGCTAAATAATTCTGTTTGCGGCGGATGATAAGGAACACTCCGGATGATAAAGCCAATAAAGCAAGTATCAGCATTATTATTGTCGATTGTCTGACATCAGATAATATTCCCAGTAATGTGAAGAGAAGTCCTATAAATATTACAGAATATCCTAAGCCCGGTTTTGATAATTCCCTGGTTGTTGTGCCGGTGACATCCTCAAGGTTAACTATTTTTTTCCCTGTACTTACCGAACGCCCGCTTATGAGTCCCAGAAATCCCGGCTCATAAATTTTGCCGACCTGATAGACTCTTTTATCAGTAATGATTATTGCCGGTTTTGAAAAATCATCGTCAGTTAAAATTGATGAAAAATAATCAGGGCCCAGTATTGCCACAAATCTTTCATTTTTTGTAGCAAACAGGCTTTTGTAATTATACTTCATGACGATCAATTTTTAAGTCAGTAATTAATCTCATGCCGGCATGTTTGCTGTCCACTTCAAATGCTCTTCTATATAGAAGCAATGCTGTCATTTAAATAATATAAAAATCGCTTAAAAGCTTCTTAAACTATTCCGCTAAAACATTAAAAACATCGTAATCAGGGCTTAAAATAAGAAGAAATATCCATCCCTATATGACAGAATTGCCAAATTTTTGATCAAATGATATATCCGATTGATGAATGTGCCAAATTCTGAAGGAATGGATTATCTCTCGCGGTAAAAAACAAGCAACCCCGCTGCTGAACTTATCAGCAGGGAGCTGCCCGTTTTGAAACTGTAAAGCTGTAACGAAATTATTTTTTCTTGGCCGGCTTTTTAGCTGCAGGTTTTTTTACGACTGCTTTCTTAACTGCTGGTTTTTTTGCTGCTGCTTTTTTAGCTGCAGGTTTTTTTGCTACTGCTTTTTTTGCTACTGGTTTTTTTGCTGTTGCCATGATACTAAAGTTTAAAGGTTCTGCCAAAGGTATTTATTAGAGATATCAACGCAAACAATTTCAGATTAAGATATCAAATAGATAAATGAATTTATTAACAACTTTGATTCAAAAGTCAATCATGACCGACATGTAATTTATCTGTGATGAATCTGCACCTTCCATTTTAATTGCAGACATGAACTAAAAATAATTAATCTTTCATGTACAGGAACTCAGTCGGGTTGTCAAAGTCCGGAACTGTTTTCGATCCTAATATTAAATAACAGATCTGCTAAAGTTAACAGAGGGAATATCTTAAAACAATTTGTTACTTATCCTTTGAAGTATTCCCTGCAATCCAGAACAGGATTGCAAATACAGATACGAAGTAAGGGAAGATGCCATAGAATGTATCGGATACGGAATGGGAGTTTCTGTCAACCGCAATGAAAACAGTGACGCAGAAAATGATTGCCAAAAGAGAAACCACAACTCCCATTACCGATATCGGAACGTATATCCATCCAACTTTTTTGAACCAGTTTGTCTTCATGTTTTTGTTGTTATAACCTTTCATAAATAGTCATAATTTTTATCAGCTAACAATGCGCATGAGATCTTTGCTATCTCTCTGCAATATTCAAAATTAATAGTTGTGACAAGATCACTTTCCTTATGATATGTGCTTCCAGGTTCGTTCTGGATGAAGAAGAGGGGCATAAATCCGTTCAGATAAAACGGATAGCTGTCACTTCTGCCTGCATTTGCATTATCATTGATACATGCCACTGACGAATACCTTTCGCAAAGTCTCTGGGCTTCGGATCTGAGATAATGTGAATTTTCATAATCAATGATATTTACATTCCACATTCCGGGATCAGAAGAAGAGGGAATACCTATCATATCATTATTGAGCATCATCTTTATTTTTTCCCCTCCTGCTCTTGCTTTTTGTGAGAAGTCAATGCTTCCCAATAACCCGAACTCCTCAGCACCGAAAGCAACAAATTGTATCGTGGAGGATGGAACGAAAGATCTTTCTTTCATGACCCGGGCAATTTCAAGCGTTGCTGCTACTCCCGTTGCGTTATCGTTTGCTCCCGGTACAAATACAAACGGGTCACCGGCATCTGAGCTTATCCTGTCGTCATAATGGGCACCAAGAATACAGATACTGTCAGGGTATGTTTTGCCGGTTAAAACTGCAATGACATTAAACTGGGTTGTAATATATTCAACTCCGTTAAAAGCGGTTGTTATATTGAACGAATCCAACTTTGTGTCTGCATAGCCAAGCTGAATAAACTTGTTTTTGAGACTGACGGCAACCTGCCTGTGGTTATCTGCAAGCATAAACCGGGTAGACATGCTCTGCATCCAGGTGACATAGCTTAACAGGCTGTCTGCATTTATCTTATTCACAAGCCCGGAAATGTACTGGTCTTTTATTTCTTCCCTGTCAGGTTTTGTACAACCCGATAAAATCAGAATAAAAAGAAGCGTAGAAAATATTTTGATGGTATAACCGCACCTGTTCATTTTCATTCTTCTGACCCGTAATAGCCTTTCTTTCTGGCGCGGGATGAAGTTAGTTTATTTTTATGAAAGGAAGGAGAGGGGAAGAGGAGAAGAAGGAAAAAGGAAAAAGGCGAAAGGCGAAAGGCGAAAGGCGAAAGGCGAAAGTAGCTTAGTAATTTACTTTTGTCTTTTGTCTTAATGATTCCGCCTGCCATCCATGTTTAATTATTAGTAGTAAAGAGGATAGAATTTAAATTGTCCCTTTGTATTTATTTCAATAGTCGGGAAAGGAATTTTAATCATAAACATACAGTTTAACAGCTTTTTCAGATTCTTGTTCCTGGCAGGGATTTTACAGAAGTCAATGTCAAAAGAAAACAGGAATTGCCTGTACCGTTCTGTCGGAGGAATTGTCACGCCATTGTAATAGGTTTTATTTACAAATTCGCCATACATTCCTCCGGCACTGTAACCAACGGCAATATTCACCCAGTCAGGAATTTTTTCATTTTTAACCAACCGGTTAATGCCCATGCTCAACCAGTAAGTATGTCCATTATAGTCATAAAATAATTGATTAAAACCCTCTCCCAGATAACCGTTGGCCAGGGGAGCATAAGGGGAAGGACTAAAAGTGAACTTGTATTTCACGATTTGTTCGTGAAAGGCAAATTCCTGCCCGATGACCAGCAGGGAACCTATCGCATTAGCCCCCACATCGCTCCATGAGAAGCCCCATCCTTCATACATCCCGTCCCATATCTCGATAGGCAACTGCAGAAAAAATCCGAGGCTCCCGCCATATAGAGCTGCTTTTTTTCTAGGAACACCCGCCCACAGCAATGATTGAAATCCAATATAGCTTTCCAGATAGGCCCCGTAAATATGGCCGAATTTGTCTATCTGATTATACCCGCCCAGATCATTGTAAAATTCAAAAGGAACTCTTTTGTGATCTTTATACCAGACATATTGCAGATAAGCCATTGATCCGATGTAAGCAGCGGAGAAGCCTGAGATGACAGTAATCAACCTGGTTTTATTTATTGATACTGTATCTTGTACAGCATTCTTTTCTTCGCCGACAGAAGAAGCCTTTATGCCCGAATCTGAAGGGTTATTTACTGTCAGTACAATAAGCAGTCCGATAATAAACTGAAGTTTTCTTTTCATCGGAGCGTTTTTGAAAAGCAGCACCCTCCTGCAATGTCAGCAATATTGATCCCGGGCAGGTAGGGTCATGTTGCACTGCCAGATTTTTCCTTGTGCAAAAGAATGTAAACGATTGGCAGGATGCCAATAGTATTGAAGATGAAGATACATATGTACCATGCCATATGATTGTTTCGGGCCGCTTTCCACATGGCAATCAATTTCCAGACGGTATCCCATAATACCAGAACAATAATTACCGGGATCATCCACGGCAGCATAGAGTGAATTTGTTGTTCCATTTGATTTGAATATTTAAGATAAATATAATAACTGCATGAGGTACTTATACAATAGGGTTGATATATCTTCTTTAAGTTATACGTCTATTGTATTACGCATATGTTGTTTTCTTTTAGTAATATTCTGCTGAAACAGCGACAGTCTCTTCTTCATAATATCATTCGCATTAAATAAAGAAGACCTGGCAACTTTAAATATTAAATCATAATTTTTTATGATAGTTGAAGCTATTTCATGCCCTTCGCTGAAATACTGCCTGGTAGCATTAATAAGCGTTGTTTTTTCATATTTATTCAGGGTCCTTAGTCCTTCCAGGTAAACGTATCTGATTCTTTTCCCGTGAGTTTGAAAATAGAGATTTATATATGTTTCGATCCCAAATCTCATGGTTTGTATGTCGTCCAGAATAGGCAATATATCTTTCTTCAATAACACTCTCTCTCCAGTAAAGGCTTTAAATGGTGTAAGCTTGAGGTTGATAAAAGTTGTCGCTGTATGCCCTAATACCATATCAGCTTTGTTTTCCATAATAGGGAGCAACAGATCAGCAAAATGCTCCCTTCTTATTCCTGTGCTGTCTGCGTCAAAGAAAAGAAGGATATCGTTACTTGCATTTTCAATGCCGACAGCCATGGCAAAGCTCTTACCTTTATTTTCAGGCAGCTTAATATATCTGAATCTGATTGTTTTACTCAGATCCTGTAATAATTGTTCAGTATTGTCCTCAGAGCCGTCATCGACTACTATAATTTCACTTCTCTCATTATACAGGCGGCATGCTGTAACCACATCGCAGATAGTTTTTTCTTCATTGAATGAGCAAATTATGATGGTCAGCCTTTCCAACTTATCAGATTTAAGAATATCTCTCAGAATAAACATAACAAAGTTACACTCTGGATATACTGAAGTCAAGTTTATTTGACCTGAAGCAGCAGGGTTATACCTTTAGGATATAAAAAACCCCAGGGTCGGAGGGCAGGTGAATTTATGGCTAATCATTGTTCCAGATGCCTACTACGCATTTCCATTCTCCGTCAATCTTCTTCCAGATATCAACTCCTTTGCCCGCATATTCAACAATTCCATCGGGCGTTTTTGCCTTAATCAGGTTTGTACCAGTTACGTATGCAAGGTCTCCTGAAGCTGAAACCTCAACCTTGTCATTTGTCCATGAAAAGGTATCCCATAGCAGGGTGGTATCTGCAAACGACATTTCAAAATCTTCCTGAATGCTCTGAAGGCCGGTAATAACTTCCTTGCCAGGCGCCATTTGCATACTTTCAGGCGAAAAGTAAGTCATGACCTTAGCAATATCTTTGGTCTGATTTGCGGCTGTCCACTGGATTTCCAGGTTGCGAATTGCTTCTGCCTCAGCTACAGTATTCACTTTTGGTGAGGAAGTACATCCGGCCAGAATGATGCATGTGCAAAAAAATGTGGCATTTCTTTTCATACTTTGGGTTTTTAAGTTGATTTCTTATTAACTATTGATATACCAAAGTTACGCAAGTAAAAGGCCGAAATCAAGTTTAATTTGCACGGGAAGAATGGCAATAATTCTAAAACCTTCTCTAGGCCCGTGCTTTTTCAGGGAGTAGCGGGGCCTCCTGCTAACACACAGTTGTTAAGAAGGACATCCATAAGATATCCTGAACACTCACCCCTTATCGAAATTTGTGATCCTTCCTTTATTTTTCCGGAATCAACTCCGGAAGGAAATGTGCAAATGACAGAAGAATAACTGCTGTTTGTTTTCAGAGATATGTTTACAGAATTGTTTTCACCAGGTTCAACAGAGCTTATTTCTCCGCTTACTTCAACTATTTTATTAACATATTTAACAACAGCAGCGGTTTCATTTTCCTCAAAAGCACTCTGCAATTCCGAAGATGTAACGACAAAATCAGGTTTAACTTTTCCCAGGTCTTTTGGTTTAAGGTTATATAGATAAATGCCCGTGGCAGCCCCTGCTAAAGCTAATATTGTAATGACAATAAGGACAATTTTCAGATTTTTCTTCATGTGGGGCAGATTTTGATTTTATACCGGTGCATATTTCATTGCAACGGTTACCTCTATAGTCTTTGCAATATTTTCCCTTACAACAGAAGGGATTTTAATATTAAAATCTTCCGGTGTTATAGTGAATTTTGCGTTTGCATTCACTCCTCCGGTGACCACTTCAAGGATTCCTTTTACCGACATCTTTTTGGCCACGTCACGGATAGTCAAATCACCTTCGACCAAAACCTCATAACTCCCGTTCTTATTGAAATCAACAGAGGCCAGGTTTGTGATTTTCCCTTTGAAGCTTGCTTTCGGAAATTTTTCAGATTCCATGTAATTCTCATTGAAATGTTCTTCCAGCAGGGTCTTTTCAAAATGGAAAGATTTAATAAGAATCTGGAAAACCATATCACCTGTCGAAATATCCAGGACACCCGCAACCTGGTTATTGTCTCCTTTGATATCTTCCATAGGCGTGTGCGAGACAAAGCTGATAAAGCCGCTTTTCGTCATATACTTCTGACCACTGGCAGAGAGTACAAGCATCGTCAGCAATGAAAGAATGATCAAGCGTTTCATGACTTTGGTATTAATTAATATTTTTATTTTTCGGTTTGATATTTCTTAAACAAACCAAAGGATAATAAGTTTAAGACATTCTGTCTGTAAACTTCATGTTTAGTTTGTTTTGGGCTTGCCGGGTTTGCTTTGCAGGGTGAACACTCTTGAAATATTAAATCCGAAATGGATATCACCATGAATCCATTGACCTGCAGTTTCGCCAATAAATGCCTTTTCTATCATTCCAAGTGAATTAGTGAAGATCAGCTGGAAGACATGGCCTCCTGTCTCAATATCAACACCTACCGACAAAGGATTATAAATCGGCTGGCTCATGTATGTATTATCGGCATTTATAACATAGTAATATTCGGCATTCAGGCTGATTCGCCTGGTCAGCTTCATTCTTCCTCCGGCTCCGACAGCAAAGAGATCATTCGGATCAAGTTCAGTTGGCACAAGGTTACGGTGAACGTAGGATGGGGTTAACTGGAATGAAAAGGTCTGGTTGAGCTTTCTGGCAATCAGTATCTGACTGGCGTATGAAAGTCTTGAGGAAAAGTAATTTGTCCGCGCCGGATCAGTCCATTTTAACGAATTAACCGCTATTGAAGAAAAGACAGACACTGATACCGGCATTGTTTTTGCCCCTGATGACTGGCGCAAAACCGAGAACTTGACAAATCCGTCGAAGGTTTTTTCATAAGATCCCCTGCCAATTCCAACCATGACCCAGTCGGTTATGCCGTACTCTAGACCGAAATGCATATTTGACTGGTCCAGTCCGAAGAATTCATAAGCGCCTGAATTTATTGTTCCGAACCGGTGTGAAATTCTGAAGTCAAGCTGCCCCATGGGCATTCTCTCTATTGAGTGACCATTCATGATACGTGTTGACTTAAAAGTCGCGGTAGTAAAAACAGTCTCGGGCTTGGCGTTCTCATTCAGCAAATCCATAAGATCATCCTGCGCATGCAAGCCTGCAGGTAGAAGGATAAGCAGAAAAACAGCAAATGCTTGTTTCATACAATGAGAATATTATTTATTGTTTGGCATTCCTTTTCTGACCCAGATATCAAACTGCTTTATTGAACAGTCCTTCAGCTTTCCTCCGTTTTTGGGCATGGGAGAATAGCTGCCTGTATGTTTTATCGAACCTGCAATCGCAGGTGCTCTTGACACAACGTCAGCATAATCCTCCAGGCGAATATTATTTCCAAATGATGCAGCACTGGCATTTGAATGACATGAAAGGCAGTTGCCGCTCATGATTGGCACTATCGTGCCACTGTAGGTAACGTTTGATGTATCGCAGGCAGAACTATAGGAAGGATACAATGCTTCTTCGTTGTCGTAGTAGCAGGAAGCAAGCAGAGCCATTGTGATTACAATAAGCAGAAGAAGCGACCGCATCATCTGGCTATGTTTTCTAATTGTTTGGGTATCCATTACTTATCCAAATTTCGAACTGACGGATTTTGCATGTTGAGAGATTACCGGCGGGTGGCATTTTTGAAACGCCATTTCCCCGGAGTGAATTCATAAGCATCCCGCTGGCAGCAACAGCAGATACGTTTGAATAACTTTCAAGTCTTATACCTCCGGAGGGCGTTGTTCCACTGTGGCAACCCATACAATATGTCTGAACAACAGGCCAGATTGTTCCTGAGTAAGTGACAGTATTAACAGTATCACAGACTTCACCGCAGAATTCATCCAGGGCTCCGTACCTGATCCATGCGGCGATGGAATCAATTGCTGCAGAAGAAAGACTGTTCATCGGTGCCGGCGGCATTCTGTCTTCTCCGTCAGACCTGGAAATTACCTCATAAAGTTTACTCTCCGACGGGTTTCCCGGTACCACGGCTTTAAGAGTTGATGTGTATCCCTGAAAAATATAGCCTTCTTTATGTGTTGCAGCATCATGACAACCGGAAGTTGCACAGCTTGAAACCAGTACAGGGAGAATATCACGTGAAAAACAGGCACGGGGATTAACATATTCCGGAGGCTGAGAGGTTGTATCAAGACAGGATGTCAGCCTTGCTCCCTGCTCAATCCACAACCTGATGATCGTTCTGTTCTCAAGAGGAACGGGTCTGTCAGGAGGCATCCTGCCTTCTCCGGACCGCCTGATAATGGCTTTGTAACTCGGACTTTCATAAGGCTTTCCGGCTACGACGGAATGACTTATTCCGAAATAATCAGTCAAAGTATATCCACTCTCACCGCTTCCGTTATGACAGCCGGTCATGCCGCAGCTATTCTGATAAACAGGCAGGACTTCACGCTCAAAACAAATTTCAGGAATGTTATCAGAAAGGATAGCTTCGTGCTTACAGGAAAGAAAATTTAAGCAAGCATTCACCAGAATTAACCGGACCAACAAAACATAAGTCTTATTAATCTTCATACCTAAAGGCTTAACAAATGATGATATTCGGGTAAATATAAAAATTTCTTGTAAAAAAAACGGATTTTCCCATCCGGTTTCTTTAAAAATGAACAGGCAGGGGTTGCCATGATCTTTTCCAGTGGCTGTGAAATAAGCCGGATGTTCCTTTTCTACCTGATGTATGAATTTAATAACCAACTATATCCGCGTTTTTAATCAAAGTTACGCCAGCCAAAGGGAAAAGTCAAGTTTATTATGACCTTGCACCATGCCAAAAAGCAGGCAATCAACCTGCTTTTTGGTGGAGATAAGGGTCCTGCCTTACTTAATCAGATATAGAAACTGATTATTGGTTACAATTAATTGTTCTTTTGCACCGCAGCAGCCTTTTTTGCTGCCTCAAGATGAAGAAATGCCTCATGGTTATATACTGCTTTTTCTCTTCTTAAATCCCAGCTTTTCTGTAGTATTTCCAATGCTTCCTGGTATTTACCCTGCTTATACAGCCCCCAGCCCTTAGTATGCAAATATTCATAATAAGCCGGACTTAGATTAAGTGCTTTATCAGCGAGTCCCATTCCTTCAATGATATTCCGTTCCTTGTCAATTAGGAAATAAGCAACAGTGTTCAGCCTGTCGGGATTTTCAGGTTCTAACGAAAGAGCTTGTCGGTAATACTCTTCTGCCTTATCCATTAATCCTGCATCAGCATAAGCAGAAGCTATGGTTGAATCAATACTTGCTTCAGACACTGACATACTTCTCATGTAGGAAATACCTATCTCAGCATATCTATTTGCCGCAACCGTATCTCCTTCAGTCAATGCCAGGACAACTTGATTGTAAGCCAGAATAGGATTATCAGGGAAATCCTTTTCAGCTTTTAAATATATTTTTTTTTCTTTCTTATACTGCCCTGTTTTATTATATGCTATCCCAAGTAGCGTATAGTTAAAAACCCACGCAGGTTTAATGCCCAATTTATTGTATATCTCTAGCGATTTCTCATACTCGGGGATTGCCTTTTCAAATTGGAACAGGTTAGAATAAGCATAACCCAAACTGTAGTAATTTGCCGGCAGGAGATCATCAAGTTCCTGCACTTGCCTCAGGTAGGTAATCTCTTCATTGGGTGTTTCGAACAATATGGCATAAATCCTGTTGGTATTGATTTTCAATTGTAATGGCATCTGGTCCCTTTTCCCATAAGCTCTGATACACCATTTTTTTGCCTCATCATAAACGGACATGTTATAATATGTGATTGAAAGCTTTAATGCTGCTTCAATGAAATTTGAGTCAATGGCAATTGCCTGCAAGTACATTTTGCGGGCTGTGGGGAAATCCGATTTACGAAAAGCATTATTACCTAAAAGAAATAAGCTGTACGCTTCAGCAGAGCTGGTTGTGGCATTAAGCTGAAAATCATCAGGAGATACTCCCTTTTTCAAAGATGAGATAATTAGAAAATTCCTTACCATCCCTGAAAGCGAATCAGTTATTTGAAGGATATTCTCAGCTGATCCATCAATTTGATAAGATTTTAAGACCTCTTCCGTCTCTGAGTCAACCACTCTTGCATTCAGGCGTATTGTTGTACCAATCCGTCGTATACTGCCATGTATGAAAACATTGGCATCAAGTTTTTGCGAAATGTTGCTGGCAACAGAAGGTGTAATTGATGCATAATTTGTGGAATAGTTATTTCGTAACAATGTAATAATCGTTTCAGTTTGTCTGATTATTAGTTCTTCGGAGTTTGAAAGGGAAGTGATTAGATTATCCTGAATCATGTCCTGCCAGAAATTCTTTGCTGTATCATTGGTCATATTCTGAAATGGCATCACCGCAACAGAAATCCTACCGTCTGAAGATCTGAGCTTATCCAGTTTGTCATGTTTGAATATTTTCGGATATATAAGTACTGCAACTGTTATCAATATGGCTGCGATTAATACACTTGACAGCAGCCTGCGATTCTTTAAGATACCAGGTTTCCTCTTATAAGACTTTTCCTCCACTTTCCTGACTCCTTCCAATGGCTCTGTACGTTGAGTGCTTTCTTTAACAGGACCAATTGGCTCTGCTTTCATTCCCTGAATGATCTCCTTTAGTGCATGAGCCACTTTGATGATTTGGATTCGGTATACTGTGTTATTTAAATTTTTCTTTTCATTATCTCCTGCGGCAAGCGGTTTGTCTACACCTGTCTCCTTATATATGAACTCAACACCCCGCAATAATCCTCCCAGAACTGATTCACATTCTTTAATATCAGTAGCATCCAGATCATGTATACGCACTGGGATTACCCTGCTTGCCACATTCCCATTGGGCAGCTTAATCTTTAATCCAAACTGATCCTGCGAAGCTTGTTCAATAAAAGCCTTGAACTCATGTTCCCAGGCAAATGATTTTGGATCACAATATGTACGGGAGATAATTGGAATAAAGACCAGACACTTGAGTTTCTCTTTAAGGGAGGCGTCCACATCATATGTCTCGAGCAGTCCGTCATGCGGGTTGATGTCAAAATAGACGCTGATTTCTTCTTTGAATGTTGACTCAAGCTCGGTCTTCAGAGCTTCAACGAACTCACTGACCCACCTGTCGCCCTTGTTGTCTTTCTGGCGGTAGCTGATGAAGATATCGTAATTGTACCCCTCAATGATGCTTGACATCTGAAGATTTTTTGTTAGAATATCAAAGTTACACCAGCTAATAGCGAAAGTCAAATTTATTATGAGCTGGCAAGGAGAAAGAATATTGAAAAGGAACTGCAGCGCTGCCTGATTAAATCAGAAAAAGGAGTTGACGATACTTTAATCCTGAGTCATGGAATTACTGTATCTGTCAGGCACCAGGTCTCTGTGAAGGTTTCATGCTGCTGAATAAATTCACTGTTTCCAAAATCAAACGGACAGAATGACAGTTCTTCGTTATTAATGATTTTGTTTATCTGCAACTCGGTTCTGTTTCCTGTTCCTACAATCCCGAGTATATCACCCGGATTTACGTTATCATTTTTTGAAATATTCAGGCTTAATACATGATCATAAATGATTGTCCAGATTGAATTGGAAGACATTTTAACCCATACTTCATAATCAGGAAAATTATCATTTAACATGATCCGCTCAACGTATCCTTTACAAACTGACCTGACCTGCACAGTTGAATTATTGACCCTATATTCAAAGGCAGGATTTTTTTGAGAAGGTGTCAGATTAGCACCAAAGGCAATAATTGATGTTACGGTCGAAATATCCACCGGTGTTACTGAAAGAACGGGAGGTGTTACGTCAGGCTTCTCATCTTTTTTGCATGTAAAAGTTATCAGGACAATAATTAATATTACCGGAACTGTTTGATACTTGCGAAATTTCATAGGTTTTCTTATGAGTATAATTTGTTTATATATCAAAGTTACATCAGCAAAAAGCCGAAGTCAAGTTTATTTGTCAGGAAGGAGCAAGGCTAAAGCAGGGAGGCATCTCCCTAAATCCATGTCTGCTGTCTCCTGCAAGGAACCGGCAAATGTTCAGTAAGTTATATGTATCAGATGCTCATTACTCAGAATAGTATTTACCCTGAAAGAAGGGAATTGTCTAATAACAGTTGTAATAACCCAGGGAGTAAGCCAGTGCTTCCCCGCCAGCCGTACAAACTTCCATTGTGTCTCCATTACCATTTTCGCATATCTTGCAATCCTGTTTTTCACAGGAGATAAGGCTTAACATAAACAGGAAAAGAAGAAAACCGATAACTTTAATAAGGACTTTTCTTGTTTTCATATCTGGCTGTTTGGTTACATGTAAAGTTACATCAGCAAAAAGCCGAAGTCAATTTTATTTGCTCTGATGCAGCAGAAAGCCTGATCTCATCTGGAAAGGTCAATCAATATTTTTGTCGGACAAATCAGGAATAAAATCATAAATTCGACTTTCTAAAACTACAATAAAAGCAAAATCAGGCAAAAGACACAGGCGCTTGTGACAGAGTTTTATTTCGAATAGTTTTTTAAAATCTCATCTAAATGGCATTTGGCATTGTTATAAGGCAGATCGCAATACTGACAATTCTGGTTTTGATCGGACTGGCTGCCTCCAGGGCTAAAGTGATTACTTCCGGATCAAAGGATTTCCTGGCGAGGATCATATTTTATGTTACCCTGCCGTCAATGTTACTGACTAACTTCAGCAAAATAGACCTGACACCGGAGCTTCTTTCCAGCAGTCTGCAGGCATTATTGCTGTCGCTTTTTGTGATCCTGTTTATGCTCTTTATAGGATGGCTGACCTCAAAACTGGCAGGATTACAGAGTGGCTCTGCAGCAATATTTAAACTCCATAGCATGCTTGGCAATGTAATATATCTTGGCCTTCCTTTAATTTCATCGCAGTTCGGGAAGGAAGGTCTCCTTTACGGAAGCATTTTTATACTTGTTTCAAATATCCTGATGTGGACTGTCGGAGTTGCGGTAATTACTCCAGGGAAAACTTTCAGTCTCAGTGGTAACATATGGAAGATATTAAATATCAATACCGTAGCAATAATTACAGGATTCGTGCTTTTTCTCCTTTCAATAAAGCTTCCTCCCCTTATACTTGACTCAGTGGGTGCCCTGGGAAGTACGACCACCTTTCTGTCAATGATATATATCGGATCAATGCTTTATTATGCAGACGGCAGGAGAATGCTGAGGAACAGGAATGTATATCTGTTATCGCTTAACAGGTTGCTGATAGTTCCATTTATTATCATCGGTATATTTACGTTTTTAAATTATTTTTCCCCGTTCCTGCTTAAGAAAGAGGTTTTATCGGTAATGGTGCTGGAGGCAGCCATGCCCTGCATGGTGAATGTGGTAATCATGGTCAACATACTCGGAGAGGATGATGATATTGCCACTTCGAATGTTTTTGTTTCAACTGTCCTGAGTGTCATCACTATTCCTCTTATCCTTTTGAGTCTGAGGCTAATCAACTGATAAACAGCATATCTCAAGATCGCCTGGCCAATGCCCGCCATTCTTGAACAGGCGCAACCATCAATTAGTAAAACGGGAAGAGATTTATCAATATCCCCAGCCCTTCATTATACCCAGATCTGTCTTCACACATTCGAACGGCGTTTTTCCCTGGTATGATTCCTGCTCAACTATAAGAACCTTACCGCTCCCGGTTTTCTTAACCAGCTCTAATAAATTCCTGACGTCTGCAATTCCTTCTCCGATGATAGTGCTCTCATATTGTCCATTGCTGCCGGTTTGCATAACGTCTTTGACATGGACATTTTCAAATCTGCCCGGGTATTGTTTAACAACATCGCCAGCCACCGCTCCGCCTCCATAAAGATTACCGATATCCAGTTGCACCACTACAAGATCAGGATCAATACTCCTCATCATGATATCGAAAAGTCTTTCCCCGTTCAGTCTTTCGCTGAACTCAAAATCGTGGTTATGATAACCGAACTTCATCCCGCTTTTCCGGCACAACTCCCCACATTTATTGAAAATATCCATGTAATGTCTGAAATCGTCATAATTTTTTCTCATGCTCTCATCCATCCATGGGCTTATGACATACTTCTGTCCGAGAAAAGCCGCATCATCAACCGTGAACTTCCAGCTGTCAGAAAAATCTTTCCAGGCCTCGTCCCAATGCTGTCTCTCCATTACTGTATGTCCGCTTATCATTTTTAACCCCAGGTCAGAAAGCATTTTTTTGAATTCCGTTGACGAATAGCCATAAAACTTCCGGTCAATATAATTGGCATGTTCAACATATATATAGCCAATTTCAGCAAGCTGTGCCAGCGAACCCCGGGGATCGGCTGACATTGCGTCACGAATTGAATATAACTGGAGTCCGGTTATACTTTTCTGCCACGATACACAAAATAATGAATTGCTGAGCACTGCGGTGCCGGCTAACGCGATAGCACCTGTTTTCATAAATGT
>Ga0207931_1000044_pt1 | contig 41931 bp, 34 predicted proteins | sample NGESurdeep092012_2_FD_184478 | JGI IMG/M metagenome (GOLD analysis project Ga0207931, IMG submission 184478) | Arctic peat soil microbial communities from Barrow, Alaska - NGEE Surface sample 415-1 deep-092012 (SPAdes) | ecosystem: Environmental > Terrestrial > Soil > Wetlands > Peat ...
GAAGAAAGCAATATTGATCTGCCTGTAACCTTTTAATGCCAGATTCCCCACAATAAGAAATATGGGTATAACGGTGACTGCAGCACCTGCAATGATGAGGTACCTGAAGCGGCCATTGGTGCGGTTGCGGCGTTTGATATTGTCCTTAAGCTCTATCTGCATGGCCCTGCTAAGCGAAACGTTTTACTATCAGTTTTCCTGCAGCATTGACAAGAGCAGTTATCACAAAGAGGAGCAGCCCTATTGCTATCAGTGCACTCATCTTGAGTCCGTCAGCCTCACCGAACTGGTTGGCTATGACAGATGCCATAGTGTTACCCGGGGCAAACAGTCCCTTTGGGATCAGGTTGGCATTGCCTATAAGCATAGTGACGGCCATTGTCTCTCCCAGGGCCCTGCCAAGTGCCAGGATGAAACTGGCGACTATACCTGACCTGGCTGAGGGGATGACAACGCTGAAGATGACCTCACGGCGTGTGGCGCCCAGAGAAAAAGCTGCCTCCTTGAGTTCTGCCGGAACCATGGAGATGATCTCGGTGCTCAGTGAGGTAGCGTAGGGGACTATCATAATAGCCAGTACCAGCGAGGCAGTGAAGACGCCGAACCCCTGATCAGTAAGGCCGGTACTTATCAGCAATGGCCGCAACGCATAGAATCCCCAGAAACCATAAACTATTGATGGTATCCCTGCAAGCAGGTCAACCAGGCTCCGGAGGATACCGGCAGTGCGCGTTCCTCTGTAATATTCTGCAATGAAGAGGGAGGTCGAGAACGCCATCGGTATGCAGATGATCAGGGCGAGTACAGAGGTAATGACGGTACCTGCAATGAAAGGCATTGCACCATACTCTTCACTGCCGGATGTTGGGTTCCAGACCGTGGAGGTAATGAACCCCAGACCATATTCCTTAAACGCAGGAATAGCCCCTCCTGTGAGGGAGAGGACTATCCCGGCACTTAATAACAGGATTATCAGTGACGAGATAAACAGTAAGGCCTTTGTGACCCTGTCACCGTTCATCAGTCTTATTTCAGGATCGGTCGACCCTCGTATGTTACGCCCTTAAGTACCAGTTCGGCCTTCTCGGCAGCTTTCTTTGGCAACGGAGCATAGTTTACACTCATTGCAATAGCCTGTCCGTTCTCACGGATGAGCCAGCTGACAGTATTCACTGTTGCTTCAGCAGTAGCTTGTGAGCGATCGGCATATGCCTGCTCCCTGTACATTATAATCCATGTGAAGCTTGAGATAGGGTAAGCTTCAGGGCTTGATGAATTGGTGATCATGATTCTGGTGTCAGGTGGCATTTCGGCGTCAGCGGCAGCAGTGAACGATGCGAGTGTGGGCTCAATGAAGATCCCGGCCTGGTTTATAATCTTAGCCATAGATATCTTCTGTGCAAAGGCATACTCAAACCCTATATATCCTATCGTTCCCTGGCTCTGGCTGATGGTGCCCGCTACGCCAGGATTGCCTTTGGCTCCGATGCCCACAGGCCAGTTCAGGGCTTTGCCTCTGCCGAGGGTCTCATTCCAGACCTGGCTGACCTTAGACATGTAATCACTGAAAATATATGTCGTGCCGCTGCCATCAGACCTGTATACGACCGTGATATTCATATCCGGAAGCTTGAGGCCGGGATTGACATCGGCAATCTTCTTATCATTCCATTTTGTTATGGTACCCAGGAAAATACCCTCAAGCAAGTCAGGCTTAAGCTTCAGCCCTGTCACTCCCGGGAGGTTATATGCTATGACTACCGCACCGATGCAGGTAGGAATATGAACCACCTCGGCTGGCATCTCGGACATCTCAATATCAGAGAGATAGGCGTCTGTTGCACCAAAGTCCACCACCTTGTCGCGCAGGCTCTTGATACCTCCGCCTGAGCCTATCCCGCCATAATTGATGACAGGACCTCCCTCTTCGTTGTACTTTTTAAAGGCCAGGTTATAAAAAGGCTGCGGGAAGGTAGCGCCTGCAGCTGAGAGTGTTACCTGTTTTAGCTTGCCGGCTTTCTGTCCGCCGCTACCACATGATGCAGCTATTAGAGCCACTATTGCTAATAAAAGAAAGATTTGTTTTTTCATTTTAATTATTTTTATCCGTTAAATTCTTAATTCTTAATTTTTAACTCTTAATTAATGCCTAGAACCTCGCTTCCACATTTAATCCGCCTATCCAGACATTGTCAGCATCTGTATCATCCGGAATACCCCCGCGGAAGTTAGGAGAAATTCTCACATTCTTTACAGGTGAGTAGTCAAAACCAATGCACAGGTTCGTTCCGTCCTTGCTCAGATTCCATGGATCAGTATCACCTTCCAGGGTGACAGACCCTATATTGTCATACCTGGCAAAGACCGTAAATTTTTCCGCGACCTTTATTGAGGAGAAGATGCTTAGGCCTGAGTAGTGTTCACCCAACTCCGTCAGGTGGTTATTCTGCCTGAAATACTCGGCTCCAAGAGAGAATACGGGTCCCAGATATGCCCCTGTCAGACTGAATGTCATCTGCCTTTCGCCTCCCGGACCCATGGCGTCAAAGTAACCGCGGAACAAAATATTTCTCGCCGGTTTAACTGTTATTCCGGAAATAAATTTAAGGGTTGTGTCGGGGGCAACATCCTTGTATCCTCTTCCGTTCAGCAATCCTATATCAACTGACATTGCACCGGAAACCTGGTATTTAGCCATAAAACCAAGATCTGCAGAAAATATCATACCTGAGTAATCCAGGGGTTGCTTGATGATGTACCTGTAATTCCATAATTTTTCAGTCGTTGATAACTGCTCAACACCTATCAGACCACCGCGAAGCATCAGCTTTCCGTTATCATACTGGAGGTATGCATTACGCAAATATCCGGTAGATATTATTTTTCCGTCAATTGTCTGGGTCATAGCGTCAAACATCACACGGCTCATGATTGTTCTGGAAAAAGAATAATCAAACCCGAGGTAAGAACGGGTAATCTCAAAAACGGAAACATTTTCGCCGCCTGAGAAAGTGGTATGATAATTAGCAAACAGTAAACCGAAAATTTTTCCGGAGGGCTTAAACTGATCACTTTCCTGTGCCTGAACAGGCAGCATCAGGGCTGCGGACATTAATCCAAAAATGAGGGTTTTCTTCATACGAACCTTACTGACGGTTTGACATTTCAAAATACATGCTATTTTGTTACAATCAGGTTAAGCAAAAGTTACAAAGTTGTTACAAACTTTATCATGCAAGTTATCATTAACTTTACAGTCCTAAGGATAAAGAAAATCAAAAAAGATGAAACATACTTTATTAATACCTATAGTTTTATTATTCTGTTTTAATGGCCAGTCGCAGAGCGTATTAAATCCCAACTACGGTCTTAAGTCGCCCATTACGGCAGAAATCGCAAGGGTTGATTTCAATGCCGATGCCACGGTAGTAGGATTGACAATAATGAGTGATATGGATAATGCCTGGTTCTGTATAGACAGGAATACTTACCTGATTAAGCCTGACGGTATGAAAGTAAGGCTTAGAAGTCTGAAGGGCCTTCCGTATTGCCCGGCCACCTACCGCTTCAAGCGCCCCGGTGAAAAACTGCCCTTCACGCTGGTATTTCCGCCAACGGGAATGTTACCGTGGTTTTCAATTGTAGAAGAGTGCACCGGAGGTTGTCTCTCCTTCAGAGGTGTTCTGACTGACGAGACGCTCAACAACAGGCTGAACGAAGCCTATTCCCTTTCGGACAGAGGCGAGGAGATGGCAGCATACCATCTCTTTGAGGATATAATCAATGAGACGGATTCCCTTAACCTTGGGATAGAAGGATCCATTTACACTGCTCTCATCCTTATTGACCACAAGGCAGGAAGACAAGAGGCCGCCAGGGCATGGTATGACAGGATGATGACATCCGATACTCCTGACCTGAAACTCTATCTTGAAAGCCTCAGGAGAGAGGGGATTGTTTATTAAGAAAAAAGCCCTGACTGGAACCAGTGCAGAGCTTTTAATAAATATAGGTTAGTTTTAGAAGTGAAGATCTACTCCAATTCCTACGATCCATGTTTTGGTGTCATATGTCTCGTGGATATCAGGTACGCCTGCAATTCCTGAAGGGGTTGTCTTTCCGCCGTCCTTATACAGAGTGTACATACCTCCGAGGTTGATGTCGATCACCGGTGACAGGGTCAGCCCGATACCGCCGCCAAAGGTGGAGGTATTAAGGCTATACCGCTGGTCGTTCTGATACTTGTCATTCACACCAGTGATTGTACCGGCGTAACCAGCACTTATTTTGAACATTTCGGTCAGTGCATATTCAATGCCTGCTGAATAATCAATGAAGTTCTTGTCAATCATCTTGACAACGAGGTCGCGACTGCCGTCATAGTCATTGTTCTTGTCGAAGAAGTAGTTGATCCCTGCGGCAAGGTAGAGTTTTTCTGTCGGGCGTAAGCCAACTCCGGCAGATAAGAAGGCTGGCATATCTGCAACTATTGTTGCTCCGTCCTCAAACATTCCTCCTGCATTTTTACCATCCTTAACGGTGGTTTTCAGATCTAGTTTGGTCTTGAACTCATACTTGAGTGCAATATTGAACATCTCGTTCGGGGTGATATTAACGCTTACGATCGGTGTGTATCCGCTTCCCTGCTCAACAACGTCTGCCTCCACATTGGTCATACCGTCGAGTACTGTAGCCGTACCGTTCAATGTTGCTGCGCTTGATGCTCCGAAGGGGGTCAGTGCAATAGCCCTGAGGTAATCACCGGGTGTACCGGTATACGGAGTGGTCATAGTTGTAAATCCAGCCGGTGCAGCTGTTATGGTCACATCCTTTATATAACCCTGATAAGTATTTTTTGCTGCAACATACCGGGCTCCCACCGCTAGTGAAATAAAATCAGTAAGCGCGTATGATACGTTTGCCTGGTATCCGAAGTAGATGGAGCTTCCCTTGAAATAGATTTTCCCATTATAAGCTGAAACATTATTGAAGCCCGGGTCAGGATAGCCGCCAGCAATAACGCCCTGATCGAGGGTGGCGAGCTGGCTCTGCAGTCCGGGAACCAAATTTGCGATCTGCATTTCGAAGGAAGGAAGACCGGTGGCATACTCAGCACCGCCGCCTCCACCAACCGGATTGAATCCCAGAGAGAAGGCGAATTTATTTATCTTGTACACAGCGTATACTCCCGGGAATATCGGAGCGCTGACTTCTCCAATATATGTAGTCGGCCTTTCTGTCAGGAAATAATAATCGTTCGTGATGGTCTTGGTCTGGCCGATTATCTGGTTATTAACGGAGAAATGAAATCCGTCTGCCAGTTTTGTCAGACCTGCGGGATTGTAATAAACAGCATCAACGTCGGTTGAAGCATTGCGACATAGCATGCGAACCATATAAGCGCTTTGGTTCGTATTTGTTACAAGCCCGCCGGCAAAGAGAGAACCGGTAATAACCAGTGCAGAAACAACAGTAAGGATTTTTTTCATGAGTTTTCGTTTTAATTACACATTTTAATATTGACTGTGCATATTTAAAGTGGCGTAAAAGTAGGAAAAAATTTGAAATATGATGTTTTTGCTCAAAAAAAATGGAGGAATTTTCATTAACGGTTGCAGCAGGTATAGAAAACTATCGCAAATATATATTACCTTTTGCTGTGTGTTTGCTTTTTGTCGCGGTTTAATATATTTGTAATCACCGTTCATACAAGGAAACCATGTTTAAGAAATACCTGCCGGTAATAATATCATCATTATTAGTGATTGTCTTTGCAGGATGTGCTGCCAGAAAGGTTACTGTAACAGGAGATCCGTACGGTACCATACCGTGTGCGGAACGGGAATTCCGGGCAGCGTGGGTGGCTACTGTCAATAATATCAACTGGCCCAGCAAACCGGGTCTGCCTGTGGAAGAACAGAAGGCGGAGGCGGTTAAACTCCTCGACCTGCTTTACATGAATAATTTCAATGCTGTTATTCTGCAGGTAAGACCTCAATGTGATGCCCTTTACCAGAGCGACCTTGAGCCCTGGTCATATTATCTCACAGGAGAACAGGGCAAGGCGCCTGAACCTTTTTATGATCCTCTCGAATTCTGGATCGAAGAGGCCCATAAGAGGGGAATTGAACTTCATGCATGGCTGAACCCCTATCGTGCACATCATATCACCGGAGGAGAGGAGTCGGAAAACTCCATTATAAAAAAGCGCCCTGACCTTGTCGTTAAGCTCGGAGAAGGTTACTGGTGGCTCATCCCCACCAAACAGGGAACCCAGGATCATACCTACAACGTGATTATGGATCTGGTGCGGAGATATGACCTGGATGGGATTCATTTTGATGATTATTTCTACCCTTATCCTTCATATAATAATGATAAGGATTTCCCTGACGATGAAGACTGGCAGGCCTATCAGCAGGATGGTGGCAAACTATCACGCGCCGACTGGAGAAGGGAAAACGTGAATGCCTTTATTAAACGGGTTTATAAAGGAATTAAAGCTGAGAAACCGTATGTAAAATTCGGACTGAGTCCCTTCGGTATATGGCAACCGCATAATCCCCCTGCCATCGGAGGGGGTTTTAATCAATTTGAATCGCTCTATTCCGACGCACGGAAATGGCTGAATGAAGGATGGGTAGATTACTTTTCGCCGCAGCTCTACTGGCCGGTCAATCAGCTGGCACAGAGCTACCCTGTACTGCTTGGATGGTGGAGCAGGGAGAACACAAAAGGAAGGCACATATGGCCGGGAATAAGCATTGGCAGTCAGCGGGGAGCAATAGATGAAACCGTAAACGAGATCATGATCACACGCGGCATGCTGCCTGAAAGTCCCGGCGCAATCCATTGGAATATCGGTTCGCTGGCGAGGTCTCCGGAGCTTACGAAAGCCATAGCTGAGGGGCCATATAAAAACAGGGCGCTTGTTCCTGCCTCACCCTGGCTTCATAAAAAGGTACCTGCTCCTCCTGAAGTCAGTTTATCCAAAGCAAACGATTCACTTAATGTCTCATGGAGACTCAAGACTTATACGGATATCGCCCGGTGGGTTGTTTACTATAAGTACGGGTCACAGTGGAAGCACGATATTCTTGGCCCGGTTGCCAGGTCGGAAAACATCCCCGGCTTTGCCGTCAACCGCAGTTATCTTGAACGGACAGATCTGCAGTCAGTTAAAAACAAGGAAGATGTTCTGATAAAGCTCGACACCGTTGCTGTGTCTGCCGTAGACCGTTTCGGCAATGAAAGCGCCCTATCAGAAATGGCGGTAACTGATCTCACCTATGATGATGCCCCTTCGCTGGAAGAGATAATCGCTGAATATTTGGTTAAAGAAAAGGTACCGGTCCTTAAACCCTCTTATGTCAAACCGGGAATTGACGTTCTTGTTGAGGACCAGCTTGACCTGATAAAGGGCAAAAGGGTAGGGCTGATAACCAATCCATCGGCCGTAGGTTCCGATATGAGAAGCAGCATTGACATCCTTGCAGGCACCCCGGGAGTCAAACTGGTGGCATTGTTCGGCGTAGAGCATGGCATCCGCGGAGCTTTGCAGGGAAGGATCATTCAGGAAGGAGAACCTGATCCGGCCACAGGTATACCTGTTTACAGCCTCTACGGAGATACGTTTGCACCTAAGAAAGAATGGCTCGACAGCCTCGATGCACTTATATTTGATATTCAGGGAGTTGGATCTGCATGGTATACTTTTAAATATTCAATGTCGTTTGCAATGCAGGCGTGTGCTGAGGCAGGCATAAAATTTATTGTGCTTGACAGGCCAAATCCTCTTGGAGGTCGCATCGTTGAAGGCCCGCTTCTTGACCTTGGTGGCATCTTCTGTCATCCTCTTCCCCTTCGTCACGGCATGACCTATGGCGAACTGGCCACAATGTGGAATGAAACAGAAGGATATGGGGCAGATCTGACCGTGGTCAGAATGAAAGGCTGGCGCCGGAGCATGATGTGGGACGATACAGGATTGCTGTGGGTGATGCCTTCTCCGAATATGGGTACACTGGAGACAGCAATAGTATATCCTGGCCAATGCCTTTTTGAACGAACAAATATCTCAGAGGGAAGGGGTACAACTAAACCTTTTCTAATTACCGGCTCAACGTGGATTGATGCTGAAAAAGCTGCTGAAGACCTGAACGCCAGGGGTATCAGAGGTGCTTACTTCAGGCCCGTATATTTCGTACCTGCGGATACCGATACCGGATCCAATCCGAGGGGCAAACCTTGGAATAAGATGTGCGGAGGTGTGGAGATTATGCTGACAGACCCTGCAGAATACAGATCCGTTGAGGCAGCTGTAAATATCATTGATGCGTACCGGAAAACCAATCCTGATTCACTGGTTTGGGCGCCTCCGGCATTGATAAAGAAGATTGAGGAGCCGGGGATGACAGTCGATCAGGTTATAAAAGCTTGTCAGGATGATGTGAGTCAGTTCATGCAAGTACGCCAGAAGTACCTGTTGTACAGATGACCGCCATGCGTGGCGAACTAAGAATCTATTCTTTTTATTCTGGCGCCCAGATTGTTTAGTCTCTTATCGAGGTACTGATACCCACGGTCTATCTGATCGATATTATGGATTATACTCTTTCCTTCGGCACTCATTGAAGCAATAAGCAGGGCAACACCGGCCCTGATATCCGGACTGTTCATGGTAATTCCTCTCAGTTTCTGGCGTCGCTCCATGCCAATTACAGTAGCCCGGTGCGGATCACACAGAATAATTCTTGCACCCATGTCTATCAGTTTGTCGACAAAGAACAGGCGGCTTTCAAACATTTTCTGATGTATCAGTACACTGCCTTTTGCCTGAATGGCCACCACCAGTAAAACACTTATCAGATCAGGGGTCAATCCGGGCCATGGAGCATCATAAATAGTTAAGATAGATCCATCTATATTATTCTGAATCTCATAAATATCATTCTCTGGTATTACAATATCGTCTTCCTCAGTGCGAAACTGAATTCCAAGCTGCCTGAATTTCTCCGGGATAATACCCAGATGCGGAATGCCTGCATTTTTTATTCTTATCGTAGATCCGGTCATTGCCGCCATTCCTATAAATGATCCCACTTCAATCATGTCAGGTAAAATACGATGATGGCATCCCTTAAGGGCCTTAACTCCTTTTATTTTCAGGAAATTGGATTTGATGCCGCTTATATCAGCGCCCATATTGTTAAGCATTGTACACAACTGCTGGATGTAGGGTTCACAGGCTGCATTATATATTGTTGTTTCACCGTTTGCCATCACAGCCGTAAAAATCAGGTTAGCTGTTCCGGTTACTGAAGGTTCATCAAGCAGGATGTCCGTACCTTCCAGTGATGAGGCATGCAATCTGAAGTATCCCTCATCCTGATGATATTCTGCCGATGCCCCTAATTGCTCAAAGCCGATGATATGCGTATCCATTCTTCTTCTTCCGATTTTGTCTCCCCCCGGCCTCGGAATAACTGACATTTTAAACCTTGCCAGTAAAGGTCCCGCAAGCATGACAGACCCTCTGAACCTGCTTGCTTTCCTGAGGAAATCACGGTCGTACAGTCTGTCTGTTTTAACATTTGCTGCCTTGAAACTGAAGGTGCCTTCACTGACCTGATGCACTTCCACTCCGAGATCAATCAGGATCTCAATCAGTACTTTCACATCGATGATATCAGGGATATTCGATATGACTACCTCTTCCGAAGTCAGTAACGCGGCGCATATTACCTGCAGCGCTTCATTCTTTGCCCCCTGGGGAGTGATTTCCCCGTCAAGTCTGGCTCCGCCAGTTACCTCGAATGATTTCATTGTATATTTTTTTAGAACCCGTCTTTGCTCATAACAAATCTAATAAGAACTTCGTTAAAAGAGTTTTTTTTTATATTATTGTCAGGATGATCCGATACAGGGAAAATATAAGCCTGCTCCCTTTTAATACTTTCGGCATTGATGTAAATGCCGCGCATATATTTTATCTGAAGGCCCCGGAGGATCTGAAGGACATCCTTGAATATCCGGGCTTCAGTGACATGTCGGATAATATGACTGATCTGCTGGTACTTGGGCAGGGCAGCAACGTTTTATTCACAGACGATTTCAGGGGTGTGATTATAAAGAATGAAATCAGGGGGATCCGCATTCTTGAGGAAAACGATAAATTTGTTTTGGTAGAAGCAGGATCAGGGGAAAAGTGGCAGGACCTTGTTGATTATGCTGTCAGCCGAGACCTGGCAGGGATTGAAAACCTTACTCTTATACCGGGAACGGTTGGCGCTGCACCCGTACAAAATATCGGAGCCTATGGAGTCGAAGCCGCTGACGTGATTGAAAGTGTCAATGCATTTCATCTTGAGAAAAAAGAATGGATAACACTTGTCAATAAAGAATGTGAATTCAGTTACAGGGACAGTATCTTTAAAAGAAGACTAAAGAACCAGGTTGTTATTTGTTCAGTCGTATTCAGATTATCCAAAACCCCGGAGCTGAAGCTTAACTACGGTGGCATTAAGGAGGAGCTGGGGAAAAGAAATATTGTGGACCCGACCATTCAGGATATTTCGGGAATTGTTGCAGACATAAGAAGAGCTAAGTTGCCTGATCCTGAAATACTGGGAAATGCTGGTAGTTTTTTTAAGAATCCTTTACTGGGAGAGGCACAGTTTCAAGTTCTTCTCAGGTCCTTTCCAATGATAAAATATTTTAAGGAAGGCGATCTTTATAAAATCTCTGCAGGGTGGCTGATTGAGCAGGCGGGATGGAAGGGTTACAGACTGAATGATGCAGGCTGCTATGAAAAACAGGCTCTGATACTTGTTAACTACGGTAATGCCAAAGGTGAAGAAATTCTTGCTCTTTCAGAAAAAATACAAAAATCCGTTTTTGACAAGTTCGGTATAGCCCTTGAGCGTGAGGTCAACCTGATCTCATGACCTGTCGCCCCTTCAGGGCTGGGTTCGGTTTTAGCGGTCTCCGATGGCACCGGAACCATCCCTGGGCTTCAAAAAAGAACCTTTTCGATGTTTTAAAATAAGTCTTCCATGATGAAAAGCTCAGAATTATGCCTTTGGGACTAAATTTTATCCTTTTAAATCTACCGTTTGTCAAAACAGCAACTTCCGAAATATTAAATATATTGCCAATCCATCATACAGATAATTAGCAATATAGGATATTACATGACTTAGAAATCGACATCTTTTACTGATTCCTGATAAATATTGATCCATTTTTGACGAATAGCATCATTCTGTTTGTCAATTGCTTTTAACTAAAGATAATCCGTCAGATTTTATTGCCAAAGAACTTTTAGAACTCTCTAATTTCCCCACTAATTGGACTTTAGCTGCTTGACAGATATCATCTTATGCATTACTTTTAACATGTAATTTAACACGTAAAATGAAGAAAAACTTGCAAGACAAATGATAATTCAACCCACAGAAGGAGTTTACAGATTCCGGAATGTGATTTAATTAAAACAGAAGAAATAACTTTTAAAGAGTTTAATAAAAATAGAGATGAAAACCGCAAGAGAAATGCTCGATGAGCGATTGACTATTCAGGATGGTCATCTTAAAGGAGCAAGAATAACCATCTCTGAATCATTAGCAAAGGAATTAATGGAAGATTATCATTCTCAATTTCACCGGAAGGCAGAACTACCGCGTAAAGAGAAATCAAATATTTTTGACTCAACTAATGCAGGCCCATCTAAATAAGCATGCCTACATCTCTCCAACAAATCGGTTCCTGATATTTCATTGCATTTAATCTTGATATCCCCGGCAATGATTTGATTTATTAATCGCAAACAATTAACTATATTTTTTATTTTTCAATTCTTTAGGTGGTTTGTAATTCCCTGCTTCCTGACTTGTATATGCAGGGTTTTTCCATTCAATACTTTATTATTGAATAAGTCAGAATATTCATTTCATTTTAGGAAAAGACATAATTGTTTTTTACTGCAAATACTGATGCCTGCTAATCACACCTTTTACCGTTGCTTATTGATTTTTCATTTGAAAAATTGTATATCTTTTCCTGAAAAATATGTTTAACGCTCTTTCATCGTTAAAAGTCGCATTTATTAGACTAATTTAGTAAATTAAATATAATAGAAAATCAGAGAGCTATGCAAGTTACTGTGACCAGAAAGGATAGTAAATTTCTCCCTGATCCTAGCAGGGTAATCGCCCGCTTCCATTATACTTCCGATGAAAGAAGTAAAAATATTATCCTTAATGTGTTGGCTATGCCTGATAGTGAGGTAAATATAGCATTAAGTCAGGTGCTGAGAGGTTATTCCAGACGTCATAGAAATATTTCACTAATATTTGAAACGTATTATAATAAACTGTCTAACTTGTTTGGCGAATTGGGAATAAGACCAGGCAAGGTTAATCAATCACGAAAGTTGCTTATAGGTTCATATTTCACAATGGAATATTCTATTGAATCTGCAGCTTTTTTTAATCCGTCTATCGTAGAAGATCCTGATCAGTCGGAATTAGGACCGGGTGAGAAAAGAGTGATTCTTAGTTTCAGGGCAACTGGCGAAGGGCATATTTCGTCAATTGTTTTTCGTTCAGGTATTATTGATAAGAACGATAATTTGACTACTGAACCTGTCGGCAAAATGCTGGCAGAAGCAGAGCGAATAAAAAGGCATATTTATAATAAAAAATCATTTATAAAGAAGCTGTATGAAATGCGTGTTTTCAATAATAAAATTTCCCCGGTCTTTGTATTGGAAAAATTGAACGAAAGTTTTACTTATGGCGAATTGAAAAGGGTCGTGGAAGAAACAAGAAAAACACCTCAACTCACGGCAAATAAAATATTAATTATTAATCAAATTATGTGGCTGGCGAAATCTCACTACGAACTAGAGTTTTCACTTGATTCGGCAATTTCCGAGAGAGTTATTTTTCCAACCTCTGAAACTGAAAGAAATGGTATTGAAGATGCACGTTTTGTTAAATTCACAGAGGGGAACGGTGAGATAACTTACTATGCTACCTATACTGCTTATGATGGCATAACCATATTACCAAAGTTACTTGAGACTAATAATTTCTATAATTTCAAATCATTGCCCATTCATGGTGAAATTGCTCAGAATAAAGGAATGGCATTGTTCCCAAGAAAGATCAAGGGTAAATATGCTATGCTGTGCCGGATAGATGGAGCGAATAATTATTTATCTTATTCAGATAATATAAATATCTGGCGCGAGGTTAAACTAATTCAGAAACCAAAATTTCCCTGGGATCTGGTACAGGTTGGAAATTGCGGCTCACCTGTCGAGACGGAAGAAGGTTGGCTGGAAATTACACATGGAGTAGGACCCATGAGGGAATACGTATTAGGAGCTTCATTATATGAACTTGATAATCCTGAAAAAGAAATTGGCAGACTAAAGACACCTTTATTAGCTCCCAATGCTGAAGAAAGGGAAGGTTATGTACCAAATGTCGTATACTCTTGCGGTTCTATTATTCACAATAGAAATCTGATTATTCCTTATGGCATTTCAGACTACGCATCTTCTTACGTGTCTATTGATTTAAATGAACTCCTGAATGAACTTAAGAACTCAAAATAGCAGCAACAGTGGCAGTCACTATAACTATTACTACAACAACCTCCATTTCCTTACTGGTATGCATTTAAAATCTTTTCCTTTCAGAAGACAGGGAAAATGGACAATATAAAGTCAAAGGCAGTAGCCGTTATAGTAGCTCACCCCGATGATGAAACGTTATGGGCCGGCGGAACTATACTGAGCCATCCATCATGGCAATGGTTTATCGTTTGTCTTTGCAGAGGAAGCGATAACAATCGTGCTCCTAAGTTTTCAAGAGCATTACAAGCTTTGAGGTCCGAGGGAATAATGGGCGATTTGGACGACGGGCCGGAACAAAAGCCTCTGGATGAGAATGAGCTGGAGCATGCAATACTTCAGTTATTACCCTCTATACATTTTGACCTGATTATTTCACATAATCCTAACGGTGAATATACAAGACATGCCAGGCATGAGGAAACAGGTAAAGCAGTTATTAAACTTTGGCATGCAGGCAAGATATCTGCAAATGAACTTTGGGCTTTTGCCTATGAAGATGGTGATAAGAAATATTATCCAAGACCAATAGAAAACGGTACTTTTTATTGCGTTCTTACTAAACGAATATGGTTGAAAAAATATAGCATAATTACTGAAACGTATGGCTTTGAAAAAAACAGTTTTGAAGCAGAGACAACACCACGTGCAGAATCATTCTGGCAATTCACAAATTCTTATGATGCTCAAAAATGGCTTAAACAATTTTAAAATTGTTTTAACATGAAAGTATTAGTATTATATGACTACCCTGCTTCCCCCGGGGGGCTTGCAACCCAGGGAGATCTGCTATACAGGGGCCTCACTAAAATGGGAATTGATGCACATGCAGTTAATCTCGAATCACCCCAGGAAAAGGAATGGTACTACCGCTGGTTTGAACCGGATGTTGTTGTTGGTGTCGGCTATTGGGGGCATACACCGCATCTGGTACTCCATCCGCAACGATATGGAGCTCAACCTGTCCCATGGCTGGTTGCCGATGGTTATGTTGCAAACTACCATGAGGTGCTGAATGCTCTTCCACTTATCATGGTGACATCGAATTGGGTAAAGGAAATGTATGTCCGCGACGGGATAAATGGTGATATAATTGAGGTGCTGCCGGTTGGTTGCGATACAGATGCTTTTGTTCCTTGTAATAAAGACGACCCGAAAATTTTAACGGTACGTGAATCACTGGGTATTTCGCCTGATCAATTAATGATTCTGACTGTGGGTGGTGATGCTGCCTCAAAAGGTGCACAGGAGGTAATGCAGGCCCTTGCCATTATTGATACTAAAGCGCCCGATTGGAAATATGTTTGCAAAATATGGCCCCAGCCAAGGACCAAACTTCAGAACCTGGCTGATCTCGAACTGGCGACACACTTAGGCATCGAAAAAAATGTCATCTATACAACAAACATCATTTCACGTAATTTCATGCCTTACCTGATAGGTGCCTGCGATATATATGCTGCGCCTTCCCGGCTTGAAGGCTTTGGAATGCCGCAAGTGGAAGCAGGTGCTTGTGGAAAACCGGTTATAGGTATCAAAGCCATGGGAATGCTCGATACACTTGTACATGGAGAAACGGCATTCCTGGCAAATGTAGCACAGAAAATTCTTGTGAACGAAGTGATTCTTGGTGACGAATCGGGCTTTGAAGATAATCATAGGATTGTATTTAAAGATCCACGGACAGTGGACTATCGTGCAAGTGTTCATGATATTGCCAATTATTTGATGGATCTTATGACTGATGCATCATTGCGCGAAAAAATGGGCAAAGCCGCAAGAGAGCGCGTAGTTGAGTATTTCGACTACCGTGTAGTCGCAAAACGTTTTGTACAGATTATAAACGATAAGTTGGGAATAGCATAAATTATCAAATCCATGCAAAATGCAGACTGGCAGGAAATAGAAGAGGCAAAAAAGGCAGCTCTGGAAGTGCTGTTTCACAATGCTCACGGGCCATACCACGGGCTCCCACGTACAGCAGGGTGGGGATACCCGGAACCCTATACAAGAGATTTGATGTTTTCCATATTCGGAATTGGTGTTTCTGAGAATCAGAAGTTAATAGAGAGTATTCGTAAGGTTCTGGAAACTCTGTCTGCAAATCAGACAGACCATGGTCATATCCCCTCAATGGTGCACGACAAAGAAGATCGTGGATCAAGTGATACAACTCCTTTATTTTTACTATGCGTTGGCATATTCAGAAAAGTAACAGGGGAACATGATTTTCTTCAGAATGCTATACGTAAAGCCCTGACATGGATGGAGTATCAAAGCCCTTCGGACCGGTATATGGCTGCTCAACAGCCGACAAGCGATTGGCGCGATGAACAATGGGTGACCGGTTATGGACTGTATGTCAATACGATTGTCTATAGTTACCTCCGGCTCCTGGGTCAACATGAAAGAGCAGATATGATACGCAAAGAAATGAGGAAGTTCACGATCACGGGAGGGGTACAGCCCCGTCACGTCAGTGAAGGTCTTGCCATAAAACATAAGCCATACTATGCTCTCTGGTCATATAAAATTCACAGCAGCGAACGGTTCGACCTGCTCGGTAACAGCCTTGCCATTCTTTCCGGGATTGCATCACCCTCGCGGGCAGAGGAAATGATTTCGTGGATCGAAGAGAAGTGTGCATGCATGAAAAAAAAGGGTGAACTTGCCTGTGATTTGCCTCCTAATCTTTTCCCCTTTATTGAACCCGAAGATACAGACTGGCGATTACGATATGAAACCTATAACATGCCTGGGGAATACCATAATGGAGGTATATGGCCTTTTATATGCGGGTTTTATGTGGCAGCCCTGGTTGCTGCCAAAAGGTACACCCTCGCCATGGAAAAGCTCGTGGCGCTTACCCATAGTGTAAAAATTTCCAATACCAGGAACGTCAATTTTGGCTTTAATGAATGGTTAAAAGCCCAGAACGGCAAAGCCCTGGGACAGGACTGGCAAACCTGGTCTGCTGCGCTTTATCTGTACGCAGTAAAATGCGTTGAAGAAGAAAGAACACCCTTCTTTGATATGGTACGAAATTGGCCGACTTAGTCAAAATTATAATAACAGATGCAATTGCTTGCACTGTCGATGATACTGTTCTGATACAACAGTTGGCACTAATTGATTTTTTCAAATTCTTCAAATGCCAGAAGAACTGTCAAGTGAGAGATCAAATAGGCCAGTGAACTTTCGGCACCCTGGTTACGGTTTACCCCATAACTTTCAAAACCATCGCAGCATCCTTTAGTTTCAAAATCGAACAAGTTCATCCTGATATCATTTTCTCCCAGGAACCACATAAAGCAGGAGAATAATTTAGTAAGATATTCTTTATCTTTTATTAAATGATAAGCCTGATGATACATTAATATCATAGCAAGGGCATCCACCGGCTGTTGGGCAAACATGGAACGTTCACCTCCTTTTTTATACCATTTTCCATTACCAATGGCTGAAAAATAACCATGCTTAAGTGTAATCTCTGTCAGGAAGTTCATGGTTTTCAGCGCGGTCTCGGTTATTTTACTATCCTTAAGAATATCTGCCGAATGTAAAAGGGCGAGCGGCAACATGCCATTATCATAAGCTAACAAGGGTTCAAACCATTTCCAGTCAGCTGCGCTGTTTTCTTCATATAGTTTGATTAATTTATATGAAAGATTTCTTAATCTTTCCGTCATTGAATCATCGGTCTGATTACTCCTGAGGTAGTAACTGATACCTACCATTGTATTAGCAATACCTCTGACAGACTGAAGTTTCTCAAAATTGGGCGATGCCTTAAAGAAAATAGATTTACCAGTTTGGTAATAGGCATCATTAGGAGCATTGCCAAGCAGGTATCCGAGCGCCCAGATGGTCCTTCCGAAAGAATCTTCTGAACCCACCTCATCGAGAAAGCTCCGGCTGAAACTGAGAAAATTCCTGAATGTCCCATCTTTGTTTTGCATATAGTTGATATAGCTTAAATAGATAGGAGATAAATCAAGGGCAAGAGTATCCTTTTTTTGCCTGTATGCCATCAGTACCATAAGTAAAGCCCGTGCATTATCATCCAGACTATATCCTTCTTTTAAATTTGGAATACCAAAATTTGCATGTTGGATGATACCGGTGTCGTCTGTTAACCGTTTAATATGAGCAAGTGAAAATGGAGGCAGAATAAGCGGGTCAAGAAAGATTTCTTTTTTTACAAATACCTTTGGCTTATCCTCAAGAATTTTTTTAGCAACCGCAATGTATTTTTCCCCTGTCTTAGGCCATGTTATTTTTCTGCCATAATCATATGCTTTTTTTCGAAGGCTTTTCAATATATCCGGGTTATCCAACAATTCCATGAGAATTGTTGAAAGTCCATCTGAATCATTGAAGTTAAAAAGCTTTCCTCTGCCATCTGCCAATAACTCTGCGGCATGCCAATAAGGGGTTGAAACAACTGCTGACCCCACACCTATTGCGTAGGAAAGTGTGCCGCTGGTAATCTGGGCCTCGTTAATGTAGGGTGTAATGTAAATATCACTTGCAGATAAATATTTAAATAATTCTTTTTGATTAATATACTCGTTTAGAAAAAAGACATGATTGTCCAGGTTAAGGCTTTTGACTAAATGTTGAAGGTAATTTCGGTATTCTTCGCCGGAATACCGAAGAACATTCGGATGAGTTTTACCCAGAACCATATATAAAACTTCAGGATATTTTTCAATAATTTTTGGTAAGGTTTTTATTACTGTTTCAATCCCTTTATTCCGGCCAATAAAACCAAAGGTAAGTAAGACCTTTTTGTTTTCGAGATGGAACTCCTTTTTGGATTGGGCCTGGCTAAACCGAATATCCGGTACGCCGTGATCAACAAATACAATTTTCTCTCTTTCTACATTATAAATACTTGTGAGAAACTCAATCGCTTTATGGCTCATTACTACTATTTTATTTGCCATTCTACATATTTCCACCAATATTGCCTTTTCGTTGTATGAGGGAGCTTTGATAATTGTATGAATGGTCACAATCAGGGGAATTTCAAGTCTGTGAAGCAAAGGAAGGATATATAAGCCATCTTGTCCGCCAAATATTCCAAATTCATGTTCAAGTATGCAAAGATCAGCACCGCTGAGATTAATAAATTTTACTGCCGATAAATAATCGCGCTGATGCTCCTGCCTTATGGTTAGTTTTACTTCTTCAGGATAATCATAAGTTTGATCATGATCGTTCATGGCTACAATGAAACCATCAATTGAATCATTAATTATTCCATTGTTTATTACCATGGATCTGTATAGGTTCATGGTAAAAGTACCAATACCACATTCCCGGGGGGGGTAAGTTCCAATATATGCGATTTTCATCACTTTATGGCTTTAATCTGGAGTAACCAGAATATGGTTATTGAGATTTAAAGATAGTCAAAATCGTAATCTTATTACCTCCTGTCAGGCAGGAAAATTGAAAGTAACTCACTACCATTATGGTAACCCTATGCCCAAAGTTACTAATAACACGGCATGGATCAATCAGGGTAATTATAAAATAGGAGATTATTGTGATTATTTGAACGCGACAGGCTTATCATGTTTATCCTGTTGAATATTGGGCCATCTAGGGGGTGTTCCGCCTCGCTTATGGAAACGGAGGATAAATGGGTGAAATCGTTAAAATACAAAAAGCTCTGAATCATTGATTTAGAGCTTTTTGTGGAGCTGCCGGGAATCGAACCCGGGTCCAGGCAAGGCGACCATATGCTTTCTACATGCTTATTCTGCCTTGATTGTCGGGAGGGATTAGGTGACAGACAACCGGATCACTCCTTATCTCCTTTATTTTCACCGTCAGGCCGGAGAGACCATCAGGCTATCCCTGAATTGCGTGCGCTTCCTTATCGGGTTGGTACAGGGCATCACCGCCCGGGAAACGTCTCGTCCCAGCACCTTGTGCCGGGATTAAGCATAACCTACTCTGTTCGGTTACGCAGCAAGAGCGTAGTTATTCTCGCCAGTTATTATTGTGAGACACAAGTTATAGAGATGCGTCACCCTACTCTGCATGCTTACATACCACCGCGGCTTGCTGTCAAAACCAGGTCAGCCCCATGGTATATATCTAAGACTGCAAAAATACGCATAAATGCGCTGCAGTGACAAAAATATGCACAAAAATCGGGCCGAATCCTTATCTTCACGCAGTACTCAGATATACTGACATGGAAAAGAAAGTAAAGGTGGGTATCGTCCGTGAGACGAAGACTCCGCCGGACAGAAGGGTACCCCTGACTCCGGCACAGATTGTTGAACTCAGAGATAAATATCCTTTTGTCGAGTTCTTTGTACAACCTTCTGATATAAGGTGCTATACCGATGATGAGTATAAATACCTTAAGATACCTTTACGTGAGGACCTGAGCCACTGTGACATCCTCATGGGTGTGAAGGAGGTCGATAAGAGATTATTCATACCAGGTAAGACCTATCTCTTTTTTGCACATGTCGCCAAGAAACAGCCGCATAACCGCGAGATGCTCCGTGAGATCCTTAAGAATAAAGTTAGACTCGTTGATTATGAATACCTTACTACCGACAAGGGACAGCGTGTTGTGGCCTTCGGCCGGTGGGCAGGTATCGTGGGAGCATATAACGCCCTGAGAGCCCGGGGCATAAAGACCAACAGATTCAAACTGAAACCGGCATTCCAGTGCCGTGACCTTGATGAGATGTGGGCCGGGCTGCGCCTGATACAGCTCAGGCCGGGACTGAAAATACTTGTCACCGGCGAAGGACGCGTGGCATCCGGAGCAATGGAAACACTTTCGGTATGCAATAACCTGCTGAAGGTATCATCCGAAGATTTTCTGACAAAAGAATATGATGTGCCGGTAGTATGCCAGATAGGTCCCCAGGATTATGTCGAGCACAATGACGGCAGACCGTTCGATTTTAACAACTTTGTATATCATCCTGAGGATTACCATTCCTTATTTCTTAAATACTCAAAGGTGACTGATGTCCTGATAGCAGCGCACTTCTGGGATCCTAAATCGCCCGTCTTTTTCACCCGTGAGGATGTTGAGAAGCCTGACTTCCGCATATCCGTGATCGCGGATATAAGCTGTGATATAGGAGGACCCATACCTACCACGCTGAGGGCCACCAGCATTGCTGACCCCTTTTACAGTTACAACAAGGTAAAGCACTGCGAGGAGGAAGCCTTCATCGATCCGGAGCATATCACGGTGATGTCAATAGACAACCTTCCCGGCGAGCTGCCGCGTGATGCCTCCAGCGATTTCGGCAAGCAGCTGGCCGACCATGTCCTCCATGATCTGTTCCACGATAATCCCACGTCGATGATACAGCGTGCTACCATCACGGCGGACGGCCGGCTGGAGCCCCAGTACGGTTATCTGAGCCAGTGGGTAATACCGGAGGGCACCAGCCTATGATGCGTATCGTCATATGCGGTCCCGCCCATCCTTACAGGGGGGGTATAGCAGCATATAATGAGAGACTGGCACAGCAACTTATTCGTGAAGGAGACGCGGCTGCCATCTTTACCTTCAAGCTGCAGTATCCCTCTTTCCTCTTCCCGGGCAAGACTCAGTATGACGATGGCTATGCTCCTGAGGGAGTGACCATTACACGGGCAATTAACTCAATGAATCCGTTCAACTGGTTCAACACCGGGCTACGGCTCAGACGCACGAAACCTGACCTCATAATTATGCGATACTGGCTCCCCATGCTTGCGCCGGCGCTGGGAGCCATTGCACGCATTGCCAGAAGCAACAGGCATACAAGGATCATTTCTATTTTTGACAACGTTATTCCTCACGAAAAGAGGATGGGAGACAGAGCCCTGACACGTTTTTTCATTAAAAGTATTCACGGGGCCCTCGTTATGACAAAGGCTGTTGAGAAAGACCTCAGGCAATTCAGCAAGAAGATCCCATGCGTAATATCGCCGCATCCGCTCTTTGATAACTACAATGCCCCGGTATCGCGTGCAGAAGCTATGGTACGGCTGAAACTCTGTACCGCAGACAAGTACATCCTCTTCTTCGGTTTTATCCGTGAGTACAAAGGACTTGACCTGCTGCTAAAAGCAATGGCAGATCCTGCTGTTAACAGTCCTGGTTTGAAACTGATTGTCGCGGGAGAATTTTATGAGGATGAGAAGCTCTACTTTGATCTGATACGTACTCTTGACCTCAGTCAAAGAGTCATCATCCATTCTCACTTTATCAATAATGAGGATGTCAGGTACTACTTCTCCGCTGCCTCCCTGGTGGTTCAGCCATACCGTTCTGCCACTCAGAGCGGTGTGACCCAGATAGCCTATCACTTTAACAAGCCGATGGTCGTCACTGATGTGGGAGGCCTGGCTGAGATCGTACCTGATGGCAAATGCGGGTATGTGGTGCAGCCGGAGCCCAAAGCTATTGCAAAAGCCATAGCAGATTTCTTCAGTGGTGATGAGGAGAGGTTCAGATCAGGACTTGAAAAGCAGAAGAAGCTTTACTCCTGGAACCGCCTCACGGAATCGCTGCGCAGACTCATGCGTATGACGAAGAAGGGCAGGCGATAGGCATTAGGCATTAGGCAGCAGGCAATTCTATTGTTCAACTGTTCAGCCTCTCCCTTATCAGATACTCATTCCGGTCCGGTGATCTGCGGTTGACCAGCTCCGCAACGAAGCCGGTAAGGAAAAGGAATGAACCTATTATCATCACGGCCAGTGCGATATAGAAATACGGACTGTCAGTCACCAGCGGAGCCCTGAGATCATGATGAACAAAAACCAGCTTGCGGATGCCCAGGTATGCCGCCATGACAAATCCTGTCAGGAACATAAGCGTACCGAGTGTGCCAAAGAAATGCATGGGGCTCTTGCCAAACCGCGTTATAAAGCTGATTGTCAGCATATCAAGATAGCCCTTCAGGAACCTGTCGAAACCGTACTTTGTGACACCGTATTTGCGCGGCCTGTGCTGCACAACCTTCTCTCCGATCTTTTTAAAACCAGCTTCCTTGGCCAGCATGGGAATGTACCTGTGCATCTCGCCATAGACCTCGATACTCCTGACAACTTCTCCATTATAGGCTTTGAGGCCGCAGTTGAAATCGTGAAGCTTTATGCCTGAGAATTTCCGGGCAGTATAATTGTAAAGTTTTGAGGTTGTTCTTTTGATGAAGGGATCATAACGTTTCTTCTTCCATCCCGAGACAATATGATAGCCATCTTCACGGATCATCTTTACCAGTCCGGGTATCTCATCAGGACTATCCTGCAGATCGGCATCCATGGTTATGACCACGTCTCCGGCTGATGCCTCGAAGCCTGTCTGAAGCGCTGCAGCCTTGCCGTAATTTCTGCGGAACCTTATGGCTTTAACCCTCCTGTGCATGGAAGTAATGAGTTTCATCACTTCCCATGTATCGTCGGTACTGCCGTCATCAACTATGATTAATTCGTAGTCGATTGATGATGAGGTACATACCTTATCAATCCACTCCGCCAGTTCAGGAAGGGATTCAGCTTCGTTATAAGCAGGGACTACAACAGACAGATCCATTATTGTTTTGGTTCTTCTTCAGCTTCATCAAGCAGCGGGTTACCCTTTTTCATGACAAAAAATGAGATAATCAGGGAAATTAGAAGGCCAAAAAAGACACCATAAAAGATTGATGAGAGTGCCTGTAGCCAGGGTTTCATCATCTTGGCCTGAATAGCCGTTGCACTATCAATTGCTGATTCAGGGACACCTTTGGCGATCATCTTTTCCTGTGCGAATGCAAGTGCTTTGTCAACGAGCCCCGGGTCAATGAATGCATAAAGCACATAGATATATATTGCAGCGATAATAGCTGCATAGAGGTTGATTATCACGCCTGCACCCACAGATTTGCCGTATGAAATATATCCGTCGTTATAGTGATCACGGTATGAGCGAAGCAGAAAATAAAGCACAGCAAGGCTGATCAGCAGGCTTGGAGCCATGATCCATGACTTGAATGTGAGATCAAACATATAAGCAAGTACGGAGAAGCCGACGGAGACCAGCCCGAGTATAATTCCATAGTTCAGGGTCTCTTTCCAGATTGATTTTTTTTGTTCCATTTTAACGGAGTTTTTGGTTATGAAAGCAAATATAGTCTATTTAGGAACATCTGTGCAGCATCGAAAACAGGAACAATTATTTGGCCAGGGCCGGAAAAAGTTGTATTTTTGCACAGGGTAAGTCTCATACGACCAGCTCCCTTTGAACTCCCCCAGGGTCGGAAGACAGCAAGGGTAGAAGGTTGTAGCGGTGCGATGTGAGTAGCTTACCCTTCTTTTTTTCTCCCCGGTTAATTATACTTTATATCTTTGCCGTCGCTTACGCGCAAATATGATAATTAAGCTCTATCCTGAAAATCCAAATCCCGATCACATCCGCAAGGTGACATGGGTCCTTGAGGAGGGAGGCATTGTCATTTACCCCACTGACACGATCTACGCGATGGGATGCGATATCAAAGCGAACAAGTCTATTGAAAAGATTGCGCGGTTCAAAGGATTGAATCCCGGCAATCCTGATATGTCCATGATCTTTTCATCGATGAGTCAGCTTTCGGAATATACTATCATTCACGATAATAACCTGTTCAAGCTGCTGAAACGCAACCTGCCGGGACCGTTCACCTTTATTGTCCACGCTAATAACCAGATACCTGCCATGTTCAGGCACAGGAAGAAAACATTGGGTATCCGTATCCCTGACAATAACATCACTCTGGAAATAGTACGCGATCTTGGAAGGCCTCTCATGACCACCTCAATACATGATAATGACGAGATAACGGAATATATCACTGACCCTGAGCTCATACATGAAAAGTACTATGATTTTGCAGACCTGGTTGTCGACGGCGGTATCGGAGGCGACGAACCGTCAACAGTTGTCGACTGCACAGGTCCGGAGCCGGTTGTTCTGAGGCAGGGGAAAGGTGTACTGGAATTTTAAATTTATTTTCTGTCGCTGGTAAAGAATTTGTTCAGCTTGTCAAATGCCGATGGCAGGGCAAAAACCACAACTTTGTCGCCAAACCTTATGTGCGTATCGCCGGTGGCAATGAAAGCCTGTTCACCGCGTATGCCTCCACCGACAATGGCATCCTTCGGGAAGTCTATCAGGCGTAGCGGCCCTTCGGTAATGCGCGCACCCTCAGAGACGAAAAACTCGAGGACCTCGGCGTCCGTACCTGTCATCATCTTGACCTGGGTGACATTCGGGTTCATCGTATGACGGAAGATGCGGCTGGCGGTGGCGATCTTCTTATTGATGATGGTGTCTATACCTGAATTTTCGGCCAGGTTAATGTATTCCATGTTCTCCACTTCGGCAATGGTTCTCATAACGCCGATCTTCTTGGCCATCAGGCATGAAAGAATGTTGGTCTCTGAGTTGCCGGTGACAGCCACAAATGCATCCATATGCATCAGTCCTTCCTCAGCCAGGAGATCACCGTTTCTTCCGTCTCCGTTGATAATAAGCGTCTCTTCAAGCGTCTCTGCAAGGGTCTGGCATTTTTCATGGTCAATTTCTATCAGCTTCACCTGGCAGTCATGTTGCAGGTTAAGCGCAACATGCCTCCCTATGCGGCTTCCTCCGAGGATCATAATACTTCGTGCTTCGATATTTCTTTTGCCTGAGAATTTCATCATATCCTGGATGCCTTCGCGGGTGGAGACTACATAAGCCAGGTCACCATCCTTGAACTCTTCCTTACCTCGAGGAATAATAGTACGGTCATGCCTCTTGATGGCAACTGCCCGGTACTGTATCGAGCCAAGAGTGTTCGCCACTTCCTCAAGGCTGCGGTTGAGTACAGGTGCTCCCTTTTCCAGTTTCTGTGCATAAAGTGAAAGCTTACCGCCAGCAAAATCCATGAACTCTGTGGTACCGGTTTCCTTTAAAAGACTGATCACCTCCTTGGCTGCAATAAGCTCCGGGTAGATCAAGTTATCAATCCCCATATCCTTGAATAACTCCCTGTTTTCGTGTTCAAGATATTCCATGTTGTCTATACGGGCGATCACCTTCCTGGCGCCCAGCTTCTTTGCCAGCATGGCAGCAGAGACATTGGTGTCTTCGTAGTGGGCGACGGCAATAAAAAGGTCGGTGTTCTTCTTCAGGGCTTCCCTTAGCATATTAAGAGAAGTAGCTGATCCTTCATAAGTAAGGACATCTATTGAAGAATCAATGGGCTTCAGCCTGTCGCCTTCAGAATCAATAAGTATTATCTCATGTTCACTCTGGGAGAGCATCTTTGCCAGATGAGTTCCCACTTCACCTGCTCCTGCGATTACAATTCTCATTTGCGTATTGGTAAAATCACGGCAAAGTTATACAAAAGAATATTCACCGTGGTTTCGTTGCTTTAATCTTTAACCCCCGGGTTGATGCATGCTTCTTAACCTCAGGAGGAACATGGCCGTCAACCGTTGTCACCATTAACACGCGTCCATGCTGCCTGGCCCGGAGCTCTTTGCCCTTAATATTATAAATTATCACTCTTTCTTTTCCGCTCTCCTCCAGGTTCCTGATGATACCGGCGAAGAGTAAGAGCGAGGCAGCCACTATGAAGGGCTTCAGTGTGAACTTTCTTATTTTCAGAAGTGAAGTGAGCAGGAGGGCTGTGGCAAGTGTCAGCAGGATTGTCTCCACCGTTGTCAGGCCTATGTTCTCAATCACACCGTGATCTAGTGAACTTATCATTCCGGTGAAGCTGAGGGTGAAGCCTGAGAGCTTCCCGAGCAGCATGGCGAAGAAGGCTGCCACGGGCGTGACAGCAGAAAAAACAAGGAGCAGAAAAGCCAGGGCAAGAACTATGAAGGAGATTGGGATAACAACAATATTGGTCGCCAGGAAGAGCAGCGGGAAAATGTTGAAGAGTCTCACTGCCAGAGCCAGTGTACCTGCCTGAGCCACTAGCGAGACCGCAACCATCTGCCAGAGATAGTCAGGGATCTTCTTTCTGAGCCTGATGACCATGTACAGGGGTTCATAAAACAAAATTATGAACACCACAGCGAGGTAAGAAAGCTGAAATCCTGCTTCAAAGATGACTGCTGGCCGGGCTACCGTGAGAATAAAAGCGGAGGCAAGCAGCGTGTTAATGCTTGTTGCAGGACGATGAATCAGTGTTCCTGCCTGGAGAAAAGTGAACATTATTGTAGCCCTCAGCACCGAGGGTGACATGCCGGTAATAAATGCAAAACCCCACAGGGCTGTCATAATGATCAGTACCTTAAGAATCTTCAGTCTTCCGCGCAGAAAAAAAAGCAGGAAGGAGAGCCCCAGGCTGATCATACCTACATGCATGCCCGAGACAGCCATAATGTGCATTGCTCCCGATCTTGAGAATGTCGTAAGGTGTTCTTTGTCAATCAAATCCTTATCGCCAATTGTAAGAGCCGTAACAAGGCCCAGCTCCTCGCCATCCAGTCCTGCTGCCTTGAAAGCACTGATCATCCTGTGCGCTGCGACCAGCGAGCTTTCCCTGACAGTGAGACGACCGGCAGGATGGTACTCAAGCATGTCCGCAGCTCTGAAAAAACCGAAATATTTAATTCCCTGCCCTTCAAGGTAGCGACGGTAATTGAACTCACAGGGATTTCCGTTATTCACGACCGGCTGAGGGGTGAGGCGCACAAGCAGCCTGTCTCCAGGCTGCCATCTGGAAGGCAGAGTATCTGATATGAAATAGAGCATAAGGGAGCCGCGGGGAGCGTAATGCTGTCCATCCATGGATGCTTTTAGGATCTTTGCCCTGAATGAACAGCTGTTGTTTTTTTTCTCAGGATACCCGGAAATTCTGACCATGAACAACTGCCGGCTCCTCTCAAGATTGCTGAGACGCTCCTTCCCGGCAACGTGAAACAGGTATCCGGCTGCCATCAGGAAGATTATCAGGGCTGTGCCGAAGAGAGTGTCAGAATGATAGTTTTTATGAAAGAGTCTGAGAGTCATGACAGCTGCTGCAGCAGCTGTCATTATCCATGCAGCAGTAGCAGCGCGAGGCAAAGCTTCTGCCACGATCACACCTGCACATAACGGTACAAACAGTCTCAGGAACGGTATTTCCCTGAAAAGCACGGTTCACAGCATTAGACTCTTTAAAGATAGGAAATAAATTGAAGGCAAGCAAGGGCGAAGGCTACCTGCCGGTTGGCAGAACAGTCCTGTAATCAGCATCGAACTTGCCGCGGCTGATGTCATTAAGTTTTCCTTTTATGAGCCTGCGCCGCAGAGGACTGAGCCTATCGGTAAAAAGCACACCGTCAAGATGATCGTACTCGTGGAGCATTACTCTGGCCTGGTAGCCTTTATATACCTCATCATGAAAGTTCCAGTCCTGGTCATAATACTGAATGTGTATCTCAGATTCACGGTCAACTTCTTCATGTATTCCCGGAAGGCTGAGACATCCTTCATTCATTGGCACTATTTCGCCTTTACGTTCTGTTACCTGAGGATTTATAAATGTTTTTTTAAAGCTTTTCATCTCAGGATGCTCCTTTGCCAGAGGTTCCCCGTCGATGACAAATAATCTGAGTGATTTACCTATCTGGGGAGCGGCAAGTCCCAGTCCGTCTGACTGGTACATGGTCTCAAACATATCAGTGATGAAGGCATCAAGCCCGTGATGATCACGTTTTATTTCCTCTGTCACCCGCCGCAGGACAGGATGTCCGTATACGTAAATGGGATAGGTCATTATACTCTATTTATTCTTTTTACTTAATTCTTCCCTGCTCAGCCATGATTGCAAAATGATCGATGCGCTTATGCGGTCAACCATTGCCTTGTCTCTCCTGCCGCTCTTTTTCACGCCGCCGTCTATCATTGTTCTCATCGCCATCTGAGAGGTGAAGCGTTCATCGGCAAGGTGCAGGGCTACCTCAGGGAATAGCTTTTTGAACCTGCCAATGAACGGATTAATATATCTGACGCTTTCACTGGGTAAATTGTTCACGGTGACAGGATATCCAAGCACTACTTCGGTGACTTTTTCACGGGGGATGTAATCTAAAATGAATGCCTCAAGCTGACCGGTGGGCACCGTTGTCAGGGGGGATGCAATCATCCTGAGCGGATCGGTCACTGCCAGTCCGCACCGTTTTCTGCCATAATCTATTGCCAGTACTCTGCCCAATTATTTCGTTTGTTGTTTTTCTTTTTGCGGTGCAAATTTACCTTTTTTGGGAGATAAAAAAAAGAGAGCTGGTGTACCTGGCTCTCTCTTTGTATTTGACAGACAACCTTATTCTTTAACCTCGGCTGTTTTCACTTCAACTCCAAACTTCATTTCTGAGAGCCGCTTATAATTATTGTATCTCCATTTGGCGTTCTCCTCCGCCTGTTTGAAGAGCACATCTGCTTCGTCGGGGAAGTCTTTCATTAGCGAGGTGTAACGCACTTCGGACTTCAGGAAGTCCTGGAATTTGCTCCAGTCGGGCTCCTTGGAATCAAGCTGGAAGGGATTCTTGCCCTCCGCCTCCAGGCGCGGGTCATACCTGAAGAGGTGCCAGTAGCCTGCTGTCACTGCATCCTCAGCCTGTGCCTGCGACTTACCCATTCCGTTTTTCGGTCCTTGATTTATACAGGGTGAGTAAGCGATAATGAGTGACGGTCCGGGATACTCCTCGGCTTCACGTATAGTCTTGAAGTACTGGTTCTGGCTTGAACCCATAGCGACCTGTGCCACATAGACATAACCGTAAGTCATGGCCATCATTCCCAGATCTTTCTTCCGTACCTTTTTGCCTGAAGCAGCGAACTTGGCGACAGCGCCGGCAGGTGTTGATTTTGATGCCTGTCCGCCCGTGTTCGAATAGACCTCAGTGTCTAGCACGAGAACGTTGATGTTCTCTCCGGAAGCAAGAACGTGATCAAGCCCGCCATAGCCAATGTCATAAGCCCATCCGTCTCCGCCGAAGACCCAGAAAGATTCCTTGACAAGATACTGTTTGAGATCCAGGATCTCCTTGCATACCGGAGCCTTATCCTTCTCACACGCCGCAATTACCTTTTCAGAGACAGCCCTGCTGATTTTTGCATTATCCTTCGCTGCAAGCCATTCACTGAATGCAGCAACCGTATCAGCAGCGAGGCCGTCATTCAGGCTCTCCTTCATGAAACGTTCAAGACGTTCCCTGATCTTTTTAGCTCCCAGCGCCAGTCCAAAGCCATACTCCGCATTATCTTCAAAGAGCGAATTGCCCCATGCCGGGCCATTGCCATTCTTATTTTTAGTATAGGGCATTGACGGAGCTGATCCGCCATAGATTGAAGAACATCCTGTGGCGTTCGCTATAACCATGCGATCACCGAAGAGCTGGGTGATAGCCTTTATATAAGGTGTCTCACCGCATCCTCCGCATGCGCCTGAGAATTCAAACAGAGGCTGTGCAAACTGAGAGTTCTTTACGTTGACGTATTTGTCGACAACGGTATCCTTGTAGCCTACCTTCTCATGCATGTAGGTCCAGATATCTGCCTGTGCTAGCTGGGTTTCAAGCGGCTTCATGATAAGAGCCTTTTCTTTTGACGGACATACATCAGCGCAGTTGCCGCAGCCTGTGCAGTCAAGGACACTGACCTGTATTCTGAATTTATGACTCTTGGTGTTTCCAATACCCTGTTTTGCAGTTGTGCCTGCCGGTGCAGCTGCCAGTTCCTCATCTGTAAGGAGGAATGGACGTATCACAGCATGAGGACACACAAATGCACACTGGTTGCACTGGATGCATTTATCCATTAGCCATTCAGGTACATTGACAGCGATACCACGCTTTTCATAAGCTGCCGTGCCTGACGGGAACGTACCGTCTTCGCGTCCGACGAAAGCGCTTACCGGCAGATCATCGCCACGAAGGCTGTTTATCGGTTCAACAACATCACGGATGAAGGCGGGTTTTTTATCTTCAACCGGTGAGACGGTAACTTTAATATTCGCCCATTCCGCAGGTACTTCAATTTTTGTTACTGCACTTCCACGGTCAATGGCGTCATTGTTCATTTTAACCACGTTCTCACCTTTCTTGCCGTATGCCTTGATAACAGCATGCTTCATCTCGTCAACGGCAAGTTTGTAAGGTATAACTTCAGCCAGCTTGAAGAATGCGCTCTGCATTATCGTGTTTGTGCGGGTTCCAAGGCCTAATTCCTCGGCTATCAGGGTGGCATTGATGATATAAAAGTCTATATCGTTTTCTGCCATATATTTCTTCATTTTGTCAGGCAGCCTCTTCTTTGTCTCCTCGACATCCCATATTGAGTTAAGGAGGAAGGTGCCGCCTTTCTTGAGGCCCCTGAGCATATCATATTTATCAAGATATGACGGGACATGACAGGCAACAAAGTCTGGGGTAATCACATAATACGGTGCCCTGATAGGCTTGTCGCCGAAACGAAGATGTGAGATCGTATTGCCTCCTGACTTTTTTGAGTCATAAGCGAAATAGGCCTGGCAATATTTATCGGTTGTCTCACCAATGATCTTGATCGAGTTTTTATTGGCTCCGACCGTACCGTCTGCTCCCAGTCCGTAGAATTTGGCAGAATATGTGCCTTTATCACCGACCTTTACATCAGGAAGGACAGGAAGTGACTTGAATGTGACATCGTCAACAATACCTACCGTGAAGAGGTTCATAGGCTTATCTTTCTTCATGTTCTCGAAGACAGATATCATCTGGGCAGGAGTGGTGTCTTTGGAGCTGAGGCCATATCGCCCGCCAAGGATCATCGGGTGGAAGCTCTGGTTATAGAAGACCTCTTTCACATCAAGATAAAGAGGTTCGCCGTTCGCACCCGGTTCCTTCGTACGGTCAAGCACGGTTATGCGCTTAACGGATTTAGGCAATACATTCAACAGGTATTTAGTCGAGAAGGGCTTGTAGAGGTGGACTGTGATAAGTCCCTGTTTCTCATTCTTTGTTGCTGCAAGATAGTCAATTACCTCCTCTATAGTCTCTGTCACTGAACCCATTGCGATTATGATGTTTTCTGCATCGGGGGCTCCGTAGTAAGTAAAGGGCTTGTATTCACGACCCGTCAGTCCGGAGATTTTCTCCATATACTCGTTGACTGTATCATCAATATTGGTATAGAACCGGTTTGATGCCTCCTTTGCCTGGAAGAAAATATCCGGATTCTGGGCTGTGCCTCTTGTCACAGGATGTCCGGAATTGAGTGCTCTGTCACGGAATGCCTTCAGGGCATCCATATCAACAAGCTTCTTCATGTCTTCGATGTCTATCGGCTCAATCTTCTGTATTTCTGAAGATGTCCGAAATCCGTCAAAGAAATGAAGGAAAGGCACTCTTGATTTTATTGCCGAGAGATGAGCCACTCCGGCCAAATCCATAATCTGCTGCACGCTTCCGCTGGCAAGCATTGCAAATCCGGTCTGACGGGTGGCATATATGTCGCCATGGTCACCAAAGATTGAAAGAGCATGTGCTGCAAGGGTACGTGCGCTAACATGAAATACACCCGGAAGAAGCTCTCCTGCAATTTTGTACATGTTGGGGATCATCAGAAGAAGTCCCTGGGATGCGGTAAAAGTTGTGGTAAGAGCACCGGACTGCAGGGCCCCGTGCACTGCCCCGGCGGCACCGCCTTCGCTCTGCATCTCAACCACCTTAACTTCTTCGCCGAACATATTCTTCAGTCCGTGTGCTGCCCACTCATCGACATACTCTGCCATAGTGGAGGAAGGAGTGATTGGATAGATACAGGCCACCTCACTGAACATATAAGCAATATGCGAAGCCGCCTGGTTGCCGTCACAAGTAATGAATTTCTTTGTTGCCATGTTTTATATTGAATATTAAATTGTCAAATGATCTGTAAAAAATAAATCGCAAAACTACCAATCTTTTCTTAGATTTTACTCGCTGTTCATTGAAACCAAAAACTCTTCATTTGATCTTGTCTGTGCAATCCTGTCACGGAGGAATTCCATAGCTTCAACTGAATTCATGTCAGTAAGATAGTTACGCAGAACCCAGATCTTACTGAGAAAAGTCTTGTCAAGGAGAAGATCCTCACGCCTGGTGCTTGATGCGGGAATATCTATTGACGGGAATATCCTTCTGTTTGAGAGTTTGCGGTCAAGCTGCAGTTCCATATTACCGGTGCCTTTGAATTCCTCAAAGATCACATCGTCCATTTTTGAACCGGTGTCAGTAAGGGCAGTGGCAATTATAGTCAGTGAACCGCCATTCTCAATATTTCGTGCTGCACCGAAAAACCTTTTAGGCTTATGGAGAGCATTGGAGTCAACTCCTCCGGAAAGCACTTTGCCCGATGCCGGTGCAATAGTGTTAAAGGCTCTGGCAAGTCTAGTGATCGAATCAAGCAGTATCACCACATCATGTCCGCACTCCACAAGTCTTTTGGCTTTTTCCTGAACGATGGTTGCAATACGCACATGCCTTTCAGCAGGTTCATCAAAGGTTGAGGCGATGACCTCAGCATTGACGTTACGTGCCATCTCGGTGACTTCCTCAGGACGTTCATCAATGAGAAGGATCATCAGGTAGACTTCCGGATGATACTTGGCAATGGCATTGGCTATGTCCTGCAGAAGTATTGTCTTTCCTGTTTTTGGCTGCGCCACTATCAGGCCTCGCTGTCCCTTTCCGATAGGACAAAACATATCAACGATCCTGACAGAAAGGTTACCTTCACCAGGTTTGCAGAGGGTAAATTTCTCATTGGGGAAAAGCGGAGTCAGGTAGTCAAATGGAACGCGGTCACGGATAAAGTCCGGTGTACGGCCGTTTATTTCTTCTACCTTAATAAGCGGGAAATATTTTTCGCCTTCTCGCGGAGGACGGATGGTGCCTCTGATGGTGTCTCCCGTCTTGAGCCCGAAGAGCTTGATCTGTGACTGTGACACATAGATATCATCGGGTGAGCTCAGGTAGTTATAGTCCGGTGAACGCAGAAAACCATAGCCGTCGGGCATGATCTCAAGTACTCCGGTGTTTGCCACTATGCCTTCAAAATCATAGATTCGCTCCTTTTTTTCTTCCCTGACTGGTTCAGTAACTTCCGGTTGCCCGTTAGATCCTTCCGGTGCCGGGGGAGGAAGAATTATGGCAGAATCAGCTGATGCAGTTTCTGCAATGATATGATTATCAGTCTCCGGATCGGCGTACCTGAGAATGTCACGGTCATTGCCGTTTTCAGATTCTGTGGCGAAAAGCAGCTTATCAGATACCACTGCTTCTCCGGCCGGGTTTTCGGATGCCTGATGAGGCTGGTTGGGCGGTTCAGGCTGAGGTTTAGGCTGGTTCTGGGATTGATGCTGAGGTTGCGGCAGAGGCTGCTGCGTCTCCTTCGCATAGGTTCCGGATGACTCGTGGCGGTCATTTTCCGGTCTATAAGGGCCCGGCTGGTCGTTCCTGTATGTACGCGGGCGTTTATCGCGATTTTGCTGCCACGACTGTTGCCGTTGAGGTCGCTGCTGCTGCGGAGGTCTCTGCTGCTGGCCCTGCTGTTGCGGCATTTGCTGCTGTACCTGCTGCTGCTGACCCTGTTGCGGCATTTGCTGCTGCTGACCCTGCTGCTGTTGCTGGACCTGCGGTTGTTCAACCTGCTGCTGAGGTTGCTGCGGTTTCTGCTGCTGAGGTTGCTGCGGTTTCTGCTGCTGAGGTTGCTGCGGTTTCTGCTGCTGGGGTTGCTGTGGTTTCTGCTGCTGAGGTTGCTGCGGCTTCTGCTGATGATGCTGCTGCGACTTCTGCTGCTGAGGCCTGTTAGGCTTCTGGGTCTTTGGCTGCTGCGGCTGTCTTTGCCTGTCAGGCTGACTTTCCTTTATCTCCGGTTCTTTAACCGGTTGTGGCCTGTCAGATGGCTGGATTTCTGTTCTGCCTCCCTTGCGGGCTTCAGCGGCGTCAATAGCCTGCTGGTCAAGGATCTTATAGATAAGGTCCTGCTTTTTAAGGAGCTCTGCTCTCTTAATTTTGAGCTGCTTGGCAATTTCCCTCAATTCGGGAACAAGCATTTCGCTCAGTTCAAGAATATCATGCATATTTTAAGAATGTGTAGAAAAATAATAAGATTGATTTCTGGTGAAGTGGGGTATGATTAAGACCCTCGCTGATTGTGTTACCGGCTTTATCCGGTAATCCGGTGCAATTTTAAGCATAAAAATAATAATATACAAGTAACCTGATAAAAATTAACTTCATAGAATTAAAAAATTGACGCGGCAGGTGACTTATGAAATATTTTGCCCTGAAAATTGAAAAAACTGCACATCTATTGTTTTTATGAGAAATATTCTTTAAGATTGTAAGCTTTTTTCTAAAGTTTTAACAAAGACGTTATTTAGGCTTCATTTAATGCGTCAGTTAAAAATAACCAAACAGGTCACCAATCGTGACACTCCTTCTCTAGACAAATATCTGCAGGAGATCGGAAAGGTTGAACTTATCTCACCTGATGAGGAGGTTAGCCTGGCAAGGCGTATCCGCGCCGGTGATCATGACGCACTGGCCCGGCTGGTAAAAGCGAACCTGCGTTTCGTTGTTTCCGTGGCAAAACAATATCAGAACCAGGGCATGACACTTCCTGACCTGATAAATGAAGGTAACCTTGGTCTGATAAAGGCTGCCCAGCGTTTTGACGAGACCCGCGGTTTCAAATTCATCTCATATGCCGTGTGGTGGATCAGGCAGGCAATACTGCAATCGCTGGCTGAACAGGCCAGGATAGTCAGATTGCCGGTGAATAAGATTGGTTCGATCAACAGGATCAACAGGGCTTATTCGAAGCTTGAGCAGGAGTATGAGCGGGAGCCTTCTTCACATGAGATAGCCGACCTGCTTGAGATGGCCCCTGAAGATGTGAAGGAAGCAACGCGCACCAACGGCCGCACACTGAGTATGGATGCCCCGATAAGCTCGGAGGAGGACAATAACATGTACGACGTGATGCAGAATGACGATACGCCCAGTCCTGACCGCAACCTGATAAATGAATCACTCTCATACGAGATAGAAAAGGCACTCAATACACTCTCACCGCGGGAGTCGAGGGTGCTGAAGCTTTATTTCGGCATTGGAATGAAACACCCATATACACTTGAGGAGATAGGTGAGGAGCTTACCCTTACCCGCGAACGCGTCAGACAGATAAAGGAGAAAGCCATCAAACGGATACAGTTCACAACGCGTTGCCGCGTACTTAAGTCTTACCTGGGGTAAAACATTTTAACCTATTTACATTATGAGCCATCTGGTTGCCCCGTCGCTTCTCGCCGCTGATTTTGCAAATCTTGCCGGCGAAGTTGAGATGCTTAATGAGAGTGTAGCCGACTGGCTGCATCTTGATATCATGGACGGAGTCTTCGTGCCGAATTTATCATTCGGTTTTCCGGTAGTGGAGGCTGTCCGCGATCTCACTTCGAAGCCACTTGATGTTCACCTAATGATCATCGATCCGGATAAATTTCTTGAGCGCTTCAGGGATGCAGGAGCCTCGAATCTCACAGTGCACTACGAGACGTGCAATAATCTTCACCGCACAGTTACCGAGATACGCAGGCTGGGAATGAAGGCAGGCGTTACCCTTAATCCGCACTCACCGGTGATTCTTCTGCAGGATATTCTGCCTTATATTGATATGGTACTGCTCATGACAGTGAACCCGGGGTACGGCGGCCAGATATTTATTCCCGGCAGTATAAACAAGATAGGCGAGCTGAGAAGCATGATCGATGAAGGCGGATATGATGTGCTTATTGAGGTCGATGGTGGGGTGGATCTCCAGAATGCACCTGTTCTTGTTCATGCAGGCGTTGACGTGCTCGTAGCTGGAAATACGGTCTTTTCCGCGTCCGATCCGGTAGACGTGATAAGAAGGCTCAGAGAACCTGTTTAGCGGTTTTTCAGCTGCCGGTCTGATTGTCGATCCAGTTCATGATCGCCTTGCTGTTACCTGCTTCAAACCATTGTATTTCCTTGTCCCTGTTCCACCAGGTGAGTTGTCTGCGTGCATATCGTTTTGTGTTTCTCTTTATCAGTGCGATAGCCTGTTCACGCGTAATCTCGCCATCAAGGAATCTGAACATCTCACGGTAACCGACGGAGTTGAGGGCATTCAATCCCCTGTATTTTATAAGTGACGCCGTTTCCTGTTCCAGCCCGGCATCTATCATCCTGTCAACCCGTTGATCGATCCGGCTGAAAAGATCGCTTCGCTCCCGTGTCAGTCCTGCTTTAATTATCCTGAAATCGCGCTCTCTCTGCGGCGAAGTCAGGAATGATGAGTACGGTTTACCGGTACTTTCGCTGATCTCAAGTGCACGCATCATCCTTCGGGGGTTATGCAGATCAACCTTTGCATAATGGTCGGGGTCAAGCAGTTTAAGTGCGAACCGCAATCCCCCGATGCCTTCCCTGCGATACATCTCGATGAACTTCTGCCGCACTGCTGGATCAGTGTCAGGAATATCATCCAGGCCCCGGCACACGGCATCCATGTAGAGCATAGAGCCTCCTGTCATCACTGCTATGTGACTTTTATCGAAGAGGGAAGGAAGAAGAGCCAGTACATCACGTTCAAAAAGACTGATGCTGTAATAATTTTTTACTGACAGGAAGCCGATGAAGTGGTGCCTGACGCGCGCCAGCTGCTCTTTATCAGGTGCAGCGGTGCCTACAGGCATTTCACGGTAGAATTGTCTTGAGTCACATGATATGATCTCGCAACCCAGGCGGAGAGCAAGGTCAATGGCAATTTCAGTCTTACCCACGCCAGTCGGTCCGGGAAGAACAATCAGTGTATTTTTCATAATTTTCAGGACCGGGGTGAGTTACTCTTCCTCCTCGGCATTCTCAGGATTGTCAAATTCCGAGAGACTTTCTTCGTCTTCCGAGTCAAACAAGATCTCATCATCCACAACCTCATCATCGTCGTCTTCGTCATCATCAGTTACGATGAGGTTATTATATTTCTTCCGGGCAACGCCTCCGAAAGAAACCTGCTTTGGAGGCAGTCCTTTGGAGATGGTACATATAGGGTATTCCATACCGGCAGCTTCCTTCGCCTCACCAACATATTCAACAAAGAGTGCGCGGTCATTGAAAAAATCGAAAACATAGAGAAGTTTCTGGTTCTTGCGGAAGATAACCTCTTCCAGTACAGCATTTTCCATGGTTGATGAGCCGGCTCCCATATCAAAGAGTGTGAACTCTTCCTCTTTCTCCCAGCTCTCGGTAGCCATAAAAAAAGATGCTATCTGTGACCTGTCGAACTCAAGTTCTTCCTGCAGGGCATTGTGAAAATCAAGCAGGGACTGGCTTTCGAGAAACTCAAACTCCCGCACAAACGCTTCATCTTCATCAGTTAACACCACGAACCTGTAAACCATCTCACTCACTTTTTCAAACTGTGCAATTTAATATTTTTTAACATACGATCACCGGATCAGGTTTTTTTTTAGTAAGAAGGAAATTGTATCGACATTATCTGCATATTCCCATAGTTCGGGCTTTTGCGAATTACCATAGGGGGTGTACCCATGCCCTGTCACACACTGAAGAAGGTTTTTGAGTCTTACTGTCTCCTTTTCCGCCATCCCCGGACCGCTGTAAAACTCATAGTTAACCACAGCCATGGGAGGTGTGAGTGATGTGTCATTCCTGAGGATAACAAATCCGGCGTCGGTGAAGGGCGTCCTGTTGACGATCATGATAGCCTTGTTATGATCATAGTTCGCGGCATACTTGGAGTGCTCCCGGAGAGACTCATATTTCTTCCAGAAGGCAGGCAGCCGTGCTATATCGTAATCTGCAGGAAGGTAGAGCTTTGAGACATTACGGCAACCAAGGCCGAAATATGAAAAGATATCGTCACCGAGAAGCTCAAGCTCTTCTGGTGTTTCAGTACCGTCAAGTACGGCTATGCTGTTGCGGTTTCGGCGGATGACTGACGGGACGTTCCTGAAGTAGTATTCAAAATACCTTGACGTATTATTGCTGCCGGTGGCGATGACCATATCAAAGCCCGACAGGGTACCAGGAGTAAGTTCGATATAGTCTTTAAGAGCCGTCTCAATTGATATGAGAGTATCTGCCACAGCCTGCATGAGCAGTTCATCCTTGGAGCTCAGCTTTGCCTGCAACCTGTTGCCCGTGATCAGTACGCAGAGAAGATCATGAAATCCAGCCAGGGGTATATTTCCTGCCATAACCACACCAACTGTCGACGGTTTGCGGTCGTCATTCAGCATGGGATATTCAGATAGCCACCTTTTCAGTTTTTCGGTTGTAAGCGCGTTCCCGATGGCTCCCAGAGCCCGGCGGACGTTCTCAGGCGTGAACCATGGATTGGATAAGTGAAGTGCTTCAATAAGCCCGGCGAACTGACCAGCATGGCCGCCCGTCACTCCGGCAGCAGCGTTGCGCATCACGTTGCCCAGGGCCGCGAAGACATCAATCCTTTTCTCAGGCAAAAAAAAGCCCGTTTTCATACGGGCAAAGGTATAAAAATGAAAGAGAGAATTTTATTCAGTTAAGTTTGAAGGATATCGGGATTGTAAAATATGTCTTTACAGGTTTGCCTCCCTGGAGACCAGGACTCCATTGTGGAAGTTTTGAAACCACATCGACAGCGGCCTTATTAAGGAGTGGATCAACACCATTAACAACCTCCGGGTCAGTAACAATGCCCTGCTCATCAATAACAAACCTTACCACAACTTTTCCCTGGATACCCTTGCTTTTAGCTTCATCGGGATACTTTACATTGGTACCCACCCATTGCATCAATGCAGCATAAGTTGTATCGTGCTGGAAGACAGGCATTACTTCCACCACCGTAAATACTTCGGCAGGGGCAGCCACTGCGGCTTCTTTCTTTGAGCTTTTGTTGTCCTTGCAGGCGAACATGAATACCAACACGAAGGCAAGCGGAAGTGCCAGAATCATCTTGAGGGAAGCCCTGCTCCCCGTTCTTTTCTTTGTCATCATAATTATACGTTTTTTAAGGAGTGAGCTACTTGAAAAGGTATTTGAAAACGCCGGCGTGCGGGTCCTGAAAACAGATGTAACAAGGAGCTCCTGATAGGAGCGGGGATCTTCTCCATCTGTAATACATTTATTGTCAGCCTCATACTCATGCAGAGCCTGGAGTGACCGCCGCATCAGGTATGCTGCCGGATTGAACCACTGCACTGACTCAGTCAGACTGGCCAGCAACAGATCAACGTGATGTCTCAGCCGGATATGTTTCATCTCGTGGCTGATCATGCGGGATGCCTCGTCACCCGGCACCGAGTTGCTGATGAAGATATGCCCGAAGGCCGAGAAACAGTCAGGACTGCCTGATTTATAGACGACTACTCTGCCTTCCCGTTTTCCTGAAAGTAATAATCTGATCAGACCGGCTGCACTTGCAGTCATAAATCCCGCTGAAATTATTACGCCGGCCACGTAAACCCGGGGCAGAAGGGCAAGGAAGGACCCGCTGTGCTCTACAGAGCCAGAAGGGGTGACGACAGTTTCAGGCAGCAGGAATGATGCCAGTCCCCCCGGCAAAAAGATCGTATCTGAAACATTTACCCTTATATTAAGCAGGGGTACCACAGCTGAAAATATCATTGAGGCCAGGAGGTAATACCTGTTTCTCCTGTGACGAGTGTCCCGCTTCAGCGCTATCTCATGAAAGGCCCAGAGCAGAGCGAGACAGATGCTGCTTTCAACCGCATATATGAAGATGCCGCTCATCACTTCTTCTTTTTTTCTTTCTCTTCTTTTTTCATAATCTCCATTATATCTTCCATATCCTTTACCGTTATGGAATCTTCACGTGCAAAGAAACTCACCATCTTCTGGTATGAGTTTGAGAAGTATTTCCTGACAAAGCTGCTCATCTGTGTTTTACGGTAATCATCCTTTGATATGACCGGGAAGTATTGGTAGGTCCTCCCATACACTTTGTAATTTACGAAACCTTTTTCCTGGAGGATCCTTATTATGGTGCTTATGGTTGAATAAGCCGGCCTCGGTTCTTCAAATCTTTCGAGGATCTCCTTGATAAAGCCCTTTTTGAGCCTCCACAGTATCTGCATCACCTCTTCCTCAGCCTTTGTCAGTTCCTTTATCTCCATAACTGCTATCTTTTAGTACGTACAAATATATAACTAAAAAATTAAATATACAACTAATTTATTAAAATATATCAACCGGAGTATCATTTTTGCCCTGCAGTAAGCAGAAATAAAAAAAGCTGTATCTTAGTTCCTTGATATATACCGGAGGAAGACTATTGAACTGGATTACGCTATTTACTGAGAATATCAGGGTTGCATTCAAGGCTATCAGGTCAAACAGGGTGAGGGCTGTTCTGACCATGGCTATAATTGCTTTTGGCATTATGGCCCTGGTGGGTATACTCACAGCCATTGATGGCCTTAAAAGCACTCTTACAGAGCAGTTTACAATGATGGGGGCCAACTCGTTCTCCATAACTTCCCGTTCAATGCATGTCCGGATGGGGAATTCGTCATACCGGACCAAGAACCATACTCATATTACATACCGCGAGGCTGAAGAGTTCAAGGATAGCTTCAAGGAACCTGCATGGGTCTCCGTAGCCTTCGACGCGTCAGGGATGGCCGAGGTCAGGTACAGGGACAAGAAAACAAATCCCAATATCTTCCTGGTAGGTACTGATGAAAATAACCTGATACTCTCGGGTAATGAACTTGAATCGGGACGTAACTTCAATCAGGATGATTTGCTGGGCAACCGGCATGTGACCATTGTAGGGCAGGAGATAGTAAAGTTCCTTTTCCCTGGTGTCGACCCTCTCGGTAATGAGATAAGTCTGCCGGGTCTGAAGCTGACTGTCATAGGAGTGACCAAAACCAAGGGCAGCAATTTCAGCGGAGCAGACCGGGCACTGCTTCTGCCTATCACTACGGCAAGACAGTATTACTCGAGACCCAATGTGACTTACAATATAAGTATAATGCCTTACAAGGCAGAGAATCTTGATATACTCTCCAGTGAGGCTGAAGGTCTCTTCCGGGTAATACGCAATCTGGATCCGAGAGATGAATCTGATTTTAATATTCAAAAGAGCGATACCATTATTAAGGTACTCATGGAGAACCTCAGGTACGTCACACTTGCAGCTACCATTATCGGGCTGATAACACTTTTCGGCGCTGCAGTAGGATTGATGAACATCATGCTGGTCTCCGTCACAGAGCGCACAA
>Ga0207931_1000048_pt1 | contig 41079 bp, 37 predicted proteins | sample NGESurdeep092012_2_FD_184478 | JGI IMG/M metagenome (GOLD analysis project Ga0207931, IMG submission 184478) | Arctic peat soil microbial communities from Barrow, Alaska - NGEE Surface sample 415-1 deep-092012 (SPAdes) | ecosystem: Environmental > Terrestrial > Soil > Wetlands > Peat ...
GCTGGATGAGGCCAGCGGGAGAGGTATCTCTGGCAGCGATTTCCTGATTCTTGGGTTCGTTGATCCACGCCGCTGCTGATAGTTCGAGCATCTTCGGGTCATGTATTGTCGCGAACCTGGTGGGCGGGGGTCCCGGCATTCTCGGCTCTTGTTGGGGTTTAGCTGGTCAGGACCAGTTTGTTGGGGTTGGTGGTGGTTCTGGCGTGGTGTCTGAGCGCTGCGGCGATGTTGGTGGCACCGCTGAGTCCCTGATGAGGTTGATGGCGAGGTTGCGGATGCTGGCCATGATTTGGGGCCGTTTCGAGTTCGGGTCCGAGAGTGGCCTTTGCCGTAGGTGACGTCGCGGACCCATTGCAGGCTTTTCTCGATGGCCCGCTGCCCGCGAAGCCACGTCCGGAGTTGGTGAGGTGGGGCGTGTTCGGGGGCGAGGTCGGTGATGGCGTATACGGTTTCCACGGTCCATTTCTTGCTGTTCAGCCTGCGGCGTTTCCGGGTGATCTGGATGGCCTGACGGGCGGGTGGGAATCCGATGCCGGCGGCCACGGTGACGGCTTTGAGGGTTCGTCTCCTTCTCGTCCGTGGCCGCGGTCATTCTGGGTGTCGGTGATCGGAACGTCGGCCCTGGGCAGCGACACCGTTGGGTGCGCGGGGTCGGCTGGTTCCGTTTCACGGTCAGCAAATAGTGCGCGCCGCGTTCGGTCACGGGGTAGTCGGCATGGGCGGTCTGGGTGTGCAGGGCATCGGCGGTGATCAGTACCCCGAGGATGTCAATGGTATCGAGAAGCTTTGACAGCATGGGATCTCGTCGGTCTTGCGGTCGACGTCGCGCTGTCCCAGCACGATTGTGGTGTCGTGGGTCAAAGCGGCCAGCAGGTGCCGTCCCCGGCCGTCGGGGCCTCGGGCGCCGCGAAGGGTGATGCCGTCCAGGGCGATGACCTGCATTTGTTCGGGGTCGACGTCGTGGTGCAGCGCGGCCCAGGCACCCAGGATGACGTCGAGCCCGTCGGCGTCGAGGCGTTGCAGGGTGCGCCGGATCGTGGATTCCGAGGCACCTCTCCCCGGTATTCCCAGCTTGTCCAGTGCGTGGGGAGTGGCCGCTGCGGCCCACTCGGCGATCGCGACGAATGATCGGGAGCCGGCCACCACAGCGCACCCGACCAACGTCAGGATGCCGTCCAGTTCAAGGCGCAGTCCTTGCCGTTGCCGCGGATCGGGCACCGGTCCGGAGCACGGCCAGCAGAGCTGCCGGTGCGGGCGGAACATCGTCGAAGTCGTCGTTGTCGAGGTCGAACTGGTCAAGCACGCGGTGGATCGAGGATGATGACATCGGGCACGGTCCTTTTGGTGGCCTGTTCGACTGAAGACCTTCAAATCACCACCAGGGCCGTGCCCACCCCGCAAATACCCACCCCATGGCGTGTCGCAACCACATCGGTGCAGGTCAGAGAATCACAAACCGAAAATGCCGGGGCCCTGGCGCTGTCCCCCAGTGAGTCTTCTGTTGACAATCGATCCCCGCGTGTCACGAGCGATGACTCAAAGAGCTTGAGTACGCTATTGCTCTTGGAATGAGTCTGTCATTCGCTGGGCTGTAAACGGCACCACCGACAGTCGGGCGACACCGGCGGAAAGGCGCCTGGTCCTGCAGTCCGCCGCTCAGGTACACGCCGATTCGACTGCCGCCTTCGCGAGCCACAACCGTAAAGCCGCGAGTGGTCTGGCTGGATCCGTCCGCGACGGCGTCAGCCGAGCGGCAGCGCCCGGATCATCAGCACGGCGGCCAGCGGCACCAGCACCACCGACCGGACGGTGGCCGCCCGGCGCGGCTCCCACGCGGCATGCACCGCGATCTCGGCGAAGTCGGCGCCCACCCGATCGATCGTGCCGCTGATCTCGGTGCCGGACAGCGCCGCCACCGGTTCGGCGGCACCGGTCGAGCCGCTGACGGTGCCGCCGACCGAGCCACCGGCCACCAGCACCACCACGGGGGATCTGTCCCGTGCCAGGCCGCGAACCGCGTGCCGTAGATCGAGCCGCAGCGCCACCGCGGACAGCGGCAACGCCGTCGCCGCAGTGAGCCCTTCGACCAGGGCAACCGCGCGGGCTGCGATCAGCACGTCGCGCCCCTGACCCTCTGAGAGCAGCAGCCAATCCCGCCCGACCCGCGACAGCACTCCTCCGACGGCGGCGCCTCCGGCGACCCGGACCCTGATCGGCTGGCCCAGCGAGCCGGCCAACCGCTGGGTGAGTCCGACTGCGCCCACTGCGACCCGCTGGCGGTCGGGCATCTCGGCGACCGCCTCGGAGTCCGCGATCTCGTCGAAGCGAGCCTCCAGGTCGGAGAACAGCCGGTCCCAGCGCATGCCTCAGCCTGACAAACCTTCGCTCGCCCAGTCAACACCGACCGAGCCGATCTCACCTTGACAAAGCCTAGTCGGATCGTTTTCACTTCATTCTATGGCAAACGATGTCAAACAAACGCAACGTTCGCTGGGATCCGCCGATGGCTCGTCCCAGCTCACGGTCGTGGCGGGTGACGGCCGACTGGCACCAGGAGATGACGGGTGGTCACCCCGACTGCAGCAAGGCAGTCCGCGCCGCTTGGGCGAAGATGCTGGGCTGCCTGACCGCGCTCGGTGTGCTCGCCACGGCGCTGCCACGACCCGGCGAGCTGGTGTCGACCGTGGTCGACGCCCTGAATGGGGCGGGCCGCGGCACCGGCGGTGCCGCTGCGGGCGGTATCCGATCGGCCGAAAACGCTACCGGGTTCCTGGATACCGCTGAGGACGCCGTGCTGCTCGCCGCGGGTCTGATCGTCTGGGCGCTGCTGCTCTGGGCGCTCGCTATCGTGATCATCGCCGGGCTTGGCCGACTTCCCGGCGCCGGTGGCCGCGCGGCACGAAAAGCGTTGCGGCGCATAGCTCCCGCTGCCGCCGGGCGGCTGGTGATCGTCGCGGTCGGGATGACGGCGATCGCCGGTGCCGCGGGGTGCGCTGTCCCGGACAGTACTGGCGCCGTCAGCGTCGCGAATGCGGCCACCGCGTCGGGCGCGGCGTCCAGTACAGATCCCTCGACGCCGCTGGTGGATATCGACTGGCCCGATCCGGTCGATGGCAGCAGCAGTTCCCCAGAAACACCCGCGCCGACAGCCGGCGACAGCCCGGCCGGGAGCGCATCCACCGGAACGCAGCCGACCGGCACCCCCGATCAGGGCTCGCCGCAGTCCGGCCTCGATCCCGCGGCGCCGGTATCGACGGCCCCCGCGACGGGCCCCGCGACAAACCCGAACGCGGACCCCACCGACACGACCCCACCCGACCCGACAGCAGCCGACGCACCGGAAACGACTGCGCCGACGGCGATCCCCAGCGCGGCGAACCAGTCACCAGCGCCCACCACAACGGATAAGGGCACATCCCTTTCATCCACCCCCCGCCCCACCGACCCGGCGAGCGCCGGTGATCCCGACGCCCCGTCGAACCCAGCCGTGAGTTCTGCCCGGGCAACGGACACTGACACACCCGCAGCGGCGCCCGGCGCAGCGGCCGAGGCCGACGGATCGGTGACCGTCCAGCCCGGCGACACCCTGTGGGCCATCGAGGCGCGCGACCTACCGTCGGACGCCACCGATGCGGAGATCGACACGGCTTGGCGCGCTCGGTATGCGGCAAACGTCGAGGTGATCGGCGCGGATCCCAATCTGATCATCCCGGGCCAGCACCTGCTACCCGGACACTCCGAAATGAGGCCATGACGATGACAGCAGCAGTGGCGGCAGGTATCACCGAGGATCCCCTGCAGGGACGTCGTCGCGCACCACGTCTCGACGGTGACCGCGTCAATGGCCGGCGACTGCGTGACGATCGCATCCGCGAATTGCCCGTCGACGAGACCCGAGCACGCGGACTTCCCTATCTGGCCAGGGTGCCCGAGTGCGAACCGCCCTTTGACGACGAGATCGGGGATCCGTCGGGGATCCGTCCGTTCCCCCGCCGGGCGGTGCCCAGTCAGCCGGTCCCCCGACCTGCCGCCCGGGCAGCCGTGCGCTCCGCAGCCGTCCCGCCGGTAGGGCCCACGCTCACCCTCGAACAGAACCTCGGAACGAGCCGACCGACGACCAAGGCTCGGGTGACTGCGCCCACCGGTGCGGGCGCGGACTGCGTGCCGGGAACCGACTGGCGGACCGCCGGCGATGTCGGCCCGGTCCCACCAAGCGAGCGCGTCGCCCGAACCACACCCGCGAGCGTCGCGGCGCTCGGTGTCACGGGCAGGACGGCCGGTACGTCGGCGCTCGTTCATTCTGCCGGCGTGCCGACCTGGTCGGACGAGGCCGACATCGGAGTGCGTTTGACCACGACGGCCGACCTTCCGTCCGCTGAGCGCAGCGCTTCGGTGCTCGCGCGGGCCGTCATCGAGGTGCTGTCCGGTCGCCGACCCCTCGGACAATTACGCGTGCACTGCGCGCCGGACGTCTACGCCGGACTGGCCAATCGGCCCACGTTCGCGTCGGCGTCGCTACCCCATCTGGTCTCGGTCCGGGTGTGTGAACCCGCCGACGGGGTCGCCGAGGTCAGCGTCGCCTTCCGGCGCGCGGAGCGGGTGCGTGCTTTGGCGTTCCGGATCCAGGGCGTCGACGGTCGCTGGCGGATGACCGCGCTGCAGCTCTGCTGACCCGTGGACCCCTGGCTCAGCCGCCGAGCAGCTTCGTCTTCGCGGCTGCGAACTCATCCGGGGAAAGCACGCCTGCGTCCCGCAGCTTGCCGAGCTGGGTGAGCTGCCCGACCAGGTCGTCGGTCGAGGTGTCGTCGGGGGTCGGGGCGGCGGGGGGTGGCGGCGGAGCGGGCGGCGGCGGTGCGGCGGGCGCCGGTTGCTGGGCGGCCGCCTGCTGCTGGGCGGCGGCCTCCTTCTCGGCGGCCTTCTGCTGGCCGTGCCGACTGACCGCATTGGCCGTGGCGGTTGCTGTGCCGGCGACGACTGCGGTACGCGCCACCGTGCCCAGCAGTCCGGGACGGCCTCCTCGACGAAGCATGGAATTCCCCTCCAGTTGTGATCGTGCGCTGGTGATCTTGTGGGCTGATTCTGCTGACCGAGGACTGCGAGCTACTCGGCCATGGCGTTTTCCAAGGCGGCTTCCACGACGTCGCGGGGGATGCGCACATGCAGGGTGAGCTCGCCGCCGGCATCGGCGATCGCCCCGGAAACCTTTCGCGCCCAGCTGTTCTCGTACACGATCACCACGGCCGAGGTGCCCGGGTCGAGCGTGTCGGTGGCCAGTTCGAGGTCGTCGTCGCTGATCAGCGCCTGACCCTGCACCTCGAGCACCGCCAGCCCGTGCTCGTCCAGTCCCTCGGAGACGTCCACCACCCGCACCTCCCCGTCCATCGACTTGGACACGAACACCAGGTCCAGCACCGTGACGAAGCCGCTGGCGACCACCTCTTGCACCGAGGCGACCACCGCCGGATCGGCGCGCTCACTCGGGAACGACAACACGAGCAACTCGACGGGTCCGATCGCCATGAAAACCTCCTGAAAGGCACGCCGACAACCCGACCGACGGACCGGTCTTTCCTCAATCCTGTCCGAAGTACCCGCACCCTGCTGACCGGGCGGCCGCCGGGCGGTCCCGAAGTGTGCTCCCGCAGCTCAGACCGCCTGCACGACTCCAGGTTTCGGCTCGCCCGGCGTTGCGATCCCCCGAGGGGCGTTCCGCACTCTGGTGGTGCGGCTGCGGATTGCGTCCTGGCGGCAGCGGAAGTCTGCGATCAGAGTCCGGAAGTGGTCAGGCTCGGCGGTGCCGGTGCCGGGGTGCTCAGCGGTTGGCTGAGGAACCGGGAGTGGATGCCGTCGATGAAGTAAGGTGCGGCAGCGCGGCGTCAGGTCGGCAGGGTCATCGGTCTGCAGTCGTCCTTTGAGCAGGCGCCAGGTGGTGGGCGATCGCCCGAAAGGTGGCCAGGGTGTCGTGGAAGCGGACGGCCTCTTGGGGCATCGACCACGTCGACAGTTTGACGCCGACCGTCCGGGTCTCCAGATCGACGTACAGCATCTGCCCGTGAATCCCCAGGGCCAGCACGACCTGCCCGTCCGCGAATGGCACCCAGAATTGATGCCGGTAACGGCCGCCCGGCATGCCGGTGTCGAAACTGCTGGTCGCCGCAAATGCGTCCTTCCCGTCGTCGGCGCCGGCCAGCACGTCCCTCGTCCAGCCTTCGGGCAGTACCTGTTCGCCCGAGGCTGCGCGCCCGTCGTCGAGCAGTAGCTGACCGAATCGGGCGACATCACGCGCGGTGGCGCACAGACCGCCGTCGTGAATCGCGGCGCCCGCCGAGTCGATCGCGATGTAGGCGTCGTTCTCCATCCCGAGCCTCTGCCAGATCAACCTCGACAACAACGTGGCCATGTGCACGCCCGCCGCCCGTTCGCAGACCCAGCCGAGGATGTCGGTTTCGCAGGACCAGTAGCGGAACACCCCGCCGTGTGGCCCGTCGGCGGGCAGCCGGGACAGATAGTCGTATGTCGAGGTGGGCAGTCCGGGCTGGTAAGGGCGCCAACTCGCGGCGTGTTCCAAAATCCGGACTTCCGCGTCGGGGTTGAGGTATTCCTCCGAGAAGGCGATACCGGAACGCATGTCGAGAAGGTTCCGGACACTCGCACCTTCGTATCCGAATCCGACGACTTCCCCGACATGGTCGGTGATCTGGCCGTCCAGTTCGAGAATTCCGCGATCGGCGAGGATACCGGCAACAACGCCCACGAAGGACTTGGTGACGGACATCAGCAGGTGCCGGGAATTTCTTCCCACCTGTCCGGGTAACTCTCGTGCACGATCACGCCGTCGTTCACCACCAGAAAGGCGTCGGTGTCCGTCTCCCGAAGCACATCGGCCACACTGCCGGGGTACCCGGAAACCCTGGCTACCGGGACCTCGAGAACGGCCCACTCCCGCACGGCGAACGGTGCGACGGGAGCGCCGCCGCGCCCGATCGCCGCGGTCGGCACGACCCGGTCGACGTGCAGGAACGACCAGCGGTTGAACGGCGCTCGACGACGCTGTTGGGCTCGAACGCCGCCTGCTCGATCTGCGCGTGGTAGTCGGTGACGTTGCGGTTCAACGTCATTCGGCCCACCTCCTGCAACGGGTAGTCGCCGTCCGGCCACACCTTGGTCAGGTCGAACGGGTTGAACCGGTAGGCCTTCGCGTCCTCGAACGGCATGATCTGCATCTTGAGCGTCCAGCTCGTCGGGAACTCGCCCGCCTCGATGTGCTCGTACAGGTCCCGCTGGTGGTTCTCGGTGTCCACGGCGGCCATCTGGTCGCCCTCGTCATGCAATCCCTTTTGCTCGTGCGGTTGGTGGGGCGGGAAGCCGCATCCCCGGGCCGCCGACATCACGCCGGGTAGCAGAGCGACTCCGCCCCGTTCTTCGTATACCCGACCGCCTCGTCCCGAATCATGCGGGGCGGCACTGCCCCCGGCGGTCGTCGGGGCGACCCCGCCGCCGCGGAGCCACCTGCGGGCAGGTCATCACCTACGGGCGGGTCAGACCGCGCCGGGCCGTCCGTGGCAGAGCTTGTACTTCTTGCCCGAACCGCAGGGGCACGGCGAGTTGCGGCCAGGTTCCTTCGAGCCGGCAACCGTCGCCGCTCCCTGCCGCTTCGCCGCTCCGCCCGAACCGCTGCTCCTGGTCTCGGTACCGCCGTCCTCCCGTGGTCCGCTGTAGGTCAACGACGGGGATCCGCTCGACCCGTTCCCCAGGCCCTTGGCCCGCAGGGCGGCGGGCGCCGCAGCCGCTTCGGGTGCGGTGGCGGTGCTCGCAGCGGCGGCCTGCTGGGTGGGCAGCGCCTCGACCGGTCGCTGCACACGGCGCCTTGCCGGCGCGGGTGCGGCGGCCGGCTGACCGCCGTTACCGGCGGTGACCGCTGCCGCCGGCACCGGGGCGGCACCGACCGAGGCTGCCGGGGAGGTCTGCTGGCCGGGAGCCGCAGCGGCTCCCTGGGCCTGATCGGCGGGGATCACCTGGACCTGCAGGTTGTAGAGGAACCCGACGGACTCCTCCTTCAGCGAGTCGAGCATGGCGGCGAACATGTCGAAGCCCTCACGCTGGTACTCGACCAGCGGGTCGCGCTGCGCCATCGCCCGCAGGCCGATGCCCTCCTTGAGGTAGTCCATCTCGTACAGGTGCTCGCGCCACTTCCGGTCCAGCACGGAGAGCACCACCCGGCGCTCCAGCTCGCGGGTGACCGGCGAGGTGAGCGTCTCCTCGCGCCGCTTCCACGCGGCCTCCGCGTCCGCGAGCACAGCGGCCTTAAGCGTCTCGCGGGTCAGGTCGCCGTGCTCGGCGGCGATGGATTCCGGTGTCACCGAGATCGGGTACAGGGTGCGCAGTGCGGTCCACAGCGTTTCCTTGTCCCAGTCCTCGGCGTAGCCCTGGGCGGTGGCGCCGTCGACATAGGCGGTGATCACGTCGGTGATCATGTTCTGCACCTGGACGTGCAGGTCCTCACCGTCCAGCACCCTGCGGCGCTCGTCATAGATGACCTTGCGCTGTTTGTTCATCACCTCGTCGTACTTGAGCACGTTCTTGCGGATCTCGAAGTTCTGCTGCTCGACCTGGGTCTGCGCGCTCTTGATCGCCTTGGACACGAAATTGTGCTCGATCGGCACGTCGTCGGGCATCCGCAGCCGGGTCATCAGCATCTCGACGGTGCCGCCGCCCACCCGGCGCATCAGGTCGTCGCCCAGTGAGAGGTAGAACCGGGACTCGCCCGGGTCGCCCTGCCGGCCGGACCGGCCGCGCAGCTGGTTGTCGATGCGCCGTGACTCGTGACGCTCGGTGCCCAGCACGTACAGTCCGCCGACGTCACGGACCTTTTCGGCCTCCGCCTTGGTCCGCTTCAGTGCCTCCTCGTGCGCCTCGGCCCACGCATGCTCGTAGTCCTCGGGTGTCTCCGTCGGGGAGAGTCCCTTGGCGCGCAGCTCAACGTCGGCGCTGAAGTCGGGATTGCCGCCGAGAATGATGTCGGTGCCACGGCCGGCCATGTTGGTGGCCACGGTGACGGCGCCGGCCCGGCCGGCCTGCGCGATGATCGCCGCCTCCCTCGCGTGGTTCTTGGCGTTCAGCACCTCGTGCGGGACGCCCGCGCGCAGCAGCAGCCTGCTCAGCAGCTCGGACTTCTCCACCGAAGCCGTGCCGACCAGCACCGGCTGGCCCTTCTCGTGCCGCTCGGCCAGGTCCTCGACCACAGCGCCGAACTTGGCATCCTCGGTCTTGTAGATCAGGTCGGCCTCGTCCTTGCGCTGGATCGGCATGTTGGACGGGATCGGCACCACCCCGAGGCCGTAGGTCTGGTGCAGCTCGGCGGCCTCGGTCTGGGCGGTGCCGGTCATCCCGGACAGCCTCTCGTACAGCCGGAAGTAGTTCTGCAGGGTGATGGTGGCCAGAGTCTGGTTCTCGGCCTTGATCTCCACGCCCTCTTTGGCCTCGATGGCCTGGTGCATGCCCTCGTTGTAGCGCCGGCCGTGCAGCACCCGGCCGGTGAACTCGTCGACGATCAGCACCTCGCCGGAGACAACTATGTAGTCGCGGTCCTTCTTGTACAGCTCCTTGGCCTTCAGTGCGTTGTTCAGGAACCCGACCAGCGGGGTGTTCACCGACTCGTAGAGGTTCTCGATGCCAAGGGCCTGCTCGACCTTGGTCACGCCCTCCTCGGACACGCCGACGGTGCGCTTGGACTCGTCGACCTCGTAGTCGCCGCCGACCCCGCCCTCCTCACCCCGGTGCAGCCGCGGGACCAGCCGGGCGAACTCGGTGTACCACTTCGACGACTGGTCGGCCGGGCCGGAGATGATCAACGGCGTCCTGGCCTCGTCGATCAGGATGGAGTCGACCTCGTCGACGATGGCGAAGTAGTGCCCGCGCTGCACCAGGTCGGCCTTGGACCATGCCATGTTGTCGCGCAGGTAGTCGAAGCCGAACTCGTTGTTGGTGCCGTAGGTGATGTCGGCGCCGTACGCCGCCCGCCGCACCTCGGGGGTCTGCTGGGAGATGATCACGCCCACGTCCAGACCGAGGAAACGGTGCACCCGGCCCATCCACTCGCTGTCGCGCTGGGCCAGGTAATCGTTGACGGTGACGATGTGCACGCCCTTGCTGTCCAGCGCGTTGAGGTACGCCGGCAGCGTGGAGACCAGGGTCTTGCCCTCACCGGTCTTCATCTCGGCGATGTTCCCCAGGTGCAGGGCCGCGCCACCCATCAACTGGACGTCGAAGTGCCGCTGACCTAGGGTGCGCTTGGCGGCCTCCCGAACGACGGCGAACGCCTCGACCAGGATGTCGTCGGTCGTCTCGCCGTTCGCCAGCCGCTCCTTGAACGCCGCGGTCTGCGCGCGCAGTTCGTCGTCGGACAGGTCGACGTAGTCGCTCTCGATCGCATTGATGTGATCGGCGATGACGCGCAGACGCTTGAGCGTCTTCGCCTCGCCCATGCGGAGCAGTCTGCCAAGAACCACGAACTCACCCTCGGTCGATCGGGCCTCGCCACGGGCAGCGGCGAGAGGTGCCAAGCCGCGTTCGCGGCGCAGCCGGTGACGAGCGTCCTGAAGGAGTCAACCCTGGAGGAGTCACCCGCCCCCGGCACATTCGACACGGCGCAGAGCCGATCATCAACCCTGACCGTGACCCATGGTAGGCGCACACCGCCAGCCGGCCGACGGGAAGTCGAGCCCGGGATGCTCCCTGACCGTCCTCGGCGCGCGCCGACCGACTACCCGAGGCGCAGTAGACCGTAATCAAAACCCTTGCGGCGGTAGACAACGGAGGCCAGGTGGGTGTCCGCGTCGTTGAACAGGTAGAAGTCGTGGCCGACGAGTTCCATCTGGAACAGCGCCTGGTCCACGGTGATGGGATCAGCCGGGTGGTCCTTGACCCGGACGATCCGACCTGGCCCGCCGTCGGCCGCCGCGCCCTCCTCACCGGTATCGAGCGGCTCGATCTCCACGGCGACGGCGACTGCCGCGCTCTCGACTGCAGCGGCGGCGTTCCCGTTCACCCCGCCGTCAAGCAATTCGTCGGCTCCAGTAGCGACCGCAGCGATGGGGGTGCGCTCGTGGTGACGGTGGTGCCTGCGGTCGGCGGCTCGCCTGAGCCTGGCCTCCAGCTTGGTGACGGCCGCGTCGAGCGCGGCGTAGAACGAATCGGCGCTGGCCTCGGCGCGAACGGCCGGGCCCCGGCTGGCCAGCGTGATCTGCACGCGTTGGCACGTCTTGGACTGCCGCCGGTTGGTCTCGTGGGAGAGCTCGACATCCACGCGGATGATCTTCGGGTCATACCGCTCGGCGCGGGTGAGCTTCTCGGCGACATGGACCCGGAAGTGATCGGGAACTTCGACATTGCGGCCCTTGACGACGATGTCCACGTGTCCTCCTCATCTTGCCCGGCGGGGACGCAATGCCCCCGGCCGGCATGCACGCGACGGTGCTGCTACAGGGCTCGGCTGATCCGATACTGATCGACACAGTTCCGACCCTGATCCGCTCCCGGTCCGATCCTTCGCGGCCGGCCCTTATGGGGACGACACCAAGGAATCAACCCGAGGAATCAACCCTGTGGAGTCACCCTGTCGGATCTACTCCGGGTGGGGATCAACGTCGCTGGTCGAACACCCTATGAGTCGAACCTACCTCTGCGGCAAAACGGCGCAAGGTCAACCCCCAACAGTTCGGCGAAGAGTTCACCCGGCGGGGTATTCCTGCCGCTGTGCCGCGTTCACCTCGGCAAACCTGATGCCCGACGGGCATAGGTTGAACGGGACAGACTGCGGGGGGAGCGGCTGCGGCATGGGGGCCGTTGCTGCACGCCGCTCGACCGGGGAGGGACGTCACATGTCCGGCTGGGTGATCCTGATCATCGGCGTCGTCCTGTGCTTCTTCGGGGTGGGCTCGATCCATGTGGCGGTGCTGGCGTCGGGGTTCGGCCTTGGCTGGTTGCTGGCAGACCTGTTCCACAGCGATGTCTGGACCTCGCTGCTCATCGCGCTCGGATCCGCCGTGATCGGTTGGATCCTGGTCACCCTGGTCTTCAAGTTTGCGGCCTTCTTCGTCGGGATGATCACCGGCGCGCTGATCGGCGCCAGGCTGTACTCCGTCCTCACCCCGGGTGAGGCGAGCATCCCGCTGGCGATCGTGGTGGTCGTCGCGGTCTCGCTGGTGTTCGGGTTCCTCGCCGACCGATACCGCGGCCGGGTGCTGCTGTGGGCGACGGCGATCGGCGGGGCCGGGCTGATCCTGAGCTCTCTCGGTCTGATCTGGCCCGACGCGCTCGGCTTCCTGCGCGATCCACAGGCGGGCGCCGAAACCGTGACGAGCACGCTGATCTGGGTGGCGCTGGCCGGCGGCGGCTGGATCACCCAGCGGCGGTTGTTCCCCAAGGCGTTGCACGAGGAGGAGAAGGTCCGCCGGTAGCGGGCCGTGCGAACGAGCGGCGCGGCCCGCAGACGTCACGGGCACCCCATTGCGGCGACGACGCGGACGCTCGAGGTCAGCTCCCGAGTCATCGACCTGACCCCAGCGGGCCACCAACGGTCGATTCCCTTGCACCGTGCCGTGCGCGGAAGATCGTGTGGTGACGGATTGGGAGAGCTTCGCGGTGATGGCCGGCGGGGCGAGCAGCGCGCTCACCGGACTGCTGTTCGTGGCCGTGTCGCTCAATCGCGTCGCGGTGACGGAATCACCGTCACTTCGAGCCAGCGCCGCTCAGACGCTGCTGCTGCTCGTGACGCCGCTGCCGATCGCCGCGCTGCTCTTGACGCCTGATCAACCGCAGTGGCTGCTGGGTGCAGAGCTCATCTGTTTGGCCGGCGTGATCGCTATCACGTTGATCGTCGTCGGCAGGGCGAAACGTCATCCGTCGCCACCTGTCAATTCACGACTGGCCAGCATTCTCGATCGGCGTAGTCCCAACCTCCTGACATCGGTCTTTCTCGCCGCCGCCGGGATCACTGAAGCGACAGGTGTCGGCGGAAGCCTCTACTGGCTCGTTCCCACGGTGCTCGCGGCCCTGCTGGGAGGCGCGGTGAATGCCTGGTCGTTCTTGATCGGGCCCGCGTGATGCGTTGATCAGGGCACGCGACCGCCGGATCACCGCGTTGTCACCCACGGCGGCACCGCCGCCAGCACCACTACGCCGGCCACCGCCACGCCCTCCCGGCGCAGCGCCCGGCAGGCGGCCGCGGCCGTTGCTCCCGTGGTCAGCACGTCGTCCACCAGGACGACGACTGCGCCGTCCGGTGGAGCACCCGCTGCCCGCCACCGCACCCGGCCACCGAGGTTCGCCGCGCGCTGCTCGGCGTCCAGACCCACCGAGTCCCTGGCCGCGCCGCCCGTCACCAGGCACGGCGCGACTCCGGCCCGCCACCCGTCACCGGCCAACTGCCGGGCGGCGGCGCGGGCCATCGACGTCACCGGATCTCCACCGCGGCTGCGGGCCGCGGCTCGGCGGCTGGGAGCTGGCACCAGCCAGCATGGCTCGACCAGCACGTGCATGACCATCAACCGAGCGATCCCGCGCCCGAGCGCGACACCGAGGTGGGTCGGCAGGTCCCTGCGGTCCCGTTCTTTGCCGGCGACGATCGCCGACCGGACGGGATCCATGTACCGGCTGAGCGCCCAGACGGGTGGCACGCCGGCGGGCGGTGGCGCCCCGAACGGTGAAACTCGGGACGGTGAAACTCGGGACGGTGAAACTCGGGACGGTGAAACTCGGGACGGTGACGCCCCGGACCACCCGCCCGCGCCCGTCAGCGCCTCCGGCACGAGGACCCGCCGGGGCCGGACACGGAGCGTGGAGTCGCACGCGTCGCACCACGGGCCGGGTCCCCCGCAGCCCGGGCACGGTCGGGGCAGGACCAGATCCATCGCCGCCGCGACACCGCCCCGGACGACATCGCGGGCGGTCAACCGGTCGGACCCCACCAGGGCAACTGTGATCAGTGGCAACCGACCCCGTCAACCGCAGCGGGGCCGATTGTGGACAACTCGCAAGGCCCGCCTCGTCCGGGGCGCCTAGAGCGTGGCCCGACGGATGAGGGCGAGCAGTGCCCGGCCGTAGGCATCCGCGGGCTCCGCTGCGTCGAAGGCCGTACCGACGTCCTCACCGGGCAGCACGGCGGTGACCCGGTAGCCGTCGTCCCGGCGTTCCAAGGCGCGGAACGGCGCGCCCAGCAGCTCACGCAACTGATCCTCCCGCGGCAGCCACAGGGCGTCCGTCACCTGCGCGGAATCCAGCGCCCACTCGGTGGTGCCGTTGAAGCCCAACACGGTGCCGGAAGGGAATTCCTGTGCCTCGACCACCATGTCGCTCAGGGTGAACACTTCGCCGTCGAACGTGCCGGTCACCAGGGTGAATCGATCGCCGGACGCGGGATGCCAGACCAGCCCCGCGGACTTCAACGCTCCGGCGAGCTCGATCGACAGCATCGCGGCCGCCCTGGTGTGTTCCTGGGGTGTCACCTCGTCTGTGTCAGTCACCAATCCATTGTCACCACTGCCAGCGCAGGCACCCACCCCTGCCACCCACCCCTGTCACCGGCACCGGCGCGGAGAGGTCGGCACGGAGAAGTCGGCGAAGCCGCCCGGTACCAGCTCGGGTGAACGCCGCCGGTCAACGAGGGTAGAACGGCGACGAGCCGTTGAGGAACGGCTGGTCGGGCAGCGGCGACTGCCACTGCCCGTCGGTCTGCGTTCCTGCCAGCTGCCACACTCGCCCGCCGAAGGTGATCAGCATCGGTTCCCCCTGGGCCACCGCGATGCCGTCGACGTCACCGAAGATGCCGCGATCACTGACGCCCCTCAACTCGTACCCGTCGATGGACACCGCATCGACCGTCCGGTAACTGGTCGGCGTGGTGGCGGCGGCCACCATCAGTTCGCGGGAGTTGGCGAATGCGACCGCCCCGACCCGCAGCAGATCGGGGCGCAGCACGCTCAGATTGGTGACCACCAGCGGACTCTGGCCCGACTGGGGTTCGGCTGCCGGTTGCGTGGAGTCGGCGCTGGACGGCGGGCTGGTCGGAGCGCTGCTGGGGTCGCCGGCCGTCGGAACCGCCGTGGCGGTTTCGTCAGCGGGCGCCGGGGCGATCACCCCCAGGTAGAGCTTGTCCCCGGCGACCACCGCGACCCGGACGCCGTCCGGGGACAACGCCAGCGCCGTCACCGGACCCAGTCCGATCAGCGACGCCGAGCCGACCCGTTCCCTGCTGGCCTCCCCGGTGGTCGACACCTGGTAGATCTCGGGCTTCTGCGACGTCCCGTTCTGCACCACCCATGCCTGCTCCCCGGTGCGGGTGAAGCTGGGAGTGGTCAACGTGCCCGCTTTCAGCAGTGGCACTGCCGTCTCGGATGCCCCGGGCTGGGCCATCATCAGCACCGCTCCGCCTGCCGGGTCTGCCGCAACTGCGGCCAGTGCACCGGTGGCAGCGGACAGGGCGGCGCCGGACACCGGTGGGTTTCCGGTGCCCAGCACGCCGGCCATCGGCTGCTGGCTGGACAGTCCCTCGATCGCCCCCCGGGCATCGACGAAGTACGGATCGGAGGCCACCTGACCGGTTCCGGCCAGCCGGTCGGGGTCGAAGGAGGACACCGTGTTGATGGTGAAGACCTCTTGGGCCGGATCCAGCGGCTGCCCGTCGACAGTGACGGCGATCCGCGGTGACGTCGGCGACAGCGTCCAGACGATCTGCGCGGCAAGGGCCCGCCTTGCTTCCGGGGTCGAGACGTCCACCCCGGTCAGGTCGATCCGCAGCACACCGTCCGGATCGACGGTCGGGTTCGACCGCAACGCGGATGTCGCGGAGAACTGGGTTCGCACCGCGCCCCGCAGGGTGGTGCTGGGACCGTTGATCAACATCGAGATCAATCGGTTCGCGCGGTTGGCCGGGGTCTGCCCGATGACCAGGTGCCGGACGTCGGGGACGACCACCGCGCCCGTCGCGTCCAGGAAGTACAGCACCCGCTGGCGGAACGCGGTGGCGAAGTCCGACTGGGTGAGCATCAGTTCCGGCGGCGGGTCGCTGATCCGCCACTGCCCGTCCACCTGCTCCAGGTTGAGCACCCGTGAGTAGGCGACCGCGGCCTCGGAATGGAAGGCGCGTTCGGCGTCCAGGGTGCCAACGGCGGTGCCGGTGACCGTCACGGTCTTCGCGTTCTCGGTGTCCACCACCGTCCGGTAGGTGTCGGCGAGGACCACCACCGGCGGGCCGACCGGCTGCCAGTTGGTCTGCGCGTCCGGGGTGAGGTACTGCCGGGCGGCCGCGAAACTGGACCCGGCCGCGACGTCAAGGTCGGTCCTTGCCGTTGCGGCGATGAACCCGCGGACGATCTGGTCGGGCTGCTGCCCGGATTGCGGGACCTCCGGCGCCGCCGGGTCGATCTGGTCGGCGACCTGGGTGACGTCGTACGCCGGACTGGTGGTGGGGATGCCCGTGCACCCGGCGAGTCCGACGCCGATCACCGCCAGCAGCGCAAAGGCGACCGTCGGCACGGTCGCGCGCACCCGAACTCGCCGGAACCGGGTTCTCATCGGGCCGATTCCCTCGGCCCGCCGCCGATCGCGGGCACCGACCCGTCGGTGGCGGACGACGTCGCGGGGGTCGCGGTGGCGGCCGGTGCGGCGGGGGGCTGCCCGGATGAGGGCTTGGCGGACTGCCCCGGGATGGCCAGGGCCGGATCGGCGGCATCGACCGAGGCGACCACGGCTTCGGCCGCGCGTTGCCCGGCCCCGGCGGACGGCACCGTGGTCGGGTCAAGGCCACTGTCGACGTCCTCGAGCCAGTCGGCCCCCTCGGGCACGACCACGTGACCGGCATGGTCGAGTTTGGGCATCGGGCCTGTTTCCAAGGCGTCGGCACCGGTGCGCAGCGGCAGCGGGGAGCCGGCGATCAGCCCTCCGCGGCGGCGAGGCAGGGTGAGCCTGAACCGGGACCCGCGTCCCGGCGAACCGGACGCCTGCAGCCATCCGCCGTGCAGGCGGGCGTCCTCCAGCGAGATCGCCAGACCGAGTCCGGTCCCCCCGGTCTGCCGCTGCCGGGACGGGTCGGCCCGCCAGAAGCGGTTGAACACCAGCCCGGCCTCACCGGGCCGCAGACCCACTCCGTGATCGGTGACGGTGATCGCCAGCACGTCCGGGTCGGCGGCGAGTTCGATCTCCACCGCGTGTCCCTCCGCGTGGTCGATGGCGTTGTTGATCAGGTTCCGCAGGATCCGATCGACCCGTCTCGAATCGATCTCGGCGATCACCGGGACGTCCGGCAGCGTGGTGATGATCGGCACCCCGGACGTTTGGGCCAGCGGCCCTGCGGCGGCCACGCAGGCGGTGATGGTCGAGCGGATGTCGATGGGTTCGGCGCTCAGCTCGGCCATCCCGGCGTCGTGCCGGCTGATCTCCAGCAGATCGCCGAGCAGGATCTCGAACCGGTCCAGCTCGTCGACCAGCAGCTCGGTGGCCCGCGACAGGTGGGCGGGGAACTCGTCGCGACCGGCGTGCAGCACGTCGGCGGCCATCCGCACAGTGGTCAACGGGGTACGCAGCTCGTGCGACACGTCGGAGGTGAACCGACGCTGCAGCTTGCCGAACTCCTCCAGCTGGCGGATCTGCACCCGGATGGCCTCCGCCATGGCATTGAACGAGGTGGCCAGGGTGGCCAGCTCGATCGGGCCGGTGACGGGCATCCGCTCAGCCAGATCGCCCGCCGCCAACTTGCGCGCGCTGCCCGCCGCGCGCTGCACCGGCCGCACGACCTGCGCCGCGACCAGGGCGGAGATCAACGTCAACGCCAGCACCAACGCCACCCCACCCAACAGCAGGGTGCGCTGCACGACCTGCACGGTGCCCTGTTCGCCGGCCAGCGGGAAGATCAGGTAGACCTCGAACGAATCGGTGGCCGTGCGGGCCGGGCTGCCCACCACCAGCGCGGGCAGGCTCTCCCCGTCCCGGCGGATGGTCGTGTACTGGTAGGACATCTGGCCCTGCCCGATCCGGGCGCGGAGCTCGGCCGGGACGTCACCGAGTGGCTGGTCGACCGACAGGTCCGCGCTGTCCGAACCGATCCGGCTGGGCACGATCACCGGGTCGAACACGCCGGCCGCGGACCCCTGCACCCCCGACGAGCCGTCCGCCCGGCCGATCTCGGTCAGCGCCAACCGCAGCTGCTCGCGGAGCGACGTCGGGTCGGAATCGGCGCCGGACAAACTGTTCTCGACCGTCATCCGGGCGCTGTCGATCTCCGCGGTGGCGGCGTCGATCTTGGACTGCAGCAGCCCGGTGGTGATCTGCTGCTGCAGGATCAGGCCCAGCACCAGCATCACCAGCGTCGACAGGGTCAGCGTCAGCACGACCACCCGGAACAACAGCGATCGGCTCAGGAACGACCACCTGGCCTTGGCCCGCAGCCACAGCTCGCGCGACCGGGTGCGCCAGGTTCGCGGCGCCGGGTCGGACATCGGGGGCTCGGGGCCGGTCGTCGGGGTGGGGCGAGAACCGGCCGCCGGCGGCGGCCGCTGGGTCACGACACGCCGGCCCGGTACCCGACCCCGCGAACCGTGACGACGACCTCGGGATGCTCCGGATCCCGTTCGATCTTCGAGCGCAGCCGTTGCACGTGCACGTTCACCAACCGGGTGTCGGCGGCGTGCCGGTAGCCCCAGACCTGTTCGAGCAGCACCTCCCGGGTGAACACCTGCCGGGGTTTGCGGGCCAGCGCGACCAGCAGGTCGAACTCCAGTGGGGTCAGCGAGATCGGTTCGCCGCCGCGCGTCACCTGATGCCCCGGCACGTCGATCTCCACGTCAGCGACCCTGAGCCGCTCGGCGGTGCCGACGTCCGCCCGCCGCAGTCTGGCCCGGATCCGCGCGGTGAGTTCTTTCGGCTTGAACGGCTTCATGACGTAGTCGTCCGCGCCGGACTCCAGGCCGAGCACGACGTCGACCGTGTCCGTCTTCGCGGTCAGCATGATGATCGGGATGCCTGACTCCGCCCGGATCTGCTTGCACACGTCGAGGCCGGACATCCCGGGCAGCATCAGATCGAGCAGTACCAGGTCCGGATGGACCTCGCGGAACACGTCCAGCGCCCGCGATCCGTCACGGACCACCGCAGGCTCGAATCCTTCCCCGCGCAACACGATGGTCAGCATCTCTGCCAGGGCGGGATCGTCGTCGACGACCAGCACGCGCGCTCTCATGCCCACCATGGTGTCATCCCGCGCAGGTGGGCGGTGGTTCATCGGGCCGACCGGCGTCCCGCGCCGATGCCCGGCGGGCGGGTGTGGGCATAGCAGTCGATCACCCGATCGATCCAGGCCGGACCGGATCGGGTCAGGATCCGCTGGCCGCATGGGACGATGAATCGGTGAGCATGCCGCACTATCCGCGCCCCGAGCAGTACGGCGCCGGGCGCCGGGGCGAGAATCCCGGCCTGATCCCGCTGCGCCCGTTGGGCGTCGGCGACATCTTGGCTGCCGCCGTGCTGGTGGTCCGCCGTCACCTGCTACCGCTCGGTGCGGTGGCCGTCCTGGTGTCGGCAGCCTCCACGGCCGTGACGCTGGGCGTGATGGCCGCGAGCGGTTCGCTGTCGACCTACGCCGAGAACATCTGGCTCGAAGACCTGCTGGCCGGTACGAGCACATCCATCCCTGGGTCGATCCTGGTCGCGGCGGGCCTTGGCACCCTGGTGTCCGCCATCGGTGCACCGGTGGTGGCCGGCATGGCCAGCGCGTACGCCGGAGCTGAGGCCTTGGGTCGTGAGGGATCGGGCGCGGTGACCGAGCGGCTCGCCGGACGCTGGCCGGTGTTGCTCGGCCTCGCTGCCACGGTCGGCGTGCTGGTCTCGATCGGTCTCGCGGTGTTCCTGGTGCCGGGCGTGATCGCGTTCCTGGTGCTGGCGCTGGCCGCACCCGTCGCGGTGATGGAGCGGTCCGGGGTGCAGGCGTCGATGCGCCGATCCGCGCAACTCACCCACGGTCATCGGGGCCGGATCCTCGGTGCGGTCGCGCTGGCCATGATCATCGGATTCTTCGTCGACGTGCTGGCGTCGATCCTCGCCTCGGCGATCTTCGGGTCGGTCGACGCGGTCACCGCACTGGTCATCTCCCAGAGCGTGGGTGTGCTGATGGCGGCGGTGACCGGTTCGTTCACCGGCGCGGTCGTCGCGGTCCTGTACATCGATGTGCGGATCAGGTCCGAGGGTCTGGCCGACTCGCTGCGGATGGCCGCGGCCGCGGACCGGCTCCGGGTTGATCCGACCGTGCGTCGGGGCATCCCCGGGGTGAACCCCGGCGGTCTCAATCCACCAGAGCGTCCGGGACCGTGACCGACCCGTCGGTGCCGGGAACCAGCACCGTCCACGGCGAGAGGTAGCTCGCCTCGGCCAGCTGCCGGTACATCGCCGCGGTCCGCTGCTGCAGGCCAGGGTCGGCCTCGAACGCGTCGAGCGCCCGGTCGCTGGTGTCCGCGGCGCGGTTCCTGGCGCGCTCGGCGGCCAGCGCCGTCGGGGTGGCGAGCAGGATCTGATGGTCGGGCACCGGCACGCCGAACCGCTCGATCTCCAATGCGCGCACCCAGTCCGCGAAGTCGTTCGGCCGGTCGGGGCCGCCCAGCCTGGCCGACCCGTAGGCCGCGTTCGAGGTGACGTACCTGTCGAGCAGCACCACATCGTGATCGTCGAGCAACCCCCGGATCTGCCCGGCCGCGTCCCGGCGATCCAGCGCGAACAGCACCGCCGGGCCGTGCACGGACTGCGAGAGGTCGCCGAGCCGGCCGTACAGCGCATCGCGCACCAGGTCGGCGTGCACGTCGACGCCGTACCGCGGGAAGGCCAGGGTGGCCACGGTACGGCCGCCGCCCCGCCACCGCTGCGCCATCGCCTCGGTCAGCGTGCGCTTGCCCGACCCGTCCAGACCTTCCACCACGATCAACCGGCCCACGGGCTGAACCCTACGGGCGGGCCGGGGGACCATGCGGCGAAACAACGGTCAACGCTTTGTATCCCTCCGACCGGACCAGCCCTAATCCGGCCAGGCGTCATCCGATTGACGCTTGCGTGTCACGACTCCGCATGATGCCTGCTCTCTTCACTTGGACGAGCGTGGATAAATGTTGCGCCGCCAGGACCGGGTCTTCGTGCTCCCACACACGCACAGCTTCCCAGCCGGCGTCGGCCAGCAGCTGATTCGTCTCTCGATCGCGCTCACGGTTCCGCCGGACCTTCTCAGCCCAGTACGCGGCGTTCGTCTTAGCAACCGTGTGGTGGTCGGGGCACCCGTGCCAGAAACACCCATCGATGAACACTGCGACCTTCGCACGGGGAAAGACGAGATCCGCAGTTCGTCGCACGCCAGCAATCGGACGGCGGTTGACGTAGTACCTCATGCCAAGCGAGTGAACAATCCGGCGCAACGCGAGCTCCGGGCCTGTATCGCGCCCTCGGTTCCCCCGCATGCTCGTCTGGACGCCAGCAGAGGAAGCCCAGGATTCGTTCTCGCGCACAGGCTCGACGCTAGCGGCGCGGCGGCTCAAGGGCTGTCAGGGTCGCCGCTTAGCATGACCCCGTGACGAAACATCCGAGCATGATCGACCTGTTCGCTGGCTGCGGCGGCATGAGCGCGGGGTTCGTCGGGGCCGGGTACCGCTCGCAGCTTGCCGTCGAATGGAACCTCCCCGCCGCGGCGACCTACGCGGCGAACTTCGGAGAGGCTCACTGCGTATGGGGAGACATAGCAGGGGTGACCCGTGCCCAGATCCCCGAGGTTGATGTCGTCATCGGTGGGCCGCCGTGCCAGGGGTTCTCCAATCTCGGGAGCAAGGACGTTGACGACCCTCGGAACAAGCTGTGGAAGGAGTACCTTCGTGTCGTCGACGCGGCCCGACCCAAGGTATTCGTGATCGAGAACGTTCAACGGTTCCGATCCAGCGCTGAATTCCAACTGTTGCTAGCCGAGGCCGACAAGGGCAGCATCAGGGACTACGAGCTGACCCCAGGCCTACTACTCGCCGCGGATTACGGTGTGGCCCAGCGCCGGCCGCGGACAATCGTCATCGGGTCTCGAGTGGGGAAGATCCCGTTGCCAGCACCGACGCACTCGAAAACTCCCACCCCTGGCCTAGCGCCCTGGGCCACCGTGCGAGACCGGATCTGGGGACTACCTGAACGCCCGGACACCACTGACATGCCTGCCACTTCCACGTCGTTCTTCGACCAGAAGGCGCCAGGGATCTTCAAAGGAACGGACCTACATTTCGGTAGGCAACCGCGGCCCCTGTCCCTTGCACGATACGATAGCGTCCCGCCCGGCGGCGGACGCTTCGACGTGCCAGCCTACCTACTGCCGCGCTGTTGGCGGGATAAGCCGACCGGTACGACGGACGTCATGGGCCGAATGCGCTGGGATGCACCATCCCTGACGATTCGCACGGAGTTCTTTAAGCCCGAGAAGGGACGGTATCTGCATCCGCAGTGGGACGAGGAAGGGTATCGGCGGGTGAATAGGGTTATCACCCATTACGAAGCCGCGCTTCTGCAAGACTTCCCGACGAACTATCTCTGGTGCGGAAGCAAGATCGAGATTGCGAAGCAGATCGGAAACGCGGTACCTGTCGGTCTTGCTTCAGCCATCGCCCGGCACCTATTGCCGTTCATAAGCTAGCGAGATTGTGTTAGCGGTCGGGCGCGTGTGGATGGGCGCAGGATAATGACGGGCTTGACTCACGTCCCCCCCAACTGGCACGCTGCGCGACGTGCCGCCCCCACCGCTTGGCCAAGACCCCGATCTCGATAACGTCACATCGTGGTTCGGGCAACAGGGCGACCTTGCAGAAGCCTTCGGAATGGCTGTTCGCACCGGGCTCGACGAAATCATCGACACCGCCCGCACCGGAAGATGGGACCTTGAACAATGCGGTGACCAGGAGAAGGCTTACGTAGGTGTCAAAGTGGAGCATGTCATAAGGGGTTGTTTCGATTTCTTAAAAGGCAGTCACGGAATGGACTATGAAATAGACGGTGTCGACGTCGACTGCAAGTGGTCGAAAAACTTTGGACAGTGGCAGATACCTCGGGAGGCTGTTGGGCATATTTGCCTGCTCGTTTGGGCGGACGATCCCGCTTGCGAACTCGCAGTCGGATTGATCCGTATTCGCCAAGAAATCTTGGTCGGCGGCAATCAAGACCAGAAGAAGACGATTCAGTCTCCTCGAGGACGCGGGGAAATCCGATGGATACTACCGCGTTCGCGAGTTCTCCCACCAAATTTCCTCCTCCAACTGTCAGCCGTTGAACGCCGAGCGATTTTGATGCTAAAGGGTGGTGACGCGCGCGCACGCGAACTTTTCAAACGATGCGAAGGCGTAATAATCTATCGTCACACGATAGAGTCCATCGGACAGCAGGTAGATGAAAGCCGACGCTTTCGTGGAGAAACCCGACAAACACTTCGGGATGAGGGATTCGAGGTGCTAAACGATCATTGGAAAGCCCAGCGAGCCAGAGCCGCCGCGCTGGGTGGGCCAATTCCTCGGACCAGCAAGGAATGGATCTGCCTTCGTTCGGACGGTTCGACGCCTGCTCGCGTTCACGCCAGAATGGCCGCAGCCAAGAACGTCAGGGTTCACTCAGACGGACCAATCATCGATTCGCAGCTTCACCTGCCCTTTGAAGCGCATGCGGCGGAGGAAGTCTGATCAAATGCAGCACAAGGTCGTCATAGTCCCGAATCCGCCTCTGTTCGACGAGCCGATCAAACGTCACCCGCGGCGACCAATTACCTGGAGCGGAGCGGTGTTCCGATTCCTCCCGTATCGCCCTCTTGAGTGCTGGTAGGTCGAGGTGGTACACACAGTCGATAGAACCGGATCCGTCACCGAGAATCCGCAGCATTGAAGGACGCGGCTCGATGGTCACGACCGCGTAATGTGGCATCTGTCCGCGCCGATGCGCAACGAGCTTGCCTCCTTGGGATACACAATCCTGCGCCCGATCGGTCCGCAGGGTCCATTTGGAGGAAAGTGCTATCGCCAATTCGCTCGAACCATGCGAATCTGGTATTGCGACCGAAATGTCGATCTTCAACAGCGACTCCTCGGGCATCTCGCGCTTGAGCTGGCGGACCACCGCCGCCTCATCCGACAATTGCTTGTTCAGCACGGACAGCGTACGCATGAGTCGTCGACGATCACGATCGTCAGAGACCTCCTCGATTGCTCGGGTGACCCGAGCCAACGCGGTCGATGCTCCGGTATGGGTGCGGCGAAAGGCCGGGAACGCGTCCAGGTGGGAGTATTGCGCGAACGAAGCGGCGGGACGGGACCGCGCGACTGTCAGGTCCGGCCTCAGAGAGCGAAGGTGCTCGGCAATAGCACTCTCCAATGCATCGCCTGAATCCGGGATGACAGCCTGCCCTTGCTCGACCTGAAGATTCCTGAAGAGCGCGAGGCCAAGCTGGATCGATAAAGGGTCGTTGGCGTCAGACGTGTTCGGCTTCCCGTTGGTGGATCGGTACCCGCAAAGGTCCCGGGCGAAAAGAGCAGGCACGAACCACTCCATCCCAGCATCAAATGCCATTCGAATGAAGCTTGCGGATCGCAGCGTGGCGCATTCAAGCCGACAGGCTACGATCTCACATCTGCCGGTCCATGCGGGTCCCAAACGCCAACGTACCCGTTGCTGATTCCAACCGCGCAGTACCACCGTCGGTCATCGTGCGTTCGCCCATCCGACCGGCCATCGTCGACGGACCAGGGTGAGAATCGAAAGCAGCGCTGACGTCAGCACGACTGCGCTCCGGCCGCAGGTACTCACCGCCTGGCAACACGGCCGACGCCCCCTGGATCGGGATCGGATGATGGAGCGGGAGTCGGTGGGGCACTGGCTACCGAGGCACTCCTTACCTCTCCGGTCGCACTCTGTTGCCCGATTGCAACCGTGAGTCGCTGGCGACAGGCCACCGCCGGTGGCATGGTCTCGGGGCATGACCACTTCGGCTCAGGCTCCGGGCCCGGCCACCGAGAAGACCTTCCTCGGGCAGCCGCGCCAACTGTCAACCCTGTTCTCGGTCGAGATGTGGGAGCGATTCTCCTTCTACGGCATGCAGGGCATCCTGCTGATCTACCTGTACTACTCGGTCGCCGACGGTGGGCTGGACATGGACCGGGTGGCCGCGACGAGCATCGTGGGCGCCTACGGCGGCCTGGTGTATCTGTCCACCATCCTGGGCGCCTGGCTGGCGGACCGGTTGATCGGGCCGGAGCGAACGCTGTTCTACGCCGCGATCTTCGTGATGGCCGGGCACATCTCGCTGTCCGTGCTGCCCGGCCTGCTGGGCGTCGGCGTCGGACTGGTGCTGATCGCCCTGGGCAGCGGTGGCGTCAAGGCCAACGCCACGTCCATGGTCGGCACGTTGTACAGCCGGGACGACATTCGCCGGGACGCGGGCTTCTCGATCTACTACCTGGGCATCAACCTGGGCGCCTTTTTCGGACCGCTGCTCACCGGCCTGGTGCAGTCCAACTGGGGCTTCCACGCCGGCTTCGCGCTGGCCGCCGTCGGGATGGCCATCGGTCTGACGATCTACAGCACCGGCCGGAAGAACCTGCCGGAGTCGGCACATCACGTGCCCAATCCGCTGCCGGCCGAGCGACGGCTGCCGATGATCATCGGCGCGGTGGCGGCGCTGGTCCTGGTGGCGGTGCTGGCGCTGTCCGGGGTGCTCAGCGCCGACCGGCTCGCGACGATCGTTGTCGTCATCACCACCCTGGCGGCCATCGGCTATTTCGTGGTGATCCTGCGCAGCAAGAAGATCACCAAGGTGGAGCGCAGCCGGGTGCTCTCGTTCATCCCGATGTTCATCGCCAGCGCGGTGTTCTGGTCGCTCTACCAGCAGCAGTTCACCGTGGTGACCGAATACTCGGACAAGCAGCTCAACCGGCAGATCTTCGGTTGGGAGATGCCGGTGAGCTGGGTGCAGTCCATCAACCCGGTCTTCATCATCATCCTGTCCGGGGTGTTCGCAGCCCTGTGGACCAAGCTCGGCACCCGGCAGCCCTCGACGCCGATCAAGTTCGCGCTGGGCACGATCGTGATGGGCGTGGCGTTCCTGCTCTTCCTGCCGATGGCCAGCACCGTGCCGAACAGCGCACCGCTGCTCGGCCTGGTGGGGGTGCTCTTCGTATTCACCATCGCCGAATTGCTGATCTCACCGGTGAGCCTGTCGCTGGCCACCAAGCTGGCGCCCGACGTCTTCCAGACGCAGATGGTCGCCCTGTTGTTCCTGTCGATCGCACTCGGCACCGCGATGGCAGGAGTGCTGGCCGAGTACTACTCGGACGACAACCAGGTTGCCTACTTCGGCATTCTGGGTGCGATCGCCATCGCGGTCGGGATCGTGCTGTTCCTGATGGCGCCGTTCATCAAGCGGCTGATGAGCGGCGTGCGCTGATCCTGCAGCGTCCGTCGGGACGGTGACTGATGCAGGATCAATTCGGGGGGCGGGCAGCAATGCCGGAGGGCTCGTGTTGGATGGGCCGCATGACTTCAGCCAATTCGTCTTCAGCCAGTTCCACCCCGGCCAATTCTTCCAGGCCGGTCGTCGACTTCCCGAACGGGGAACCGCCCACCGAACTCGACATCGTCGACGTCACCGTCGGCGACGGAGCCGAGGCGGTGCCCGGCGGGACCGTGCGGGTGCACTACCTCGGCGTCGAATTCGACTCCGGCGAGGAATTCGACTCCTCATGGAACCGCGGGGAATCCATCGAGTTCCCGCTGCGCGGCCTGATCAAGGGCTGGCAGGACGGCATCCCAGGCATGAAGGTTGGCGGGCGCCGGCAGCTGACCATTCCGCCGGAACTGGCCTACGGCCCGGCCGGCGGCGGGCATCGGCTGTCCGGCAAGACGTTGATCTTCGTCATCGACCTGCTGGGCGTGCGGTAGGCACAGGGCACGACCCGCGGCCGGCCCAGCGTTTCGCGACCCGACGATGCTCACTCCGCCCGCGCCGACCCGCTTCCGCAGCACGAGCACCGCACCCACCAACCGCAACGTCACCGGGGAACCGGGCGGTGGCGGCGCGAGCACCGTTGCGCCGCCAACCAAGCGACCGTCAGTACCGGTAGTGATCCGGCTTGTACGGGCCCTCGACGTCAACGCCGATGTACTCGGCCTGATCCTTCGACAGCTTGGTCAGCTCGCCGCCGAGCGCCTGGACGTGGATCCGCGCGACCTTCTCGTCGAGCGCCTTCGGCAGCCGGTAGACCTCGTTGTCCCATTCGTCGGGCTTGGTGAACAGCTCGATCTGCGCGATGACCTGGTTGGAGAACGACGCGCTCATCACGAACGAGGGGTGCCCGGTGGCGTTGCCCAGGTTCAGCAGTCGCCCCTCGGACAGCACGATGATGGTGTGCCCGTTGGCGAATCGCCACTCGTCGACCTGCGGCTTGATCTCGATCTTGGAGACACCCTTGATCCGGGCCAGCCCGGCCATGTCGATCTCGTTGTCGAAGTGGCCGATGTTGCCCAGGATCGCCTGGTGCTTCATCCGCTGCATCTGGTCGGCGCGGACGATGTCCTTGTTGCCGGTAGTGGTGATGACGATGTCCGCGCGGTGAATCGAGGACTCCACCGTGCTGACTTCAAAGCCGTCCATCAGCGCCTGCAGGGCACAGATCGGGTCGATCTCCGCGATGATCACCCGCGCGCCCTGACCGCGCAGCGACTCCGCCGATCCCTTGCCCACGTCGCCGTACCCGACGACCAGCGCGACCTTGCCGCCGATCAGCACATCGGTGCCGCGGTTGATCCCGTCGATCAGCGAGTGCCGCACGCCGTACTTGTTGTCGAACTTGCTCTTGGTGACAGAGTCGTTGACGTTGATCGCCGGGAACAGCAGCTCGCCGGCGGCGGCGAGCTGGTACAGCCGGTTGACCCCGGTGGTGGTCTCCTCGGTGACGCCGCGAATGGATGGTGACGTGCGGGTCCAGTACTGCGGATCGGCGGCGAGCGAGGCCCGCAGCAGATCGAGAACGACCGCGTACTCCTCGGTGTAATCGGGGTCGTCCTCGCCCAACGCCGGCACGACTCCGGCCTTCTCGTACCGCACGCCCCGGTGGATCAGCAGGGTGGCGTCGCCGCCGTCGTCGAGGATCATGTTCGGGCCGAGGCCGTCGGGCCAGCGCAGCATCTGGTTGGTCGCCCACCAGTACTCCGGCAGCGACTCCCCTTTCCAGGCGAACACCGGCACACCGGACGGCGCCTCAGGAGTCCCGTAGCGGCCGACCGCGACGGCGGCGGCGGCATGGTCCTGGGTGGAGAAGATGTTGCACGACGCCCACCGGACCTCGGCGCCCAGATCAAGCAGGGTCTCGATCAGCACAGCGGTCTGTACGGTCATGTGTAGCGATCCAGATATCCGGGCTCCGGCCAGCGGCCGTACCTCGGAGTACTCGCGACGCAGCGCCATCAGGCCGGGCATCTCGTGCTCGGCCAGGGTGATCTCCTTGCGTCCGAACTCGGCCAGCGAGAGATCGGCCACCTTGTAGTCCAGGTCGCCGAAACGGTCGGCCTCGAGGTCGACAGTGGTGACGGGCGGAGTCGCCGTGGTGGTCATGGATCTCCCTTGCACTGATGATTCGATTGTCGTGAGGTCGGCGGACGACTGACGCGCCGGGGCCGAACACCCCCGGGCGGCCGCGCTACGACGACGGCTCACAGGATACCCGCCCGCGACGACCTGCCTGGCGACGTGCCGGGCGGCGTCGGTCCGGCGGCCGTCCGGCTCCGCCGCAGGGTGTGGTCCCCCGCCAACGGCGGCGCCCTTGGTTGCCGACACTCACTCGTCGTCGATGGGCCCCGGCTTCGTGCGGGTGGTGAACAGACCGAAGATCGCCCCGATGACGGCACCGATCAGCATCGGGACCAGGACGCCGCCCACCACGATCCCGAAGGCAAGGCCGAGCAGCAGCCCGGAGATCGCCCAGATGGCGACGGCTGGGGCGCGCGGCTCCCGGGACTGCGGGTCGTTTCTCACCGCGTCACGGTAGCCCTCACCGACGTGGGCGCGGATTGACCAGCGGGTTGCGGACCCGCAGCGCCGGAAACCTGGAGAAGTCACGATCACTGGACCACAGCTCGTCGATGCCGTGGTCAAGGCACAACGCCGCGATGCGCGCGTCGTGGATCTTGGGACCGGAAACTCGGCTGGCCATGATCAACCCCGCGAGGCGATCCCAGTGACCGGCGGCCTCGGCGAGAAAGATCGCGCCCGATTCCCGCCACGCCGTGACCTGCTCCAATGCCCTCGGCAACGGTGTCGGTGCCGGGAACACCCGCGCAGACGTGACCACCGCAAGGAATTCGTGCACGCAGGGCCAGGCGACCGCCCACGGCCCGGGAGTCCCGATGAGCTGAGCCAATTCAGCCGCGGCAGCGGCAAAGGGAGGGCTGTCCGGCCGGTGCGCATACACGAGAATGTTGGTGTCCACGGCGATCACGACAGGTCAGTCGTCCATGCGCGGCAGTTCATAGATCAGCTCCGCGAACGTGTCCCAAGGCGCGTTGACAAACTCCGGATTCATGCCAGTGCCGGTGAAGGTGGCGTCCCGCAGCGTCCTCACCCGAGGCGTCTCGGCCCGCTCGGCCAGCAGCTTGCGCAACCCCTCCTCGACCAGCGAGCGCACGGTCCGACCGTCCTGCGCAGCGGCCGCCTTGACCTCAGCCATCAGCGCGTCGGCGATATCGATGGTGGTCTTCACTCCCCTAGTCTACCAGGCCGATATGGGTACCCATATCGGCCAATCGTCAGACGTCCTGCCCGCCGCAACCCGCGGACCCTGGGTGGCCGAACGCCCTCGTCGCTAGGGTGTGGGCAGCCAGCCGCAGCACGAAAGTCCGACCCGGAGGACCGAGCCGATGAGCGAGACCAACCGGGCACCGACGCAGGCCACCCGGCCACGGCGCCCGGAGCGCGACTACACCTCGGCGGTGTACGGGTCCGTGCTGGCCGCCTCGGTGATCGTCAGCGCGGGTGACGCCAGGAGCCCGGTCGCGCTGGCCGTCCTGATCGTCGTCAGCGGCTTCGTGTTCTGGATCGCGCATGTCTACGCGGCGACCGTGTCATCGGTGCATGGCGGCTGGCACGTCGCAGCGATCCGCACCGGCATGCGGCATGAATGGCCGGCCGCCGCCGCGGCCATCCCGCCGGCGATCGCCGCCCTGGTCTGCGGGTGGGTTCCCGGCATCAGCACGGCCAACGGCTCCTGGGCGGCGCTGGCCGTCGCGATAGCAGAGCAGCAGCTCTGGGGATGGGCGGCCGTCCGCCGGGCCAACGTCAGTGGCAGGGTGCTGGCCCGGACCGTGGCGCTGAACTTGTTCATGGGCTTCGTGATCGTGGCGCTGAAGCTGGCCCTCCCCGGCCACTGACCGCCGCAACCGGCTCCACACGGCCGGCATCCTTCCCCCCGGCACCCTTCCCCCGGCACCCTTCCCCCGGCACCCTTTTCCGGCGCGGATCAACTTCGGTGACGCGGACAAAGGTGCGGGTTATGGGAACCGTGGTGCAGAAGTAGCCGAGTTCATCCGCGCTGGCGACGTTGATCCGCGCCGGAAAAGGGACGCGCCGATGACGGAGGGATCAGGCGCGGGCCGGCTGCGGCTCGGAGCCGACGCCGTCCAGCTCCCGGGGCTTGCGGGCAGCCGGCGAGACGATCCCAGCGACCGCCACCAGCGTCAGCACCAGCAGCAGCGCGTTGAGCAGCCCGACGTGCTCGCCGATGAACCCGATCAACGGCGGGCCGACCAGGAACGCCAGGTAACCGATGGTCGCGACGGCGCTGACCCGGGCCGCGGCGTTGCGTGGATCGTCGGCCGCCGCCGACATGCCCACCGGGAAGCCCAGCGCGGAACCAAGACCCCACAGCACCACGCCGATTCCGGCCAGCCACGTGGCCGGCGCGAAGATGACCACCAGCAGTCCCAGCCCGGCCAGCATGGCGGACACCCGCAGCACGGGCACTCGGCCGAACTTGTCGAGCAGGAACACCCCGCCCACCCGGCCGGCGGTCATGGCGGTCACGAAGATCCCGAACACCATGGCACCGGTCGCGTTGTCGACGCCGTGGCCGTCCACCATCGCGAGCGCCAGCCAGTCGTTCGCCGAGCCCTCGGCGAAGGCCATGCCGAGCACGATCACGCCGATGAGCAGGGTCCGACGGTCCTTCCAGATGGCCAGCCGGGACTTCCAGCCCTTGCTGCCCTCGGCGGCACCGTCGGACTCGGTCCCGGACTCCCCTGACGTCGCGAACGGATCGGGCCGCAGGAAGCGCACGGACACCAGCACCGCGCCGACGATCACGGCGCCGACGACCGCGAGGTGGACCACGATCGGCACGCCGAACTGCTCCGCCGCCGCGCCGATCCCCGCCCCGACGATGGTGCCCAAGCTGAACGAGGCGTGGAACAGCGGCATCACGGTGCGCCCGAGTGCGCGCTCGTTGGCCGCGCCCTCCACGTTCATGGCGACGTCGCACATGCCGTTGCCGAGCCCGAACAGCGCCAGCCCGACGACGACGAGCTGCGTGACGGTCATGGTGGCGCCTACACCGACGATGACGATGCCAACGCCGGCACCGGTGACGCTTCCGGCGATTGTCGCCTTGGAGCCGATCTTCGCAATGATATGACTGGACAGGGTGAGCCCGACAATCGCGCCGGCGGCGACCACGAAAACAATCAGGCCCATCTCGAACGTGCTCGCGCCCAAGGAGTCTCGGATCGCCGGAGTTCGCGCGATCCAGCTGGCCAGACCGATGCCGGAGAGTGCGAAAATCAGGAAGACGGCATTGCGCCACTGCACGATCTCGCTGCGGGTGAGCTCGGCGACGCCGTGCTCGGTAACCGGAGCGCCGGTGTCGCATATGCCGTTGGCCATGGTGATCGGTGATTCCTCGGTGGTCGGGGGCGAGCAGATCGGCGAGCAGGTCGTTGACGGGAAACGCGGGAACGAACTCGCGCGACTGTCGAATCGTTTCGATCGAATCGTTTCGACTACGATAAGCCGTATGAACTCGGACGGTCAACTCCTCTTCCCGGTGGCGATACCCCGCCGCCGCACAGATCGCACGTAAGCCGCGCGTGACTGGCACCTCCGCCCACCCGCAGGCCAAGCGCCCGACCCTCGCCCAGGTCGCGGCGCTCGCCGGGGTGTCGCTGTCCACCGCGTCCCTGGCGTTCAGCGGATCGGGGCCGGTGTCCGATACCACCCGCGAGAAGGTGCTCGCCGCCGCCGAGCAATTGCACTATGCCGGCCCGGACCCGCGCGGCCGATCGCTTCGCCGGGGACGCTCGGGCATCATCGGCGTGGTCCTCGAGGAGCGCGTGCTTGACGCCTTCAGAGACCCGTTGCGGATCTCCATGCTTGACGGCATCGCGCAGGAAACCACGCCGGGCGGCCGGGGCCTGCTGCTGCTCACCGACGTGGGCGAGAGTTCCCTGGCGATGGACTCCGCATCGATGGACGGGGTGATCCTGCTCGGCTGCAGCCCGAGGATCTCCCGGTCGCTGGGCATCTGCCTGCGGCGCAACATCCCGGCCGTGGCGATCGGCGGGCCGCCGATGTCCGGAGTGCTGACGATCTCGCTGGACGACGTCGACGCCACCGAGTTCGAGGCCAGGCACCTGTACGACCTCGGCCACCGGGAGGTGGCGATCGTCGCCCTGCCGCTGGACATGGCGACGGACCCCGGTGAGCTCACGGCCGAACGGGAGCGGGCCGGCACTGTCCAGGTCACCCTGGACAGGCTCCGTGGCGCGCGCGCTGTCTATCCGGACAGCAGAGGAGTGATGGCCGGCGGCAGTCTGGTCCAGGAAGGCATGATTGCCGGTCACGCCCTGCTTGCCGATTCCGAGCGCCGCCCGACCGCCATCCTCGCGCAGAGCGATCTGCTCGCCGCGGGCGTGATCAAGGCTGCCGCAGAGCTCGGCCTTCATGTCCCTGACGACCTGAGCGTGATCGGGTTCGACGGCATCGCGCTCGACGGGATCGTGCCGCACGACCTGACCACGATGGTGCAGCACGCGGCCGAGCAGGGTCGGGCGGCCGGGCGCGCGATCCTGCAGCTGATGGACGGCGAGTCGCCGGAGCCGGTTCACTTCCACAGCTCGTTCCACCGCGGCGGGACCACTGCACCGCCCCGGGCGCGTTCCGCGCACTGACCGCGGTGGTCGCGGTGGTCGCGGCGGAACAGCCACGATGCGCCGGGAGGCCCGCGCCGGATGACCATCGCCCGCGGGCGATGGATGCGCTACGGTGACGAATCCCCGACGAATGACGCGGCGAGCGGCCCACGCGATGGCACCACGAAACGAGGATCCTCCCGACGTTCTCGTCGGCCGGACGAGTGAGCGTGCGACCCTGCAGCAGCTGGTCGCCTCGCTGCGCGCCGGTGCTGGCGGGGTGTTGGTCATCCGGGGTGATCCGGGCATCGGCAAGACGGCGCTGCTGGACGACGTCGCAGAAACCAACCCGGATCTGACGATCGAGAGAATCGTCGGCGCGGAGGCCGAAGCCGAACTCGCATTCGCCGGCGCTGCGCGACTGATGGTGCGCCACAGGGCCTTCGTCGACGAGTTGCCCGCCCCGCAACGCCACGCGCTGCTGGTGACGCTCGGCGTCGAATTCGGCCCACCCCCCGACAGATTCCTGGTCGGCCTCGGGATGCACTCGATGCTGGGTGCCATTGCCAGGTCCGGCCCGATCCTGATCATGGTCGACGACCTGCAATGGCTCGATCAGGAGTCGATCGACGTGCTCGCCTTCGTCGCGCGGCGAGTGGACGGCGGCGGTGTCGGGATGATCATGGCGCAGCGCTCCGACGCTGCGATCAGTGCGCTCGATCAGCTACCAAGTCTGCACATGGCAGGCCTGCCCCGCGGCGACGCGCTGACGCTGCTGAGGCGGGTGGTGACCCGGCCGTTGGAGGCGCGCATTTCGGATCAGATCGTCACCGCGACGGACGGCAACCCGCTCGCCATCATCGATCTCGCGCAGGAGCTGTCCACCCACCAGCTCGTCGGACTGACGCTGCTGCCCGAACCGATGCCCGTCGGCAGTCACCTGCAGGCTCACTACCTCCGGCAGCAACAGGCGCTGCCGGCGGATGTGCAGACCTGGCTGCTGCTGGCCGCCGCCGAACCCAGCGGCGACCCGGCCTACGTTGCCGCCGCCACCGCCGTGCTCGGAATCGATGTGGACGCAGGCGATCTCGCAGAGGCGCGGAATCTCGTCCGGGCCGACGAGCGGATCGTGTTTCGGCATCCATTGGTGCGCTCGGCGATCTATGGCGGAGCGACCGCCGGCCAACGGCGCCGGGTGCACGCGGCATTGGCCGCGGTCACCCGACGCTCCGCCGACACCGACCGGCGGGCCTGGCATCTCGCCGCGGGCCGCGTGGGCCCCGACGAGGACGTCGCCGAAGTCCTGGAACGGGCCGCCGAGCGGGCTCGCGAGCGGGGCGGGTATTCGGCGAGGGCCTCCCTGCTGATACGAGCGGTCGAACTGACCCCGGACGGCCCACGCCGCACCGAGCGGACCCTCGCCGCCGCAGAGGCAGCAATGACCGCCGGCCGGGCGATGCAGACCCTTGCCTTGCTGGACGGGCTCGACATGTCCGGCATGGACGAGATCGGCCCGGGCCGGGCCTTGATGATCAGAGCGTCGACCCAGGGTTTCACCGGCGAGATCGGCGCGATGGCAACCATTCCGGCGATCTGCGCAGCCGCGGCCGACGCTTTCGCCGCGCAGGCGCCGGACCTCGCCCGCGATGCGCTGGTGATGGCCTTCGAGCGGTCCCTCGGCGCGGAATGGATGATGTCCGGGACAACCGTCACCGAACTGGCCGAGCGTGCCCGGCGGATCGCATCGCCAGACCCGTCGTCACTGGCCGACGTCGTCCTCCAGGCGTTGGCAACCCTGGCGCTGGTGCGGTTCCCGTCAGCCCTGCCGGATATCCGGCTCGCGATCGATGCGTTGCGCGCCGACGACCTTCCTGCGGACCAACTCCTGCGATTCGCTTGGACCAGCGTGGCGCTCACCACGGCGGTCTGGGACGACGAGGCACGAACAACGATCCTCGATCGCGCCATCGGTATCGCCCGTCGGGCGGGCGCTGTGCAGGCCCTGGATGCGCTGCTGTTCATCCAATCACTGTGCGAAACGGTGCTCGGCCAGTTGGACTCGGCGGGCCGCCACCTGGTCGAACTACGAGAGGTCCGCGATGCGCTCGGCATGTCACCGGCCCAGCAGGAGATGTTCCGCAACATCGAGTACCTGGCCTGGCTCGGGGACCGTGGAGATCGCGCTGCGCTGCTGGAGCGGATCGAATCCTCCCGCCGGGCGGCCATGGCCCTCGGACTGGGCGGCGCGGAGACGCTCGGCCGGACCGCCCTCATGCTGGTCCATCTCAGCGACGGGAACGACGAGGCTGCGTACCAGATCGCCCGCCGAAACAGGGATCTCGATTTCCTGCAGATCAGTATTCGGGTACTGCCGGACCTGGTGGAGACGGCCGCCCGATCCGGCCGGCACGACGAAGCGCGGGTCGCCCTGCAGGAGCTGCGCGATGTTGCCGGCGCATCGGGGACGCCGTGGGGTCTGGGGGTGCTGGAGAAGTCGGCGGCCCTGTGCGCCGGCGACGCCGACGCCGAACCGCACTTCCAGGCGGCGATCATGCACCTGACCGGATGCCGCGCCCGGGCGGACCTGGCTCGCTCCCATCTGCTCTACGGCGAATGGTTGCGGCGACGAAAACGCCGGAAGCAGGCCAGGATCCAGCTGCGGGCCGCCCTCGAGCATTTCGAGGACATGGGCGCGACGGGGTTCGCCGGACGCGCCCGCCGGGAGCTCGCCGCCACCGGTGAGCCCGCCGACGCATCGCATGCATCCGCGGAATCCATTTGGGGCGCAACAGCTCTGACGCCGCAGGAGTCCGCCGTCGCACGCTTGGCGGCGGACGGTGCGACGAATGCCGAGATCGCCGCAACACTCACCATTTCCCAGCACACTGTGGACTACCACCTGCGGAAGGTGTTCCGGAAACTCGGGATCAACTCACGCCGCGAGTTGCGACACTCCCACGGCCACAGCGCGATGAGCGGCTGAGTCCCGCAACCCTGGGATGTTGTTCGTCGACGGCCGATCGCCCGAAAGGGCATCCGAGTCTGCCCGGGAGTTCGACCCACCGGACGCCCAGGCGGACGGCGATCTCCGCTACACCGGAAGGGGTGCAGCAAGCCCACGGAGATCAGGCGCGCCGCGACGCCGAGCCGGGTCTGCACGAGGGCACCCGCAGACCCGAGCGCGCACCGATCGGCGACCAGGGACCATCGGGCCTGCTGCGGATACCCGCGTCGTCGGCGACCGGAATGGCTGCGCTGCAACGGTCGATCGGCAACCGTGCCGTCGCTTCCCTGCTCACCCCGGTCCCACGGCACGCTGTCCAGCGACAGCGACAGCGACAGCGACAGCGACAGACCCCACCCACCCCGGCCCCACCCACCCCGGCCCCGCCGTCGGGGGCAATGACCCGGGCACGCTTCGTCGAGTTGCTGAGCACCCGGTACGGGATCTCCACCGTCCGGGCCGGGACCTTGGCCGATCAGCAGGAGGTCAACAGCCGGCCGGGAGTCTCCGCCGCCGGCCGATTGACCGAAGCCGCTTGGGCCGCCTGGGATCCCGGGCCGACGTCAGAAATCTATGCCTCCGTCGTCACCGCATTCGAGGACTTCGAATCGTCGGTGGGCGGAGTGCCACCCGTGGACGACGTGCTCTTCTTCGCCACCGCGTACACCGTGAACACCGGCACGCACCAGGTCGAACCGAACGCCGGCGTCGGCGCCGATTTCGGCGCCGGCCATCTCCGCGTGTACCGCTCGGGCGTGGTCTCGGGTGCCACCGGCGGCAAGGGAATCCCGGTCGGCCGGAGCACGGCGGCGGGCCGCTACCCGCCGGTGGTCATCGGCCTGGGTGGCCGGGGCACCGATCCCGGGGCGCCCATCCCGCTGCCCACCGCCGGGGAGAACACCGTCCGGGTGATCACCCACGAACTGGGCCACGGTCTGGCCGAACAGGCGATGGCGGCCGATCACGCGATGTTCGACCAGTACCGGCTGGCCGCGGGGTGGACCGACGGCAGGTTGTTCGACGTCGGCATCCCCGAGGTCCGCCGCGCATTGGACGCCGGAACCATCCCGCCCGCGACCATCCGCACCAACCGCGGTGGACGCGTCACCGTGCAGCCCACGCAGATCACCGTGGACAGCTGGAACCATCCGCGGTGGGTCGAACAGCCCATCAGCGCCTACACCGTCACCGGCGGTCCCGGCGAGGATTTCGCCGAAGCGGTGATGGGCTTCGTCAATGCCCGCGCGGTCCTGCAGACGCGCAGCCCGGTCCGCTTCGGGTTTCTCGAATCGCACCGGGCGAGTTGGCTGCCGTTCCTGACGACCAGGCCCCCGGTCGGCGATTTCCTCGGCCCGTCGGGGCCCGGCCGGCTCGCCTGAGCATCCTCACCCAGACGCCGCCGACCCGCTCGTGCGCAGTGACGACCCTGCGGTGACCGCTGCTAGATCTCGCTCGCTTCGGCCCACATCGCCAGGCAGCGCGGCTATCACGTTATGGACGTGGGTACCCGGACGGTCAGGAGCGTCCGCCATGCAGTTCATCGACGAGCGTCGGAGTCGGCCACTGGTGCAGGCGCTGCGTCGCCGACGCTCGCTACGAGCGGGGCTCGTCCAGTTCCTGTACGTCGTCGTCGGCGTCACCCTCGGCCTGCTGGTGCCGGCGGTGGACGTCGGCCCGCGGATCCCCAGCGTCGAGACGGTCGCCTTGATGGCCGGTATCACCGCGGGACTGCTGGCGCTGACCAGCGTGGTCTTCGCCTTGCTGTGCTCAACGACATCGCGCTCCGGGCGATGTCGTCAGCGATCAACGGCCCGGCCTCCGCAGTGCAGGCGATCGACTGCATCGAGAACCTGCTGTCCACCCTGACGGACCGCGACCTCGCGGTCGGGCTGATCGTCGACGACAGCGGCAGCCCGCGGGTCGTCTTCGACGCTCCCGGGTGTGAAGAGCCCCTGGCCGCCGCCGCCGACGAAATCGCCGAAACCCCCACGCATCCGCTGATCAGGGCGACGGCTGCGCGGGATGCTCGAGCATCTGCTGGCCATCGTGCCACCCGAACGACACCAGGCCGTCGAGCATCGCATCGCCGATGCTCGACAGAGCCGGACGGTAGCTGCCGGCGTCGTCCGCCACCGCGGATACCGGTCATGACTACGCGGCATACGGGATTCGCGCCCACGCACCGACGGCCACACTCGTTGGGACGGGAGAAGGGAGCCGCGATGAGCTTCATCCAGGCCGCCGACAGCGCGCAGATCTACTACAAGGACTGGGGCGCCGGGCCACCGGTGCTGCTCAGCCACGGCTGGCCGTTGCAGTCCGACAGCTGGGAAGCGCAGATGCTCTTCCTGGCCGCCAACGGTTTCCGGGTGATCGCTCACGATCGCCGTGGGCACGGCCGGTCGACCCAGACCTGGGGTGGCAACGACATGAACACCTATGCCGACGATCTGGCCACCCTGATCGACACGCTCGACCTGAAGAATCTTGCGCTGGTGGGATTCTCCACGGGCGGTGGCGAGGTGGCCCGGTACGTCGGCCGGCACGGCACCGGCCGGGTGGCCAAGATCGTGCTGGTCTCCGCGGTGCCGCCGTTCATGCTGCGGACGCCGGACAACCCCGGTGGCGTGCCGATCGAGGTGTTCGACGCGATCCGGGCCGCTTCGCTGGCCGACCGTTCGCAGACCTACCAGGACCTGGCAGACGGGCCGTTCTTCGGGGCCAACCGGCCTGGTGCCAACCCGTCCCGCGGCATCCGCGATGCATTCTGGTTGCAGGGCATGCAGGCCGGCCATCGCAACGCACTCGAGTGCATCGCGGCGTTCTCGGCCACCGACTTCCGGCCGGACCTCGACAAGATCGACGTACCCACCCTGGTGATCCACGGTGACGACGATCAGGTCGTGCCGTTCGAGGTCGGCGGCAAGGCATCCGCAGCCCGCATCAAGGGCGCCCAACTCAAGGTCTATCCCGGCGCCCCGCACGGCATCACCGACACCCACAGGGCAGAACTGTCCGCAGACCTCCTCGCCTTCCTCAACGACAGGAGCACAGCATGAGCACCGAGAAGTCCGGGCCAGACACCATCGTCCTCATCCACGGTTTCTGGGTGACGCCGCGCAGCTGGGAACACTGGATCAGCCACTACGAGAAGCGCGGGTACACGGTGCTGGCGCCCGCCTACCCCGGGTTCGAGGTGGAGGTCGAGGCGCTCAACGCCGACCCCACACCGATCGAGAAGGTGACCGTTCCGCAGATCGTCGACCACCTCGAGTCCGTCGTCGGCGGACTGGCGAAACCGCCGATTCTCATCGGCCATTCCGCCGGCGGCGTGTTCACCCAGGTGCTGCTCGACCACGGCTACGGCGCCGCCGGGGTGGCCATCAACTCGGCGCCGACCGAGGGCGTGGCGGTGATCCCGCTGTCACAGGTCCGGTCCACCTTCCCGGTGCTGAAGAATCCGGCCAACCGGCACCGCGCGGTCGGTTTCACCCCCGAGCAATGGCACTACGCCTTCACGAACACGTTTTCCGACGAGGAGTCGCTCGCGTTGTACGAGCGCTACCACATCCCGGCATCAGGCAATATCTTCTGGGGCACCGCGCTGGCCAACGTCACCCCGGGGCATCAGGGAAACTGGGTGAATTACCACAATGACAAACGAGCGCCGCTGCTGTTCATCTCGGGCACCCAGGACCATTTGATGCCGCCGAGCATCCAGCGGTCGAACGCCAAGCACTACAAGTCGGACACCATCACCGAGATCAAGGAATTCGACGGTCCGCATCTGCTGCCCGCGCAGGACGGCTGGGAACAGGTCGCCGACTACGCGCTGGACTGGGCCGTCGCACACGCCAGCGGCACGGCGGCCGGGCAGCACGCGAAAGCCGTTGCTATTGAAGGCGACACCGCGTCGGAACGAGCATCCGACACCGGCTCGGCATGACATCGGTCGACATCACGCACATCGGTGGGCCGACCACGCTGATCGAGATCGGTGGGTGGCGGCTGCTGACCGACCAGACGTTCGACTCCCCCGGCCGCAGATACACCTTCGGCTGGGGGTCGGCGTCCCGGAAGCTTCATGGCCCGGCGATCCCGGCCGCCGAGATCGGCCGGATCGACGCGGTGTTGCTCAGCCATGATCACCACGCGGACAATCTCGACGACTCAGGTCGGACGCTGCTGCCCGCCGCCGGCGCCGTGCTCACCACCGCCGCGGGGGCGCGGCGCCAGTCCGGCAGGCTGGGTGGCTCGGTCCGCGGGCTCGAGCCATGGGCTGCAACGCGTCTGGAGGCGCCGGGGCGGCCCACGATCGAGGTCACCGCGACACCCTGCCGGCACGGACCGCCGGCCAGCAGGCCCATCACCGGCGACGTCATCGGGTTCGCACTGAGCTGGCCCGGCCAGCAGCACGGCGCACTGTGGATCTCCGGTGACACCGTGCTGTACGACGGTATCCGCTCGGTGGCGGACCGGGTGGACGTCGGGACGGCGCTGCTGCACCTCGGCGGGGTGCGGTTCCCGGTGACCGGGCCGGTTCGCTATTCGATGACGGCCGCCCAGGCGATCGAATTTTGCGGGCTGATCCAACCGCACCTCGCGATTCCCGTGCACTACGAGGGGTGGTCGCATTTCCGGCAGCACCGCGACGTCATCGAGAGGGAATTCGGCAAGGCTCCCGCGGACGTGCGTGAGGTCATCAGATGGGCGCCGATCGGCGCCCGGCTGCCGATCGAGGTGTAGCGACCGACAACTGCACCAGTGCGTCACTAAGGGCTCACGCAAGATTTAGGTGGGTTGCTTCGGCGTGTCGCGGGGGTTGAGTGAATAGTTCCAGTCGCCGTGGAAGTCGTGTCGGGTCAGGATCC
>Ga0207931_1000049_pt1 | contig 40988 bp, 31 predicted proteins | sample NGESurdeep092012_2_FD_184478 | JGI IMG/M metagenome (GOLD analysis project Ga0207931, IMG submission 184478) | Arctic peat soil microbial communities from Barrow, Alaska - NGEE Surface sample 415-1 deep-092012 (SPAdes) | ecosystem: Environmental > Terrestrial > Soil > Wetlands > Peat ...
TCAGCGAATGTCAGCCTGTTTTTTGCTTCAAGATAATTTTGCTGTATGTCAACAAAATCTTGATTTTCTATTACTGCAAGAGTTTGCCCTTTGGTGATAGCATTGCCCGGAAGGAGATTGGTACTTTTTATAAAACCTCCTAGAGGCATTGAAACGGTTGCCTGGTTTTGAGGTGCAACAGAGATGACGCCATTAACTTTAAGAGTATTATTAAGTGATCGCATCTCAATTGATCCGGTCTGAACACCTGCAAGTTTTATCTGATCCTCACGCATTTCTACTATGTCTTCAGGAAGAACTTCAGCATTTGCAACTTCTGCGGCAGGTTTATTTCCTCCCTTACAGGAACCAAGGAGTATTAAAGCTCCGAAAAGGATCATGGATATCTTATTGTCTGACTTAATCATGATATTTATTGTTTAATATATTTTACCTGTGATATATTCAATTGTGATAATGGTCTGGTTATAGCTATTAATTGCATCAAGATAGTTTTGTTTGATAGCCAATGCCCTGTCCAATGTAAGCACATAGTCCAGATAATCCAGGGCTCCGGCTTTGTAGCTAAGAGTTGCCTGTTCAATTATCAGGCCAGCTTCAGGTACTGCCTGATTTTCATAAAAATCCACAGTTGAGGTATATTTATTGTACTCATCAAGCAAAGACTGATAACTTCCGTAAATTGATCTGGCGTAGTTTTCAGCGTTTGTCTGAGCGATATTCTCAGCTACTTTTGCGGCCTTCGCTCTTGATGTGTACGGAGGAAACCAAAGTGGAACAGCAATTCCCGCCTGAAACCCGTTAAAACGGTTGTCTTTCCCGAAGTTTTGCGGTATCCCGTTAACATCCTGTGTTCCGATAATTGTCTGGCTGAAGTAACCGACATTTAAATCAGGCCATAGCTGACTCTGTTCAAGCTTTTTTTCAATATGAGATACTTCGACCTGTTGCTTTACATAACCCAGCAGCGGGTTCTGATCTACTGAAATGCTGTCATAATCAAGTTTAAAATCAATCCGGTGAACTTCCCGGTCTGATGGTATCAGAACGGAATTACTATTCAGCAACACCTTTAATTTGCGACCGCTTATCATAATATCAGAGGTTACCTGATTCAACTGGTTTTTTATTTCAAGGCTTTGCGATCGGGCGGTAATCATTTCAAGCCGGTTAGTCTCGCCTGCCTTTGCCCTTAATTCCGCAGCCCTTAAGAACCCGGAATACAGGCTGTCCTGATATGCCAGTAGTTTCTGTTTTGAAACCAGATACACATACTGCCAGTAAAGTTGCTTAACCTCGGTGGCTATTTCAAGTTGGGTGGATTTATATTGCCACTCTCCGCTCCTGATATTTGCATTGGCCAGCTTGCTGCGGTTTACGTACACGGAGGGGAATGCAAATGATTGAGAAACAGTAAAGCCATTGTCGTTCGTGAAGGAGTTAAATTGTCCGTACTCCCCGTCAATTGCTGTTTTCGGAAGATCAACAGCTGCTCCTTTGAGAGCCCTCTGCACATCTATTGAAAGTGCAGCTGATTTAACGGAAAGGTTACTGTCGAGCGCCATCTGAATTGCATCATGCAAATTAATGACCCTTGCCTGCTGGCCATTCAGAGTACCCTGAGCTGATGTTAACCCGAACAACAACACTGCCACTCCCAGTTTTTTCGCTGACATTCCTTTGAATCTGAATTTGAATTTAGTTGAAGAAAATATGATGTAAAATACCGGAAGAACAATCAGAGTAAGGAGGGTTGCTGTGATCAGTCCTCCAATCACAACTGTCGCAAGCGGCTTCTGTACTTCTGCTCCGGCAGATGTCGAAATGACCATTGGTAAAAATCCCAGGGCGGGGGCAGCACCAGTCATTATAACAGAACGTAAGCGCGTTTTTAATCCTTTAAGTACTCGCTCATTAATGTCAGTAATACCCTCTTTTTCGAGCCGGTTAAACTCAGCAATCAGTACTATTCCGTTAAGAACGGCAACTCCAAACAATGCTATAAAACCAACGCCTGCAGAAATAGAGAAGTTCATTCCACGTATCCACAGGGCAAAAACCCCTCCAATAGCCGCCATGGGAACTGCTGTAAAGATCAGCAGCGATTGTTTGACTGATTTAAAAGTAAAATAGAGTAACACAAATATTAAAAGCAAGGCAACAGGCAAAGCAACTGAAAGTCTTTTCTGCGCTGCTTCAAGGTTCTTAAACTGACCTCCATAGGTAATATAGTAGCCGGTAGGCAGCTGAATATTCTGATCAATCCTGTTTGTCACGTCATTTATTACACTTTTAACATCGCGGTTACGGACATTAAATCCAATCGTGATCCTCCGCCTGGTATTTTCTCTTGAAACCTGGGCCGGACCTGACTTTATTGAAATATCCGCTACCTGTTCAAAGGGAATCTGATGACCATCCGGGAGTGCAACGGTAAGGTCTTTTACATCATCAAGGCTATGTCTGTAATCTTTGTCCAGGCGGACTACAAGTCCAAACCTCTTTTCTTCATCATATACAACTCCGGCCTGACTTCCCGCGAATGCGGTGCGAAGAATGCTATTGACGTTTTCGACCGAGAGACCATATTGTGCAAGCCGGTCACGGTTATATTCAACCTGTATTTGGGCCAGTCCTGTAACTTTTTCAACATTAATATCTGTGGCTCCCGGTACTGCCTTGACTATTTTTTCAATTTCTGCTGCTTTTTCAGAAAGAACAATAAGGTCATCACCAAAGATTTTAATAGCAACATCTTCTTTGGACCCGGTCATAAACTCATTGAACCTCATCTGAATTGGCTGCTGGAATGTGAACTTGACACCTGCAAGAGTAACAAGCTTTTCTTCCATTTTCCCAACCAGTTCTTCGCGCGTTTTCGCCGACACCCATTCACTTTTATCCTTTAGAGTAATTATATAATCGCCTGTTTCCATTGGAGTTGGATCAGTCGGAATTTCGCCTGCACCTATTTTACAGACCGCGTGCTTTACTTCAGGAAAGTTCTCAAGAAGGATTTTATTTGCTTTAATGACCTGATCCACGGTATTGGAAAGTGAACCCCCCTGAAGGGTCATTACACCGGCAGCCAGGTCACCTTCTTCGAGTTGCGGAATAAATTCACCGCCTAAACGGTTGAATATAACAAGACTGATTATCAGAAGGATAATTGCAGAAACAGAAACCAGCAGTTTGCGTCTGAGCGCAAATGCAATTACGGGATTAAATGCCTTGTGGATCCAACCCATCAGATGATCAGAAAAATTTGGTTTATGACTTGTCTTTCTGCTTAAAAACAGTGCTGATGCCACAGGAACATAAGTGAGCGAAAGAATGGTGGCCCCCAGCAATGCTAGTGCCACTACCTGTGCCATAGGGCGGAACATTTTGCCTTCTATGCCAACCAATGCCATGATGGGCAAATAAACGATCAGGATAATAATTTGTCCGAAAGTGGCCGAACTCATTATTTTCTTTGTCGAATCAAGTACACTTTCGTCCATCTGTTCCCGGGTCAGCTTCGCAACATCCGGGTGGTGATGTTTACTCATAAAAATGCGGTGAACCACACTTTCGACAATGATAATGGCACCGTCAACGATCAGCCCGAAGTCGATTGCCCCAAGGCTCATCAGGTTACCTGAGATACCAAACAGGTTCATCATCGAAATAGCAAAAAGCATTGAAAGGGGAATAACCGAGGCCACAACGAGTCCGGCGCGTATATTCCCAAGCAGTAAAACAAGAATGAAAATGACAATCAGCGCACCTTCGATAAGGTTTTTTGAAACTGTGCCAATGGCACGTCCTACAAGATCCGAGCGATTGAGAAAGGGCTCAATCTTAACTTCTTCCGGCAATGATTTCTGTACAGATTCAATCCGGGCCTCAACATTATCAATAACCTCATGTGCATTTGAACCTTTCAGCATCATAACCACACCGCCCACTGCTTCGGTAGTGTCCACTACAAATGCACCATACCTGATTGCATTGCCATATTGAACTGATGCAATATCACTTATTAGTACAGGCACTCCCGAATCAGTGGTTTTTACTACAATTTTTTTTATATCCTCAAGAGTTTTGACCAGCCCGATGCCCCTTATAAAATATGCGGTCGGTCTCTTATCGATATATGCACTGCCCGTATTTTCATTGTTCTTTTCGAGGGCATCAAAAATATCGGTCAGGGTAAGGTTCATGCTTCTCAGCCTTTCGGGATTCACTGCCACTTCGTATTGTCTGACAAATCCGCCATAACTGTTTATATCTGCCACTCCGGCCGTTCCAAGCAACTCACGACGAACTATCCAGTCCTGAATTGTCCGCAATTCCATTGGATTGAACTCTTTTTCATATCCTTTTTCTACAGAAAGGCGATATTGATATATCTCACCAAGGCCTGTGGAAATAGGGGCAAGGGAAATTTGCGCGAGGCCCTCCGGAATGTTCTCTTCAGCTTCCTTCAGACGCTCACCAAGCTGTTGTCTTGCCCAGTAAATATCAACCTTATCTTTAAAAACAACCGTTATTACTGATAATCCCAGGCGTGAGATAGACCGAAGTTCAATAATATCTGGGATGTTGGCAACAGCAACCTCAATCGGCGCTGTAATGAAACTCTCAACCTCCTGTACTGCCAGTGACGGAGCCAGAGAAATAACCTGGACCTGGTTATTTGTTATATCAGGAATTGCATCAATAGGGAGTCTTGTAAGTGAATAAATACCCCAGCCAACAAGGGCTATGATAAATAGCCCTATTATGAATTTATTTTTTATCGAAAAATGAATGATACGTTCTATCATTTTAAAGCCAAATTTTTCAGGATGAGATTAAAAATCAAAAGGGAAATGCCACAAGACTGTTTCAACCCTCAGATCAGGGGATGACTATGGCAAAATACGGCTGATCAGGAAATGATCTGACAATGCATTGTCATCAGATCACGCCCGTCATGCAGGTGTATGTCATTTACGAACAATCTGGCAGTCATGAAGTTATGATCCGGTATGATTGTCGTTATGATTGCTGCCATGAAATGTAGCATGATCTCTGCCTGCACTTTGGTGCGAACAACCTGGTCAGTGACCAGCTTTTCTGTCTCAAACGAGCAGCAGTCATGTGAAAGAATGTATTCTCCGGGGTTGTGACTGTGACTCACAAATTCTTCATCGTGCTCACAACAGCACTTGTCATTTCCGCCGTTTGTCATGAGCGTGGTAATTATCTTATGTACACCACAGTGATTGCAGGTGTGCATTGTCAAAGTAAAGCCAATACTGCTCGCCAGGACAAAAACAATCAGCAAGCCAGAGATAAAAGGAGATATGGTTCGCATGCTTTTCACGGCGGCAAAGATAATAGAAAAGGGATTTGTACAAAAAAGGTAGAGACGTTGCATGCAACGTCTCTGCAAATTATACATCAGGATGCCTGTATTTTATGCCAACGGAGGTATTACCAGTACCTGACCCGGATAAATGAGATCGGGGTCTTTTAACATCGGTTTGTTTGCTTCAAAGATGATATTGTATTTCTTTGCGTCGCCATATACTTCCTTGGCAATCTTTGACAGATAGTCGCCCTTTTTGACTGTATAAAACTGTTTTTCGGGTGCCGGAGGAGTTAAGGGCGCCGGAGCTATTACCAGAAGATGATCTTCAACAGCTGAAATGCCATCTATATTTCCGGCTGTCACAATGATCTTATTCTTGTTTGAAAGAGTATCAACCTTGCCGGTCAGTATTACCTTCTCGCCATCAACAGCCACCTGGACATTGCTGACGTCAAAGCCAAACTTCCTGATATATTCAAGGATCAGATTTGCCTTCTCTTCTTCGCGCTTCTCTTCTGACTTGAAGAGTTTTGAACCAGCGTTTTTAATGAATGAAATTAGTCCCATAATTTGTTGGAGTTAATTAAACAACCTCGAAAGTGATTTTTGCATTTACGCGGTATTCGGTGATCTTGTTCTTAACAACCACTGCGCTCTGATTCTTAATATTAACAGAGCGTATCTCCTTTACTGTTTTACCTGCTGCTTTGACGGCAGCGGCTGTTGCATCTTCCCAGCTTACCGGTGACGATGCAAGGATTTCAATTACTTTTAAAATTGCCATAACTTTAATAATTAATTAGTTAATACTATTAGTATTGGAATTTATATTTTAGCCTTTTCAGATTATTTATGCCGTAAGGTAGGTAAAATTTTTGTGATTTTCTAATTTATCTGCAAGCTAACTATATAGTAATCTTAAATGGCTATATAAAGTTCCTTTTTTGTATTTTTAGGCGATTTTAACCTGATAATAGTTTCTAACTAAAACCTACTGATTATGGGAATGATTAAAGAATTCAAAGAGTTTGCCATGAAGGGCAATATGCTTGATATGGCCGTTGGTATCATCCTTGGCGTCGGTTTTGGCAAGATCATTTCATCACTCGTGAATGATATCCTCATGCCGCCGCTGGGACTTCTTCTTGGCAGGGTTGACTTCACCCAGCTTAAGGTGGTGCTCCAGAAAGGATCTGATGCAGTGATGAATGGTGCTGCTATCGTGCAACCGGCAATCAAACAGGTGTCACTCAACTATGGTATGTTCATCCAGACTATTATTGATTTCCTTATTGTTGCTTTCTGTATTTTCCTCGTTATTAAAGTGATGAACAAGGCCAGCAAGAAAAAGGAACCTGAGCCGGCCACACCGCCGCCAACACCTGAAGATATTGTTCTTCTCAAGGAGATTCGTGACCTATTGAAAAAATAAAATCAGTACTTGTACGTTGAATCAATATTGTTTGCATATTTGCGGGCAGTTTGAAAATTATGGCAAGACTAAGGAAGTACAGATGGTGGCACAGACTCTTTCCTGACAGAGGATAAGACCTGAGATACCATCATAAAATACAGATACCGCATGGGAAACATGCGGTCTGTCCTTATCAGAAATATATGAAGAAAGCCGGCGGTGAAGCCGGCTTTCTATTACCCCGGAAAAGTCATAACAGAACCTTTACCTGAAAGACTATTGGATGTAAATGTTGTATTCGTAGGTCAAACCATTTTCACGCAACCACCTGCGAAGCGCTTTGGCAATTTTCCTTTTCCGGAGCAGGACAATCCCTATTCCTTCTGCTGATATCTGGTAATATGTTTTCATTTCTCCTTTTCCCATGGAATTAACTATCACTTTCATGGTTCTGTCAAAATTCATTACCAATTTAGGGCAGAAAGTTGCACTTTCAAAGCTCATTTTGATATACTGACGCCAGCTGTTGATAAACATACCTTATCAATAGACATGGCATTTTGTGCCTGAATATGATTTGCCTGACAATAAGTTGGAAGAAAGCAGGATTGTTTCTTCTATTCTAGTAAAAGCTTGATATGTTATTCACCAACAATCTTGATCAGTTTACCTGCCTGAACCTGATCTGTCAGTTCAAGGTCATTAAGCAGTGCAAGTTCATTCATCTTATCCTGTTTGACCCCGTAAGCACTGAGGGCACTTGCAAGGGTACCGGTACGCTGAACCTTCACTATATGAATCCTCTTTGGCATCACATTTATTTTTGAAGCATCTGTAAGTTTAGCAAAAGACATCATTGAAGATTCCATTGCGCTCGCGTAGTTTGGGAAATCAGCTGTGGTGGAGACGCTGTGAAAAACATAATTTACGGCTCCGTACTCGATTACATATGACAATATAGTATTTGATGTAACTGTGCCCGTTGACTGATCCTGACCTTCCTGCTTGGATAACATGACAATAGCCGGCATGCCGTTGACGGTTTTCTTTTCGCTGCGTTGCAGAGTCAGACCAAATTGAATCAGGGTGGAGTCTGCTGCAGCCTGTAAGGACTTCTGTCCCGCAAGAGTGAAGAGAATTAATGCCTTGCCATCTGAGGGCTGTATCGTAACCTGTGTCGGTGCGTTTGTGAGAGCCCATCCGGAGGGGAAAGAAAACTTAAATTTAAGCTCCGGGTGATAGAACGTATTCCCTTCTGTATAACCCTGTCTCGGGTCTTCGCCGTAAACTATTCCGTCAATCAGGTGATAATAACTGTCCTGGTTGACCTTATAAGCCGGAAGTTTGAGGCTGTCCTGCCAGAGTGTCGCTGCGGCGTTCACTGCAGTATATCGGTCACCCGGATCGGGGTGTGTCGACATCCAGGTAGGAACACCGCCCTGAGAGCTGGCCAGCTGCATTTTTTGAAGAACTTTGAAAAAGTCAGCCATCTTGTGGGCGTCATAACCTATTTCAGATGAGTATTGCACTCCGAGCTGATCCGCCTGGCTTTCGTCCTCCCGGCTGAAACTCAGAAAAAGCAGTTGCATGCCCTGCATGGCATATTCAGCATATTGTGCGAATTTTTCGGATGCGATCATACCTCCTATCAACAACAATGTGCCCAGCTGCTGTTTGGTCTGCTGGCTGACAGAGTGACGGGCTGCTATGTGACCCATCTCATGTGCGAGAATACCCATCAATTCAGCTTCGTTATCTACCTGGGCCAGAATTCCGCGTGTAAGATAGATATAACCTCCAGGCACGGCAAAGGCGTTCACCACCGGAGAATCAATAACTCTGACATGATACTCAAGGGTTGGGCGGTGGGAGATCTTGCCCATTTCGGTGCCTTTTGCCTGAACGTAATTTTGTATATCAGTGTTATCGTACACACCGAATGATGCAATTACCTGCGGATCATATGATACGCCAAGTGCTATTTCCTGTGCCTCGGACATCAGCATGATCTGTTTCTTCCCAGTTACAGGGTTAACCGCGCAGGATACTGCCAGTAAAATTACTCCTGTGAGAAGAGTCGCAATTACCAGAAATCTCGATTTTTTCATTTCCTGTTCTTAATATTTTGATTGTTAAGATTTAGGCCTGAAAGCAACTGTTGACATTCAAATTTAGTAATTGTTGGATAAAAAAACAAAGGCCGCCTTTATTGTAAGGCGGCCCCGGTTTTCTGAGCTTCAGATCAGATATTTACTTATTTGTAAGTATAAAATTCTGAATAGTTTTATTTCCTGCAATAACTTTAATTCCTTCGAATTTAACCGTATCATATCCATCCTTGTTGGCAAAGATTGAATATGTTCCGGCCGGAACGCCTATAATAGCGTAATAACCGAGTGTGTCAGCAAATGTTGTTGCCATCACGGTGTCCTGTGCGATCCATACTTTAGCCTCCTTCACCTTTACTTGTGACGTATCCGTTACCATACCTTCAATCCTGCCTGCTGTGGTGAGGTTTGACGCCCTGATACATGGCTTGAAGATGAAACCGTTGTTGTTATGCATATTACCTCTCAGAACAAATGATCTTGAGAGGTCAAAATCGAGCAACATTTCAGATGTCAGTCCGCCGGCAACGACAATTGAGGGATCAATGTGCAGTTTAATCCCTGTCTGTCTGCCGCTTGGAACTTTAACTTTGTACAGATCAGTATAATCCATGAGTTTCAGTCCGGCCTCCTCAACATACAGCCTTACAAGATCATATTCGCCTTCCGGGATCTCAAGATCAAAGAGTGTCTCAGTGACGCCATTACGCAGATTTATAAGGTCTACGGTCACCGTATCGTCTGAAAGCATTACGAAAGGATTGCCGTCACTCACGCCGTCTCCGACCCTTCTGATTTCAACTTTTGTGATCGTTACAATTGCTGATTCAATTGAACTGATATCAAATGGGTCATCTGTCACTTTAATCACCATTCTGCTCTGGCCGTAACCGGGGCCGGTCTTACTGCATGCCCCTATTAAAAGGAGCAGTGCTGCTGCTAAAAGAATAAAACCCAGTTTTTCATGTGGTAGTTATTTGGGGAATTTTACTAATAATTGTCCAAATTAACTGACCGGAAATGAAGATCTGATGAAATTTACTTTTTGAATATTTTTCTGAGAATGGATCTTATTTTACTTTCTCCGGCCTCATCAAAGTTCACCTCATCATCTTTAAAGAGATCAATAAGCTTGTCAAAGAAGGTCTTTTCCCTGAAATCAGGGCAGTCAAGTGCACCCTGAAGCTCAGCAGGAAGGCCAGGGAACGGGGTACTCAGCTCTTTCAATAATTCAGGGTTTGATTCAGCTTTTTTCAGAGTCATGGCTACCAGCGGCAAAGCAAGTGCGCTGCCTGAACCATTGCTTCCGCTGTTAAAATGGATGGCAGGCGATGATGCTCCAACCCTGCTTACAATGACAAGACGGGGATTGAAACCAGCAAACCAGGCATCGGCATAATTCTGCGAAGTGCCAGTCTTACCGGCTAACGGGATCCTGACCCCGTAGACGCTGTGCACCGAAGCTCCTGTCCCTTCTCTGATTGCCTTTTGCAATATTGCACTTATAAGAATGGCTGATCTTTCTGACATGACCCTTTCTTCGGCAGGGGGGAATTCATTTTCCCAGATAACTTTCCCATCAGGTGCTTTGATGGAAACTATTGTCTGTGGACTGATCTTAAATCCTCCGTTAGCGAAGGATGCATATGCTACAGCCACTTCCGCAATACTCGCTTCAGCAGTACCCATCGGAAGGGATGGAGTATTGTCAAGAGGAAATGTAAACCCCATTCTCCTCCATTGAACATCCACCTTGTCGAAACCGATCATCAGGTACAGGCTGAATGTCGGAATATTCATCGACTGGGCCAGTGCGCCAGCCAGTGAATATTTACCTCCAAAAGAATGGTTATAGTTTTCAGGGCTCCAATCGTTAATACCCGACAATGTAACAGAGTCATTATCAAGATATTGGCATGGTTCCATCCCGTCCTCAAGAGCAGCCGTGTAAAGTACCGGTTTAAATACCGAAGCGAGTTGTCTGCGGGCTGAAATCTGATCGTACGGCTGGGTCTGGTAGTCGATCCCTCCAACCCAGGCTTTCACGGCACCCGTTGCGGGATCCATAGCCAGCAATCCGGCCTGGAGAGTAGTCATAGCCACCCTCAGGCTGTCAGGAATATCTTTTAACAATCTTTTTCCGGAAGATGTGTTGTATTGTTCGTTCAGTCTTTTCTGCATCCTGGAAAGATGCGCTTTAAAGGCTTCATTGGCTGCATTCTGTAGAGGGAGGCTGATTGTGGTGGTAATTGTAAGTCCGTCCTTTTCAATATTCCATTCCTTACCTCTTGCCGCTTTTGTTTCATGAAGTATTTTTTCAGCTTCCTTTCTTACCCTGACAAGGAAATAGTCTGCCGGTCCGGTAATATCATATTTGTTGTAATCGATCTTCAACGGGAGATTGCATAATGAATCTGCTGCCGCCCTTGTGAGATAGTTGTATTTCTCCATCTGTTTCAGGACCACATTCCTTCTTTTTCTTGCATTTTCAGGATACAGGCGGGGATTAAAATTAGTGTTGGCCTTAAGCATCCCCGTTAAGACAGCAGCTTCTTCAATTTTAAGGTCCTGTGTTTTCTTGTTGAAAAACCTTTGCGAGGCAGCTTCTATACCATAGATGTTTTCTCCGAAAGAAATGGTGTTCAGGTACAGGGTCAGTATCTCCTCCTTGGTAAAGACTTTTTCTATACGGTGTGCCAGCAGCGCCTCTCTTGTCTTATTCAGGAAAAGTGAAAAGATAAAGTAATCTTTTCTGCCGTACATGTTTTTTGCCAGCTGCTGGGTGATGGTGCTGCCGCCGCCGGAACTTTGTTTGTTGAACAGGATAGTCTTGAAAATGACCCTGAAAAGGCTTCTTGAATCAATACCGCCATGTTCAAAGAACCGCGCGTCTTCTATTGCGATAAGTCCATTTATCAGTTGACGCGGGATCTGACTGTATGTGATGTTTGTCCTGTTCTCCGAGTAGTATTTTCCTATGGGCACCCCTTCGGCAGATACTACAATTGAGGCGCTGGCATTTTTATAATTCAGCAGTTCTTTTTTACCCGGCAGGTGGCCGAAGGTACCGCCATAGGCTGACACGATAAAGAATCCGGACAGGAATACTATTACGGCAGGAACTATAATTGATATTTTCCGGATCTTCTTCATTCGTTTGGCTGAACTTCGATCTGCAAACGTAATAATTTTAAAATTATCGTTAAATCCGGGGTGCGAGCCTTGGGTGAGTGGCATATTAGAAATTTGGAAGATGTCTCAAAGACCACCACCTCCCCACGACACTTCGGTCGGGGTACTCCTCCTCAGAGCGGAGGAGAACACCCTCATTTTATTAAACACACGGATCAAAAACATGCTCTTATTTCCCTGCAATAGAAAGCATGCTTCTCTTTAGCTTCTGACTTTATTTTGTCAATGGTCAGTTTTCCTTCATTCCTGTAGTTCCCTGACTCAAACAGATTACAGATTTCAGACAGCGTGTCAAATATATACATGTTGCTTTCAGTGAGTGCTTGTCTGAATTTTTCCTTCAGTATTGCACCCCCCGGTTTTGATATGCCGAAATAATCCTGAACAGCGAAATGGTTTCTTGCCCACTTGGAAAGGTTTGTCACTCCGTTGGCACTCCAGATCCATTCTGCAAAAGAATTGATAACAGTGGAGTAGCAGTCATTAAGTGATTCAATATTGAAATCATAGTCATAGTGTCCTGGCTTGCCCTTCAGTCTGCCTTGTGCGCGCAGTTCCTTTTCCACACGAGTGTTAAAATAGGGCAAGAGCTTCAAAAATGTTATGGGCGCAATGCCATCGCTGCAGACCCTTTCCAGGAACCTCAGATTTTCCCTGAGCGATATATAGCTTGTTTCAGGCTGAAATAGCATAAAACCATAATCAAACCCAATCTTCAACTTTTTAAGCAGTTCGATTCCAGTTGTGTTTTGTGCAACTGTCAGTCGCTTATTAAGTCTTAATAATCCCTCGTCCGTTCCGTCTTCCAGGCCTATGAAAACAAGAAACAGACCATGCTGCTTCATCATTGCAAAGACGTCTTCATCTATCTCATTTGGTCTGCAATTTATTTTCCATAATATTTTCCCAACCAATCCCCTTCGCTCCAGCTCGATACAAAAAATCTTTGTCCAGTCATTTCTGCTTCCGGTCTTTGCCGGGAAATCGTCATCCAGGAACAGGAAAACAGAACATCCTCTTTCATAATAAAGCTGTTCCATTTCACTGACCACCATTTCAGGTCTTCTGATCCGCTTCAATGGGCCTCCCGGTGCCCCATAGAATTCCCTGGTATTGCAAAATGAGCAATCATATACACATCCCCGGCCAGCCAGAATAGTGGCAAACTTTTTATCAAAGGCATAATCAGACAGCTGCCTCCGGTCAGGGTAAGGAAATTTGTCAAGATCCTTTTCCAGAGGACGCAGAGGTGTCCTGACAATCCGGTCATTTTTTTTCAAGGCAATACTCCTGATAGTGCTCCAGTCACTACCTGTCCGGAGGCAGCTGACAAGTTCAAGAAAGGTATTCTCTCCTTCAAACCGGACTACGGAGTCAAGTTCAGGCGTAAGTTGGAACAGTTTTTCAGGATGCAGGCTGGCAAAGTAACCTCCGGCTGTAAAGTGACAATTTATACCACTCTCTTTGAGATACTTTATAAGTATAACGAACTCATCAATGTAACTTTCATAGACCACTGAAAATCCTACAGCAAGCGGGCTGAATCTTTTCAGGTTGACGAGGATCTCTTCGTTGTCATACCTGAAATCAATCATCCTGGCTTCAAACCCTTCACTGTTCAGCACAGACATCAAATACCCAACTCCGAGGTTATCATCTTCCCCGAAGGCAATTAAAATAACTGAACGCAAAGTAAGATTCAAGGCTTACTTCTCAAATCAGTAAGGGTTTCTCTGATTCTGGCGATAAGCGTTTTCTGTGCATCGATACAGCTTTCCCAATAATCCAATTCCAATAACGCAAGGTTTTTCTGTTGTGCACAGCTTAGGTCGCAATTTGTCAACATCTGCAGAGCATGCAAAGGGAATACTGGAGGTATTTGTCCCCCTTTCATGGATTCTGTTTCATTAGCTTCTTTCATGATTTTTTTTTTAAGATTAGACAAACATGTATTATTTGGTGCCGGTCCTATTACCGGTCATATTTTTAAACTCAGGTGTTTCTGCCAGTTTTTTCCATACAGGATCGATTTTTAAAAGATTAAGTGAGAAGGATGACGGGTTATCTAAGAGCCATTCTACCTGTCTGGTTGCGTTGGCAAAATCACCTGTCATAATATAGATTTTTCCCAGGTTAAAAATCATGTCAGCCTTTGTAAGTTGGTCATTACTGGCCAGTTCAACAGCAGTTTTTCCTGCTATAATGGCATCAGTCACATCCCCCAGGCTTGCGTACGCCAGGCCGCAGTTGCCGTAGGCATAATAGTTCTTCGGAGAATCCATGATCATCTGTTTGTACAGAACAAGTGCTGAGTCATTGTATGCTTTTGCCATATCCTGATTATTCAGCAGGCTGTAGATCCAGCCTTCCGTAAGGTATCTTACGCCGGGAAACTGAAAGTTGGCATCTGATGATGATTGTGTCTCTTTTAATGCGTCCCGGTACCTGCCTTCATAGATGCTCATCATAACACTCCAGTAATGTTCTTTGATACCTATTCTTACATACATGGTATCAAGAACTTTCCTTGCCTCTTTAGTATTTCCGTATTTCAGAATGAGGCATTCAATCATGGAGCTGTACGGTCCGGACCAGGAAGGCATTACTTCAGTGGCTTTCTGATAAAAAATTACAGCAGAGTCAAAACTATGCATATAAGTGAAAGAGGACCCAATATTTATAAGTACAAGGGCATCCTGGGGTTCTTTTTCAATGACCTTCTTTATCAGATCCAGTGATTTTTTCCATTCACCCATCTTACGGAATACCATAGCCATATAGAATGTCGGCTGATAATCAGACGGATCCATTTCTGAGGCTGTACGAAAATGGGTAATGGCCTGCTGATAATCTTCCGCACAATAATAGTAATAGAAACCAAGAGCTACCTGTGCGTCAGCCAGATCTTTATCAATTGCAAATGCCATGTCAGCATCAGCCTTGCATGGTGCAAACTGCGATGTGTCAAGCTGACCGGTGTGGTACCCCCATGAGCGGGCTATCGAACGTTTGGCATATGCCACAGCAAAGCCGGGATCATCCTTAATGGCCTTGTCATACATTTTGATAGCGGAAGAAAAGTTTGAAGTAATGGCCAGAGAATCAATAAATTGATTCCCGGTTAAATAATAATATAAAGCTTTTTGTGACGTAACATTGGCCGAAAGGTAATTCTCGTATGCACCTGGATTTCTGGTAACGTTCTTTTCAATTTTAGCTTTTTCCTTAGGAGAAGGCACTGTCTTCAGGACTGAAGCTATTTGCTCAGCAATATCAACTACCGTTTTTGACATTTCAGTCCATGTTGGCTCATAGCTATTACCCCAAAGCTGCTCATTTTTCTTTGAGTTTATCAGATTCACGTTTATCCGGAACTTCTCATCAGTTTCCTGATAACTGCCCTGAATAATATAGTTGGCATCCACCTCCCTGCCAATGTCCGGAAAGGATTTGGGCTTGCCCTTGTAACGCATCAATCCATTTATTGGCCGAACGCTGAAAACGTCAATATTGTGGAGATGGTTGATTAACTCATAGGCAAGGGCATCACCAAGCAAAGTATTCTCAGTATTATTTCCTTCGTTTTCGAACGGCAGAACAGCAATTGATTTTTTAGTATAAATTCCCGATTCCGTTTTATTGGCAGTAACTTTATAGATCGCATAAGTACCTGCGGCTGCCAGCAGTAACAACGGCAGAAGCAGATAGATCAGCCGTGACCTGCGCGGGTTTATACCCTGAAGTTTTTTGCTGTCAGATACTTTTGCCTCATTTACTTCCCGGGTTTCTTGCCTGAATGGTCTTTCCTTACGTGCGGGTGATTGTTCCGGACGGAGCGATGAGATGATCTCCTTTACGGCATTGGCGGTCTTATTTATCTGGTTGCGGTACCTGGTACCATACAGGTTTTTGTTTTCATCATCTGCCTGTGTGAGAGGTCTGTTAACCCCAGGTTCCTTATAAATAAAATCGATGGCTCTGAGCGTTCCTCCAAGTTCATCTTCAACCATTTCCCTATCCTCGGGATCGAGCTCATGGATGCGTACCGGCAGCACCCTGCTTGCCACATTACCGCTGTACAGGGTGACTTTCAGCCCGAACCTGTCAAGAGCAGCCTGGTTGATGAACGCCTTGAACTCATGTTCCCATGCGAAAGCTTTCGGGTCACAATAAGTGCGGGAAATAACCGGAATAAATATCAGGCATTTCAGTTTTTCTTTCAGTGAGGCATCTACATCATGTGTCTCGAGAAGTCCGTCGTGGGGATTAATATCGAAGTAGACACTGACTTCTTCCTTGAACGTTGACTCGAGCTCTCCCTTGAGGTTCTGGACAAACTCAGTGACCCAGCCGTCATGCTTATTGTCCTTCTGACGGTAACTGATGAAGATGTCATATTCGAATCCGGGAATGAGGCTGGCCATATTATCCGTTCATTGTGATAAAGTTACGAAAGGAAGCAAGGCGAGTCAAATAAAATATTTGCCTTTGTTTCAGGGAAGGGGCAATTTTAAAAAGCCGTGTTGTCAATTGCTGTTGGCTTTCAGCCAACATCCTGGAATTCAGATTTTTATTCCAATTATGGTTATATCATCAGTCTGATCCTCCCCTTTCTCCTCTCTCCACTGCTCAATCTCTTCATACAGCCTGTCACCCTGCTCAGGCATCGTAGAGGTGCTTATGTGCAGCAGGAAATCACCGAGTCTCTTCCTGCCGTATCTCTTATGATTGCTACCGCCAAACTGATCGGTGTAACCATCAGAACATAAGTATAATACGTCATTTGTTTTCAGCTGAAGCCTGCCTGTGACAAATTTATTATCACCCATCCCTTCCCTTCCGGCGCCTGATCTGATTTCCGAAATCTTACCGTTAGTCAGATGCCATAAAATGTTGCCTGTACCTGCATATGTCAGTAACCCTGTCCGGGTATCCAGGTTGCAGAGGATGATATCCATATCGTCTGATACCCCGTACACTTCAACATCCCTCCGCAGAAACCGGTGCACACCGGCATAGGCGTGACGCAGTATCTCCGCAGGATCTGTGATATTCATGATGCTAATAGCCTGATCGAGAATACCGTAGCCTATGGTACTTATAAGTGCTGCAGGAATGCCGTGACCAGTACAGTCAGCAAGAGCAAAGATTATGTGATCATCCTGCCTGGCAAACAGGTAAAAATCGCCGCTGACAACATCTTTTGGCTCATAGAAAACAAAACTGTCCGGGAAGCACTCTCTTATGTAAAGATCATCAGGGAGGAAACTTTCCTGGATATGCCGGGCATAATTGTAGCTTCCCTGAACCTCGCCAATGGTCAGCCTGATCTTTTCATCAAGTGACCTGATCTTTTCATTGATCTCAGGTGACGGTGATATCAGTCCTTTTATCTCGTCGCCAAGCTCAGTGGTTTCACACAGAAGCTTATAAATGCTGCTCTTTGGTTTTATCGCATATGATAATTTGCTGATAAGGCCGGGCGAAACAGGATAGGCCTCATAATCAATATCCTGCAGTATGGCTGGTATCAGCCTTACAAGTTCGCGGTCCTTTTCCTTTTCCTTTTCTTCAAGCTGATCATACGGTATCAGGCTCGGATGAATCTTCTTACCGGCATCTTTTACCTTTCCGAATGACCATCCGTTAAGTCTTTTCTCCCAGCTCCACCTGAGATGCTCAACCCGGGCCATCGTCTCAATTTCTTCTTCATCGAGGTGAATAGCCGGTGCCTTAAAACCCCTGCTAACAGGTCTTATCTTATAACCTATTGATAATAATTTGGTTGGAATATGTACAGCGTTATCAATATTCGTTTGCTGGATCTCTGCAGGCAAATCATCAAATTCTGTCAGGCTGATGTCTTTTTCCGCCTCGGCAATATCACTTTGCTTTCTAATCTCATGCAAGTACCTTGAGTGAATAGCTCTGGCAATCTTTCTGATCAAAGACATGTTTACTCCGGTGACCTCCTCATGCCTTATGATCTCGTATCCTGCTTCCTTAAGGCTGTAGGGGATCAGATAGTTCAGCTCCATGAAGAGGGTCTTCCTTTCTTCCCGTCCGCTCTTTCCATGGAACCTCTCAAGATCCATCCTGACAAGAGCAGTTATCTCTTCATCTGTAATTATGCATGTTCCACAGAACTCTTTGTAAAAGCGAATGAGTAGATTTAATGACTTGAGTTTTACAGGGATGATGGAAGCATAATCATACCAGAAGCTCTTCTCACTCTTTGTAAGGTCAGCAAATTTTTTCAGAAACGAATCCGGATGAGCATACAGTTCGGCTCTTTGCTTCATACCCTGATAAAGTGCTTTTGCGACCGGATCAGTGAAGTATTTCCTGAAGTCTGCCGGGTCTGCCAGCTCTTCATTAATTAACAGATTATCAGTGTCATATATGTTTTTTGGCGACATCAGGATGTTTAATTCTTATAACTGCCTGTAAAAATTATAATCCGGACAGATAACAGCAACGGTATGCATGAAAGCTATTGCTCTTCCAGTTCAACGAACTCAAATGGAATTTTTACTATCTGAGACATCTCAATTCCTGCTTCACGCATATCATCATCGTTTTTCACATAATACCATTTAACCGAGGCATCAATTTCTTTTAAACGCAACCGGGCCAGGACCTTGCAAATATCAACGATGCATTTTGCAGATGCAGAATTGAAGTACGCGAAATTGAAATTAAATATTATCGGATCCTTCCTTTTACCTGTTAAAACCAGGTCGCTGAAATCATTCATCCAGGCGGAGATCGGTCCGAAAAACTCCCGCACATCCTGAGGTCTTGATTCCCCGGCAATCTCTAAAAAGTACTCTTCATGGTCAAGTATGACCTTCGGAGTAAAAACGGTAGGACTGATAATTAACTTTTCCATTAAAAATCATGTAATATTCTTTCGGTCAGGCCACTGACAACGATCTCCATTTTTACCTGCTGCCGGGGTCGTTTAAAAATATTTCGCCGGAAGCATATTTATTATTAACTTGAATAGCTAAAACAAAGATAAATTTTCTGACCGAAATTGCTTTAGGTATTGTAATGAATATTTCGCAACTCAATAAGTTTTTAATACTCCCGGGAGATGAGTGAACCTATCCTGAAAGCATTAATGCAGTTATTTGCCCTGATAAGCAACGTTCACGATGATACAGGAATATCAAGCAGGGGCAGGGACATTGTGAGACTGTTCCTCACCAGGCAACTGAATAACGAGCAGGTGCTGAAATATATGGGGATGTTCGATGAGTATATAAAGATTTACCATCCTGACAATCTCTCAAAAGGAAGCATTAAGGACAGGAAACGCACATCCCTCACGGCGATGAGGATCCTGGCCATATGTGAAAAAATAAATGAGGAGCTTCAGCAAAAACAAAAAATCTATGTGATGGTCCAGCTGATGGACTTCATTTCGTTCAGTGCCGAAATCACAGATAAAGAACTGGATTTTCTTGAGACCGTTGCGACCGCTTTTAACATACACAAGACTGAATACGAAGATCTCAGGTGCTTTATCCTTGAGCCGGTAAAACGTAAAATTAGAAAGGACAGGCTCCTGGTCATTGACAATAATAATGAGTTTGACCGTAAGGGCATCAAATATCTGTTTAATGAGAATTTGAAAGGCCGGATTCTCTTCCTGCATATAGTCAGTACCAACACCTTAATAATGCGTTATTCAGGAAAACAGGATCTTTTTCTGAATGGCCAGAATATTTTCCCCGGTCAGACTTATGTTTTTGACCATGGATCGTCAATCAGGGGCTCTCTCACGGATACGATCTATTATAATGATGTCGCGGGAGTGTTCACCGGTGAGGCTTTTACCCTCAGGGTTTCTCTGGATGTCAGGGATATAAGCCTCAGATTCAAAGACAGCGAGAACGGTCTGCAGAAGCTCAGCATCCATGAGGAGTCAGGTAAGCTTGTGGGTATACTGGGAGGCAGCGGTGTAGGTAAATCAACTCTTCTGAATGTCCTTAACGGGATGACAAAGCCGGAAACTGGTGAAGTCCTGATAAATGGCAACAACCTTTATACTGCTGAAGGGAAAGAGAACCTGAAAGGGGTTATCGGGTTTGTGCCGCAGGACGACCTCCTGTTCGAAGATCTCACTGTCTGGCAGAACCTTTACTACAATGCCAGAATGTGTCTCGATAATCTTGGCGAAACCCGTATTAAGGAAGCGGTGGACAGGATTCTTGTAGATTTTGACCTTGATGTGATCAGGGACCTCAGGGTGGGGAATCCTCTGAACAAGATCATAAGCGGCGGACAGCGCAAAAGACTGAATATTGCACTCGAACTTATCCGCGAACCGACCATCCTTTTTGTCGATGAGCCTACGTCCGGACTTTCGTCTGTTGATGCAGAGACGGTAATGACAATGCTTAAGGAACAGACCTATAAAGGAAGACTGGTGATAATAAGCATCCATCAGCCGGGCTCTGACATCTATAAGATGTTCGACAAAATTATGATCATGGACAAGGGCGGTTACCTGATCTTCTACGGCAACCCCACTGAAGCTGTCATATGGTTCAAGACTAGAGCAAATCACGCCAATGCATTTGAAGATCAGTGTATTACATGCGGCAACGTAAATACTGACCAGCTTCTTCAGATCATAGAAGCAAAGGTTGTCAATGAATATGGAAAGCCTTCACATATCCGCAGGGTTGCACCAGCGGAGTGGGCTGACAGTTTTAAACCGGAGGCGGAAAAAATCGTACAGAACAAACAATCTTCCAAAGAACCGCTGCCTGAAAACAATTATTCCATCCCCGGCCTTTTTAAACAATCCAGGATATTTTTCATCCGTGACTTGCTGTCCAAGCTTGCCGACAGGCAATATATTGCGATAAGCCTCCTCGGAGCACCTCTTCTGGCGCTTCTTCTGGCTTATTTTACCAGGGATAATTCCGGGGCAGCCTATAATTTCAGCGATAATGCGAATCTGACCGCTTACATTTTCATGTGTGTAATCGTCGCTACTTTCCTGGGACTTATAATAAGCGCCGAGGAGATCGTAAAAGACCGCAAAATACTTAAACGGGAGTCGTTCCTTAACCTCAGCTGGTTCAGCTATCTTAATTCCAAGGTATTCATGATGTTCCTCATCTCAGCTATTCAGACAATATCTTTTATCCTCATTGGCAACTTTATCCTTGGCATCAAAGGCATGACCCTTACATACTGGGTCGTATTGTTCAGTACAGCCTGTCTTGCCAACCTTATAGGGCTGACCATCTCCTCAGCGTTCAATTCAGTAGTTACAATCTACATACTCATCCCATTCATTATCATACCGCAACTGTTGTTCAGCGGCGTACTGGTAAAGTTCGACAACCTTCATACGACCGGGCGGCACACTTACGAGTATGTTCCGGTCTTAGGTGATCTGATGCCTGCCCGCTGGTCGTTCGAGGCCCTTGCCGTTGAACAGTACAGGAGCAACAGGTACGAAAAGAATTTCTTTAAATATGATATGGAGATCAGCCAGAATAACTGGTATTCCTCATTCCTGATTGAGGCTCTGAAGAGGGACCTCAGGGAATGCCGTCAGTTCACAGAAAACGCTCAATCAAGTGAAAACATCACCGGTAATTTTAAGAAACTGGCCACTTACACACAGCAGCTTTCAGAGCTGGCAGGATTTAACAATCCGCCTGAGGAGATTATATCTTCACTGAATGTTGAGAGATTCACGCCTGAGGTTGCAGACATGGAAGAAAGGTATCTCGACAGCCTGGCCCGGAAATTTACAATGACCAGGAAACATTATATGCAACTGAAGGATTCATTAACCATGTCGCTTGTGGCGAAAATGGGAAAAGAAGAATTCCTCAGAATGAAGGACGACTATACTAATAAAAAACACAGGGAAATCCTTTTGGACGAGTTTAATACAAGGAAGACCATTGAGACGTATGATAAAATCATACAGAGGTTTGAACCTGTATATACAAAGCCTGTCTCAAAGAATGGCCGTACGCAATTCTATGCGCCATATAAACAGGTCGGCAATACGAGAATTGCCACCTTGTGGTTCAATATCACAGTATTGTGGATTGTTTCATTGCTCTTGTATATTGCATTATATTATAAGCTTTTACAGAAAGCATTCGATTTTAGTTTCCCCGTTTATCGTTTCCGCGTCAAGGCAAAATAAAAGTATAGAAAGTGTGTTTCAGGTAATTGTATAGACGTTGCGTGCAAGGTCTCTGATGCTGTTTTTATAACCGTTTTTAACGGGGGAAATATTTCTCCAGCAATTTCCGGAATCGGACATCATACTGAAGGGCATAGAGGTCAGGGTGCATTTTTACCCAAGCAAGGTCACGGTATCCGTTCATGAAAGCTTTTTCCATCTCTTCCATCGCCTCGGGTATCTCGCCCTGGAGGCATAGCACCTCTGCAATCGGTTCGTGCAGCGAAGAGTCAATGCCAACAGCTTTCTGAAGCATCTGCTTCGATGATTCCAGATCACCTAAGCGCGCATCCGCTTTAGCGATGGATATATAAGTATAGGCATTATCGGGAAACGCTTTGATCCATTCTTCAGCAGCGTATTTCCTGTATTGAGACAAATACTTACGAGCTTTCTCCTCATCCCCGCTCAGTTGATAAATGGCCCCGAGATCATACCAGGCAGAAGAAGCCTCTTCCTGATTTATTGCTGGGATCCCCATTAATACTTCTGCTGCATCATTGTATTTTCCGCGCATTGCGTAAGTAAATGACAGCCTGAAAAGATTGAAGGTAAATTTTGGGTTAATTTTCCGGGCTTTCTCAAATGCTGCCTCTGCTTTCGCCGTACTGTCAGCACATATCCAGGCTGACCCGAGGTAAGTATATGCCCATGGATTCAGGGGATTATCCGATATCATCTTCTCAGCCCAAACAAGCGAGGAATCCGTCTTCCCTAGTTTCTCCAGGTATACCCATAGCAGGCCTCCGTATGAAAGAGCCAGGTGAGGATTGATCCTTACAGCCGCTTTGTATTCTTCTACAGCTTCCTCGTACAGCTCTGACTTCTGATAATACCATCCGAGGTTATTGTGGTAAGCAGGGTCATCCGGGTAAAGGTCGGTAAGCCTCTTTGTGTACTCAATGCCTTTTGCAAGATCATTTTCAACATTTACTGCATAAAATCCAAGAATGCCGTATTTTTCCTTTTCTGTAAGATTGTCAATAGTTTTTATAGCCTGAGCCAACAGCACTTTTCCCTTTTCAGGATCAAACCTCTCGACAAGTATATTTCCTAATGAGGCTTTTGCAGCTGTAAAACCCGTGTCGACGCGTAGAGCTTTCTCATAATAGTCTCTGGCACCTTCAAAGTCAAGCCTGTAATTAAGCTCTATACCCTGGGAATAAAGCTTCAATGCTTCCAGAGAAGAGGTTGTAACCTTTGACAGATGTTTGCCCTGTGTGGAGATCCTGTACCTTGATTCACCGAGACTCCGACGGACCTTTTTGCTAAGCTGGTCTATGTCAGGCAGGATATCGTTGAGGCTTTCAGCATACAACACCTCTGACTTAAGCAGGCCTCCCGTCTTAGTGTCCAGGATCTTTGCATCAATCATGTAGCGGCCTCCCACTTCGCTTATTCCGGGCACAATATAAAAGTCGATATTCTCCCTTGCCGCGATCTCTCTGCCGGTTTTTTCGTCAATAAATGTATCCTTGCTCCGCTCCATCATGGATAAGGTTTCCAGCATCCTTGACCTGGGGAAAATATTAATATACCTTGACTGACCGGCTGTGATACAGAATGCCGTGTAAAGCGATTTATCAAAAACCGGGTCACCGGTAGTGTTCTCAAAATCAGTTATGACGATCCAGTCACGCTTTTCAAAAGGTATTGTTGTCGAACCTGAAAAGATAAAAATGACCATAAAAACAAGTAACAGGGTAGGGATAAAGAGTAGAGGCTTTTTCAAATACGACAGAATTCCGGCTTTTACATGAGGCTTGCTCTTTATTGCGGCTTCCCACTGCTTCTGGTTATTTTCATCTTCATCCTGAACCGGAACAGAGCCAGATTTTATTCCTTCAATTATTCCCTTGACTGCTAGTGCCACTTTGTTTATCTGGTCCCTGTATACCGTTCGGTTCAGGTTGTCATGCGGATTATCTTCCATCGACCTCAGAGGTCTGTTGACCCCGGCTGATTTGTAGATAAATTCAACACCTCGGAGGACACTCCCGAGTGCTGATTCGCAGAGCTTTATGTCTGCATTGTCAAGGTCATGGATTCTTACCGGCAATACCCTGCTTGAAACATTTCCATTGGGAAGAGTGACCTTCAGTCCGAACTGATCTCTCGATGCCTGATCGATGAAAGCCTTAAACTCATACTCCCATGCGAATGACTTTGGATCACAGTAAGTACGTGAAATAATCGGGATAAAGATCAGACATTTAAGTTTTTTTATCAGGGAGGCGTCGACTTCCTGGGTCTCCAACAGGCCATCATCAGGATTAATGTCAAAGTATACGCTTATTTCTTCCTTAAATGTTGATTCGAGCTCACGTTTAAGGTTGTCAGCAAACTCCGTCACCCAGCCATCGTACTTGTTGTCCTTCTGCCGATAGCTGATGAAGATGTCATTGCTAAAACCTTCAATCAGGGCTGACATGCTAATCTTTAGTTATGATAAAGTTACGAAAGACTATAACACTAAAGAAATTTTTTATTTCCTTACAGTTTTGCACAACCTGTGCGCCGCTATTTGATTTTGGTTTTCAGCTTTAGTATCTTTAGGGTATCACAACACGATGGAAAAGAAACTGCTGTACAAGATTAGTGTCACAGGACAGGTTCAGGGAGTGGGATTCCGATGGAGAGCTGCACATGAGGCCTGGAAACTGGGGATCACCGGATTTGTGAAAAACCTGTCTGACGGCAGCGTTTATATGGAAGCGGAAGGTTATGCAGATCAGCTGAATACTTATGTTGAATGGTGCAAAAAAGGGCCGGGTATCGGGTTTGTGGATTCAGTCGAAACAGAGACCTGCCCGCCTGCCGGTTTTAAAGAATTCAGGATTGAGCATTAATGAGGCCGCTGATTTGCTCTGTTAATTGCCGTCGGTTTTAACCGACAGACTTAAATGATTAAACATATATTTCAGATTTGACTGGAAATAATTCCCCACTATCCAGTCTTTGTACTTTTCCGGCATAGGAATCTCGCTGATATCTTCAATGGTCCTTCCGGCATCTTTCATTTCCCTTGCTATCCTTTCAATGTCCTCAATATATTCCCTGGTTGAGACAATGGCTTCCACTCCTCCAGGATCCCCGTGACCCGGTACGACTATGCGCGGCTTCATCAATTCCAGTTCTGCCAGCTTAGCTTTCAGCTCTTCCGTATAACCATACCCCAGGTACGGGTGAGCTTTGTTAAAAACCAGGTCTCCGGTAAACAATATTCCTTCATCGGGCAGGTACATGATCAGGTCACTCTCCGTATGGCCTGCTCCTTTATCAATAAGAATGACTTTTCTCCTGCTTCCGTCTAAACTCATTTCATTTTCGACATAGGTGTCAGGCATCCTGGTCTTAATCTTCAGATGGCTTTGTGCTAATTCTTCAAAATATGGCTTCATCAATTTTATCGTCACATAATCTGCTGAAGCAGTGTCTCCAGTAAAAGCCCTGTCTAATGAATCATAATAACCATACAGTTCTTTTGCATAGATTTTTTCTTCGGCTATAGCTTTGGGCTCTTCTTCCTTAATTAATTCAGCCGTTCTTTTTGTCGACACTATTTTTACAGCAGGTGAGAAGCACTGGTTACCTCTTACATGATCATTGTCGAAATGGCTGTTGATTACATATTTGATAGGCGACAGCTTCATTTGATTTACTGCCTCTATTAGTTCATCCGCCGCATCAGGTGACAAAAACGTATCAAATACTAGTGTTGCCTCTCCGTTATCGACTATTCCGGAATTGCCAATTGCTTTTCCCCCTGGTTTATTTATGCATGCATAAACGCCGTCAGCAAGTTTTATCACACTGAAATTTGTCGTTGAATAATCTTTTTTGTCACTTCCGGCGCATCCCGACATTAGTGATGCTATTAGCAACAGAATTGCCCTTTTTTTCATCATTTTATGTTTAAAAGCATTATAAAGTTAAGAAAGACAGCAAGACAAGTCAAATAAAAAGAAGTCCGTTTTAAGTTATTGTAAATCAAATATTTTTCTTCCTTTTTAAGGAAGGATGATATGGCAGGACAGTCAGGGCAGGATGGTTTCTGTACTTTCTTATTAGCACAGCAAAGACCAATATCTTCAAAAAAGCCACATTTGTCAACACACAGTATTCGTGTATCAAAAATGACTTGACAAAAGGTTTTAACCGTAATACATTAGCTTCATAAAAATGACTGCGGAAAATTGGTATCATATTTGATGCTTAAATTGCCGGTCATAAAATAGTAGTTGAAACAATTTATTGGAAATGGATTCAGGAGCTGTCGGAAACAACTCAGATATCATTAAGGATCAAACTCAAAATAAAGTTTATCCGAAAAATTTGTCATTAAGAGAAAGCAATATCAGTCGTCTCTTCGATGAACTTTCTGATGATGTGCGTGAGGATTTAATAAACTATCTGGACCGTATGGGCCTGGTTAATGAAGCTGGAATGCTGGTCATACCCTCCACCCGTCACTATTTTTATGACGCTGACGATATGAAAGGCGTCAGGACTGTAGTAAATCTCAAGCAGCTTAACCATGTCAGGGAGATAAGGGATTTTCTTCGGAACATTGCCGATCTGCTGCCTCATAAAAGCAACTTTGTCGGATGCTTTGTCGATAACAAGATCCAGAATGGTTTTTCAGACAAGTACAGCAACCTCCCCAGGCAGGTCTCGGAAAAGGCAGAAGCCTACGAGAATGGCATAGAATCAAGAATACCCTTCATAAACAGGATGTACAGCTTCATTGACTCCAGAACGAACAGATACCTGACAAAACGGGCCGTTACCCGTCTCCTTGAGGAAAGCGGCCTGCAGCTTGTCGGTATGACTGAGGTAAACGGACTGACATATTTCTGGACACAAAAAACAAAACCGGCCGCATAGCTACCGGGCTGTTTATTTTCCTCAAATTTCTTATTGGTGCAAATCATTGATGCCTCCGGCATTAGTTTTGTATTAATTTTGCCTGCATTAAAAATTTGTAAAGATTATACTATATAAATCTTGATGCCGGCGAGTGGTTAATCCAGGTAAATGAAGCAGGAGCAAAGGAACATACCCGAGTTTGATGATCTGATCTTTGAATCCAGGAACAAGGAATACGGCGCATATAAGCTGAGGAAGGACTATAAATGGATCCTGGCTGTCAGTACGTTCATTGCCGTATTTATTGCATGTTGTCTCGCAATAATTCCTTTTTATGTCGAAAACTCTTCTAGAAAGGTGACTGCTGTTGGAGCAAGGTATGTGCCGGTTCAGATGGATGATTTTATTCCGCCCAAGGAGGAATATTACCTGCCTGCACCCCCTCCGCCCTCATCAGGCCAGATGCAGGAGATAAAATACGTCCCGCCTGAAATTGTCGATACTGTTTTTACCAGAGAACAAACACTGGTCACAACAGATGAAGCCCTGGCTTATTCCGGCGATACCACAGTTGTCGGAAATGCTCCCGGATTTAGCGATGATCTGCTGTCAGGTGAAGGCGGGTCGGAATTCGGCGAAGCATTTCTTATTGTTGAAGAGATGCCCAGGTTCATGGGAGGAGATATAAATAAGTTCCGGCAATGGGTAATGAGGAGAACCATTTATCCTGAGGAAGCGATCGATAATAATATCAAGGGGACAGTTGTCATCACGTTCATAGTCGAAAAGGATGGTTCAGTAAGTAATGTGACAATTGTGAAAGCAGTACATCCTTTGCTGGACGATGAAGCAAAAAGAGTGATCTCTTCATCACCCAGATGGAGCCCTGGGCTTCAGCGGGGACAGGCAGTAAGAGTCAGGTACTCAATAGCACTTATTTTCTGACTTTTTTATCTCATCAAAAGTTTAAGCATTTTCTCTTTAAAGCTTGTGTATGGCGGATAGCGTACCGGAATATCGATTAGATTCGATTTTTCCATAACTGATCTCATGTTGGAGTATTTTCAAGCCCCGAAATTTATAATTTCTTTATACCTGTAAGTCAATTCTTTATAAAGCCTTTATAGTTTACAGTATACTTTTGACATGATTAAAAACATTGAAAAATGGACTGGAGAATTGTTTTGGCTGTAGTTACATTCCTTATTGCAGTAGCAGGTATTTTATTTGCTGGTCATCTATTTATAGAGTACCTTGATAAAATACTGCATGATCACTTACAGTAATGCAAAATCCTGATAATATGGCTGACCGGCACTTTGACCGTGTCATTTAATTCCCGGGTCAGCCTGTTGAATTTATCTTCCTTCAGTTTTTTTGGACAGTGCTTTCAGCAAGGGTGACAGAAGGAATTTCCAGATGAGGACTAATGGAAAAACATACCCGGTAGTTTTAAAGGAAACCGGACATCTGCTTTGGATGCTCGGTTATATTTTTATTGTCCCTGCCGTTGTCTCCGCATTCTACAGGGAATGGTATTCAATGTCAGGATTCATACTTTCGGCTATCGTTACTATGGCATTTGGCCAAGCGTTAAGGTATCTGAACAGAAAAGCTGATGAGCCACTTTTTAATAATGCACTGATAATTGTTGCATTCGGATGGCTTCTTGCAACACTTATGGGAGGCCTGCCATTTTTTGTTATTGCATATATTACACCTCCCGATGTGCTAAACGGACTTGTTCCTGCAGGGGCATCCTACCAGTCAAGTCTTCTTTATTTCAGAAATCCTCTTCACTGTTTCTTTGAGAGCATGAGTGCTTATACTACTACGGGCCTTACGATGGCAGTCCATGAGCCGTCAGTAGGGAAGGGGGTGTTATTTTACCGGAGTTTTGCACAGTGGATCGGTGGAGCCGGATTTGTTATTCTTGCCCTGGCAGTTCTCAATCCCGGTACAGGCCGAAGTTCACTTCTATTGTACAGATCTGAAGCCACCGGAACAAAATTAAAACCTAAAATCATTGAGACAACAAGGGGAATTTGGAAAGCTTATCTTCTCATTACATTATTTTCGACCTTATATCTGATCATTGGTACAAAACTGATCCTCCCCCATTATCCTTTTGCTGATAACCTCTTTGATTCAATAAACCATGCTATGGCTGGCCAGTCGACTGGTGGTTTCAGCACGCTGGATGACAGTATTGCCACATACAAGTCACCGATGATGGACATATTGTATATTTTACCTATGGCCCTTGGTTCATTTTCCCTACCATTTTTTTATAGGGTTATCTTTCTGAAGCGTTTCAGTGAGTTCTGGAAAGATATTCAGACAAGGGGCCTTATTATTTCATATTTAGTCGGAAGTGCGGTACTTGCTCTATTACTTTACTATGCTCAAATCGTCCCAAATCCTGTTCGTGAAGGTATTTTTCAGTTTGTAAGTGCTATGTCTACTACCGGCTGGCAGACTTCAAATATAAGTATCTGGGATACGCCTTCAATTGTGTTTATTGTTTTTGCAGGCATGTTTATCGGAGGAGCATCAGGTGCAACTGTTGGTGGAATTAAAATGATCAGAGCCCTAATAATAGGAAAGGGTATAAGATGGCAGGTGAATAAAGCCTTTATGTCGCATAATACAATTCAAACAATCCGATTTGATGGTAAATCTATGTTGCCGGATCAGATGAATGCCCAATTGGCAAATGCTGCTGTATTTTCATTTCTTTTCCTGCTAATTATTCTTGCCGGGACTTTTATGACATACTTTTTCATGCCAGATGGCTTTACCTTTGCAGATGCACTTTTTGAATCAACCTCTGCTCAATCAACGGCGGGGCTTTCAACCGGAATTACAGCTCCGGATATGCATCCTGCAATAGAAGCCACTTATATATTTCAGATGTGGGTTGGCCGTCTTGAAATCATTCCGATCTTCGCTTTATTCCGGGCGCTGGTGATGGGAACCGGATACAGGAAGATATAACGGTATCTTTCAAACAGTAAAAACATTACTATTAATAAGTAATGGGCTAACTTTACAAATCAAATGAGATTGATAAGATGATCAGGTCAGTTCCTTTCAGAAAAGAAAAATCCATATTTGTTCATTACCTGGCTGTAATTATTGTAGTGGTTTCAGTTTCTGCGCTCTGTTTTCTGTTTAAAGATACAATAGGCTACCGCCTGGTCTCCTTTATCCTTTTATTTGTTGTTTCAATCCTGGCAGTCTTTTTCGGAACCGGGCCCATACTTCTTGCCTCAACCCTTAGCGCCGCAATTTGGGATTACTTTTTTATACCACCTTCATTCACACTTCAGGTAGGCGAAACTGAAGACACGCTTTTGCTAGTAATGTTTTTTATCGTTGCATTGCTGAATGGCATTCTGACATCCCGTATCAGGAGACAGGAGCTCAACGCCAGGGAAAGAGAGGAACGTACTCTCGCGCTTTATCAGCTTTCGAAGGAATTACTGACGGCTGCCGGTTTACCGGAGATTGTGCAGGTAGCTGAGAAATATTTCAAACAGTATTTTGACATAAAGCGGTCTGATTTTCTTTGGGAAACTGATGGAGTACTTAATATAGCTCCCTTGAATGACGGTGTACAAACGGTGACAGATGAAGATAAAAAAATTGCATTATGGGTGGATAAAAACTCAATTAAGGCAGGAAGATATACAGAGAACTTCAGCTCATCAAACGGGTCATTCTATCCTCTCAGAGGAAGCCAGAAGTGCCTCGGGGTGATCTGTGTATGGTACACAAAAGCTTTGAAACCGGCTGAGGAGCAATTTATGGAAACACTTATTGCCCTGGTTGCAGGCAAAGTTGAGCGTGAATTCCTGAGTACAATGGCAAAAGATGCCTATGTTCTCTCCGAATCGGATAAACTATACAAAACGTTATTCAATTCAATTTCTCATGAGCTGAGGATTCCGGTTGCAACCATCATGGGCGCCACAGATACACTTCTTTCAGACAGGTATCCTGAACAGACCAGAAAAAGACTTTATCTTGAAATGAGTCAGGCTTCGGTCAGGCTTAACAGGTTAATAGAGAATCTCCTTAATATGTCAAGACTTGAATCCGGACACCTTTCTCCGCGACCAGACTGGTGTGATGTTCAGGATCTTATTAACACAGTAACCGCAACTTTAAAACAGGAGTTAAGTCAATTTAAGTTCATTCAGGAGATTCCTGAAGATATGCCTCTGGTCTATATTGACTTTGGCCTGATGGAGCAGGTGCTTCATAATCTTATCTTAAATGCCACCCAATATGCTCCTGAGAGGACCACAATCAACGTTTCATTTCTTTATGATAAGGCCGGCAAGCTTGTAATCAGGGTTACAGATTGCGGGAAGGGTTTCAGTCCGGCTGAACTTAATCTTCTTTTTAATAAATTCTACAGGGGAGAGAAAGCTTATTCAGGAGGTACCGGTCTTGGATTATCAATAGTTAAAGGTTTTGTTGAAGCGCAGGGAGGTTCAGTGACAGCAGGAAACAAAGAAGATGGCGGCGCAGTCGTCACAGTAGAGATTCCGGTTAAGGTTTCTGATATGAGCGAGAACAAAGAAAACTGATCATATGATGAAAAATGAAGAAATGATTCTGATTATTGATGATGAAGTCCAGATCCGGCGTCTTCTGGAAATTACTTTGTCAGCAAATGGTTTTAGAATATCTGTTGCGGCAACCGGTAAAGAGGGATTGATTTTCGCCTCGCAATATCAGCCTGAGCTCATTATACTTGACCTCGGTCTTCCGGACATTGAAGGTTTCGAAGTTTTAAAGAGATTAAGGGAATGGTACGAAAAATCAATAATTATTTTATCTGTCCGTAACTCAGAAGACGATATTATTAAGGCACTTGATAATGGAGCGAATGATTATCTGACCAAACCATTCCGGACAGGTGAGTTGCTTGCAAGGATCAGGGTGGCAATACGGCAGAACAAATCCCGTGATATTGGCCCGCGCCTTGAATTCGGCAATATTACGATAGACATTGATAAGCATTTAGCCTATAAAAATAATGATATCATTAAACTAACTTCCACTGAGTTCTCCCTGCTGGCTCTCCTGGCGAAAAATTCCGGCAGAGTGCTTACTCACCAGTATATTCTGAAGGAAGTGTGGGGTATCGGACAGATTGAGCAGACACAATATCTCCGGGTATTTATAGCGCAGATCAGAAAAAAAATTGAAGAAGACCCCTCAAAACCAACTTTATTAGTGACAGAGTCCGGGATTGGTTATAGGTTTGGTGCTTAGGAAATTGCAGCCTAAGTAAGAATATAATCAGGCCTGCCTGATGTTATCAGGGCCTCCGTTCTGTCCACCTTTATCTTATAAAATTGGTATATTCTTTCTTTTCTTTTTTAGGCGGGTCAATCTTACTCGCAGTAGCTTTTTTCATCTTTAACAACCATGCCATATTCTTCCCTAAAACCCGCATAATCTGTTTTCCTTCATCATCTTTGGTAACCTCACCTGAACCTGAGCCATGGATTACATTCCAATAATTGGAGGTCGCAATAATCATTTCAGAATATGCAAGATAATGATTCAGACTATCCAGGGTGGCCGAACCTCCTGTTCTTCTGACTGCCACGACAGCAGCTGCAACTTTATGGCGTAATAAGTTTCCGTTTGATCCTGAAACAAAAAATAACCGGTCCAGAAAACTTTTCATCGTACCTGCTACGCCTGAATAATAAACTGGTGAACTCAGGATAATACCATCAGCCTTTTTTATTTTTTGTATCCATTCGTTCAGGTCATCTGTTTTAATGACACACTTTTCATTTTTGTTTACAGCACATTTGCGACAAGCGGTGCAACCATGTATCAATTTATGGCCGATATGAAGGATCTCAAACTCAATCCCATCTGCCTCCAGTTCATTGCCAACCATGTTTAACGCCTGAAAAGTGTTTCCTTTTTTGTTTGGACTTCCGTTGATAGCTATTACTTTCATTTTATAGAATTTAATTTGTCTGCAATTCGTTGGCGTCCGACTGAACCTCTCCGCTGATCAGTTTGGAAATTGTTAGCGGTCTAAACCCTTTCTTCACTTCGGAATTAAACATGAATACAAAGTTGAAGAATTACTTGAAATTATTATTAAATTTGTTTTACTTGGGAATTAGATAAAAACTTAAAATTATCTCTAATAAAACTAACCTTCTACCTATGAAATTTATTTTCCGACAAATTAAAAAAACAGGACTGTTTTTAGTCTTAATTACAGCCTGTTCCTGCCTCTATGGGCAAATCCCTGTAAAAGGCAAGGTAATCTCTGCTGAAGATAGCCAGGGCATGCCAGGTGTTTATGTCCTGATCAAGGGCACTGACCGGGGTATTGTATCCGGATCTGACGGTACGTATAATATTACTGTCAGAAGTACTGAAGATGTTCTGGTGTTTCGCTTTGTCGGTTACATCACACAGGAGATAGCTGTAAGGAACAGGACTATAATTGACGTTGTTCTGGAACCTGATATTACATCTCTTGAAAGCGTGGTCGTAATGGGATACAGCACCAAGAAACAAAGTGAAATTACCAGTGCGGTAACCACGCTTTCCAATGATAAACTTATGGATGTAACGACCGATGACATCGGAACCCTGCTGCAGGGAAAAGTCTCGGGAATCCAGGTCATCAACAGTTCCGGCGCTCCGGGGGCAAATTCTGAAATTCGCGTCAGGGGAATATCATCATTCAGTGCACCACAGGGACCCCTGTATGTCGTGGATGGAATTATAGGCGGATCTTTTGATCCCAATGACGTTGAGACCATAACAGTACTTAAAGATGCCGGGGCAACAGGCATGTACGGATCACAGGCAAATGGAGGAGTTATAGTAGTTACAACCAAACAGGCCAAGTCAGATAAGGCAAGGTTCGAGTTTAAGGCAGTTGACGGATTCCGCATAGCAGATCATGGGAATGTAAAAATGATGGATAGCAAAACTTTATATGCATATCATCGGGAGTTTTTCCGCGATCCGGTACTGTTTGTTGTGGATGACAGAAAATTCAAAGCTGCAAGACCCGAATCGCTTCTCGATGTTAATACTGACTGGTTGTCTGAAACATTTAAACCCGCACTGATACAGAATTACTTTCTTTCGGTTTCAGGCAAGGCAGAAAAACTTTCCTATTATCTGGGAGCCACTTATTACAACGAAAATGGCACATTTATAAATTCTGGTTTTCAGCGGGCCAATCTCAGAGCGAATACTGCCTACAAATTCTCTGACAGAGTTACCCTGACTAACAATATCAATATCAGCGGATCGAAAAACATTGGCACGGATTACATGAATATTTATTATGCCTACGTAAGCATGCCATGGGATGATCCTTATGATGAAAATGGCAAGGCCAGAAGCTTCAAAACCGCAGAAGGCATATGGTCCAAAGACAAGATAAACCCGATTCAGGCTGCAGAGAATTCAGAACTGAGCAATAAATCTTTTGGCTTCGATTACGATATTACCTTAAGCGTTGATATCTTAAAATGGCTGACATTTTCCTCTTCGAACAGGCTGAGCGCCTCCTCTTACATAGATCAGACCTATTATTCCAAAACAGCTGATAACCTTTCATATTTTGGAACAGGCTACGTAAGCTCCCAGAGCGGCCTTAATTATGGCGGAATTACTACCGATCTGCTGAAATTTAACTTTATCAAGACAAACAATTCATTAAGCGGCCTGATAGGATTTGAAGCCCAGGCAGGAAGTGATGATTATATCTTCGGGTCCGGCATGGGTATCCCCGAAGGGCTTAGGGTTCCATCTGTCGCGTCAGGTCAGTACCTGATTGAGGGCACACCCTCCAGGTCGGTAATGCAATCAATCATATCGCAGGTGAACTATAATTACCGCGAAAAGTATTTTCTTTCTGCTTCCTACCGTATAGATCAATCGTCGCAGTTTGCACCGAATAAAAGAACTGCAATGTTCCCGAGTGTTTCTGCTGCCTGGTTGATCAGCAGTGAAGATTTCGCAAAAAGCATCCCGGCCATCTCGAACCTTAAGTTAAAGGTCAGCTGGGGAAAAACAGGAATGAAAGATATCGGTCCGTACCGGTATATGGAAATGTTCAGCTTTTCCTCCCAATATGACGGCCAGCCGGCAGCTGTCCCGACCCAGATGGCTAACCCCGATCTAACCTGGGAACAAACAGGCCAATTTAATACTGGCCTCGAGATCGGATTATTCAAAAGAATAGAGTTTGAAGTAGATTTTTACAGGAACGTGACAAAAGACCTGCTGGTCGAAAGAGCTTTGCCTCCTTCAGGTGGTTTCAGAACTCAATGGCAAAACATTGGTGAAGACTTGAATACCGGGGTTGAGGTAAGCCTGACAGCAGCTATTGTTAATAGCAACGACTTCAACTGGTCGGTCGACTTTTCCGGCAGTTACAACAGGAACGAGCTGTCAGGATTTGGAAATGATACAATCCTGACATCTAACTATTATGGTGTAACTCAGATTTACCATAACGGTGCCTCATTGTATTCATGGTATGCCAAAGAATTCTACGGAATCGATCCGGCAAACGGAAGCGTGCTCTGGGTAGGCAAAAACGGTGAGACAACTCATGAGTACCAGGATGCCAGATATGTAGAATACGGAACACCTATGCCCAAGTTTCAGGGAGGATTTGCAACGCAACTCAGATACAGGGCGTTTTCACTTAGAGGAAATTTTTCCTACCTGTCAGGTAATAAGATATTCAATTATTTCAGGAGATATGTCGATCATGATCTGCAGGAGACACAGTTTAATGTAATGATGCCGCGTAATGATTACAGGCTATGGCAGAAGCCAGGTGATAAAGCTACAAAACCGCTTCCACAGAACGCAAGAAATTCATTCGATCCTTCAACCCGCTTCATAGACGATGGCAGCTTCCTGAAAGTGAGGAATATCACCCTTTCCTATGAACTCCCGCAACAGGCGCTGTCTAAAATAAAACTCAGCGGCATGACTATTTCAATCGCAGGAGATAACATCTATACCTTTACTAATTTCTGGGGACAGGATCCTGAAGTTTCAATTGATCCCGGTTCTGGAAACCTCCCGGGGTATGCTGAGTTCAAATATCCGAATAACAAGCAGTATGTAATTAGCCTTAATATTCGTTTCTGACGTTAATAAAATAAAGATATGAAGAAGATATATAAATACACAGGACTGCTGCTTATTGCATTTGCACTCACACAGTGTGACCTGAATGTAATACCTCAGGATGCCCTTACCAGTGAGCAGATTACTTCTACCTCCGACGGATTGTCAAGCCTTGTTAACGGCTTATATGCCATTTTTAAAGAGTCGAGCGGCAACAATTGCTATCTCCGCCAGTATTATCAGATGAGCGACTTTGCAAGCGATGATATTGTTTGTGCGTACAAGACAGAGGACGATCTGATTAACAGCTTCAGGTATAAGGACAGAAGCGCCGAGAAGTCTAATATCAATTATTTCTGGGAAATGTCTTACAAAATTGTCTACGGGGCAAATGTTGCCATATCAATGGCCGATCTGAAGGGTGATGATCCTTTCACTAATCAATTAAAGGGAGAAAGCTATTTTCTCAGGGCATTTGCCACTCATAACCTTGTACGTTTTTTTGCCAAACCTTACAATGATGCCAATAAATCAGAACCGGGGGTAATTATCCGGGAAAGTAAGTCTGACAATATGCCAAAGGCAAGAGCGACCCTTGAGGAAACTTACAGATATATTATCAGCAGCCTGAAAACTGCGGAGTCTGTTATGAGTGAGGAAATGCCTTCCGAAAGGAATAATGATAACCACAGGTTTGCTAGTATTTACTCGGTTTGGGCAATGCTCTCACGTGTTTATTTGTATAAAGGTGAGCTGGATAGCTGCATTATATATTCTGACAAGCTGATCAATTCAGAAATGTTTACTCTGGAAACGCCGGAAAGTTATCCGGGATATTTTGCCTCTGCAAAATCAGGATCCGAAAGTGTCTGGGTTATCCCGTTCAATCTGATCGACGACCAGCTGAATGGGTCAATTGCATCAATGATTTATAACGGTAACAATTGCTGGGCCGAGGAAGGAGCCAGTTCCTCGATACTCGAAGACATGGGCGATGGGACAAGCATGACCGAGATTGATCAGCGATGGAAATATATTGTAACAGATGCCGGTGTAGTAAAAAATGGAGTTAATATGTTCTATATCAGCAAATTTTCAGGACAGGACGGGTCACCCACACTTAGCTCTCCTGTCATGTTCCGACTGGCTGAGATTTACCTGAACAGGGCAGAAGCATATGCTAAAAAAGCGGATGTTGCCAGCGCTGTTTCAGATTTAAATATGTTGCTCGAAAACCGGCTTATCGTTCCTGAAGGTGAAAGTATAGACGATTACCTGTATGATGACGCATCAATTACCAGTGGAGAAATTGTCGATATAGTGCTTAAAGAACGAAGGATTGAACTGGCATTTGAGGGACACCGGATCTTTGACCTGTTACGAAACGGCAGGGACGTGGTCCGCAATTACTGGGGTTTTCATCTTGACAGTTACAATGGTGTACCGTCCGGAAGTGAACCCGGACTTGATGCGCCCGGAGTTCTTTTTAACTCCAATGATCCTGAATTGATCTACCCGATTCCGTCAAGTGAGATCAGTACAAACAAACTTTGCGTACCTAACTAATAATTTAAATGCTATGAAATCCTACAAAAAAATACAGATATTTTTTACTGCATTTCTGTTGCTTTTATCAATGTCATGCAGCAAAATGGGCGAATATAATCTCGAAAATACACCCCCGCTGGATTTCCGTTCATATTATAACGGACTGACTGTTACTTTCGCCAATGCAACGGAAGGGGCAACGGATATCTCATGGGATTTTGGAGATAATTCACCTGTTGTTCCCGGTGATTCAGTAGAGCATACCTATACTGCTATAGGTAAATATGTTATTACAATGAATGGAACATTTGATGGCAAGTCATATATTTTTCATACCGTGTTAAGGGTTGATAAACCATCTGTAATTAATCTTGACGATGGTTCTTTCAGCGATTGGAATGGAGTGACATACCCGGATTTCCTGCTGTCAGGAAAAGGCGCAATTGATACCGGTAAAGTTGATTATGATGCCAATTACATTTACATATATGTTGAATTTGACTCAATTGCAGAAAATGCCGGTATAGTGGATCATATCTTTGGCGTATATATGGATGTCGACAATACTGTTTCAACCGGGTTCTCAATGAAAGAAATGGGTGTTGATTATGGATGTGAAGGGAATTTATACGATGGAGGGTGGTTTGCCCCAAGTATAGTGGACATGGTCAACGGAGATCCGGGATGGCCCTTTATGGGTTTTGAAGATGAAAGAGCAATTAAACCCGGTTATATTGTCAAAGAAGGCAATACTATAAAAATGGAATTCGGCATTTCAAGAGATGTCTTTAAAATTAATTCCGATGCCATGTCATTTTCCATGAGTATTATGAATTCTGACTGGTCAGATGTTGGTAATCTGGTCACACCCTTGCCGGACTTTAGCGAAAGAATTCCCATCATGATGAATAAGTCCAGCAAATAGCAGTATTAACCGGAAAAAGTATGGACCCGACTCCTCAACCCAAAAGTTACCCTTTTGCCGACAGGGTGACCTCCGTGGATTTCTTTCGCGGATTTACAATGTTTCTGTTAGCTGGTGAAGCTTCTTTGCTTTATGAACGGTTCCTTGAATTTAACAATGGTTTTATGCAATTTCTTGGAACACAGCTAAGCCATCATGAATGGCATGGATTGCATTTCTGGGATCTTATACAGCCCTTTTTTATGTTTATTGTAGGAGTTGCTATTCCTTTTGCTGTAGCTAACCGGCAAAAGAAAGGGGACAGCAATAAGACAATTACACTTCATGCATTTAAACGTGCATTCCTGTTGTTGTTCTTCGGATGGGCTTTGTATGTCATCGAAGCAGGGAGACTGGTCTTTCAGTTTCAGAATGTCCTTGCCCAATTGTCAGTCACCTATATTGTGGCGTTTCTGATAATGAAAAAAAGCTTCAGTTTTCAGTTGATCTTCACTCTGGTAATTCTGTTATTGATTGACCTGGCATACCGTTTCTTTCCGGTTGAAGGGTTTAATCACCCCTGGGTAAATTACGAAAACCTCGGGGCCTGGGTCAATAATAAGATTGAAGGTGTGGATAAGGCAAGCACCTGGGCAACATTAAATTTTGTTTCGACAACAGCTCATACCGTCTGGGGTGTTCTCTGCGGCAAGCTTCTGATGAGCGATAAATCAACAACAAAGAAAATTCAGCTATTGCTTATTGCGGGTATATCGGCCCTGATTATAGGCTACTCTCTCGATCTCTTAAATATAACTCCCATAATAAAGAAGATCGCTACATCCTCGTTTGTGTTTGCGAGCGGAGGATGGACCATCCTGGCTCTCTGTTTCAGTTACTGGCTGATTGATGTAAAGAAATTATTCACCAGGGGATCCAAAATGTTCATAATAGTTGGAATGAACAGCATTTTCATTTATATGTTTTTTTCACTCGGCGGTGCGGATTTTATAAGCAGAATGGTAGCTCCATTCAGCGGGATGTTGTTTTCGTGGGCAGGAGACCTGACGGTGGAAGTAGTAACCAGTCTGTCTGTATGGGCGGCAATGTGGTATCTTTGTTACTGGCTCTATAAAAACAAACTGTTTATCAAAATCTGATATTGCAGGCAATGCTCTGAGGTTAAATTTTATATGCTCAAAAAACAAGGCCTGTCAACCATCCCCATATCACATAGCGTATAAATTTTCCGGCCAGCATGGCAATGGCAGTAACAAGGATATTGGCACGTAAAAGGCCAAGCCCGACAGCGAAAATATCTCCTACTGCAGGAACCCAGCATAAAAACGCAAAGATTGCCCCTCTTTTATAAAGGCGGCTATGCCACTTTTCAATGGTTTCACGCTTTATCCGCAGGTACTTTTCAATCCACTCCCATTTGCCCAGGTAACCAATAGCATAGCTGCTCATTCCACCAAGCCAGTTCCCGGCTGTGGCAACCAGAACAGCAGCATAAGGATCCGTTCCGTTAACGATCAGGAAAGTAAGCAGTGCTTCGGAGCTGAAAGGTACAACCGTTGCTGCCAGGAAACTGGCAAGAAATAATCCCCAAAGACTGTAATCAAAAAGTCCTTCAAACAAATTATAAATCTTTTCTGACTGCGAACTTAAATAAAATTAATGATCGGGTTTCGTTCCGGAAGGAACATATGCTAAGCTTCGAACTCCTGATCTCTTCTCCGGCCATGAAACCTAAAACTAATGAGTATAGGAAAATACTCGCCCGTTTGGTAAATTTGAAAAAAAGTGATAAATTTAATGACTGGAAATAAGTATTGTTTCTAATCTGACAAAATCACTTAAATCAAACAAGGTTCTATGAGAAAACTAATTATCTTTTTACTTATGATGATTCTGATTTTGCCGTTTAAGGTGTCAGGACAGGAAGTGACCGGAAAACCAGTTACCCAGGTAGATGTACATTCTCTCGGTCCGCAGAAATTAGGTTATCTGCCCCCGGTGGTCGTTCCCCCTAATAACCCTCAGTCGAGTTTGAAGATTTTTTTGGGTAAACAGCTTTATTTTGACACACGGATGTCAAAGGATAACACAATCAGTTGTGCATCCTGTCATGATCCGGCAATGGGATGGTCAGATGCCGGACCTACAAGCACTGGCATAAATGGTCAGAAAGGGGGCCGGAGATCGCCTCCTGTAAGCAATGC
>Ga0207931_1000051_pt1 | contig 38552 bp, 34 predicted proteins | sample NGESurdeep092012_2_FD_184478 | JGI IMG/M metagenome (GOLD analysis project Ga0207931, IMG submission 184478) | Arctic peat soil microbial communities from Barrow, Alaska - NGEE Surface sample 415-1 deep-092012 (SPAdes) | ecosystem: Environmental > Terrestrial > Soil > Wetlands > Peat ...
CCCCATTTTCCCATGTCAGAGGGCATCCTCACGTTCACGACACCCTTCCCAAGGGTGGCCTAACCACGGATCTGGGTCAGAGCGCTTTCACCGCGGTCACCTGGAAGGGCAGGCCCTGCTGGCAGGTGGTCATCACCCCCTGCAGGAACGAGCCGGTCACCTCGACGTTCGCGCCTGCGGTGAGTTCGGGTGCATCGCTGCCGAGCAGATTGGCCAGCACCGTCCCGTTGTCGTCCGCCAACAGCACGCAACTGGCCTCCACGCCTTCCCGGACCGTGCCGCGGAGCGTCACTTCTGTCCCGGTGCCCGCGCTCGGCACCGGCGGCAGCAAGGTCGGCGCGGGCCCCGCGGACAAACTCGCCGCGGCCGACTCCCGCGGTGACGCCTGTGGTGAACGGGGTGTTGACGACCGTGTTGACGACTGCGTTGACGCCGGTGTTGACAGGCTGACCGAGGTCACCGATGCCGTCGCAGGTCCGGGGGTGTCGTTCGAAGCACATGCCGCCAGCCCGCACCCGCCACCGGCAATCGCCAGCGCGAGCGCCGCGACCCGTAGCCACCTGCGTCTCGATTCCAGTACCACTGCGCCTCCCCGCTCGCGACCGCGCCGCGGCCGGTCCGGATCACGCTACCGACCGATGATCAGACGGACCTGGCGAGGCATTGCGTTGCATCGACCGACGGGTTGCCGCCGGGTCGCGGCGCGCGGGATAGTCTCTGCCGAAAGGACGACCCGCCCACGTCGTCTCATCGCTGGTGTTCGGGTCGGGTTCTCGGAAGGGGAGGCGATGAGCCGCCGGCGCCATCTCGCGGTCCTGCTGGCCACCGCGGTGCTGGTGGCAGGCTGCACGGGTTCGCAGGACGCCACAACGCACGAGGCGGCGGCGGCCGCGGCGCTCTCCACCAGCGTCCCCTCGGCCGCGCCGGCCTCCGATCCGCCGGTCTCCGACGGGTCGATGGACCACACGCCGGACACCGCGATGGTGATGAGCTCGGCAGCGCCGGCCGCCACCGCTTCGACCGGACCAGGGCCGTCCGCGCCGCCCGCGGCGGCGCCGGCTCCCGCGATCGACGTGCTGCCAGGCATGCCCGCCGTGCCGGACCCGCACAACATCTACTCCGAGGCCGGGGCCGGCAAGCTGGGCCCAGCCGCGCTGGCTTCGAAGGCTTACGCCTACGTGCCGAACACCAAGTCCGGCGACGTCTGGGTGATCGACCAACAGACCTTCCAGGTCGTCGGGAAATTCCCGGTGGGCAAGGAAGTGCAGCACGTGGTGCCGTCGTACGACATGTCGGCGCTGTACGCCACCGACGACATCGGGAACGTGATCCGCCGGATCGACCCGACCACCGGGCAGGCCGGCGAGACGATCCCGGTCGCTGATCCCTACAACATGTACTTCACCCCGGACGGGAAATACGCGATCTCGGTCGCGGAAGCGTTGCGCAGCCTCGTCTGGTACGACCCTGCGACCTGGCAGGAGGTCGACCGGGTGCGCTATCCGGACTGCAAGGGCATCGACCACGGGGATTTCACCCCGGACGGCAAGATCGCGGTGTTCAGCTGCGAGTTCGCCGGCCGGGTAGCGGTCATCGACATGCAGACCCATCAGCTCATCCGGATGGTCGACATGCCGCAGATGAACACCACCATGGGGCCACAGGACCTGCGGATCGCGCCGGACGGATCGAAGTTCTACATCGCCGATTCCGATTCCGACGGGGTCTGGGTGCTGGACAAGGATCTGCAGACCGTGACCCGGCACATCGACACCGGGGACGGCGCGCACGGACTGTACTTCAGCCGCGACGCCGCCGAGCTGTACGTCACCAATCGCCACGAGGGGTCGATCAGCATCCTCAACGCCTACACCGGCGACCCCGTCGGGAAGTGGCAGATTCCCGGCGGCGGCAGCCCGGACATGGGCAACGTGAGTGCGGACGGCAGCCAGCTGTGGGTGTCCGGGCGTTACGACAACGTGGTGTACGTGATCAACACCCACGACGGCAGCCTGATCACCAAGATCCCGGTCGGCAACGGACCGCACGGTCTGGCGCTGATCCCGCAACCCGGCCGCTATTCGACCGGACACACCGGCATCACCCGCTGAGGGGGCGCCACCGGCTTGCCCCGCAACTCCGGGGGTCAGTCGTCCTCCTCGAACGGCGGCGCCACCGTCCAGCTCTCCCAGCCGTGCTGATGCAGGGCGAGCCCGGCCGGTGCCGCACCGAGCAGGATCCCGAGGGCGATCAGGGCGGCGGCCACGGCCCGCCGGGCTCGGATGGTCATGACGTTGCACTCCTCGCCTTGCGCCACTTGACGATCGCCTGCCGCACCGGCGGTACCCGCAGCACGATCGACGGTCCGAACAGCACCGCCAGCGGGCCCAGCGCCTGCAGACCCACCAGCAGCACCAGGTGCAGCACGACCAGTCCGGCCACCACCCAGACCACCTTGTGCAGCACCTTCCAATACCTGCCGAGGACGTGCATGGACAGCCGGTTGGAGGTGATGGCCAGCGGCACCATCACCAGGGTCGCCGCGGCGCCCGCGGCCACGAACGCGGTGCCGGCAATACCGTCCAGCCACCCTGTCGGAGAGGTGAGCACCGCAATCGACAGGTCGAGCACCGCCAGGCAGAACGTCCACAATCCCAGGTCGCGGCCGAGGATCAGGTGCCACCGCCAGCCGGTCAGAGTGGCCAACGGCCCGACCGCGAGGGTGGCGGCCAACGTCAGCAGCGCGGTGAACCCGAGGATGTCGTTCGCGTCCGTCGCCAGGGCCGCGGCTGCGCCCGGCTCGCCGCCCAGGTAGGCGGCTACCGCAGGGGCCAGCGCCAGGATCGAGGCGATCGGCAGCAGCCGGGCGGTCCTGACCGCGTACTTCCACCAGGCCCGTGGCGGTGCCGACGGTCCTCGAATCTGTGTGACGGCCATGGCCTCGCCCTTCCCCCGGTCATATGTCTCCAGCTGATCAACCACAGGGTGGACCGCCGGCCCTGAACCCACGCTGAATGGCCTGCCGCTACCCGACAGCTCTCCGATCGCCGTCCGCCCACCGCTCGACACCGAAAAATTCAGCCCGCGTCAAGTTGCGGTCGGTCATGCTGGAACCGTGCGGATACTCGTGGTCGAAGATGAGGCGCATCTCGCCCGGGTGGTCAAACGCGGCCTGACCCAAGAGGGTTTCAATGTCGAGGTCGTCGGCGACGGGCCGGAGGCATTGCACCGGGCAACCGAAAATCGTTATGACGCAATTGTTCTCGACATCATGCTGCCCGGTCTCAACGGCTACCAGGTCTGCGCCGAGTTGCGAAAGAACGGCGTGTGGACGCCGATTCTGATGCTCACCGCGCTGACCGAAGCGCTCGATCACGCGGAGGCCCTCGACCTCGGGGCCGACGATTTCCTGGTCAAGCCATTCAGTTTCGTGGTGCTGGTGGCCCACCTGCGGGCGTTGGTCCGGCGTTCGGAGCGCGAACGACCCGTGGTGCTGACGGCCGGCGACCTCCGGCTCGACCCGGCCCGGCACCGGTGCTGGCGCGGGGAGACCGAGATACCGCTGACCGCCCGGCAGTTCTCGTTGATGGAATGCCTCATGCGCCGCGCCGGCGAAGTCGTCGGCAAGACCGATCTCCTGGAGCAGGTATGGGACCTCAACTACGAGGGCGACGGGAACATCGTGGAGGTCTACGTCCGCAAACTGCGGCAGAAACTGGATATCCCGTACGGCCGCAACTCGATTCAAACCGTGCGACTGGTGGGGTACCGGCTGGATCCCGACGGCGGATGACCATCCCGCCCATCGGCATCCGCACCCGGATCACGGCGATCGCCTGCGCGGCTTTCGGGGTCGCGGTCATCCTCGGGGCGGTGGTGCTGGTCTGGGCGGTGCGCGACGCCGTTGAGCGATCGCTCGACTACCGGGCCCGGGCCGCCGCCGCCACGGTGGCCGCGCAGGTTGCAGACGGCCGGCTCGACGTCATTGCCGGCACGGTTTCCACCCAGGTCGTCGACGCGACCAGCGGCGAGGTCATCGCCGCCAGCCCGGATCTGCAAGGGCAGCCGCGGTTGTCCGACCGGCTGGCCTCCGATGCCATCGGGGTCGACCCGATGCCTGCGTTGGGGTGGGACGAGGCACGGATCAAGGTGTTGGCGGCCAACGATCCCACCGGCACGCCGGTGCTGATCTACGCGCTGGTGGACGAGGAGCAGGCGAAGGAGAGCGTGGCCGCGGCCAGGACCGCTGCGGTGATCGGGGTGCCGCTGCTGGTGGCGTTGCTGGGTGTGACGGTGTGGTTCGGCGTCGGGCGGGCACTACGCCCGGTCGAGCGGATCCGGGCGGAGGTCGCCGGGATCTCGGCCGGCAATCTCTCCCAGCGTGTCCCGGAGCCACCGGGCAACGACGGGGTGACCAGGTTGGCGCGGACGATGAACGCGATGCTCGACCGGCTGCAGTCCGCAGCCGTCCGGCAGGACAGGTTCGTCGCCGACGTCTCGCACGAGTTGCACAGCCCGCTGGCTTCCAGCCGTGCGGAGCTGGAGCTGGCCCGAGCACACCCCGACTCCACCGACTGGCCGGCGGTGACCGAGGAGCTGCTCGACGACAACGAGCGGATGACCCGGGTGGTGCGGGACCTGTTGTTCCTGGCGCGGTCGGACAGCGGCGCACCGCAGACGAACCGGGTACCCATCGACGTCGACGATCTGGTCCGCGGTGAGGTGCGCAGGCTCGTGGTCCCGCCGGGAGTACAGGTCGATACCGCCGAGGTCGACCCTGCCGACCTCACGGGGAATCCCGACGAGCTTGGCCGAGCGGTGAGAAACGTTCTGGAGAACGCAGTCCGGCACTGTTCCGGCCGGGTGCGGGTCGCTGTCACAGCGATCCCGGCCGGCGTCAGCGCCGAACACCCGGGACCTCGGGTTCGGGTGTCGGTGTCCGACGATGGTGCCGGCATCGCCGATCCGGATCGCGAGCGGGTCTTCGAGCGCTTCACCCGGCTGGATGATTCGCGCACCCGCGCCACCGGCGGCGCCGGGCTGGGGTTGGCAATCAGCCGGGAGATCGTCACCGGACACGGCGGCACGATGACCGTCACGTCCACCCCGGAGGGCGGGGCTTGTTTCGTCATCGACCTGCCCGCCTGACGGCACCCGCGCAATACCCGATCATTTGCCGGCCGGTGGACCGAGAATGTGCCCAGATGTATCTGCTACGCAGTGCACCGCGTCCCTCTGGTGGGCGTTGGGCTGCAATCACTGCGGTGGAGCCGATTCGCCGGACAGGTCCGCGGGGGTCCCAGGGCGATCCCTCCGGCTGGCACAGGGCAACCATTCGCCGGGGGGCGATCGCCGGGACACCAAGTTCAATGCATCGGCAACAAATTCTGGGGGATTGGTGAAAGAACAAGTATCTGTCTCGCGAATCAATGGGGAAGTCGTGCGCCCGATGTTCGGCCGGGTCGAGCCGCCGGCAATGGACATTTCCGTCCTTGGCCCGATGGAGATCACGATCTCCGGGCGCTCAGTGGTGCCCACCGCCCGAAAGACCCGCAGCCTGCTGGCTCTGCTGGCGCTCAACTCCGGCCGGATGGTCAGTACGTCGCGCATCCGGGAGGAATTGTGGGGTGACGAACCGCCGCGGAGCGCGTCGACGACGCTGCAGACCTATGTGATGCAACTGCGCAACGCGTTGGCGGAGGCGGCGGTCGATCAGCCGGATGCCGGCCGGCAGCTGCTGCAGACCTGTGGCAACGGGTACGCCCTGAACCCCGGTCGGGACGGGCGGAGCGACCTGGTCGATTTCGAGCGCCAGGTCACCGCCGCGAGCCGACGACTGGAGGACGGCGACCTGCACGCCGCGTCCACCCTGATGCGGGATGCCCTCGAGCTGTGGCACGGCACGGCGCTGGCCGACGTGCAGTGCGGGCGGGTGCTGGACGGCGAGGTCGTGAGGCTGGAACAGCGCCGCCGGTCGGTGCAGGAGCGGCGGATCCAGATCGATCTGACGATCGGCCGGCATCACGACGTCGTCGATGAACTGGCCCAGCTGGCCTTGCAGGATCGCACCGACGAAGGGGTGCACGGCCACCTGATGCTCGCGCTGCATCGCTGCGGTCGGCGCGCGCATGCCCTGCATGCCTTCCATCAGCTCCGTTCCGCGATGCTCGACGAGCTCGGCCTGGAGCCCTCCCCGAGGCTGCATCAGCTGCAACGGGCGATCCTGGACGCCGACCCCGAACTGGAGACCGGCGGCCACTTCAACAAGACCGTGACCGGGCTCAGCGCGATCGCTTCCATGCCCATGGGCCTGCGCACCGTTGGTGGCGGTCGCGCCGGCTGACGGCCCGCTGGGTTGACGGCGCTGGGTTGACGGCGCTGGGTTGATGGCCCCGGGGAGAAACCCCCGGGGCCATCGACTTTCAGCCCCACACCGCCTTGGCGTGGTGCAGCGCCGCACGATCCGGTCGCAGCGCGGCATGCGAAGTGGCGCAATGGATATCGCGCCAGGCTCGCTGGACGGCGGCCCCTGACTGCTGAGCCGGCGCACCCGCGGCCCGGAACAACCGATCGATGGCTCCGGTCAGCACGACCGCGCTGCGGCTGGCATCCCGCGCGTTGCGCGCGGCCAGCGCGGGCGCGAACTGCCCGCTGTCGGCAACCTGGAGGGCGCGCTGCACGAGCAATGCTGCCACGTCGATGTCGGCGGACACCTCGGCCAGTGTCAACTGATTGAAGGCGATCGTGGACGCCGGCCCGTCCGGACCGGACTGGTCGCGAATGCCATCGCTCCAGGCGGCCAGCGCCCCGCGGGTCGCGCCCAGCGCGGGGGAGACGAACAGCGGCGACGCGACGGCCAGTAGCGGTGCCCGGTGACAGGTGGCCTCGGCCGAACTGGCGCCTCCGCGCAGCAGTGATGCATGAGCGAACACCCTGCCGGGCGGCACGACGGCGTCGACCACCACCGAATTGCTCCCGGTCCCGCGCATGCCCACCGTGTCCCAGCTGTCGAGCACGGTGAAATCGCGGCGTGGCACCGCGAAGAAGTGCAACTGCGGGGGGCTCTGTGGTCCAGTCTGTTGTTCCCTTTTCGAGTCATCACGACAGTCGGCGATCGGGGCGCACAGCAGCGCCCAGTCCGCGAAGTCGACGCCGCTCAGCGGCCGCCAGGTGCCGGTCAACCGGTAACCTCCGGGTACCTCGACGGCGACGCCACCAGGGACCAGACCAGCGGCGATCAGCACGTCGGGACGGTCGGACCAGATCTCCTGCTGGCCGGGTAACGGCAGCAGGGCCGCCATCCGTGACGAGGTGGCGAAGATCAGCGCACACCAGGCGGCGGACAGGCAACGCTCGCCGACCGTGGCCACCGCAGCGGCAAGGTCGGAGAAGCCGCCCGCGTCGCCGGAGAACCGGGTGGGCACGAAGTGCCGTGCGAAACCGGCTTCCACCAGGGCGTCCACCACCTCGGAGCCCAACCGCCGGTCCCGCTCGGCCTGCGCGGTGTGAGCGGCCGCGCACCGGGCGACCCCCACTGCGGCGTCCGACGACAGGCCATCCGACAGGTCATCCGACAACAGTCGCGAACTCTGGGCGATTGTCATGCTGCAGCAACACCTTTCGCGTCCGATTCGACAGTTCTGTCGACCGCTCTGTCGATGCCCCGGACGACGATTGCGGCGTTGAACCCACGGACGCCGCGGGCCAGGACCAATGCGGTCCGCACGTCGAGCGGCCGAGCCGAACCCCGGACCAGGTCAAGGCCGTACTCCGCCGGAACGTCAACGGTGTGAAACGTGGGCGGCACCAGCCCGTCCCGGATCGCCAGCACCGCCACCACCACATCCAGCGGGCCGCCGCCGGCGCACAGCCGGCCGACCAGGCTCTTGGGCGCTGTGACCGGCACGGCATCGCGCCCGAACACCTCGACGATGGCCTCAGCCTCGAGGCGATCCAGCCGCGGCACACCGGCCGAATCGGCGAAGACGACGTCGACGTCACCGGGTTCGATCCCGGCGTCGGCGAGCGCCAGACGCGCCGCCCTGGCCAGCCCCGGCCGCCTGTCCGATCCCGGTGCGGGATCGAAAGTCGCTGCGTACCCGGCGATCTCACCGTACAGCCGAGGTGCGCCGCGCTTCCGGGCGGCCCGTTCGGATTCCAGCACCAGGATGGCTCCGCCCTCACCGGGCACCGAGCCCGATGCCGCGGCATCGAACGGCCGGAACGCCAGCGCCGGATCGCTCGTCCGGGAGATGTGCCCGTTAGTCTGATGGCAGGTCCATCCCCAGGGATCCAGCGAGGATTCGACGCCACCGGTCACCGAAAGGCTGGTGCCGGAGCGGATCGTCCGGCGGGCCTGGCCGATCGCATCCAGGCCGCCGGCCTGTTCGGCGACGATGACACCGCTGGGCCCGCGCATGCCGTGCCGGATCGAGATCTGGCCCGTGTTGACCGCGTAGAACCAGGCGAACGACTCGTAGACGCTGACGTGCTGCGGACCCTTCGTCCACAGTTTGTGGATCTCGGTATGGGTGAACTCGAAGCCGCCGGTGGCGTTGGAGGTGACCACGCCCATGCCGTAGTCCTCCAGCTCGGCCGGCACCACCGCCGCGTCGGCCAGCGCCTCGTCGGTCGCGGCGAGCGCGAGCCTGGTCACCCGGTCGGTCTGCGGCAGCAGCCGGCCCGGAATGCGCCCCTCGGCGCTGAAGCCGGTGATCTGTCCGGCGAGCGCGCTGGGGTACCCGGTGGCGTCGAAGCGCTGCAGCGGTTCGATGCCGTTGCGTCCGGCGAGGGTGGCGGCCCAGTAGTCCGCGGTGTTCATCCCGTTCGGGGCCATGGTGCCCAGCCCGGTGATGACGGTCCGGTCCTTCAGGCCGTCCGGCATCCCGTCGGCCATCTCCACTGTGTCGGTCATGCCTTCACCCCTTCCACCCGGCGGAGCACCATCGCGGTCTGGAACCCGCCGAAACCGCTGCCCACGCTGAGCACCGTGTTCGTCACGTGGTCGCGCGCAGTGATCGGGACGTAGTCCAGGTCGCATTCGGGATCGGCATTGTGCAGGTTGGCCGTCGGCGGCACCACGCCGTACTCGATGGACAGCGCGCAGGCCGCCACCTCGATCGAGCCGATCGCCCCCAGCGAATGGCCGACCATGGACTTGATGGAGCTCACCGGTATCCGGTAGGCGTGCTCGCCGAGAGACCGCTTGAACGCGGCGGTCTCGTGCCGGTCATTCTGCTTCGTGCCCGACCCGTGCGCGTTGATGTAGTCGACCGCCGTAGGGTCGATCCGAGACTGATCGAGCGCCTGCCGGATCGCCTCGGCCATCTCGCGACCGTCGGTCTTCAGCCCCGTCATGTGGTACGCGTTGGAACGTGTTGCGTACCCGGTGATCTCGGCATAGATGTGCGCACCCCGCCGACGAGCGTGGTCGTAGTTCTCCAGCACCAGCATCGCCGCACCCTCGGCCAGCACGAATCCGCTCCGGGTCAGATCGAAGGGCCGGGACGCGGCGGCGGGATCGCTGTTGTTCGGTGTGGTCGCCTTGATGGCGTCGAAGCACGCCACCGCGATCGGTGAGATCGGCGCATCGGTGGCGCCGGCGACCACGATGTCCGCCGTCCCGTCGGCGATGAGTTGACGGGCGTACCCGACGGAGTCAAGGCCCGACGTGCAACCCGAGGAGACGATGCCGGTGGGGCCTTCGGCGCCCACCGCCCAGGCGACCTCGGCGGCGATGCTGCCGGGGGTCAGGTAGTCGTACAGATGGGCGGAGGCGTAGGCGGGATCGACGAGCCAGTCCCGGCCGCCGTCGGAGAGCACCAGGTACTCCCGTTCCAGGCTGGTGGTGGCGCCGACGGCGCTGCCCACGCTGACCGCCACCCGGGTCGGGTCGAGCTGGTCAAACGCCAACCCGCTGTCCTGCATGCTCTCTCGGGCCGCAACCACGGCGAGCATGGCGGCCCGGTCCATCCGCCGGATCTCCCGTTCGGTCAGGCCGGCCACGGCCGGGTCGAAGTCGCATTCCGCGGCCACCTGGGAACGGAACGGCGACGGGTCGAAGAAGCTGATCCGCCGGGTCGCGGTGCGGCCGGCGGTGAGTAGATCCCAGAAGTTCTTGGTGCCGTTTCCGCCGGGCGCCAGGACTCCGATGCCGGTGATCACAACTCGGGACGTCATTATTGCCTCCACAGGGGGCGCGGTTCCTGCTGCACGCCAGAGGTTTCATCGAGGGTCACCAGACGAGCATGCGGGCGGTGACTTGAAGGCGGCTCGAATCTCAATCGGTCGGGCGGTGCGGTCCGCGACTCGGTCGGTGGCCGTAACGAATCCCGAGTGACCATCGAGCGCGGATCGAGCCCAGTGCCGCACGGTGGCCGGATGTCCACTGCCGACGATATGACGATTGACGCCCACCGCCCCGTCCTGCTGCTGCTCGCCGGACAGGGCGCTCAGCGCCCCGGGATGGGTGTGGGTCTGTACGACGTCGAACCGGTCTTCACTGCGGCGCTCGACGAGCTGTTCACCCTGATGGGTGCGGAGGGCAGGCGGGTGCGCAGCGATTGGCTGAGCGCAGAACCCGACGTGCCGATCGACGATGCCTCCAGGGCGCAACCGTTGCTGTTCGCGATGAACTACGCGCTGGGCCTGACGCTGGCCGCTCGCGGCGTGCGACCGGCGTTGCTCCTCGGGCACAGCATCGGCGAGCTCGCGGCGGCGTGCCTGGCCGGGGTGTTCGACCTGCCGCACGCCGCGGGCATCCTGCTGGCCCGGTCCGAGGCGATGGCGCAGACTCCGGCCGGCGGGATGTTGGCGGTGGCGAGCTCACCGGCCGAGCTGGGCATTCTGCTCGGCAAGGCGGTGGACCACGCGGGCGATGCCGACGTGGTGGTGATCGCGGCGCACAACGCGCCCCGGCAGACCGTCCTGGCCGGCCCTGAGCGTCCGCTGGAGCGGGTACGGCGACGGCTGGTGGACTCCGGCGTGACCTGCCGCCCGGTGCCGGCCAAGCAGCCGTTCCACAGCCCGGCCGCGGGATCGGCGGTGCCGATCCTGGCGGCCGCGCTCGCACGGCAGGCACTTCGGCCACCGCGCACGCCGATTCAATCGACCCGCACCGGGACCGCGGTCACCCCGGGTGAGGCCATCCGGCCGGAATTCTGGGCCGAGCAGATCGCTACTCCGGTGCTGTTCTGGCCGGCACTGGACACGGCGCTGACTCAGGCGGAGTGGACACTGGTCGCGGCCGGACCCGCGGGCGAGCTGGCGGTCGTGGCGCGACGACACCCGGCCGTGCGGGCCGGGCGGACGGTGATTGCGCACCTGCCGGTCCCTGGGCCCGGGGAATCCACCGAACACTGGGACCGGGCGGTGCAGGAGCTGGCGGACCAGGCAGCAGCCTGAGGCAAGGCCCACGCGTCAAGTCCCTCACGTCAGAGCCTGACGTCAGAGCCTGACGTAAACGTCAGGGCCTGACGTCAAGGGCCTGCCCCTGCACACGGCTCCGCGGGCGGTGATCGGATGATCAGCCGCCCGCGGTCGCGCAGACAGGTCCTCAGGCTTCGTCGTCGACCACCGCGACCACCCTGGTCCACCCCGCCCCGGCGCCGGCGATCGACACCGGGAAGCAGCAGATGGTGAAATCGGTGGCGCGGGGGAGCGCGCCGAGGTTGGCCAGCTTCTCCAACTGCAGGTATTCGTTGGTGCGGCCGTAGATGTGGGCCGGCCACAGGACCTCTTTGTCACCGGTGCGCTGGTACTCACCGATCATCGTGGCCGCAGGACGGTCCAGCCCCCAGGCGTCGATCCCGATCACCCGGATGCCCTGCTCCACCAGGAAAGCGGTGCCCTTGCCGGTCAGGCCGGGGAAGCTGGTCAGATAGTCGGCCGATCCCCACAGCGCGTCGGCGCCGGTCCACAACAGCACGATGTCACCGTGACGGAGTTCGCAGCGCGCGGCCGCCGTCGCGTCGATCAGGTGATCAACGGTGATGCCATCGCCAGGCGGTACATGCCGCACATCCAGCCGCACGCCCCGTCCCATGCACCATTCCAGCGGAACCTGGTCGATGCTCTTCGCGGGCGTGCCGCCGCTGATCGGTCCGTAATGCAGCGGCGCATCCATGTGGGTGCCGGTGTGCGTGGTCAGCGTCACCGTCTCGTTGGAGATCGCCATGCCACCGGGAAAATCGTCCGGACCGAGGCCGAGAACCGTTGCGCCGGTGCGGTGATCGAGTAGCTCGATGACGACCGGCGTGGCCTCGCTCGGCGTCGAGCGGGTCGCGACGCTGAGGTCGATCAACCTGGTCATGACGCCGGTGCCAGCGACGCCGCCGTGTTCGACCCTGTCGCCCGTTCCGAGGCAAGTTCGGCGGCCTGCTTCACGGCGCCGAGATCGGCGACGCTGTTCCGCTCGACGGCGGCGCACAAGAGCCGATCTGCCTCTTCCGGCTCGAAGCGGCCGGCCACCTTGCCGTCGACCGCGGCCCGCACCTCGAAGTCGTGGGTCAGCACCAGTTCGGTCAGGCCGTCCGGCCCGGCCGACGCCCGCCATTCGCCGCCCATGCTGCCCACGATCGGCGCCGTCTCCAGCTGGCGGTAGGCGATGATGTGCCGGTCCGCGTCGATGTCCCGGCGCGAGGTCCATGAATTCAGCTCACCGTTGACCAGCACGAAAAGCCTTGCGATCTGGTAGTTGTCGCCCTGCTCCAACAGGTCGACGCGTTGCGTGGGCGGGAAGATGTCGGCGTAGCTCTCGACGTCGAGCAGGACGCGCCACACCACATCGATGGGCGCGCTGACGGTCACGGAGTGCTCTTCGTGATGCATGGGTATTTCCTCCAGACGGAACGGGCGTGCAGCGGGTGCGGACGGAAGGTTCTCCGGGTCAGGCCGCTTCGGCGAACGGGTGCAGTTCCTCGTGGTTGGCGTAGGCGGCCTCGAAGTGCAGCCGCTGCTTCCAGTCGGTCACGAAATCGAACACGGCGGGGAGCTGGGAGAAACGGTCAAGGGTGGCCAGATCCTTGCAGCTGAACTGGACGATCGAGTCGGCAGTCATGCCGCGGGCGCCCTTGTCGGCGCCGAGCCACAGGTGCGGTTGCAGATCGAATCCCTCGGTCAAACCCGTACCCACGACCAGTTCCCGCATCTCGGAGAAGAACTGCTTCTTCTCCTCGTCGGAGACGGTCTCGGGGAAGCGGTAGATCAGGGTGTGCACGATCATTTCTGGGGTTCCTTTCGGTGGGACCGCATCGGGTGATCCGGCCGGCGGTGATCTCGGGTGGTGATCTCGGGTGCTGATCTCGGGTGGTGATCTCAAGGGTCGGCTGCCGGCCTCAAGGGCGCCTTGAATCTCGTTGGAGCGCAACGCAGTTTGCGGTGGGCAGGCCGGTGGAGGCCGAGCTTCACCCCTCCGCGACCACGACGGCTACGGCCGTGCCGCGGTCGTGGCTCAGGGACAGGTGCCAGGTGGTGATGCCCAGGCAGCGGGCGCGCAGGGCCAGCGGGCCGCCGACGGTCAACATCGGACGACCGGACGGCGCGGTACCGACTTCGATGTCGGTGAGCCGCCATCCGGGGTCGGCGTGCTCGAGGACCTTGGCGACCGCCTCTTTGGCGGCGAACCGGGCGGCCAGCGACGCCGCATTCCGCCGGTGTCCGGTGCGGGTGGTCAATTCTGCTGGAGTGAAGAGTTTCCTGGCCAGCAAGGGGGTGCGGTGCAGCGCCGCGGCCACCCGCTCGATGTCGGCCACATCGACCCCGATCCCGCGCACACTCATGACGCGATCTCGGCGGGTTCGTTGGCCGGGGTGTGCGCGCCGGCCAGGGTCGCGTCCCCGGTGCGCCGCGCCCCCTCGAGCCGGCGGAATCCACGGTCGAAATAGACCATCGGATGTCCGGGTTCGGACCGCAGCCGGTAGATCCGGCCCATCAGGATCATGTGGTCGCCGGCGTCCTGCCGGCTGGTCGTCTCGCACTCGAAGGTGGAGAGCGCCCCGTCGACCGCGGGCATGCCGTCCGGTGTTGTGGTCAGCTGGCCGACGCCGAACTTGTCCGCGAGGCTGCGGCTGAAACGGTCGGCGACCTCGCGGTGCCGGTCGGCGAGCACACTGACCACGAATCGAGTGCACGAGTGGAAGACCTCGAAGGACCTCGCGGATCTGGCGATACACACCAGGACCAGTGGCGGCTCCATCGAGACCGGGATGAAGGAGCTGGCGGTGAAGCCGAATCGATCGCCACGGCGGTCCGTCGTGGTCACGACGGTGACTCCGGACGCCAACTGCCGCATGGCTTCCCGGTAGCTGTCCGGCTGCACTCCGTCCGGTGGGTCAGCTTCGCCGACAGCGTTTGCGGTGCTCACGGTCGGGCTCGTGACAGGGATCAGGGTTGGGCTCTCTGGCGGGATCAGCTCGGCCCGCACCGGGCGAAGCTGGCCGGCGCGGATGTGTGGCGCTGCCGGACTCGCGGGTGCGCTCGCCGGGACCGACGGCGCGCCGTGCTCGTACTGCGCGCACCGGCCCGCCGCTGGCGCCGGCGGCAGCGCGACGACCTGCCCGGCGTAGTTCATGCCGGCGCCGAACCCCATCAGCAAGGCTGCGCCGCCGGGATTGGCCGCGCCGGAACACAGGAGTCGCTCCATCGCCAGCGGAATGGAAGCGGCGGAGGTGTTTCCGGAAGACTCGATGTCCCTGGCGACAGCGACGTGGTCCGGCAGACCCAGCCTGGTGGCGAGCACCTCGATCATTCGCAGGTTGGCCTGGTGCGGGATGAACGCCGCGAGGTCGGACGGTTCCAGCCCCGCGCGCTGCAGTACCAGCCGCGCGGCGGGCACCACCGCCCCCAGCGCCCATCGAAAGACCCGGCGGCCGTCCATCTTCATCGCCGGCGGCGTGAGCGTCGGGTCGGCCCGGAATTGTTCCCAGGTGATGCTCATCCGCAGCGCGTCCAGGCTGTGATGGTCGGCTCCGCGCACCACTGAGCTGATGCCGGGCTCTTCCGACCGACCCACCACCACGGCGCCGGCCCCGTCGGCGAACAGGAACGCGATCTCACGGTCCGTGCGGTCCACGATGTCGCTCATCCGCTCGACCCCGATCACCATGACGTAGCGGGCGCCACCGGTGCGTACCGCGTCGCTGGCCACGGCAAGGGCATGGCAGAAGCCGGCGCACGCCGCGGAGACGTCGAAGCCGCCGGCATTCACCGCACCGAGGCCGACGGCCACCGAAATGGCGAGCGGGGGGGTCTGCACGAGGTTCGACATACTCGCGACGATCACGCCGTCCAATTCGTCGGCGTCGATCCCGGCGTGTTCCAACGCTCTGCGGCCGGCGATGATCGCCATCGCCGACAGCGTCTCGTCCTGGCCAGCGAACCGGCGGCTGCGAATGCCCGAGCGGGTGGTGATCCATTCGTCGGATGACAGGATCCATTCACACACCTCGGCGTTGGTGACCTCCCGGCGCGGACGGTAGGTGCCGAGCCCGACTATGCGGCTGTTGGTGAATTCGGCGTTCCGGATCGACAGACTCATCGGGCCCTCCCTGATTGTCATCGGCGCGATGCAGGTTCTGACGAGAATGAGGCAGCACTCCTCGAATCGGGCTGGAAGGCTGCTCAACCCGTCGGGTCGAGCCGGTTTCGAGGAATCCTCGATGCCGTGCGCCGATGCTGGTGAGGCGAGGCGAACTGCCGCGCCGTCGTCCCGAAAGCACCGCTTCGACTTTCGATCGTCTTGGATCGTCACCGCCACCTGGAGGTTCACCATGGCCGCATTCACCCTGGCCGACTTGAAAGTCATCACCGACGCCTGCGTCGGCGGGGACAGCGGGCTCGGCCCGGAGACCGTCGACACCCCCTTCGAAGAACTGGATATCGATTCGCTCGCGGTCTACGAGATCGTCACCAGGGTCGAGGAGTCGCTGCATTTCGGTGTCACCGACGACGAGATCGACATGCTGCACACCGGTCAGCAGATTGTGGATTTCGTGAACACCAAGCTGACCGGCGTCTCCATCGGATGAGGCCGACAGAATTCCGGCACCGCTGGTCAGATCCGCGCTCGACGCGCTTCGTGATGGGGGAAACGGCATGACCGAACAGGTCGTCACCGAGCTTGCAGTCACCGATCAAGCCGTCACCGAGCACGTCGTGATCGCAGGGGCGGGTCCGACCGGCCTGATGCTGGCGGCGGAACTCGCGCTGGCCGGGGTCCGGGCGACGGTGCTCGAGGCCCTGCCGGCGCCCACCGGCGAATCCCGGGCACTCGGGGTCAATCCGCGCGCCGTCGAGTTGTGGGAACAGCGCGGCGTGATCGGCCGGTTCCACGACGGCAAGCTCATCTCCCGGCTGCACTACGGCGCGCTGCCGCAGCATCTGGACCTGGACCGACTGGACACCCCCTACGGGGTGATGATGATCCCGCAGCGTCGGACCGAGCAGGTGCTGGCGGAATGGGCCACCGACCTGGGTGCGCAGATCCGCCGCGGCCACGCCGTCACCGGCGTCCGGCAGGACGACGACTCCGTCCGGGTGAGCATCAGCGGCCCCGACGGTGACGACGAACTCCGGGCCGGCTACCTGGTCGGCTGCGACGGATCCCGCAGCGCCGTCCGGCGCGCGGTCGGGATCGACTTTCCGGGGACCGCATCGACTGTCGACGCCGTGATGGTGGACGTCGAAGGGGTACCGCTGCAGTTTCAGTTCTTCCGGCGCAATGACCGCGGGCTGTGGGCGATCTTCCCGATCGGGCCCGGGGTCTTCCGGGTGGTGATCTACGAATTCGGCCAGCCACCGCGACGGTACGCCGCGGCGCCGGACTTCGCCGAGATCTGCGAGGTGGCCGAGCGGGTCGCCGGGCTGGACCTGCGTGCCGGCACGCCGCGCTGGCTCAGCCGGCACGGGAACGTCACCAGGCTGGCCGACAGCTACCGCGTCGGCAGGGTACTGCTGGCCGGCGACGCCGCGCACGCGCAACCGCCCGCCGGCGGCCAGGGATTGACCTCCGGGCTGCACGACGCGGTCAATCTCGGCTGGAAGCTGGCCGCACAGATCAACGGGTGGGCGCCCGCGGACCTGCTGGACAGCTACGGCGGCGAACGACGCCCGGTCGGCGAGCGGGTGATGGTCAACGCCAGGGTGCAGAACCTGCTGATGTCCGGCGGGCTCGAGATCGACGCGCTGCGCACCGTTTTCACCGAGCTGGCCGCGCTTCCCGAGGTCAACCGGCGGTTGGCCGGCGATCTCGCTCAGGTCGACGTTCGGTACGACCTGGGTGATGCCGATCCGTTGGTCGGCCGGCGACTGCCGCCGGCCGACCTGCACACCGCAGCGCCGCCCAGATCGGGTGAGGCGACAACCCTGTCCCTGCTCGGCAAGGCTCGCGGTGTGCTGCTGGAGCTCAGCGAGGAACCCGTGCTGGACACCCTTGTCGGGCCGTGGTCGGACCGGGTCGACGCGGTCGCGGCAAGCACGTCCGACCCGCTGCTGGCGGACCTGTCCGCGGCGCTGATCCGGCCGGACGGGCACGTCGCCTGGGTCGCCCGTCGCCGGGGCGGACTGGACAAGGACGGCCTGGACGCCGCGCTGCGGCGCTGGTTCGGCCAACCGTCGTTCGGTTGACCTCGGGTCATCCACCCAGCAACGCCGCCCCGTCCCGCCCGAGGCCGCCCGGCTGGCCCGTCCATGACCGACAAGGAGCCTCATCGAATGTCCGAGATCACCGACCTCGATCCCGACAGCGGCATCGCGCTCCAGGGCGCCGGGGAATTGGTGCGGCAGATCGCTACCGGTGCGCTGTCCAGCCGCGACCTGATGGAGATCTACCTGGACCGGATCCAGCGACTCAACCCCTCGCTGAATGCGGTCGTCACCACGGACATCGACGCGGCGCGCAGGCAGGCCGATGCCGCCGACGCTGCGGTCCGGGACGGGCGCCGGCTGGGGTCGCTACACGGCTTGCCGATGACCGTCAAGGACACCCTGGAAACCGCGGGAATGCGCACCACATCGGGCGCACCGGAACTGGCGCAGCACATTCCGGCCCGGGACGCGGAGGCCGTGGCTCGCCTGCGCCGGGCCGGCGCGGTCATCTTCGGCAAGACCAACACCGCGACCTACGCCTCCGACGCGCAGACCAGCAACCCGGTCTTTGGCACCACCAACAATCCGTGGGCGCCGGAACGGTCGCCCGGCGGTTCCTCCGGAGGTGCGGCGGCGGCGATCGCCGCGGGCCTGTCCGGACTCGAACTGGCCAGCGAGCTGTCCGGTTCGGCCCGGTTGCCCGCGCACTACTGCGGCGTGTACGCGCTCCGCCCCACGCACGGGCTGATCCCGACGCGCGGGAACATCCCGCGCGCGCCGGGCTCGTTGCGCAGCAACGACATGGTGACGCTCGCGCCGATCGCGCGCACGGCAGAGGATCTCGAACTTGCCCTGCACGCGCTGGCCGGGCCTACGGATCCAGAGGCGGTCGCCTGGCAACTCCGACTGCCGCCGCCGCGCGCCGGCCGGCTCTCGGACTACCGGATCGGGGTCTGGCTGGACGACCCGGCCTGCCCGGTGGACCGGCAGGTCGCCGACGTGCTTTCCGGCGTGAGCGACGCGCTCGCCGCGGCGGGAGCCCGGGTCAGCGAGGTCCGGCCCCTCGATCTCGACGCCCACAATCGCCTGTACTCACAGCTGCTGTACGGCGCGATCAGTGTGGGCGGACCTGACCCGGTCCACGAGCAGAACTGTTCGCGGGCAGCAGATCTCGTCGCCGACGACGTCTCTGCGTCGGCGGCGATGCTGCGCGGGCTGACGCAACGGCATCGCTCGTGGCTGCGGGCCGACGAGCAGCGGGCACGGGTGCGGGCGGGCTGGGCGGAGTTCTTCGCCGACTACGACGTGCTGCTCTGTCCGGTGTCACCGGTCGCGGCGATCGAACATGATCACCGGCCCGATGTGATGGCGCGAACGGTGACCGTGAACGGTGAGCAGCGCTCCTACTGGGACCAGATCGGCTGGACCAGCCTGGCCACCGCGGGCGCGCTGCCGGCGGCCGCCGCCTCCGCCGGATTCACCTCCACGGGCCTGCCCGTCGGAATCCAGATCATCGGGCCCCATCTGCAGGACCGGACGGTCTGCGACATGGCCGAACGGCTCAGCCGTCTCGTCGGCGGCTTCCGGCCACCGGTCGCCACTACCGCCGCACGCGGGCTCACGGCCCTGCGGGCCTGACCACGCCGGATCGATCAATCCGCGCACATCAATCCGCGCACACCGAAACCACCACCACGAACCGGGCCACGAGCAAGGGGATCATCATGGGCTACGAATTCGATGTCGTCATCGCGGGCGGGGGACCGGTCGGTCTGGCGCTCGCCTGCGAACTGCGACGGGCGGGCGTGTCCACGCTCGTCCTCGAGCGACGCATGGAGCGGGACCTGTTGGCACGGGCCGGATCCATGGGTCCGTTGGCGTTCGAGGCACTGGACCGGCTGGGCCTGGGGGACGACCTGCTGCGCGCCGAGCAGGAAACCTTGGCGTCCTACGCCAAGATGTTCAGCGAATGGGCGGCCGCCTCGGGAAAGTCTGCCGGAGACACCACAGGAAATGGTGCGGCAGGGGCCGGCGAACAGGCCGAGGCAAGGGCCGAGGGCAACCGTGCGGCCCGGGCCGAGCCGTCCAGGAAGGCTCCGAAGGAGCACTTCGGCGGGATCGAGAAGATCGATCCGAACCGCCGGACCGATCCTGACCGGCGCCGGGTTCGGGTGGAACAACCCGAGCTGGAGGCCATCCTGGAGCGCCACGCCACGGCGGCAGGTGCACAGCTCCGTCGCGGGCACGAGATCCTCGGCCTGGACCAGGACGAGGAAGGCGTGTCCATCGACGTGCGGCACGGCGAGGACACCTATCTGGTGCGCACCCAGTATTTGGTCGGTTGCGACGGCGCCGACAGCACGGTGCGTCGCCTCGCGGGATTCACCTTCTCCGGAACCGAGCCGAGCGTCACCGGGCGGATGGCCGTGGTGGACATGGCCGATCCCGAAAAGCTCGCCCCCGGCTTCCATTTCACCCCGGTGGGGCTGTACGTGCACGGGCTCGGCATCAACCGGCTGTCCACCGTCGAATTCAACGGGCCGCCGCGTGACGACGACGCCCTGTCCCGCGACGAATTGCAGGACAGCATCCGGCGGGTCAGCAACACCGACGTGACCATCGAGGAGATGTCATCGGGCACCCGGTGGATCGACATGGCGAAGCAGGCCACCGAGTACCGCCGTGGGCGCATCCTGCTGGCCGGCGACTCCGCGCACGTCTACGCGCCGGTCGGTGGTCAGGGACTGAATGTCGGGATCGTCGACGCGGCCAACCTGGGGTGGAAGCTCGCCGCCCAGATCAACCGGTGGGCGCCCTACATGTTGCTGGACAGCTACGGCGCTGAGCGCGCACCGGTCGCCGCGCGGTTGCTGCAGAACACCAGGGCGCAGATCGCCCTGATGCGTCCGGACCCGCAGAGCACCGCGCTGCGAGAGTTGCTCGACGAACTGATGGACGTGGACGAGGTGCACCGGCACATCGCGGACATGCTGGCCGGCATGGACGTGCGGTACGACCTCGGCGATGCCGCCACGGCGGACCCGATGGTCGGGACGCTCTGCGCTCCCATGAAACTCACCGAGCGCGGCGGCTCACGGCACGGCCACCGGGAGATCGTCACCCTGGTGGACCTGCAACGGGACGGGACCGGCGTGCTGCTGGACCTCACCGACGACGCCCGGGTGTGCGCGGCGGCTGCCGAATGGACACGGGTCCGGCAGTTCCACGCCCGCCCCGAGCGCGAGGGCATCAGTCAGGACATCGGTCAGGACATCAGTAGGGACATCAGCGCAGCACTGATTCGGCCTGACGGCTGCGTGGCCTGGGTCCTGCGAGCCGGTGCGGAGTTCGATCCCGACAGTCTGCGCAAGGCCCTGCGTACCTGGTTCGGCGCGCCGAAAGCCCTCTGACACCAAGGGGATGCCGTTTCGATGCCGTATCGATCTGTCGACATCACGGTCCTAGCAAGAGTTCCGGTGCAGTTCATCGATCAGGAAGGCCGCCCATGAAACCGCCCCTCATGCTCACCGCTGAGCAGACACCGCAGATCCCGGTCGAAGCCGGACCGGCGCCGGAGCCCCCGCGGGACACCGCCGTGCTGATCGTCGGGGCTGGCCCGACAGGCCTGACCCTGGCCTCGTTCCTGGCGCATCGCGGGATCCCTTTCGTGATCGTCGATCGGCGCCCGGCGGGATCGACCGCCTCTCGCGGCGCCGTCATCCACTCCCGGACGCTGCAGGTGCTCGATCGCGTCGGCGTCGGGGCCGCGCTGGTCGAGCGGGGCGTGATCATGCCGAGATTCACCATGCGGCAACGCCATCGCGCGATGCTGACGGTGCCGTTCGGTGGCGTGCCCGGTCCGTACGGTTACTCGGCCAGCGTGCCGCAGAACGTCACCGAGCAGGTCTTCACCACCCATCTGGCGGCGGGTGGAAACCAGGTCCATCGGGGCTGGGAAGTGGTGGAGCTGCAGGTCGACGCCGGCCAGGGCAGCTCGCCGGATCAGGTTTCGGCAGTCCTGGTGGACGGGGCAGGTCGCCGCCGGAGCATCACGGCGCGATTCCTTGTCGGCTGCGATGGGTTGCACAGCCGGGTGCGGGAGCTGTCCGGTATCGGCTTCACCGGGACCAGATACTCACAGACGTTCGAGATGGCCGACGTCCGCATGGACTGGCCGCTGCCCCGGGACGGCGTCGACCTCACCATGTCCGCGGATGGCTTGCTGGTGGTCTTTCCGCTCCCGGACGGGGTGTTCCGGATCATCGCCACCGTCAGGTCCGGCACCGGGCAGAGTGGTGAAGGGGACGCAGCGACAGGAACGGCGACAGCCGAACCCGAGGGCCAGGTGTCACCAGAACAGCTGCAGCGGATCCTGGACCGGCGGGGACCGCTCGGGCGCCGCACCGGGCGGTTCCTCTCCCGCTCCGGCCGAGCCCGCCCGGAACTGCGTGACGTGCTGTGGACCACGCGGTTCAGCATTCAGAACCGGCTGGCCGACACCTTCCGGTCCGGCCCGGTCTTCCTCGCCGGGGATGCGGCTCACGTCTACAGCCCGGCCGGCGGTCAGGGCATGAATCTGGGTATTCGGGACGCCGCGGAATTGGGCGAGGTGCTGTCCGACGTGCTGTCCGGCCGCCGAGACCCGGATCACCTGGACACCTACAACGACCGTCGCCGGCCGTTGGCGCAGGATGTCGTCACCCTCACCGACCGAATGACCCGGGCGGTCACCCTGACGAATCCGGTGAAACGCGGGATCAGAAATGCGGTGGTCACCCTGATGGGATTGATTCCGCCATTGCCCGGCAAGCTGGCGACGAAGCTGTCCGGCCATGCCGAACCGCTGTTCGGCGAGAGTGCCGACCGCGGCGCAGATTCCCTGGCGCCGGTGGTCCGCGTCTGACCGCCGAGGCCCTGCCCGATGACGCGACCGCGTGGCACTGCGGTCGCGTCATCTTTTTTTCTCTGAATCTTGTGTCGCTGAATCTTGTGCCTGATGGCCTGATGGCCTGGGCACCTGGTCCGGTCCTGGACATTCCCTCCAGCGCGTCTCTAGCCGAACCCTGCAGACTTTCTCCAGTCCCTGACGTCCGCAATTCCCCAACGAAATGGAGTGATCACATGAACACTGCCGACCTTCGCCGCATCCTCACCGCCTGCGCGGGAGAGGACGAATCGATCAGCCTGTCCGGCGATTACCTTGACCTGGAATTCACCGACCTCGGCTACGACTCGCTGGCTCTCATGGAGATCGCGGCGCGGATCAACCAGGAGTATGCGGTCGCGGTGTCCGAGGACGAGATGACCGAGCTGGCCACGCCTCGCGCCGTCCTCGATCGGGTCAACGAGCTGATGGTCAAGGCGGCCTGAGACACCAAGGTTCCTCGGCACGGTCGCAGATCCGACACCACAATGCCGGCGGCTCCAGAGTTCTGGAGCCGCCGGCCTTGTGGTTGCTGTGCTCAGTCAGTCGATATCAGTCAGTCGATATCAGTCAGTCGATATCAGTCAGTCGATATCAGTCGACGCGTGCTGGCCGAAGGGCTGGACGGCACCCACGACGGCGAGGTCGGAGGGCCCGGCGGGCTTGCTGTCCGGCGACGGGTGCCTGATGTCAAACGGCGGCGGCACCTGCATCGGTTGCGGGCGGTAGGCATTCTCCCGGCCGATGGTCTCGACCCGATGCCTGCCCCGCCTTGGCGGGGCGGACGGGAAGACCACCGCCTGCTCCTCGGAGTCCATGGCCGCGCTGGCCGGGTTGCTCTTCACCAGCAGCAGGGCGATCACCCCGGCCAGCAGCGCCCCCAGCCCGCTGAGCAGGAAGATCCGGTCGAGGCCGTCCGCGAAGGCCGCCTGGATCGCCTGCTCGGCCGACAGTCGGAGGTCGGCGGGCACCGCCGCCACCAGTCGCGGCGACTGCCCGGTGGACAGCACGGACGCGGCGAGATCGGGCGAGCTGAACATGCCCAGTTGCTCCTTGGCCCTGGCCGCGAACACCGTGCCAAGGACGGCGATCGCGATGGCATAGCCCAACTGCCGGAACGTGTTCGTCGCGCCACCGGCCATCCCGGCCCGCTCCCGCGGCGCGGCACCCAACGCCGCGTCGGCCAGCGCCGGGTTGGTCATGCCGACCCCGAGACCGGTGACGAACAGGCCAGGGAGCAGAACTGTCCACTCCGAACCGGCCGACACCCGGGTCTGGATGAGCACGCCGATGCCGATCAGCAGCAACCCGACACCGACCGGGATCTTGGGCGCGAACTTGTGCATCCGCCGGCCGGTGATCGCGGCCACCACGAACGAGGTGATGCTCAGGGGCATGAAGACCAGGCCGGTCTGCACCGGATCCAGGCTCTGCACCGATTGCAGCCACACGGAGACGAACGCGAGGTTGGCAAAGGCGCAGCCGTTCAACATCAATGCGGCGAACATCATCGCAGCGAACGACGGCTTGCGCATCAGGGTCATGTCGAGCATCGCGTGCGGCTTGCCCTTTTCGATCAGCACGAACACCACGAGACCGACGATCCCGACATCGAGCGACACCAGCGTGATGGGGTCGCTCCACCCGTTGTCGTTGCCGCTGATCATCCCGTAGACGATGGCCGCGACCGCGGTGGTGAACACGACGGTTCCGCCGATGTCCACCCGGGTGGCGGCGGGATTGCGCGACTCGGACAGCCCCAGCACGCTCACCACCAGCGCGATGACCGCTACCGGGAGGTTGACCAGGAAGATCGCCCGCCAGCTGAAGTGCTCGGTGAGCAGGCCGCCGATGATCGGACCGGACGCTGCGGCGGCGCCGTTCACGGCGCCCCACAACCCGAACGCGATGCCGCGCTCCTTTCCGGTGTAGGTCGCGGCGATCAGCGCGGTGGTGGTGGCGAACATCGCGGCCGCGCCGACGCCCTGGACGGCGCGGGCCGCGATCAGCATCGAGATGTTGGTGGCGAGGCCGCAGGCCAGCGAGGACACCGCGAACACCACCAGGCCCGCCAGATAGACGCGTTTGCGGCCCAGCAGATCGGAGGCGGCTCCGGCGGCCATCACCAGCGCCGCCAACAGCAGGGCGTAGATGTCGAGAATCCACTGCAACGACGAGAACGATGCGTCGAGTGCCGTCGAGATGGCCGGCAGGGCGACGGTCACGATCGTGACGTCGACCAGCAGCATGAACGTCCCGAGGCAGACCGCAAGGAGTGGTACCCACCTGCGCATCTTTGGTCCCCCTGATCAATGGTCGGAGTACTGAACACCTACATACTAGCCGAACACTGTTCGGAGCGCTAGAGTAGTGTTCATGTCGGATCCTCTGTTGCGTTCGGACGTCGTGACGGGCGCAGTTCCCGTCACTGAGGCGGCGACCATGCCCGAGCCGCCGTGGTCGTCACTGCGGAACAGGCCCGCGCGCCCGGTGCGCCGGCCGCTCACCCGCGACGCGATCATCGACGCCGCCCTGCGGGTGGTCGACACCGAGGGCCTTGTCGCGCTGTCCATGCGCCGGCTGGCCACCGAACTGCGCGTGGTCCCGGCTTCCCTGTACGGGCACGTGTCCGGCCGGGAGGAGTTGCTGCAACTCCTGTTGGACCGGGTGGCGGGCGAGATCGGCCGTCCCCCAGCGGATCCCGACGATTGGCAGGCGGCCTGCCGGGAGTTCCTCCGGTCGCTGCGCTCGGCGCTGGTGGGCCACAACGATCTGGCGTCCGCGGCGATCGGCAACATCCCGACCGGACCTCACTGGATGGAGCTGGTGGACGGCCTGCTCGGTTTGCTGGTGGCCGGCCGGATGCGGCCGGCCGCCGCCGCCTACGCCTCCGATCTCCTCATCGAGCACGTCATCACCGACGTCTATGAGGGCGCGCTGTTCGCGCAGCGCATCGAGGCGGATCCGGGCTACTTCGATTCGCTGTCGCAGTACCTGCACGCGCTGCCGGCCGACCGGTTCCCGAACATCGCCGCGATGGTCGACCACTTGACCGCCGGGGGCAGCGGCAGCGGTGACGCCCGTTTCGAGTTCGGCCTTGACGTCATCTTCCATTCCCTGGCGAACGCCACCGTCGCGACGGACGACGAGTCGACGCGGGCGGCTGTCGTCCGACCGGTGCGCGGAATCCACGTACCGTCGACGGCATGACCTTGGCCCACTCCGAACGCGCAGCCCTCGCCGATCTCTTCGACGAACTCGGCCCCGACCAGCCCACCCTCTGCGAGGGCTGGGATACCCAGGACCTGCTGATCCACCTGGTCATCCGGGACGGCCGCCCGGATGCGCTGGCCGGAACCTACGTCAAGCCGCTCAAGGGCTGGACCGACAAGGTGGCCGCCGGTTACGCCGAGCGAGCATGGTCCGAGCTGGTCCAGCAATACCGCTCCGGGCCGCCGGTGTGGAACCCCGCGGGCTGGGGCAAGCTGGACGACCTGACGAACGGCGGCGAGATGTTCATCCATCACGAGGACGCCCGCCGCGGGCAGCCGGGATGGGAACCGCGCGAGCTGGACGCGGCGTCGGTGGCGGAGCTGGAGAAGATGCTCGGATCCGGGATGTCGAAGCTGGCGCTCCGCAAGTTCCCGGTCGGCATCGTGGCCGAACTGCCGGACGGCCGGCGGATTCCGCTCAAGTCCGGTAAGCCGGCGGCCGTCGTCGCCGGTGAGCCAGGCGAGATCATCCTGTGGATGTCCGGCCGGGACGCGGCGAGGGTGACCTTCACCGGGGACGACGAGGCGGTTTCCGCGCTGCACGCCGGCTCCCGAGGATTGTGAGCGGGCCGGTTCACGAACGGTTCCACCGGCAGTCCCCATCACCGTCGTGTGCCGACGGCCGGGTCGTGACCGGAACGGGTGGCCGCGCCCGGTAGGTTTGCTCAATATGACGACCCTCAGCGCCGGGCCCGCCGGCCGGCCAGGCCGGCCCTTCGGTACCACCCTCACCGCGATGGTCACCCCGTTCACGGCAACCGGCGAACTCGACGTCGACGCCGCCGGCCAGCTGGCCGAGCGTCTGGTTGCGGCCGGCAACAACGGTGTGGTGGTGAACGGCACCACCGGTGAATCCCCGACCACGACCGACGCGGAGAAGGAACTCGTCATCCGGGCCGTGGTGGAGGCCGTCGGCGACCGGGCCACCGTGGTGGCCGGCGTCGGCACCTACGACACCGCACATTCGGTCCGGCTGGCCAAAGCAGCCGAGAAGGCCGGCGCGCACGGCAATCTCATTGTCACGCCGTACTATTCGCGTCCCCAGCAGGAGGGCCTGCTCGCGCATTTCGCGGCGGTCGCCGACGCGACCGACCTGCCGGTGATGCTCTACGACATCCCGCCGCGTTCGGTGGTGGCGATCGCGCCCGACACCCTGCTGCGGCTGTCCGAGCACCCCAGGATCACCGCGGTCAAGGACGCCAAGGGTGACCTGCTCGCCGGGTCGAAGGTCATCGCCGGGTCCGACCTGGCCTACTACTCCGGTGACGACCCATTGACGTTGCCGTGGATGAGCATCGGCGCCGTCGGCATCGTCAGCATCATCGCGCACGTCGTCGGACCACACGTCCGGGCGATGGTCGATGCGGCCGAGGCCGGCGACTACGCCACCGCGCGCAAACTGCACGAAGCGCTCCTGCCGGCGCACCGCGCCATGGGTCGCACCGGCGGCGGTGCCGGCCTGGTGTTCGCCAAGGCCGCCCTGCGGTTGCAGGGCTTCGGGGTCGGCGACCCCCGGCTCCCGCAGATCCCTGCCACCCACGCGCAGACCGACCTGATCGCCGAAGACCTGGACGAGATCGGACCGCTGCAGTGAGCCCGACCGGTTCGAGCGGGTCCGCCGGCCAGGTCGCCGCGCCGGATCCGCCGCCGAGGTTGCCCCAGGGCGCGCTGCGGGTGGTGGCGCTGGGCGGCATCGGCGAGATCGGCCGGAACATGACCGTCTACGAGTACGACGGCCGCCTGCTGGTCGTCGACTGTGGGGTGCTGTTCCCGGAGGACGGCCAGCCCGGTGTCGATCTGATCCTGCCCGATCTGCGTCTGGTCGAGGACCGGGTCGACGACATCGACGCGGTGGTCATCACCCACGGGCACGAGGACCACATCGGGGCGTTGCCCTGGCTGCTGCGGCTGCGCAAGGACCTGCCGGTGATCGGGGCTCGATTTTCCCTGGCCCTCATCGCCTCCAAATGCCGCGAACACCGGCTGACGCCGAAGCTCGAGGTGATCGCCGAGGGCGAGCGGCGCGTCATCGGGTCCTGGGACCTGCAGTTCTTCGCAGTCAACCACTCGATTCCGGACGCGCTGGCTGTCGGTATCCGCACCCCGGCGGGCACCGTGCTGCACACCGGGGACATCAAGCTGGATCAGCTCCCGCTGGACGGCCGGCTCACCGACCTCGCCGGGTTCTCCAAGTTCGGCGAGGAAGGCGTCGATCTGTTGCTGGTGGATTCCACCAACGCCGAGGTGCCCGGATTCGTGGCGCCCGAGCGGGAGATCGGGCCGGTGCTGGACACCTACATCGCCAAGGCAAAGCAGCGGGTCATCGTCGCGTCGTTCGCCTCACACGTGCACCGGGTCCAGCAGATGCTCGACTCGGCGCAGAGTCACGGCCGCAAGGTCGCGTTCGTCGGGCGGTCCATGGTGCGCAACATGCAGATCGCCCAGGATCTCGGCCTGCTGTCGGTGCCCGACGGATTGGTCCGGTCGCTGGACAAGGCCCTGGACCTGCCGCCCGAGCGACTGCTGCTCGTCTCCACCGGTTCGCAGGGTGAGCCGCTGTCGGCGCTGTCCCGGATGTCGCGCGGCGAGCACCGGTCGGTCAACCTGCGCTCGGGCGACACCGTGATCCTGGCCTCGTCGATGATCCCGGGGAACGAGACCAGCGTGTTCACGGTGATCAACGAGCTGTCCCGGATCGGTGTCACGGTGGTGCACCAGGGCGTTGCCAAGGTGCACGTCTCCGGCCACGCCTCCGCCGGTGAACTGCTCTACCTGTACAACGCCGTGCGCCCGCGCAACGTGATCCCGATGCACGGCGAATGGCGGCATCTGCGCGCGCAGGCCAGGCTCGCCGTGCTGACCGGGGTGCCGGAGGACCGGGTGGTGCTCGCCCCGAACGGCACGGTGGTCGACCTGATCAACGGCAAGGCGCGGGTCAGCGGGCATGTCGAGGTCGGCATGGTCTACGTGGACGGCAACGCGGTCGGGGACGTCGGTGACAACACGCTGTCCGACCGCTTGGTGCTCGGCGAGGGCGGCTTCATCTCCATCACCGTGGCGATCGACAAGCACACCGGACGAGCGGTGGCCTCGCCGACGATCTCCGGACGGGGGTTCTCCGACGACCCGAAGGCGCTGCACGCCGTGGTCCCGCTGGTCGAGGCCGAACTGTCCAGGACCGAGGCCGACGGCATCACCGACCCGCACCGGGTCGCCCAGGCGGTCCGCAGGGTGGTCGGCAAGTGGGTCGGCGACACCTATCGTCGGCGGCCGATGATCGTGCCCACGGTGCTCGCGGTGTGACGTGCCTGACTTGCCCGCCGTGCCCGAGGGGCCGATCTCCCCGCGCCCGATCTCCCCGCGGCTGATCTATCACTGCTCGCTGGTCGCCGACTGGCAGACGGCGCAAGTGGTGGGGGAGTACACCGTCTCCTCGCAAGGCCGGACGCTCGAGCAGGAGGGCTTCGTGCACGCCGGTTACGTAGGGCAGATTGCCGGTGTGCTGCAACGCTTCTACGCCGACGTCGCCGAGCCCATGTGTCTGCTGGTGATCGATCCGGACAAGCTGGGCGCCCCGGTGATCGCCGAGAACCTGGCCGGCGGCGAAGAGCTCTTCCCGCACATCTACGGGGCGATACCCGTCAGCGCCGTGGTCGAGGTCACCGCTCTCGTCCGGGACAGACACGCCGGCTGGCGATCACCGGTCGGCTGAGCCCGGCCGCACCACCCGGAGGCGAGGGCCCGCTTCGGTGAGTCGGCGGCCCCGGTGGTCGCTGGGGTTCTTGGCCCGGTGAAAGCGCCCGCCGCCGCGGAGCAGCGGCGTCGGCTGTGGTGGGACGCCGACCTTGTCACCCGGCGGTGCTGCCAGGTCGTATTCCACGTTCCCGACCACCAACAGTTGGCCGCCGTTTGTCACCAGCGCGGCGATGGTGCAATCGAGCCAGCCGAGCGCTTCGGTGAGCAGCGGAGCCCCGGAAACCGGGCCGAGCCGGAACGGCATCCTGGCGAATTGCTCGGCACCGTCGGGACGGTGCCGGCTGGCGAAGTACCTGGCGGTGAACTCCTGATGGTCGGCCAGCAGGGACAACCCGAATCCCGGCGCACGGGAGAGCACCTGGTGCATCGAGCCGGACCTGCGCACCGCGAAGGTGACGACCGTCGGGTGCAGTGACACGACTGACAGCGACCCGATGGTCAGCGCCGCGGGGATGCCGTCGGCGATCGCGGTGAGGACCGCGACTCCGCTGGGCAGCAGCGAACTGGCCTCGACCGCCGGATTCGCAGCTCGCTGATCGGTGCCGGCAGGGTGGGACGGGAGAAAGGCGACCGAACGCAACGCGCGGGTCGTCTCCCGGCTCGCCGAGTCGGGACTGTCCGTTCGCATGCCGTTGCCTGTCATCCTGCCCCCCGAGGGAACTTCACCGGCTCTGCTTGCCGGGCCGCCTCCGACAGGAGAGCGGGCACGGCCGCACCGATACCGGACCGCTACCTTTCCGTACGCCGACCACCCGTTCGGGCTCGCCCACGACGGCGGACATCCCCTCCGACGGTCACCCTCTGATCACGCCCGCCGATCATTCCGGCGTCAGTACCTTCCGGTTGACGCGACCTCAGGATCGAACGCCAGCCGATACCCCCGTTTGACCACCGTCTGGATCAATCGCGGATCGCCCAGTGCCGTGCGCAGCCGCCCGATGGCGACCTCGACTGCATGCGTGTCGAAGCCCCCGCCGGACAACTCCGAGATCAGCTCGGCCCTGCTCACCACCTGGCCCGGGTGCCGGGAAAGCTTGCGCAGCAACGCCATTCCGGTCGGACCTGGGGTCACGAACACCCCGTCGACGAGCACACCGGTGCCGCGAATCTCCAGCAGGTGCCCCGTGGCGGTCACCTTCTGCGCGAGCCTGGCCGGCAGTTGGACGGATAGCTCCCGCACCATCGCGCCCAACCGTGCCCGACCCGGTTGAACCACGGGGATGTCGGCCCGGATCAACGGGGCGGCCGTCACCGGCCCGACAGCAACCGCCACCACCTGGTGCTGCAGCATCGCTGTCACGGCGGGCAGCAGATCCTGATCCTTCGCAGTCTGCAGGAAGCTGACGGCGGCCGGTGCGCTGGTGAAGGTCAGCGCGTGCACATCGCCCTGGGCGACCTGCGCGCACAGCCGCAGCAACGGGCCCGGATCAGCCGGCCGCACCCATCCGTAGACCTTGGCCTCGAGCACCGAGGCGCCGGCGGCGCGCAGCGCATCGACCATGTCGCGCAGCGGTTCGCCATGTTCCTGCAGGACGACCCGGCATCCCTGAAGATCCATGGTCAGCAACCGTTCCAGCACCTCGGTGGATGATTCGGAGCCCGGCGACCATTCGCCGAACAGCCCGGCGGCGTGCATCGCACCGACCACTTTCGGCCCGCGGGCAAGCAGCGTCGCGCCGGACAGGGCCCGCAGGAACGGCTCGACGACGCCCCAGCCGTCGGCCGCTTCCACCCAGCCGCGAAACCCGATCGCCGTGGTGGCCACCAGGATGTCCGGCGGCTCCGCGATCAGCTGAGCCGTGATCGCCCTGAGGTTGTCGTCGTTGGCCACCGGAACGATCTGGATGGCCGGGCCGTAGGCGACCGCGGCGCCGTGTCGCTCCAGTGCGGCACCGAATTCATGACGCCGGCGGGCAGCCGTGATGCCGATGGTGAACCCGGCGAGCGGGCCCCCCACCCGCTGGGTGACGGAATGCCCCGAACGCCCTGGAGCGGTCACCTGCCCTTCCGGGCGCGCACCGGTGAACAACGGTCATCCGTGCCATTGGCGGCCATGGGTTTCACTATTCGCTGCGGACAAGTCCCCGCGTTGCCGTGCTGTTTCGTCCACATGGCGGGCCACTTCCGCACGGCGGGTCTTGTGCCCGCTCGGCGAGTCAGGAATCCCTTGCGCCCCAGGGCTCCGTCCCGGTACTCCGCCCTCACAGCCTGCCGCGCCGGCATGTGCGGGAAACGGAACGGACGGGTAACGCCACCGTCACCGCAGAGCGTAGTTGCTTCGTCACGATGGGTCCCACACGGCGAGGCAGACCCGCCGCGTGCCAAGCGGTCACCGCCGACCTCGTCTGTCGTGTCGCCGATCCCTGTCGGGGATCGGTCCACCCCAGAAAGGAGTCGCCTGTGACGTCCACCGACAGGTCCGGCGCTGCGCGCGCCAACAGCCCCACCAGTAGCCCCACCACTACGCCCACCGATACCCATTGCCCGTACTGCTCCCTGCAATGCGGCATCAGCATGATCGCCGGCGACCGCCCGGCGACGCTGGTGCCGCAGGAGGATTTCCCGACCAACCGCGGCGGGCTGTGTTCCAAGGGCTGGACTGCCGCCAACCTCCTCGACCACCCGGACCGGTTGCTGAGCCCGCTGGTCCGCACGATCGCCGGGGACCGCACCAGCCCCTTTCGCGTAGCCGAATGGGACGAGGCGCTTGACCTGGTGGCCGATCGCATCACGTCCGCGCAGCAGCGCTACGGTCTGGACAGCGTCGGCGTCTTCGGCGGCGGCGGGCTGACCAACGAGAAGGCTTACACTCTCGGCAAATTCGCCAGGGTGGGGCTGCGGACATCGGCCATCGACTACAACGGCCGGTTCTGCATGTCGTCGGCGGCAACCGCCGGAAACCGCGCCTTCGGCGTTGACCGCGGGCTGCCGTTCCCGCTCTCCGACATCGCCGATGCCAGGGCAATTCTGCTCGTCGGGTCCAACCCGGCGGACACCATGCCGCCGGCCATGCAGTACTTCGACGCCGGGCGGGCGGCCGGGGCCACCCACATCGTGGTCGACCCGCGTCGTACCTCCACTGCGAAGGGCGCGAGCCTGCACCTGGCGCCGATCCCTGGCACCGACCTGGCGCTGGCGAACGGCCTGCTGCACATCGCGATCCGGGACGGCCTGATCGACCAGCGGTACATCGACGAACGCACGACCGGGTTCGAGTCGGCCAGGGCCGCGGTGTCCGCCTACTGGCCGGACCGGGTGGAACGCATCACCGGCATCGACGTCGGCTCGCTGCGCACAGTCGTGCACACGCTCGCGCAGGCGCCGTCCGCGATGATCCTGACCGCGCGAGGCGCGGAGCAGCACAGCACCGGCACCGAGACCGCGCAGGCGTACATCAACCTGGCGCTGGCACTGGGGCTGCCGGGGAAGCGGGCCTCCGGCTACGGCACCATCACCGGGCAGGGCAACGGCCAGGGCGGCCGGGAACACGGGCAGAAGGCCGATCAGCTGCCGGGCTATCGCAGGCTGGACGACCCCGAGGCCAGGGCGCACGTCGCCACCGTCTGGGGCGTCGACCCGGACGAATTGCCGCGGCCCGGCCGGTCGGCCTTCGAGATGATCGACCGGCTCGGTACCGACGGCGGCGTCCGTGTCCTGCTGGTGCTGGCGTCCAACATCGTGGTGTCGGCGCCCGACGCCAACCGGGTCCGCAGCCGGCTCGCCGGGCTGGACCTGCTGGTGGTGTCCGACATCTTCCTGTCCGAGACCGCGGCGGTTGCCGACGTGGTCCTGCCCACCGCGCAGTGGGCGGAGGAGGACGGGACGATGACCAACCTCGAGGGAAGGGTCATCCGGCGCAGGATGGCTCTCCGGCCGCCGGCGGGCGTGCTGGACGACCTGCAGATGTTGCGCCGACTCGCCACGAAACTCGGCAGGGGACAGTACTTCTCGGACGACCCGCGAACGGTGTTCGAGGAGTTGCGGCGGGCCAGCAGCGGCGGCATCGCCGACTACGCCGGGATCAGCTACGAACGGATCGACGCGGAAAAGGGCGTGTTCTGGCCGTGTCCCAGCCTCGATCATCCCGGCACCCCAAGGCTTTTCGCCGAACGCTTCCCGACACCCGATGGACGGGCGAGGTTTTTCGGTGTCCGCTTTCGCCAGGTTGACGAGGTGCCCAACTCCGACTATCCGTACGTGCTGACCACCGGCCGGCTGCTCACCCAGTACCAGAGCGGTACCCAGACCAGGCGGTTGGGCGGCAGCATGGTGCCCGATCCGCACGTGCAGATCCATCCGAACCTGGCGCGCCGGCTGGGTATCGGCGCCAGCGACATGGTGGAGGTGCGTTCCCGTCGGGGGGCGGCGGTGTTCCGCGCCCAGTTGTCCGATGAGATCCGGCCGGAGGTGTTGTTCCTCCCGTTCCATTGGGGCGGGGCCTCCAATGCCAATGCGCTGACCGATCCGACGCTGGATCCGCACTCGAAGATGCCCGAATTCAAGTCCTGCGCGGCCACCGCGCGGCGGATCGGTGGGCCCAACGACCTGGCGCTGCTGACCACCGTTCCCGAGCAACCCGAAGTGCTGGAATTTGCTTCCTCCCCGATCCCTCGAACTCCACAACGATCGCCGCACGGACCACCGCAAGCATCACCGCACCGGAAGGACGTCGCTGTGCACACGAAAAACCTTTTCCTGCAAGGCATCTACCAGTTCACCGGAGGCGGGATCGACAAGCCGGCGCCGCTGGACGCCGCGCTGAGCTACCTGGTCCCCGACGGATCGGTCGCCCAGGCCCTGTACTTCCGGGGCGGCAACACCACCGACGAGTTGATCGCCGTGGTGCTGATGCGGGACGGGGTTCCGATGCGGTACTTCCCGATCGGCGCGAAAGCCGATGTGCACGTGCCGCTCCGGGTGGTCGAGGACCTCGAGGGCGGCACCGCGGTGGAGCTCTACCTGGCGGCGCCCGAGGGGCTCTCCGGCTCGGTCATCGTCGACGTCGGACTGGTGGAGGTCTGATGACCCTGCTTCAAGACGCACCGATCACCGCGGCCGACGAGGACCTGGACCCCGGCGCCTACGACACCCGGCGCAAGCTGGTGGTGATCGGCAACGGGATGGCCGGCGCCCGTGCCGTCGAGGAGATCCTGCAACGCGGTGGCGCAGAACAGTTCTCCATCACCATGTTCGGCGACGAGCCGTACGGCAACTACAACCGGATCCTGCTCTCGCACGTGCTGTCCGGCGAGGAGACCGACGCCGACATCTTCCTCAACAGCCTGCCCTGGTATGTGGAGAACGACATCACCCTGCACGCCGGGGTGCGGGCCACCCGGATCGACCGGTTCAGCAAGCTGGTGTACGCGGTGAACTCAGCCGACGGGACGACCTCCCAAACGCCCTACGACGTGCTGATCATCGCCACCGGCAGCCGCTCCTTCATGCCGTCCATCGAGGGTCTGCGAACGGCCGACGGGGAACTCCTGCCAGGGGTGTTCGCGTTCCGGACCATCGACGACACCCGCGGCATGATCAACTACGCGCAGCACGAGGATCACCGGCGCGCAGTGGTGATCGGCGGCGGACTGCTCGGTCTGGAGGCCGCCCGTGGCCTGCAGGCCTACGGGCTGCAGGTCGACGTGGTGCACGCCGGGGCGCACCTGATGAACGCGCAGATCGGCCCGGCCGGTGGCGAGATCCTGCGCAAGAGCGTGGAGAAGCTGGGCATCGAGGTGCACACCAAGGCCCGCACGACGGCGATCATGGGCGAGGACAAGGTCCGCGGCGTCTGGTTGCTGGACCACCCGCTGCTGGACTGCGACATGGTGGTCGTCGCCGCCGGCATCAGGCCGAACGTCGACCTGGCCGTCACCAGCGGCTTCACCGTGGAACGGGCCATCGTCGTGGACGACTACATGCGCACCACGGACGATCCCGACGTCTACGCGGTCGGCGAGTGCGTGCAGCACCGCGGCGAGGTCTACGGACTGGTCGCGCCGCTGTGGGAGCAGGCCGTCGTGCTGGCCGATCAGGTCACCGGCACCGACACCACTGCGGCCTACTTCGGGTCCCGCACCGCGACCAAGCTCAAGGTCGCCGGGGTGGACGTGGCGTCGATGGGCGTGCAGGGCCCCGAGCGCGACACCGACGAGCACATCGTGTTCTCCGAGCCCAAGCGCGGCGTCTACAAGTCCCTGGTCATCCGCGACGAGAAGCTCATCGGCGCAACGATGCTCGGCGACACCTCGAAGGTCGCGTTCCTGATGCAGGCCTTCGACCGGGGGCTGCCGCTGCCCGAGGAACGGCTGGAGATGCTGTTCAACCTCGGCACTCCCGCCGAGGAGGTCGGCGCCGCGGAACTGGCCGACGACGCCCAGGTCTGCAACTGCAACGGCGTCTCCAAGGGCGCCCTGGTCGCCTGCGTGGAAAGCGGTGTCAAGTCGGTCGCCGGGGTGATGGACAAGACCAGGGCCGGCAAGGGCTGCGGGTCGTGCAAGACGATGGTCTGCCAGATCGTGGAATGGGCCGCCGGCGGCGCCGTCCAGGAGGACCCGTCGGCGAACTGGTACGTGCCCGGCGTCCCGATGGACAAGCCGGAATTGATGACGGCCATCAGAGACCAGGGCCTGAGGTCGGTGTCCGCTGTGTTTACTGCTCTCGCCCCCTCCGGTGCGGAGGACGCGAAATCCAAGATGGGGCTGGCCTCCCTGCTGAAGATGATGTGGGCGGACGAGTACATCGACGAGAGGGACGCCCGGTTCATCAACGACCGGGTGCACGCCAACATCCAGAAGGACGGCACCTTCTCGGTGGTGCCGCAGATGAAGGGCGGCGTCACCACTCCCGCGCAACTCCGCAAGATCGCCGACGTCGCAGAGAAGTGGGACGTCCCGATGGTGAAACTGACCGGGGGACAACGCATCGACCTGCTGGGCATCAAGAAGGAGGACCTGCCCGGGGTGTGGGCCGACCTCGGGATGCCGTCCGGGTACGCCTACGGCAAGAGCTTCCGCACGGTGAAAACCTGTGTGGGGTCGGAGTTCTGCCGGTTCGGTGTGGGTGATTCCACCTCGCTGGGGATCAGGCTGGAATCGCGTTTCCAGGGCCTGGAATCCCCGGCCAAGATGAAGCTGGCGGTCACCGGCTGCCCGCGGAACTGCGCGGAGGCCTACGTCAAGGACGTCGGGGTGGTGGCCATCGACGGCGGACGGTGGGAGATCTACATCGGCGGCGCGGCCGGCGCGCACATCCGCAAGGGCGACCTGCTGGCCACCGTCGACGACCCGGACATCGTGGTCACCCTGGCCGGCCGGTTCATGCAGTGGTATCGGGAGAACGCCAAGTGGCTGGAACGCACGTACGCGTTCGTCCCGCGGATGGGCATCGACTACGTCCGTGAGGTCATCGTGCAGGACAGCCTGGGCATCGGCGAGGAGCTGGACGCCCGCATGCAGGCATCGATCGACAACTACCAGGACCCGTGGCTGGAAGGGGCGGCGCCGGCCACACCCGGACAGTTCCGCACCTCGCTGCCGCTCGAGGTACTGCCGCAGGTGCCGGTCCGATGACAGCGGTCAGCGACTCCGGACTCGTGCACCGGCTCGGACCGATCGACCAGATCCCGGTCGGCGAAGGCCGCGCCTTCGGCGTCGAGGGCGTCCAAATAGCGGTGTTCCGGCTCAGATCCGGTGCCGTGCATGCCGTTTCCGCAGTCTGCCCGCACAAGGGCGGCCCGATCGCGGACGGGCAGATCGACGGCAGCATCGTGCTCTGCCCGCTGCACATGAACGCGTTCGAATTGTCCACGGGCTGCTCGACCACCGGTCAGCAACCCCTGGCGAGCTGGCGCGCGGAGGTCGACGAGGCCGGCCAGATCGTGCTGTACATCCCTTCCACACCCCGTCCCCCGCTCAGAGCTGAGGTCGTTCACCCATGAGTCCAGCCGTTGACACCCTGCGCAATCTCGTCCCGTCCAGGTCGAAGCCGGACCCGAGCAAGCCACGCAGCAAGTACTGGATCGACGACTGGCGGCCGGAGGACCCGGTCTTCTGGAAGGACCCCGGCGCGGCGATCGCCAAGCGGAACCTGACGTTCTCCGTGCTCTCGGAGCACATCGGGTTCTCCGTCTGGAGCATGTGGTCGGTCATCGTGCTGTTCATGGGGCCGGAGTGGGGGATCGACCCGGCCGGGAAGTTCCTGCTCACCGCGCTGCCCACGCTGGCCGGCGCCGCGTTGCGGCTGCCCTACACGTTCGCGGTGGCCACCTTCGGCGGCCGGAACTGGACCATCGTCAGCGCGCTGCTGCTGTTGATCCCTACCACGCTGATCGCGATCTTCCTGGTGCCGGGCACGTCGTACACGACGCTGTTGATCGTCGCGACGTTCGCCGGTGTCGGCGGCGGCAACTTCGCCTCGTCGATGACGAACATCAACGCCTACTACCCGCAGCGGCTCAAGGGCTGGGCGCTGGGCGTCAACGCCGGCGGCGGCAACCTGGGCGTGCCGGTGGTCCAGCTGGTCGGCCTGTTGATCCTGGCCACCGTCGGCGCGGGCGCACCCCGGCTGCTGGCGGTCTTCTACATCCCGCTGATCATCGCGGCGGCGATCGGGGCCGCGATCCGGATGAACAACCTGACGCAGATGTCCAACAGCAAGCGGGCCATGCGGGAGGTCAGCAAGGACCGGGACACCTGGATCATCTCGCTGCTCTACATCGGCACGTTCGGATCGTTCATCGGGTTCAGCTTCGCGTTCGGCCAGGTGCTCCAGGTGCAGTTCGCCGACACCTTCTCCACCCCGGTGAAGGCCGCCTACCTGACCTTCCTCGGCCCGCTCATCGGATCGCTGATCCGCCCCGTCGGCGGTCAACTCGCCGATCGGCTCGGCGGAGCCAGGGTGTCCTTCGTCAACTTCGTCGCCATGGCACTGGGGGCGTCGGTCGTGCTGGTCGCCTCGCTGATCCTGGATGCACCGCGTGAATTGGTGTGATTCGGCGTGGCGATATGGGGCGGATG
>Ga0207931_1000055_pt1 | contig 37960 bp, 30 predicted proteins | sample NGESurdeep092012_2_FD_184478 | JGI IMG/M metagenome (GOLD analysis project Ga0207931, IMG submission 184478) | Arctic peat soil microbial communities from Barrow, Alaska - NGEE Surface sample 415-1 deep-092012 (SPAdes) | ecosystem: Environmental > Terrestrial > Soil > Wetlands > Peat ...
ACTCGTCATATTTCCATCGGCTGCGCCGGTGGCTATTCACATTCCACCGGTTCCACCGGTGTTATTCACATTCAATCCTTCGGATTGATATATTATTACCCATCATATTTCCATCGGCTGCGCCGGTGGCTATTCACATTCCACCGGTTCCACCGGTGTTATTCAATTAAATACAATCACAAAAGCAATATCTGTAAATGCTTTTATCACAGCGAGAACAGAAGAAAGATATAAAACTTTTCTATTTTTACAACATGACACTAAAGAAAGATAAATCCCATTTCACCGTAATCTCCGGCGGGGGAAGCGGGTTGGGAAAAGCTCTCGCCGAACAGACTCTTGAAAGAGGCAGAAACGTAATCATAACCGGAAGAGACGAAAATAAACTCATAAAGGCCGCTGAGAATCTTTCAGCCTCTGCGAAGGGAAATATTGTCATCCCTTTCCGCTGCGACATAACCAGCCAGGAGGACATTGACATCCTGTGCGGATTTCTGAAGGAGAACAACTTCACGGTCGATTATCTCTTCAACAATGCCGGGACCGGATCATTCGGTAATGCCTCCGGTAACCGTTCACCGCGCGTCGAGGAGATCCTGGGATCAAACCTGACCGGCATGATCCTGCTTACATCTGCCATCCTCAGCATCACGCCAAAAGAGCAGCAAGTGACGATCATCAATATCATGTCAACATCGGCTCTCATAGGCAGAGCGACAGAAACAGTTTACTGTGCCGCCAAATGGGGTGCACGCGGCTTTACCGAAGCATTGCGTGCAGAGCTGAAAGGAACCAGCCGCAGGGTTGTGGCCGTCTACCCTGGCGGAATGAACACCCCCTTCTGGGCTGACAAAAAAGGAAAAGATACTTCAGATTTCATGGATCCTGCTGACGTTGCTGAACAGATAGCTCATGCAGTCTTCGACAGCGACAGGATCATGGTGACGGAGATCACAATAAACCGTCCTTAGGAGAGTCTGTCTTTATAATCGTTATACCCGAACTCGCGTACAAGCCTGAACTTCTGGTCACTCGTCCATATCCCTATTGACGGGTGCGGCACGCCGTTGAAAGTGGTTGTTTTTACCATGGTATAATGGATCATGTCCCAGAAGACTATCCTGTCGCCTCTCTGTAGCTCACGGTGAAACGACCATTCGCCCATATAATCACCTGACAGGCATGAGTTGCCACCCATGCGGTAGGTGGGCTTCCCTTTCACCGGTTCAAAAGCTCCGACAATTACCGGTTTGTATGGCATTTCAAGGCAGTCAGGCATATGAGCGGTGAATGATACGTTCAGGATCGCGGTACTGATCCCGTCGCGTACCACTATATCCTCAACAGTTGCCACCAGTTCACCTGTCTCCCAGGCAAAGGCGCTCCCGGGTTCAAGGATGATATGAACTCCATACTTCTCCCTGAAACTTCGCAACAGGCTGATCATATGTTCCTTATCATACCCCTTTCGTGTCATCAGGTGCCCGCCTCCCATGTTCAGCCATTTGAGCTTTGGAAGAAGATGCCCGAATTTTGCTTGAATGACCTTAAGGACTTTTTCAAGGGCGAATGAATCTGATTCAAAAAGTACATGAAAATGCAGCCCTTCCACCCCATCCGGTAAGCCATCGCTGAGCTCCGCAGCGGTCACACCGAGGCGTGAACCTGGCGAACAGGGATTATATAAGCCGTGAGCGATATGAGAATACTCCGGGTTTATTCGTAAGCCGGGCGAGATATGTCTTCCTTCCTTTTTAAGAACAGGAGCAAACTTCTCATATTGTGCCAGTGAATTGAAGGTCACATGCGAGCTGTAACGCAGTATAATACCAAACTCTTCACTGCTGTAAGCAGGAGCGAAAGTATGTGCAGGCACACCCATCTCCTCAAAGCTGAGTCTGGCTTCATGAATAGAGCTTGCTGCAGCTCCAGAGACGTACTCTTTTACAATGGGAAATACAGACCACATGGCAAACCCCTTGAATGCAAGTATGATCTCGACTCCTGAAGCCCGGGCTACGCTCCTTATCAGTTCCAGGTTGCTGCGGAGCCGATCTTCGTCAATGACATAGCATGGTGACGGAATACTCTGATAATCAATCATATCACAGTTCCAGATCTATGTCAAATTTTTCATTCCATGGTAAACCAAGCCTGTTGAGCTCTGCCATGAATGGATCAGGATCAAACTGCTCGACGTTCCAAACGCCCGGTTTCTTCCAGAGTTCTTTTATATACATCATTGCTCCTATAGCTGCCGGCACTCCGGTAGTAAAACTAACTGCCTGTGTACCCGTTTCCCGGTAGGCATCCTCGTGGTTGCAGTTATTCCATATATAATATGTCCTTTCTTTACCTGCCTTTGAAATACCTTTAATGCGGCATCCGATTGAAGTCCAGCCTTTGTAGTTCTCTCCAAGCTCGCCGGGATTGGGCAGGACTTCCTTCAGGAACTTGATAGGAACGATCTCAACACCGTTATAGATCACCGGGTCAATGCGAGCCATGCCAATATTCTGTATCACTCTGAGGTGGGTCAGATACTCCTGCCCGAATGTCATCCAGAAACGGGCCCGCTTTATTGACGGGAAGTTTTTAACAAGAGATTCCAGTTCCTCATGGTAGATAAGGTAAGACTCCTTAGGACCAATTCCCGGGTAGGTCAGGGGCTTGTGTATTTCATGCGGTTCGGTCATAACCCAGTTACCGTTTTCCCAGTATTTACCCTTCTGTGTCACTTCGCGAATGTTGATCTCAGGATTGAAATTAGTAGCGAAGGCCTTACCGTGATCTCCGGCATTGCAATCAACTATATCAAGATAATTTATCTCACGGAAGTGATGTCTGGCAGCATAGGCGGTGAAAATACTGGTAACTCCCGGATCAAAACCGCAACCGAGGATAGCCGTCAATCCTGCTTCCTGGTAACGGTCTTTGTATGCCCATTGCCATGAATATGCATATTTGGCTTCTTCCGGCGGCTCATAGTTGGCAGTGTCAAGATATGCAACGCCTGTCCCGAGACATGCATCCATTATGTGAAGGTCCTGGTAGGGTAAAGCAACATTTACGACGATATCAGGTTTGTAGGATCTGATAAGTTCTGCCAGTTCAGGTACCTTGTCGGCATCAACCTGTGCTGTCTTTACCCTGTTGTTACCGATGCGTTCAGCAATCGCATCGCACTTTGATTTTGTGCGGCTTGCCAGCATAATTTCAGTAAAGACTTCAGGCAGTCTGGCCATCGTATTGACTACCACTGTGCCGACGCCTCCTGCGCCGATAACTAACACTTTTCCCATCACTGTTTTTTAAAAGGTCCACACAAAGTTAATTTTTTTGAAACATTTTTTTTGCCCTCAGATGCTGTATCTCCGAAAAGTTATATTTTTGCAGACATATCAAATTATTGTCTTTTATGGACGATTATCACGCGAGCCGTTTTTTTAATTCTTTCTGCTGAGGTAATCTGGCAACAGGTACCTCTGTAGATATAAAAAGAGGAGGTATTATAATGATTACTTATTGGCAGATGATCCCGAACGGTCTCCTTCCGTTAAACAGTTTTGATAAGGGCTGCATTGTCAACGTCACTGATCCTACTCCTTCAGAGATAGGGATACTTAAATCCACTCTTAAGGTACCTGACGATTTCCTTGCAGACATACTTGATGTTGACGAGAGATCGAGAATGGAGATAGAGGATGATATCCTGCTGATGATCTACCGCATTCCATATCAGAATCAGTCAAACGGTTTCCCGTTCACCACCATACCTCTCGGGATAGTCCTGGAGAAGGATAACCTCGTAATCATATGTCACAGGAACAATGAAGTGCTGGACGATTTCTTCAGCCGCAGCGGTAAAGGAATATTGATTGAGACGAAGATCGACCTTATTCTTCATCTTTTCCTGAGGACCACGATGTTTTATCACAGGTATCTGAAGCAGATAAACAATCAGACTGCCATGATAGAGCAGGATCTGGAAAAATCGACCCGCAACCAGGAGTTACATAGGCTTCTGAAGATGGAAAAGTGCCTTGTCTATTTCACGACATCACTGAGATCGAATGAAATGATGATGCTCAAGCTGAAGAACTCAAAGTGGATACGCGACTATGAGTTTTCTTCCGATCTTTTGGATGAGGCCACTATTGAGAACAGGCAGGCCATCGAGATGGCAAAGATTTACAGCGACATTCAGAGCGGTATGATGGATGCATTCGCTTCAGTCATCTCGAACAACCTCAACATTGTGATGAAGTCACTCACCATTATCACAATATTATTAATGATCCCTACGCTCATCGCCAGTATATTTGGCATGAACATCCCAAACGGGCTTGAAAACAACATGAGCGCTTTCTTTTTCATCCTTGGTGGTTCTGCTATCCTGGCTACATTGGGAGTGCTTTTCCTAAGAAGAAAGAAATGGATGTAATCTCCTTCGACAAGTCTATCTGGAAGAACTGATTTCAGCTCTGCCTGCTGATGTAGTCTCTTATTTTTTCAAGATTGGCCGGTGTGCCGCAGTCAAACCAGTAACCTTCATCATGAAGATAGGTCATTATTCTGTTTTTACCAGCCAGCATCAGGTAAAGTGATGTCATAGTGTATATTCCGGCAGGCATCATATCAAATACATCAGGAGAGAGAACATGTATCCCTGAGAAAGCTGTCTCTTGGAGCCCTCTGCTGGTGCCGATAGTGATTATCTCTTCTTTTGAAGCTATGTTTCGCCATCCACGTATCCTGCCGGAGTTATCGACGAGATAAAACCTGTTGCCCGGTCGGTGCCTCACAGCCAGTGTTGCCAGAGCTCCGGAGGCGAGGTGCTGATTATACATATCTCTGATATCAAGATCAGTAAAGATATCAACGTTATAACAGATGAATGGTTTGCCATCGAAAAAGTTACGGGCTTTCAGAAGACCTCCTCCAGTGTCAAGAAGCTCATCACTTTCATCTGACACAGCGACAGAGTAACCTTCGCTGCGGAGTTTCTCTATCTCCTCCATCATGAGAGCCGGATGATGATGTATGTTGACTATAAGATCGTCAAAACCTGCTGCGGCAAGTTTCTCAGTTGCCAGGCGCAAGGCAGTTTTGCCGTTAATATCTACCAGAGCCTTCGGTCTTTCCCGGCTCAACTCACCAAGACGTGTGCCGAGGCCAGCAGCAAAGATCATTGCTTTCATTTGCCGAGCTCCTTATGGTTTACAGTCACTGTCACTCCCGGCATTGCCGAAAGCATTGCTGCAACCCTCGAAGCACACCATACGGAGCGATGGTGTCCGCCGATGCAACCGAAGGCAGCAAAAATATCAAGGATGCCCTTTCTTCTCATCATCGGAAGCGAATTGCGGATAATGTTCGTACAGTCGCCCACGAAAGCAACAGCTTCGTCATCGTTTCCAAAAAACTCAACCACCTCCGGATCCAACCCGGTAAGCTCATTCAGGCCAGAAATCGTGGCCGGATTGCGAAGGCCGCGGCAGTCAAACACAAAGCCAGCACCGCTGTCATAATTAACCGCCTTCCCTTTAATATATGAAAAGCTCTCAATATTAATCTTCACCAGATCGGCATAGTGTGAAAGGATGCGGTATTTTCTCTGAAGAGGTACCGCCTCGGAGGCTTTTTTAAGTTCAGGGAGGTCAATCTGTAACTGTTCCCCGGTCAGAAGATCATTCATCAGTTCAACCGCAGGCACGATGCTCTCGGTGAAAGTAGGCTTGTTCTCATGAAGACCTCTGAATCCGAATGCACCCAGGGCCTGCATCAGCCTGATAAGAGTAAATGCACCTGAATACCTAGACAGGGATTCTCTTGGCTTTCCTGTTGCGGCTGCGAAGAGATCAAGGTGATGCTCAAGCGTCTTATTTCTGATGTTGGAGGGTATATAGGCCTTGGCATCGTAGATAAGTGAGGCGATGTCATATTGCGGTGCTCCGAGCCTGCCTCCCTGGTAGTCAATATACCATGGCTTGCCATCCCTGATCATTATGTTGGCCGTCTGGAAGTCGCGGAAGAGGAAATACTCCTGCCCTGCTTCAAGAAGAAAATTTGTGAGCAATTCAAAGTCACGTTCAAGCTTTATCTCATTGAATGGGGCACCAATGAGTTTCAGGAACATGTATTTGTAGTAATTCAAATCCCACACCATGCTCTGCCTGTCGAAGCTGCGGTGCGGATAACACAGGGAAAGATCGAGTCCCACAATACCTTCCGTCTGTAACCGCACGAGGTCAGAGGCAATAGTCATGAATAACGCTTCTGTATCTGAGTTAAAACGTTCTTCATCAGAGCGTTGTGCCAGCCATGTAAAAAGGTTGGAGTCACCGAGGTCTTCAAGGAAATAGACTTTCTCTTCAGGATAATAGACATATATCTCAGGTACAGGCAATCCTTTTGACCTGAAATGATTTGAAAAGCCAACAAAAGCATCATTTTCATCCCGGCCAGGGTTATAGGCCCCGATAACATGTTCATCTCCCTGTAACAGCCTGAAATAGATTCTGTCAGAGCCTGACTGAGGCAGCCGTGTTATGATTCCGGGCGCCGTACCGCTCCATTTCAGAAATGCTTGTTCAACAGTTGTTCTTATATCCATCAGAACCGGATGATTATCTTTTTTCGGTATAGTATATATCCGAATGCCCATATTAATAAAACCTGCATTATTGCGAACATCAGGCTGGCAATCTTCTGTTCGTTAAAGAGCGGGCTGCAGATATGTGTGAATATCCAGTTATAGAGCGTTACCTCCCCTATCTTGATGTTAAGCATGGTCTTTGTCCAGATACCTGCCAGCAGGTAAGTTGACATTGGATTAAGGCCAAAAGCTAGGAAGAAGTTTGATTTTAAGAGAAGTGCAAAAACAATAATAAGAATGCCTATGGTTAATGCTGATCTATAATTTAAAAATCGTGAAATGTCTGTTGATGATATTTTTCCCCAGATCAATCCAAGAATAATAAAAGCAGCTCCGATAAGGCATAAAATACCAACCGCTCTCCAGGCTGTGATCCCGAAAATGTCCACTATCATGAATAGTAGGGCCAGTATCATCATTCCTATGCCACCTGCATACAGAACATATGAGCTGGTCCAGATAGGCTTGTTTATCGGGAAATACTGTCCCCACAACAGTCCTGCTCCGATCAGTGCCGCTCCTATGATTGCAAGCCAGCCTGCGGTTTTCCATGATGTTCCGAAGCTGCTGATAAGGTTTCCGGTCATGAAACCGAGAAGCACTGTTGCCACCGCAGGTATAGTGCTCAGCAGACCCTCCGGGTCGAAGGGTACCCCGAAGCCCTTATAAAGATGATTCTCTCCCAGAATTTTTATGTCAACCTGCCGGCCGAAATTTCCCTCAAGTGAATACGGATCACTTCCCCCGAAGAAATACAGCAGCGCCCAATAGCCCAGCAGTATGACTAATGTAGTGACCCATATATAATTACGCTTTACCAGCAGAACTATTACTGCACCCAGTCCCCATGCCAGGGCAATTCTCTGAAGCACACCCATGATGCGCAGCGTGTCATAGTCACGGACAAAACGGGGAAAGATATTAAGGAACAGTCCGGCAAGAAATATAAGGGCCACCCTTCTCAGGATACGGAACAGCGAAGGACCCGAAAACTCAAAGTTATATTTGCGGAGCGAGTACCACATTGCCACACCCGAGATAAAAAGAAATGAAGGAAATACAAGGTCTGTGGGAGTGCAACCGTGCCATGGTGCATGCCTGAGAGGAGCATAAACATGACTCCATGTGCCCGGAGTATTCACAATAATCATGAATGCTACAGTCATGCCCCTGAAAACATCAAGTGACAATAGCCTGCCGGATTGGCCTTTGCCGTTCTTCTGGGATGTCTTTGAAACCGCCATAACTCAGATTTTAGCTTCGTAAAAATAACAATTTGGAACTAATCACCGGAAAAAATAATGACAAAGAAAAGTACTATTTTTGGTCGATCCCAAATGTCCGTGACCCATGAAGAAAAAACACAAATTACTTCTTATACTGCTGATCATGCTTTCTATGCCGCTGCAGAGAGTACTGGCTATTGAAGATCCTGTGCCCTGGCTGAGGTATCTTGATGACAGAAGAGTTGACAGCATACTCAACACCATGACTGTCAGGGAAATGATTGCGCAGCTCATTTGGGTTCCGGCATGGGCCGGTGAGACCGGAGATAACTACAGACAGGTGGAGGAACTGGTGGCTGACCACGGTATCGGTGGTGTGATTTTCTTTGAAGGTACATCTGCTGCCCAGATAGATTTTACACGGCGGCTGGATTCCATAACAAAAATCCCTCTCATTATTGCACAGGATGCCGAGTGGGGAACAGGAATGAGGCTGAAGGATGTTGAGGACTTTCCTTACCAGATGACCCTAGGTGCTGTCCAGAATGACTCGCTCATTTACAGGATGGGGGCTGCAATAGCCTGGCAGTGCCGCGAGATTGGGGTAAACCTCAACCTGGCGCCGGTGGCCGACGTCAACAATAATCCGATGAATCCGGTAATTAACTACCGCTCATTCGGAGAAGATCCCTTAAAAGTCGCTGATAAAGCCACTATGTATATGAAAGGCTTGCAGGATAATGGTATCATGGCATGCGCAAAGCATTTCCCGGGTCATGGAGACACAAATGTGGATTCTCACACAGGTCTCCCCGTCATTACAGGAAGCCGTCAGCGGTTTGATACTGTTGAACTTGTGCCATTCAGGCGCCTTGCAGCTGAAGGCATTGGGTGCATGATGAGCGCTCATATCAGTGTGCCTGCGCTGGATGCCACACCACGTCTGCCGGCTACATTTTCCCGCAAGGTTATCACCAGACTGCTCAGAAAAGAGATCGGTTATAACGGTCTGATACTTACCGATGCAATGAATATGGCCGGCGCAACCCTGACCTATCCTTCCGGCGTTGCTGACGCAGAAGCCCTTAAAGCCGGAAATGATGTAATTGAATACTCCACTGACCCGTTAAAAGCCATAAATGAAATCGCCACAAGGGTGGAGAAAAACAAGATAGGCGTCGATGAAATAGAATCAAGATGTGCAAAAGTGCTTGCTGCAAAGCTTTGGCTGTTAGCGGCAAGTAAAGGTGAGGAGGCCTCTCCGGGGAAAACTCTTGTAATCCCGGCCTCTGCACACCCTGCGCTGATAAGAGATCTTTATGCCGGCGCAATGACACTGATAGAAAACAATAACAACCTAATTCCTGTAGGGCGGCTGGATAAGGTCAGGATAGCAACCGTGGCAGTTAACAGGCTTGCTATGACTGAGTTCCAGCGAATGACGGACAGGTACACAAATGCAGATCACTTTTTTATTGACCCCGAGAATCAGCAGGCTGCCGAGTATGTTTATTCAAGGCTGAAGGATTATGATATCGTCATTTCAGGGATCTGTGCCCTTGAGCAGAAACCCTCCTCTTCCTTCGGCATAACTCCGTTGCTCAGAAGTGTTATCAACCGGCTGTCGGAGCTCAAAGGTTCAGTGATTTTATGGTTCGGCAATCCCTATGGAATAGCAAAGCTTGATTTAGAAACAAAACCCTCTGCCCTGCTTATAGCCTACCAGGATAACACCTATGCGCAACAGACCGCAGTTCAGGTCGTCTTCGGTGCACTTGGAGCGTCAGGCAGGCTTCCGGTGACGGTCAACGCAGAGTACCATGAAGGTTTTGGCATCAAGACGCCCGGCAGCCTCAGGCTGCAGTACGGTTTCCCGGAAAATGCAGGCCTCTCCTCAGAAATTCTGAACAGCAAAGTAGATTCCATTGTCAGGACGGGACTGGACTCGCTTGCATACCCCGGGTGCCAGGTAATGATCGCCCGTAAAGGTATTGTTGTTCTCAACCGGTGTTATGGATTTCATTTTTATGACAGTACCGAGGCTGTAAATGAGAATGACCTCTGGGATCTTGCCTCTGTAACCAAAGTGTCGGCTGCGACGCCATCTCTTATGCTTCTCGATGACCGCGGTATTTTCGATCCTGACAAGACCCTCGGGTATTACCTCCCCTGGTACAGATTCTCGGACAAAGGTGACATGCGCCTTCGCGATATGCTTGCCCATCAGGCTGGACTGGTATCGTGGATACCTTTCTGGAAGAACACTTTAAAAGAGGACAGCACTTTTAAAAAAGACATCTTCAGCGACAGGGAGAACAAAAAGTTTGCTCTCCCCGTTACCGATTCACTATATATTAACAGACATTATATTAAGGAGATCTTCAGGGAGATACGCGACAGCAAGACAGGACAGCAAGAACTTATATATTCAGACCTGACATTTATCCTGGCCGCAGAGATAATTGAGAGCCTGACCGACACGACCATTGACAGGTTTGCACCCGCAAACATTTACCGGCCTCTTGGCGCTTTCAATATCACTTACAATCCGCTTGAGAAGTATCCCAGGGAGCGTATAGTACCAACAGAGTACGATTCACTTTTCAGGAAGCAGCTCCTGAGAGGGACTGTGCATGATGAGGGCGCTGCCATGCTTGGCGGAGTATCGGGACATGCCGGCCTCTTCGCAACGGGCAATGACCTGATGAAGCTTATGGAGATGTACAGGAGGGGCGGTGAATATGGAGGGGTGAGAATACTCAGTCCCGGAGTAATTAAGGAATATACCCATGTTCAGTTTCCCGAAAATGGTAACAGAAGGGGACTGGGCTTTGACAAGCCAATGCTTCCAAATGATACCATACCCCCTGAGGAGATCTACCCATGCAGGTCGGCTTCTCCGGCGAGCTTTGGTCATACGGGCTTTACCGGCACAATGGTATGGGTTGACCCTGAAGCTGAACTGTCCTATGTTTTTCTCAGTAACCGGGTCTATCCGACACGCAATAACAACAAACTTTCTGATATGCTGATCCGTGGAAAGATACTTCAGGCAGCGTATGACGCGATAATTCAATAATTCGCTAATCGCAAATCGTAAATTAAAAAAGCTGCAATCGCAGCTTTTTTTGTGCCCAGGACAAGACTCGAACTTGCACACCGTTACCAGCACCAGCCCCTCAAGCTGGCGTGTCTACCAATTTCACCACCTGGGCGATAAGGCTCAGGACTCAGGGCATAGAGCTCAGGGCATTTTTTTGCTCTGCGCTCTGCGCTCTGCGCTCTGTGCTGTGGGTGGTGCCCAGAACAGGACTCGAACCTGCACATCATTGCTGACACTAGTCCCTGAAACTAGCGCGTCTACCAATTTCGCCATCTGGGCGCAGGAAAGATATGTCTTTCAATGCGGCTGCAAAATTAAAGATTTTTTTTTGACAACAACCTTCTTTGGAGAAAAGAGAGAAAATATTTATCATGAGTATCACTTTTATTTATATTTGACCCCGGCAAATGAGACTTTGCAGCTTAAGGTTGACCTGATTAAAAAATGAAAGTATATAAGTTCGGGGGCACTTCAGTCGGATCGGCTGAGCGTTTCAGGGCTCTTATTCCCCTGATAAACGACAATACAAAAAAGATAGTTGTATTGTCCGCCATGGCAGGCACTACCAACGCACTGGTGGACATGTCACAGCTCTTCTCGGAAGGTAAAAAGAAAGCCTCCGGGATAAAGTGCGAAGCCATGCGTAAACAATATCATGCAGTGGCTGATGCTCTTTTTTCTTCAGAGACATGGTCCTCAAAGGCACATGATCTTGTAGATGAACATTTCGGATACGTTGACAGCTTGTTCTCAAAGGAATACAGCAGGCACAATGAGAAACGGATACTGGCGCGCGGAGAGCTGATATCAACCGCTTTCCTTCATTTTCTTCTTTCAGAGATCGGCATTCCTTCTGTATTGATCCCGGCCCTCAATTTCATGCGTATTGACAAGGACGGGGAGCCTGATTATTTCTATATCAGGGAAAACCTGAAACGTGAGCTGGCAGCAGTGAACGATGAGAAGATCATCATCACCCAGGGATTCATCTGCAGGAATGCTTACGGAGAGACGGATAACCTCCGCAGGGGCGGCAGTGACTATAGTGCTACAATTATTGGTGCAGCGACAGAGGCGGAAGAGGTACAGATATGGACAGACATAAGCGGCTTGCATAACAATGATCCCAGATTTGTTAAGAATACGCGGGTAATCAGGAATCTCTCCTTTGACGAGGCAGCAGAGCTTGCATATTTCGGCGCCAAGATTCTTCATCCCTCAAGTATCAATCCGGCCAGGATGAAAAACATCCCTGTAAGGCTGAAAAATACAATGGAGCCATCTGATGAAGGAACGCTCATCACTTCAGTATCAATCCCGAAAGATTACAAGGCTGTGGCGGCAAAAGATGGTATCATAGTCCTGAGGGTCCGGTCTGACCGTATGCTGATGGCCTATGGCTTTATGAGAAGGATCTTTGAGGTATTTGAAGGTTTCAAAACACCGATTGACATGATCACCACGTCTGAAGTATCCGTTTCCCTTACCATTGACGATTCCACATACCTGGACGAAATTGTGAAAGCACTAAGCTCTATCGGAGTGGTGGAGGTTGAGAAAGAGCAGACCATTATCTGTGTCGTCGGCGATTTTCGTCCGGACAGGGTCGGTTCTGCACCGGAGATATTTGAGGCACTCAATACCATACCTGTCAAGATGATATCATACGGCGGAAGCGGAAACAGCGTATCGATCCTTATTAATTCAAGCGACAAGACAGTAGCGCTTCAATCGCTGAGTTTAAACTTATTCCCGGAAGATGATATTCAGTAAAGAGATTACAGAGAGACTACGAAGGCACAATACACCTTTTTATTATTACGATATGGATGTGCTGTGCGAGACACTCTCCATCGTATCCAAAGAAGCTGCTGACAGAGGCTTCAAAGTTCATTATGCTGTCAAAGCCAACTTCAATCCTGTAATTCTGGAAAAAATTTCAGAGTATGGTTTCGGGGCAGACTGTGTAAGCGGAAATGAGATTGAGCATGCTGTTAGCTGTGGCTTTCCGGCCGCAGAGACTGTCTTCGCAGGAGTTGGCAAGAGTGATCGGGAGATAGAGACAGGGCTGAAACTCGGGATAAAATGTTTCAACTGCGAGTCTGTTGAAGAGCTGGAAGTCATAAATGAGATAGCAGGCCGAATGGGCATGATAGCCAGAGTGGCCTTACGCATTAATCCAAATATTGAAGCCCATACCATCAGGGAAATCACAACCGGAACAGACGAAAACAAATTCGGAATAAGGATAACTGAGCTGGATAAAGTAACATCTCTCCTTCCCAATCTTAAAAGTGTCAGTTACGCAGGGATTCATTTCCACATCGGATCTCAGATCACAGACCTCCATGTTTACCGGAATCTCTGTTCAAGGGTGAACGAGCTGTATGAGTGGTTCACAGACAGGGGGCTTGAGCCTGGTGACATTAATGTGGGAGGAGGATTGGGAGTAAGTTACACTGAGCCTGATATGGTACCGCCTTTTGCCGAATATTTTAATATCTTCCGTGATCATCTTGATAGAAAGATACGGAGTACCATCTCTTTTGAGCTGGGCCGTTCACTGACTGCCGGATGCGGTTCTCTAATATCCACCGTTTTGTTCGTAAAGGAAGGTGCCGGAGAGACTTTCGTAATCCTTGACGCCGGTATGACAGAGCTGATGAGACCGGCACTCTATCATGCCTACCATCGCATTGATAATCTCACCTCAGAATTAAAGGAGAAAAAATATACGGTATCAGGGCCCGTATGCGAAACAACCGACACGTTTGGCAAGTTTATCGAACTGCCGGAAACTAAACGTGGTGATCTGATAGCAATTCGCTCTGCCGGAGCATATGGTGAGGTAATGGCTTCGAGATACAATCTTCGGTCACTTCCTCCGTCAGTATTCTCGGATAAACTGTAAAAAAAAAGCTGCTTCCGCAGCTTTTTCCTGGCAATCCGGTCACACATTTTTCTTCTTCAGCAGTTTCCTGACAGGGTCAGAGAAAAAGAGCATGACCAGACCAAATGTAAGAGTACAGATGCCTGAGATCAGGTTAACATTCACGCCCAGCGACCGGACATACATCGCATCATGACCTATTGTGGCCAAACCGTAAATGGTTATAATCAACCCGAAAATCGAAAACATGAGTCCAATTGGAAATCTTATATCTAACATGATATTAATGTTTTAGGTTACCAGAACAATATTGAAAGCACTATCATAATGATCCCGACGATAACGGCCAGGAACCATGGTCTCTTATACCATAAAACAGCACTGTCATCAAGCTTCGGGGTCATTGAATAAACCAGTCCGTTAAGATCATCATCAGTCTTTGTGCGCTTCGCAAGAAGTGATAAAATGACAGTCAGCAATGTTGCAGCCGAGAATGCGTAAATGGCTGTCCAGAAATTCTGAGCCATCTCAACAGGATAAGTAATCAGCGGTGCGATCCATCCTCCCTTGACGAGCGTGGTAGCTCCCTCAGGTACCGATAGTCCGTGATGCAACAACGCAATGAGGAAGCCGCCAAGGAGGCCGGTAAACGCTGCGTTACCGGTAGACCGTTTCCAGAACATCCCCAGGAAGATCACTGCAAAGAGAGGTGCATTGATCATTGAGAAGATAGTCTGAAGGAAGTCCATTATGTTCCCGAACTTACTGGCTATATATGCGGCGGCAATACTTACCAGCACACCAAATATGGTAGCCATCTTTCCAACCTTGAGATAGTGTCTGTCATCAGCATCTTTGTTTCCTGTGACCGGCCTGATATAGCTCTGGTAGATATCATAGGTCCACACAGTGTTAAAGGCTGACACGTTACCGGCCATACCTGACATGAACGATGCGAGCAGGGCAGTCACGCCAAGACCCAGCACGCCTGCCGGCAGGTATTGTTTCAGGAGCATTATTATGGTGTAGTCATAGATAGGCTGACCGGCATTATTCATCGGTAGGGCAAATCCTTTCAGAGGATCATTCATCAGGACAAGAGCTGCAATACCCGGAACGATAATAAGAAATGGGATGAACATCTTTGGTATGGCTCCGATAAGTGGCACTTTACGGGCAGCAGTCATGGATTCAGCGGCCATTGCACGCTGAACGATCAGGAAGTTAGTGCACCAGTACCCGAAAGAGAGAACAAACCCCAGGCCAGCAAAAATGCCATACCAAGCAACACCGAGCGGGTTACCTGAGGCTGAGGCTGTGTATTTCCAGGTTGATGTCCATGCGTCTCCGGCAAATCCCTTGCCCTCAACAATAGGCGCCAGGCTGGTCTGCAGTCCGCTCCATCCCCCTACATCGCTCATAACAAGTATCGCCATAGGCATAAGGCCGATCACTATGATGAAGAACTGAAGCACCTCGTTATAAATAGCTGAAGAAAGACCACCGAGATAGGTGTATGCAAGTACTATTGCTGCCGAAGCAAAAAGAGAAATATTAAAGTTCCATCCGAGGACATTCTCAAGAAGTAAAGCCAGTGCATACATCGAGATACCTGATGCAAGGACGGTCATAACAGCAAAGAGAATTGCATTGAGACCGCGGGTCTTTTCGTTGAAACGAAGCTTAAGATACTCAGGCACTGATCTGGCTTTGGAGCCGTAATAGAACCTCATCATGAAAAGTGCCAGGAAGACCATTGCAGGAATAGCGCCTATCCAGTAAAAATGAGTAGTGAGCATTCCGTACTTGAGGCCGGATCCTGTCATGCCCATCACCTCAAGAGCTCCAAGGTTGGTGGAGATGAACGCCAGACCTGCGACCCAGGCTGGGATTGACCTGCCAGCCTCGAGAAAGGCTGAAGCATTCTTCATGTACTTTTTCAGGGCCCACCCAATGCCAAGGACAAAGAGGAAATAGACAGCCATAACCAGGTAGTCTATTCCGCCAAGCGCAAATTTTGTATCCATTTGATTCTTTCGATTAGGTTTGTTAACACACAAACTTAACGAAATTTATTAAATGGAAACTTGTGATAAAAATTTTTATAATTGATCGGAGTTATTTCTTCACCGTTGCAGCAAAGGATCTGTTCTTTAAAGGCAGGAGTTGCTTTCTGTCGCGCATTGCAGCTCCCTTTGTCCCGGTATAGTCAACCCAGGCGATGAACTCATTTAACTCATTCTTCTGAAGTTTGTCCGTCATTATGAAACCGACGTCTTCATTCCTCAGAGTATAGTTATTATAGGTGGCATGCCATACATCCACATAATAGACATACGGTCCCAGATCGGTGAATATCACCTTACCTTCCGCGTTGGTAAATCCTTCGACTATTGCATTGGTCTCATTGTCCCAGTCAGCTTCGGAAGGATACAATATCACGCTTGCACCTTCCACAGGGTACTGGTCGTACCACTCAAGCACCTCTACCTCAAGCATGGTGGGTGAGGTTATCTCAATGTCAAGATAACTTTTATCGACATTACCGGATGAAGAGTAAGCGGTCAATACCACCGTGAATGTACCTGAACCGGAATATGAATGAACAGGATTAAATGCATCGGACCAGGTGCCGTCACCAAAGTCCCATGCAACGTCTGTTGCATTATTTGAAGCATTGGTGAAAAAGATATTCTCACCAACTTCAGCGGTGACCTTATCTGTATAGAAATAAGCGTCAGGCTGTATGTCACATGAGCTGAGCATTATAGCTGCTACTGCCGATAAAAACATCATTCTTTTCATGACTGCCGTGTGTTGGTACTGTTATATCAAATCCAAAATCTGTGCCATGATATTTACATAAAAAACAGATAACGGTCAAGTCCAAAAAAAGGCATGAACATCGGCATGCAAAAATTAGTTATCTTTGCAAACTAATTTTAATTCAGATTTAATGATCAGGATAACATTCCCCGACGGCTCTGTCAGGGAGTATCAGAAAGGTGTCAGCAGCTATGAAGTAGCCATGTCTGTCAGCCCCAGGCTGGCCGCTGATGTCTACGCTGCGACGGTAAACGGTGAATTGCGCGATCTCTCCCGCCCTATTGACACTGACGCAACTCTGAAACTGCACAAGTGGGATGACCCTGAGGCAAAACATGCGTTCTGGCACTCTTCTGCTCACCTGATGGCAGAAGCTTTGGAATCACTGTATCCGGGTATAAAGTTCGGTATAGGCCCGGCAATAGAGAGCGGTTTCTACTATGATGTCGACCCGGGTGAAGGCAAAGTTATCACTGACGCAGATCTGCCTGTTATTGAAGACCGGATGAAGGAGCTTGCCGCAAAGAACAGTCCCATAGTGCGCAATGAGGTAAGCAAGAAAGAAGCAATTGAGCTCTTCACAAAAAAGGGAGATGAATACAAGACCGAGCTTATCTCAGAGCTTGAGGACGGCACAATCACATTATACAGGCAAGGCAACTTCACTGACCTCTGCCGCGGGCCTCATCTGCCAGATACTTCATCGATAAAAGCCATCAGGGTCCTGAGCCTTGCCGGTGCCTACTGGAGAGGCGATGAAAAGCGCAAGATGATGACACGCATCTACGGTATTACCTTCCCGAAGCAGAAGATGCTTGATGAATATATGGTCATGATAGAGGAAGCACGGAAGCGTGATCACAGGCGCATCGGAAAAGAGCTTGAACTTTTTGCCTTCTCACCGAAAGTAGGTATGGGTCTGCCTCTGTGGCTGCCCAAGGGAGCCGACATGAAGCAGAGACTGACAGACTTCATGACCAGGGTTTTGAAAGAGAGAGGCTATGTGATGGTTTCGACACCGCATATTGGCAATGTAGAACTTTACAAGACATCCGGTCACTTTGAGAAATACGGTGCAGATTCATTCAGGCCGATAACAACACCGCAGGAGGGTGAGGTATTCATGCTTAAACCCATGAATTGCCCACATCACTGCGAAATTTACAATGCCACACCACATTCATACCGCGATCTGCCCATCAGGATGGCCGAATTCGGCACCGTCTACCGTTATGAACAGAGCGGCGAGCTCCATGGACTCACCAGAGTGCGCAGCTTTACTCAGGATGATGCCCACCACTTCTGCCGCCCTGACCAGCTGAAAGACGAATTCAAGAGCATCATTGACCTTGTACAGTACATCTTCAAGATAGCCGGCTTCAATGAGTTCACAGCACAGATCTCACTTCGCGATCCATCAAACAAAGAGAAGTACATAGGTTCGGATGAGAACTGGGAGAAAGCTGAAAGAGCAATCATAGAAGCTGCCGGAGAGAAAAACCTGACCACCTCCATCGCCATTGGTGAAGCAGCATTCTATGGACCCAAACTTGACTTCATGGTCAGGGACGCAATCGGCCGTAGATGGCAGCTAGGTACCATACAGGTTGATTATAACCTCCCTGAGAGGTTTGAGCTGACATACATGGGCAGCGACAACCAGAAGCATCGGCCGGTGATGATACACAGGGCTGTCTTCGGTTCCATGGAACGTTTCGTTGCCGTGCTCATTGAAAATACTGCAGGGAAATTCCCTTTATGGCTTACCCCTGACCAGGCTGTGATATTACCAATCAGCGAAAAATTTAACGATTATTCAAAAACTATTTTGAATTTCCTTAATAATTCCGATATTCGCACCCTGATTGACGACAGGAGCGAAAAGATAGGTAAGAAGATAAGGGATAATGAGTTAAAGAGGATCCCATACCTTCTCGTGATAGGTGAAAAAGAGGTTGAGAGCGGTACGGTCTCGGTCAGAAGGCAAGGTGAAGGCGATAAGGGAGTTATGAAACCTGATGAGTTCATCAGCCTGATAAAAGACGAGATTTCGAAAGAAATTGGTATTTAAGAGATTGAATTAAAGCATAGTATTAACCTAACTGGAGGACCAAATCATAGCAGGACCAATCTTTTCCAGGCCCAGGCCGGGAAGAAAACCGGAACCGGAACACCGGATTAACAACAGGATCACAGCCAGAACAGTAAGGGTTGTGGGTGAAAACATCGAGCCGAAAGTAATGAGCATCAATGATGCTCTCAGCCTCGCTGACGAAATGGAACTGGATCTTGTTGAGATATCTCCCAACGCAGACCCGCCCGTATGTAAAGTTGTTGATTATCAGAAGTTTCTTTATCAGCAGAAAAAGAAACAGAAGGAGATTAAAGCCAATGCCGCTAAAATAGTTGTAAAAGAGATACGTTTCGGACCTAACACTGACGATCACGATTACAACTTCAAACTGAAGCACGCCATCAATTTCCTCGAAGAGGGAGCCAAGGTCAGAGCCTACGTGTTTTTTAAGGGAAGATCAATTCTCTTTAAGGAACAGGGTGAAAAACTGCTCGCACGTTTTGTAAATGACCTTGATGACTATGGTAAAGTTGACCAGATGCCGAGACTGGAAGGAAAAAGGATGATCATCATCCTCTCTCCGAAGAAGAAGAAATAGAATTTTTTATATACATACATTTATATTATGCCAAAAATGAAAACAAATCCGGGTGCAAAGAAGAGATTTTCTTTGACCGGTACAGGTAAGATCAAGCGCAAGCACGCTTTTAAAAGCCACATCCTTACCAAGAAGTCAACCAAGCGTAAGAGGAATCTTACTTATGACGGAATGGTAGACAAGGCTGACAAGAAGAATGTCCAGCTCCTTCTCGGGTTAAAGTAATGTTAACCGCCTGACAGTGTGATAATCAACTGAATTATTAACCTGGATGTGAAGCATAAAAGACCTTAACGGCGCTTACATCCGAAAAAGAGTAAAGAAAATGCCAAGAGCAACAAACGCACCAGCATCAAAGGCAAGGAGAAAGAAAATCTTCAAGCAGACCAAAGGGTACTTCGGAAACAACGCCACTGTTTACAGTGTGGCCAAGAATGTGCTTGAGAAGGGTCTCGCCTATGCCTATCGTGACCGTAGAGACAAGAAAGGCCAGTTCAGGGCTTTGTGGATACAGAGGATCAACGCAGGAGTTCGCCTTTACGGGATGAGCTATTCAGAATTTATCGGCGGGCTTGACAGGAAGGGTATCACCCTCAACCGCAAGACCCTGGCCGACCTCGCAATGAACCACCCCGAAGCTTTCAAGGCAATTGTTGATAAAGTGAAGGAATAAAAAAAAAGCTGCGCGAGCAGCTTTTTTTTTATCTCGCACTTTTAAAGAACCTCTTGAATCTCACTTTGCCAAGTCCCGTTCCTTCCTTGTCCATAGACAACCATACAATCACCGGGCGACCGACGATATGATCCTCCGGGACATATCCCCAGAACCGTGAGTCGGCAGAGTCGTGCCTGTTATCACCCATCATCCAGTAATAGTCCATTTTAAAGGTGTAGCTGTCAGCAGGCTTACCGTTGATGTAGATAATACCGTCTTTTACCTCCAGGTCATTTTCTTCATAGATATCAATAATCTGTGTGTAGAGGCTCAGGTTCGAGAGATCAAGTCTGACGGTGGCTCCCTTTACCGGTATCCATAAAGGGCCAAAGTTGTCCTCATTCCACCGGTATCCGGGATCATGAGGAAAAATGTAAGGTGCATACTCCCCTGGTCTCATTACCTCCTGCTCAACACCCGTGACATTGGCAAAACCTGATATCACCTTTGCATTGTCCTTCGTCAGGGGGAGCTTATAGACAGTACCTGAGAGCATCATCGACTGATCTGATTTTGATACGCCCATCCTCTCGAATGCCTTCGGGTTTATACGTGTACCATTGGTCCGTACATAATAATCCGTCTGCTGTGTTCCGTTGTCCGGTACGGCAACGTTATTCACATAAAGCTGACCGCTCTTTATTGTGATCGTGTCACCGGGAATTCCCACGCAACGTTTTACATAATTATCGCGACGGTCGACAGGCCTGAAAATCACTGTGTTCTCGCTCCATACAAGCTGCCTGGCCAGAGAATTATACTCCTCCTTGCTCTTCAGTTTCCTGTTTGCCCTGATATCCTCGGCTATAAGCATCTCAACACGTTCTCTGAGAATCTCGTAATAGCTTACTGCAGTATTTTCAAGACACACCGTATCTCCTGCAGGGAAATTAAAAACCACAACATCATTATTCTTCACATGACCAAAACCGGCAAGTCTTTTGTATTTGCGATGTATCAGGTCTGACCAGGACTTGGCTCTGCCATTCGAGAAAGGCATAGTGTTCTGTGTAAATGGAAATGCCAGCGGGGTGTTGGGCATACGAGGCCCGTATGCTAACTTGCTGACTGCCAGATGATCGCCAACAAGAAGTGTCTTCTCCATGGAAGGCGAGGGAATGCGGTAGTTCTGGAAGAAGAATATATTTATAAGTGTAACCGCTACAACTGCAAATATCAGAGCGTCAAGCCATTCAATGACAACGCTGTTTTTGCCTTCACGCTTTTTCCAGAACGTCCAGTTCACCTTCCTGCTCACATAAATATCAAATATTACCGGCAGACCGAACAGCCACCAGTAATTACCAAGCCATATAACCCAGAGGATATATAAGGCTGCCGCAATTCCAAATTTGAAGTATTTGCTCTGGAGAATTTTATTCATCTTTCTTTTATTTGGCTGCAAATCTAATTATAATTAAAGATTTAAGACGTCATTCATTGTAAAAACCCCTCTGCGGGTTGAGATATAGCCCGCAGCCAGCAATGCTCCTGCAGCAAATCCCTTGCGGCTCAGCGCCTCGTGCCTGAGGGTAATTTTATCTGCATCCGATGCCCAGGTCACAGTATGAATTCCGGGTACTGTACCCTCTCTCTGTGACGTAATTGTTATTTTCTTCGGATCAGTCATATCCCCTGCCTTGCACCATCCGTTATACGCACTGTTCTGACCCGCAATATCCCCTGCAAGAGTTATAGCAGTCCCGCTGGGGGCATCAAGCTTTTGTGCATGGTGCATTTCATCAACAGACACCTGATAATCATGGTGGAGATTCATTATTCGCGCAAGCTCTTTATTAAGCCTGAAGAGAATATTTACACCAATGCTGAAATTCGATGAATGGATGAATGAGCCGTTTTTTTCAAGACAGAGACGCGTCACCTCGTCATATCTTGCCAGCCATCCCGTCGAGCCTGAGACTACCGGAATGCCGAGTACAAGAGCTCTGAGGATTGTGTCGGCTGCTGCCCCGGGTCCTGTAAATTCAATGGCGACATCACACCTCTCAGCCGTTACATTGTTGAAATCGCCTGCATTATGAATATCAGTCCTTATAACCACGGTGTGACCACCTGCGACAGCAGCCTGTTCGATCTCGCGGCCCATACGGCCATATCCCAGCAGGGCAATTCTCATCTATACCTCAGCCTCCAGTTTTATTTTGGCTGTTTTGCCAAGATCCTTCAGGTAAAAATGTGAACCTGTATAAAAGAGAATGGCTCCGAGCATAAGCATAAAGGGAAGAAGGGACAGGGCTGTCTTGATATCGTATATGTCATAGAGCTTGCCTATAACTAAAGGTGCAGTAGAGGCTCCGAGAAGGTTTTGCACCACGACAGCAATGGCATATGACATTGCCCTCAGTCCTGCATGTATGACATCCTGCGTTACGGCAGCCGCTGCCGGGACAAAGGCAGTGAGTGTCACGCCCATCAACAGGAAGAAGATATACTGAACAGTTCCCTTAGTGAACCATAGCGCAATCAGCAGAAAGACTGCCGAAAGAAGAGATGTCATTGCCGGTAGTAACAGGCGCGCCCTGAGGTTCGTTTTTCTCCACTGGTCGGTAATGTATCCTCCCAGAGGTGCTCCCACAATTGCCAGAACCATTACCGCACTTGCCATCGAACCTGCCTTCTCGACGGGAAGGTCACGCGTGACGTGGAAATAGGTTGAAAGCCATGTTATAAGTGAGGTTGAGACAAAAACAACCGCAGCAAATCCGAAATAAGTCAATATCAGAGAAGGTCTGGACAGGAATTCTTTAGTGATATCATTTACTTTCATCTTTGTCCTTTTATTCTGACTGTCGGTAAAAGAGAGATCGACAGTTTTATAGTCTTTCACAAAGAAGAAAAGCACGGCTATAATAAGTCCAGGCAGGGCCACCAGTCCGAAAGCATGCTTCCACCCCAGCCTGGTGGCAATAATACCTCCCAGCAGTACGCCAATGGCTGTTCCCATAGGTATTGAAGCATTCCACAGACCCATCATCCTTGATCGCTTATCCTCGGGATAAAGACCTGAGATCACGGCTGTACCGCCGGGAGCATAGCCTGCTTCTCCTACTCCAATCAAAGCCCTTGTAAACAACAGCTGCATAAAGTTGCCGGTAAGAGCACATAATGCCGTGGCTAAGCTCCACAGTACTGCCATGATACCGATCGTTTTTGTCCGGTTCCATCTGTCAACGAGTATTGAAACAGGAAATGTAAGCAGGACTATTGCCCAATATACCGCTGACATAAGAAGTCCGCTCTGGGTATGCGTTATCCCGAGATCCTTTTCAATATTAACAAACATCGATGTGACAATCGACCTGTCTATATAATCAAACATATAAAGCAGGAAGAGCAGCACAAATACATAATTTGTGTATCCTTTCGTGTAGAGATAACCCTGGGGAATGATCTTGTTTTTCATGGTTTCAGTTAACGGAGTTTTAGTTCAAAGGCTTACATGTAGCCAAAGTAATGTCATTTTTTCCATCTATTGCCAGCTTTACCAGATCATTGGCAGGAAAATTTTGATCACAATAGCGATGACAGTATTGAGATAGCCTCCTTCCGGTCGCTGCCGCAGAATTCCGGTTCAGCCTTGAATACCCGGCAGACCCTTGGTCTTTCAGGTTTATTCCATAATGCGCATCTATAATCAGCTGAAAGATGAATACATCTCGCTCCTGAAGGTTTGCCGCCAGGCATTCCGGGTATAGGAGATGATATCGACGGAACTATACAGCAGGCTCCGCAACTGCTCCTGCATTCCATTTATGACTATTGGGAAAATTAAACCCTGCCACGGGAGGCAGGGTTTAATAATATCATTAAGTTGCTTATCTGGTCTGATCGTCAATTTTTGCATCAACGGCATTCTTCTTCACCGAGGCAATACCGTTGTCACAGCTGGTTTGTGTTTCGTATAATTCGCTTGAACCAATTACCTGGCCATTTGTAGCCTTCAGGTTAAAATGAAATTTACCGTTCTTTGCAGCCTTTGCTTCAAACCTCTTTGTTTCAGCGGCATTTTTCATAACTGACTTGACACCATTCATGCATGAAGGTTTTGAAGCATATCCTTCGCTGGTAAGGATTGTCTCGCCGTTGCCTGCTTCAAGGTTGAACTGGAACTCACCGTTTTTTCTTTTTGAGATCACAAATTTTCCCATGATTTTTGAATTTATTGATTGTTATTTTGGCATAAATGCATTCAAATATACAAAAAAACAATGTTAGATTTACCAATTAGAATTTTATGCGAATCGATATAATAACATTATTGCCAGAACTTCTGAGAAGTCCGTTTGACGAATCGATAATCAAAAGGGCCAGGGCAAAAGGTATAGCAGAAATCAACATAATTAACCTGCGCGATTTCTCGACAGATAAACATAAAAGTGTTGATGACTATCCGTTCGGCGGAGGACCAGGAATGGTTATGATGATTGAACCTGTCTATAATTGCATCACCCACCTTTCCTCTCAGCGCCACTATGATGAGGTCATCTACACTTCTCCTGATGGCATCTCTTTCAACCAGCATATTGCCAATGACCTTTCGATGAAAAAAAACATCATCATTCTTGCCGGTCATTATAAGGGTGTTGATCAGCGTATCAGGGATCATCTTGTCACGATGGAGATATCGATCGGAGATTATGTGCTCAGTGGAGGCGAGTTGCCTGCAGCAGTGATAGCAGACGCAATTGTGAGACTTCTTCCCGGAGCTATTTCCGATTCCAGCTCTGCTCTGTCAGACTCATTCCAGGATAACCTCCTTGCTCCTCCCGTTTATACCAGACCTGCAGATTTCAGAGGATGGAAAGTACCTGATATTCTGATTGGTGGTAATACTCCGGAAATTGAAAAATGGCGATTTGAACAGTCAGTCCGGAACACCGAAAAGAAGAGACCTGACCTCCTCCTGGGAAAATCATGATTCCAAAGCTTCTTTTTGTCGAAAAAGGTTCGTAAAATTGTCCTCCCTGATAAATAATTAATAACATAAAATTTTTGCATATGAAACCTCAGGATTATATCGAGAGAGAAGAGAAATTCGGAGCCCATAACTATCATCCCCTGCCCGTTGTGCTTGACAGAGGCCAGGGACCGTATGTATGGGACGTTGAGGGCAAACGCTACTATGATTTTTTATCAGCATACTCAGCAGTTAACCAGGGTCACTGCCACCCCAAAATAACCGCCGCACTGGTTGAGCAGGCTAGTAAGCTTACTCTCACATCAAGAGCTTTTTTCAATTCTGTCCTTGGTGAATATGAGGAATATGTCACAAAGTATTTCGGTTATGATAAGGTTCTGCCAATGAACACCGGGGCTGAGGCAGACGAGACCGCCCTTAAACTGTGCCGAAAGTGGGCTTACCTTGTAAAAGGAATCAGAGAGAACCAGGCTAAGATCATTGTCTGTGAAGGCAATTTTCACGGCCGCACGATAACTGTCGTTTCCATGTCGACAGACCCGGACGCAAGAAAGGACTACGGACCTTTCACTCCCGGTTTCATAACCATACCTTACAATAACATCCCGGCCCTTGAGAATGCTCTTGCTGATCCTGATGTTGCCGGCTTCCTCGTTGAACCGATACAGGGTGAAGCAGGCGTCTTCGTTCCTGATGAAGGATATATCAAAAAGGCCTACGATCTCTGCAGGCAGAAGAATGTTCTCTTCATTGCTGATGAGGTGCAGACAGGCATAGGCCGTACAGGCAAGCTGCTAGCGTGTGACCATGAAGGTGTGAGACCTGATATCCTCATTCTGGGCAAGGCACTCTCAGGCGGTGTTCTGCCGGTCTCTGCCGTACTTGCAGATGATTATATAATGCTTACAATTAAACCCGGCGAACATGGATCAACATTCGGCGGCAATGCTCTGGCAGGAAAAGTTGCCATAGCAGCACTCGAGGTTGTCAGAGAGGAAAAACTTGCTGAGAAAGCTGAGAAGCTCGGAAAAATATTCCGTGACGAAATGAGGGCACTTAAATCAAACATGATAGAGCTCGTAAGGGGTAAAGGCCTTCTCAATGCCATCGTTATAAGGCCAAAGAACGGAAAGGAAGCTTGGGATGTATGCCTCGCCATGATGGAGCTGGGTGTGCTGGCCAAACCCACCCACGGTCATATAATCAGGTTCGCACCTCCCCTTGTTATCACGGAAGAGCAGCTTCGCGATGCCATCTCCATTATTAAAAAAGCCATTCTGAAATTTGAATAGATCTGATATGAGATATAGCTTTATAGTAAGTGCTTCCATAGCGCTTCTCCTTAGTTCATGTGCAATAACAAACCGTAACGCAACAATCACCCGGGATGAGCTCATGGATATCACCTCGCGCCTTGCCAGTGATGATTTTGCCGGAAGGGGGACGGGAACAGGACCCGACACCATAGCGGCATCCTATATAAGAAGACAGTTAAGCAGAGCCAAACTGCAGCCATATATCGGTGACGGCCTGCAAAGATTTGATGTAAACGTTTCAGCCGAGAGTGGCAAGGCGAACAGGCTTGCAATAAATGGTAATGTGCTGGTTCCCGGAACTGACTTTGTTCCGCTGGCTCTCACGGCAAACGACTCGCTTAATGCCGGAGTGGTCTTCTGTGGATATGGCTTTATGGCGGCAAACGATTCTATGAAATGGAATGACTTCAGGGACATTGATTTAAAGGGTAAATGGGCTCTGATGATGCGCGGATATCCTGATGCCAATCCTGCTGCCTCACCCTATAACACTCTTGGCTCTGACAGGGTGAAGGTGCTGTCTGCCAGGGAGAACGGAGCCGCAGGGGCACTGCTTGTATCAGGTGAGGAGTGGGATGCGGCCGATAACCTTGACAAAACTTCAAGGGGCGTGAGCAGTTCAGGAATTCCCGTAATGCAGATCAAAAGAAACATAGCAGATGCTATTCTGAAACCTGCCGGAAAAACTATAAAAGAGCTTGAAAAGAAAGCAGGATCAGAACTCAAACCTGACAGCTTCATTACCGGTTCGACAGCAGACGGTATTGCAGAGGTCATGGCTAAGAATGCCGTCGCTGCAAATGTGGTTATGTCCCTTGAAGGCACAACCCTGAAAGATGAATATATCATTGTTGGTGCTCATTATGATCACCTCGGTTTGGGAGGACCCGGATCAGGAAGCAGGACACCGGATACTGTTGCGGTTCATTACGGAGCTGACGACAATGCCTCCGGCGTTGCCCTGATGATAGAGCTGGCAGAGAAACTTGCCGCAGTGAAAGGGGGATTTGCCCGCAGCATTTTGTTCGTCGCTTTCACAGGCGAAGAACTGGGATTGCTGGGATCGAAGTATTTCGTTGAAAACATGGGCATCAATCCCTCATCTGTCGACCTGATGGTGAACCTCGATATGGTGGGACGGATGAAGGAGGGAAACGGGGTGCAGGTGGGTGGCGTAGGAACTGCAGCAGGACTCCGTGATACTGTAAAATCAGTCAATGACACCACCCTGCTCAGCCTAAGCTTCACCGAAGAAGGATATGGTCCGTCCGATCATTCTTCTTTCTACAGTAAAAACATACCTGTTCTTTTCGTCACTACCGGTCTGCATCTCGACTATCATACCCCGTCTGACACCTATGACAAGCTTAATTATGACGGTATGGTCAGAATAGGCAATCTCATTTACAGGGTGGTGGCCGATGCCGCCAATGAGCCCGCCAGACTGGCTTTTCAGGACGCTGGTCCGAAGGGGCCTTCCCAGACAGTTTTGCGTCGCAGGGGAGTCACACTGGGAATCATGCCTGACGTCGCCGGCACTGTGAAGAACGGTCTGAGAGCTGACTTTGTCTTTCCCGGAAGACCGGCGGCACTGGGCGGAATGATCAAGGGAGATGTTATTGTTGCTCTTGATAATAAGCCTGTGAATAATATTGAAGACTATACCTTCAGGCTCAGTCAGCTGAAACACGGGCAGGCAGTCACGGTTGACGTACTGCGTAACGGAAAACACGAGCTTTTGCTTATTCAGTTGTAGTACTACAGATCAGTCAGCATAAATGAAAAAGACACTCTTCTGGATAATAGCTGTTTTGATTACGATTGCGGCTGCAATGTATCAGAGAATGACCGGTCCGACATATCCGGTCAAAGCGTCAGTTGCCATCGAAGGCACAGAATATGATATAAGCCTCAAGAGGAGCCAGACAAATACCCATCCCTGCACAATCAGCCTCGAAATTCCCGGCGCCGTTACCGGAAAGATTTATTACAGGAGGTTCAGGATGGATGAGGAGTGGACTGCTTCAGACATGCACCGGGACGGGAACAATCTTGTGGGTGAGCTTCCCTCCCAGCCCGCGGCAGGAAAACTTGAATATTTTATCACTCTTACCACACTTTCGGGAAGTGAGATACCCATAAAAAGGGATGAACCGGTACTGATAAGGTTCAAGGGCGATGTGCCGGCATTTGTCATGATACCGCATATTCTGATCATGTTTTTAGCCATGCTGCTCTCGAACCTGGCAGGCCTCACAGCCGCCTTCGGCAGAAGTGAGCAGAGAAGACAGGGCCGCTGGGCTCTCTGGCTGCTTCTGGCGGGAGGAATGATCCTTGGTCCGTTAGTGCAGAAATATGCCTTCGGCGAGTTATGGACAGGGGTACCGTTTGGCTGGGATCTTACTGATAATAAGACACTTATTGCAATTATTGGATGGATATTGGCCGTTGTAATGAACCGCAAGCGTGAACGTCCTGCATATACCATTGCGGCAGCAATCCTTCTTCTGCTGGTCTATTCCATACCTCACAGCCTATTCGGTTCACAGCTTGACTACGCCACAGGAACGGTGACACAGGGCTGAAAACTTTTTTTTATCCTCTTGCAGCTTTTTTTTAACTTGGATGCAGCATTCACGCATTACATTCGTCATTGCTATGAATAGTTCAAGTACGTGGGTGCAGCGTCTAACATACATAAATCAGATCTTCTAAGAAAGATGGAAAATGTTGAAGCAGCATTCAGGAACATACACCAGGACCTGATCGACGGGTGTCGTGATGGCGACCAGCAGGCGCAGTTCCAGGTTTACAAGTTGTACTACAAGGCTATGTTCAACACAAGCCTGCGTATTGTGAACGACAGCATGGAGGCTGAAGATGTGATGCAGGAAGCGTTCCTCTCAGCCTTCGAAAAGATAAACACCTACTCAGGTACCGTCAGCTTCGGTGCATGGCTGAAGAGAATAGTGGTGAACAGATCACTCGACTCCCTGGGAAAAAGGAAAGCGATCTTTGAAGACATTGACAGTCACACCGGCCTCCGCGACGACAGCAACGATGACGCTGCTTACCTGGCGGATCTGGAAGCTAAGGTTGAAGAAGTGAAAGCAGCCGTTGAAAGGCTGCCGGAAGGATACCGGGTGATACTCTCTCTCTACCTCATCGAAGGTTATGATCACGATGAGATAGCAGAACTGCTCAACATCTCAAGCAGCACCTCAAGATCACAACTCTCGAGGGCAAAGCAGAAGCTGGTGGGCGAATTGAAAAACAGAAATAAATAAGAATCATGAATAGACTGGAAGAGATAATCAAAAAAAGAAGGAGCGAGTTTGACGACAGGGAGCCGTCAGATGGTCACTTCGAGAGGTTCAGCTTCAAGCTGGCGATACGGTTGCATACAGGTAAAACCAAACGGAGCATTCTTCCGTACCTGCTCAAGGCAGCTGTCGTCACCCTTCTGGTTACCCTCTCATCACTGTGGTCATTTGACCACTTCATCAAGCCAAACCTGAAAAAGACCATGACTCTGAGCGAGGTGTCTCCCGAATATCGCGAAGTGGAAAAATACTACGTCCATCAGGTGAGCTTCATGGAAAACGAATTTACTTCCCTCGATTTAAGTAATCCCGAACAGAAGGAGATTATGATGAAGGAGCTTGCAAGCATGGATTCAGTCTATGTGGAGCTCCAGAAGGAACTGAAGGCAAACCCGAATGATCAGCGCATCGTCGATGCCATGATCAAACATTACCAGTCAAAAATTGAAGTTATGAGTTATCTTCTTGATCAGCTCAAACAAATAAAGGCAGAAACCGAAAATCCAAGCAGCCATGAAAAAGTTACGATTTAACCAGAGGGTGGCGACATTCGCAGTATTACTCTGCGCAGTCACACTGACAGCCTCAGCAGTAGAGGTGAAGAAGGAGTTTCACAGGGAGATGGTGCCTACTGACAATACCACTCTCACAGTCCTCAACAAGTTTGGTTCGGTAGTCACGGAGACCTGGTCTCAGAACAACATCGTTATTGATGTGACTGTCAAAGTTGAACACTCATCAGCCGAGAGGGCACAGAAGCTCCTCGACATGATCGAGGTAAAATTCACTGAAGAAGGCGGTAACCTCAGGGCAGAGACCGTCTTCAACGAAGACTTTTCATCCATCAACTGGAAAGGCGGATCCAACACGTTCAGCATCAACTATAACGTAAAAATGCCGGCAAACATCAACCTTGATGTGACAAACAAGTACGGCAATACTGTCATAGATGAGGTCTCGGGACTGACGAACCTGGCGGTCAAGTATGGCGATCTTACCGTGCACAAGCTGTCAAGAGGCAATACCAAACCACTGAACACCATCAATGTAGCCTATGGCAAAGCATCAGCAGATGAGCTTGGATGGGCTGATATCACAGCACGCTACTGCGGACAGTTCAGGATTGAAAAAGCTTCTGCTCTTCTGGTTGACAGCAAATACTCAAAGGTCTCTGTAGGTGAGGTGAGTTCACTGGTGGCCGAAGCCAAATATGACGGATATGTTGTCACTGCTGCAAATAATGTTGTCATGATGGCCGGATATACAGATATCAGCATGGGAAAAGTGAATAAGAAACTTGAAATAGAAACAAAATACGGCAACCTTTCAGTAGATGTGATCCCGGCCGAGTTTAACAGTATCAGCGTCAAGGCCGGTTACTGCTCGGTGAAGCTGGGAATAAACCCTTCAGCATGCTACACGCTCAAAGCAAATAGCTCTTACGGAAGCATAAAAGTTGATGATGCAAATTTTTCTCCAACCAGAAGGATCGCTGGCAATACCTCCACAGAGCTTGAGGGCAAGGTAGGCAAATGCAGCAGCCCCAAATCAAATGTGGAAGTTGACGCTTCATACGGGTCTGTAAAATTATATTAGACGATTTGGATTAGATTTTCAAGTAGAGACGCCCATTTTGGGCGTCTTTGCGTGTAGCGACGCCCTATTAGGGCGCCGTTACGTTTTACCTTTATCGAATTAATTTATCCGGTTCGTCGTCGAATATAAATACACCGTTTTTACCGTCCGAAGTTTTGTACCCGCGGAACATGCCGGTGGTGTTGAATGGCATGGATATGTTCCCGGTACGGTCAAGAGCTATCACGCCACCGGTCCCCCCTGCCCTGACCAGTTTATCCATTACCACCAGCCTCGCAGCCGAATCAACTGTTAATCCCTTATATTCCATCAATGCAGAAATATCATGGGCAACGGTAAACCTTATGAAATATTCTCCGTGACCTGTGCCAGATACTGCACATGTTGCGTTGTTGGCATAATTCCCCGCACCTATCACAGGTGTGTCGCCTATGCGGTTGTAGCGCTTGTTTGTCATCCCACCTGTTGAAGTGCCGGCAGCCAGATCACCGTTCATGTCAAGTGCCACGCATCCGACAGTGCCGTGCTTCTCGTCCTCCAGGGCTCTCTGAAGTTCCTGGTACCTTTTCTCAGTATAGAAGTATGACGGATCAACGATCTCAAGTCCCTGGCTGGCGGCAAATTCCGAGGCGCCCCTGCCGGCTAGCATCACGTGGGGAGAAGCCTCCATCACTTTCCTTGCGGCGGATATGGGGTTCTTAATGTCAGTCACGCCTGCCACGGCTCCTGCAGAGAGGTCGCTGCCATCCATTATTGACGCGTCAAGTTCATTGCGGCCCTCATGCGTAAAAACAGCACCTTTACCGGCATTGAACATGGGTGAGTCTTCCATAAGCCTTATGACATGCTCAACAGCATCGAGTGCAGTACCCCCTGCAGCGAGAACAGCGGCACCCGTGTCTGTCACAGCCTTCATCATGTCACGGTAAGCAGCTTCTGTCTCCGGCGTCAGGCCTTCACGGGTGATACCCCCAGCCCCGCCGTGAACGGCGATTGCCCACCGCGATCCTCCCACAGGAAGTTGCAGGTTAATTTCCATTATTGATTTGACGGCACGGTCAGAGAAGAAATCAGCAGCAGGAAAAAGGGAGAACCGTCCGGCACCTTCAGGGTTATCACTGTCGACAATCAGCATTTCCTGCTGATCATTGCGGTTTACAATCTCGCTCAGGGTAAAAGCCGCCCGGTAGCCGTCCACTCCTGCAACCACAGCCAAACCCTTCTGCAGTACTTCAGGTGAGAGTGTATAATACCCTGTAAGTAAATCAGATAACATTATACCGGTAAATGGGGTCGTCCCGTGGATCCCCTTTCCACGACCGTAGAAGACAGTTTTGTAGGTCATATCCACGCTTTTCTGCGGAAGTTCAGTGATCCTGTTCCTGAGCTTGCCATTGACACATAACCTCATTGTCTCAATGAACATAGGATTTATGTCCTTATTTATAACATACTTGCTGTCGAGCGATCTTACCGTGATGCGCACAGGATTACTTATATTCCTGGCTGTGATTAGGTCGTTGCCTGCTACCACTTTTGTCTGTTGCGGCAGTGGCCAGAGGTCTTTACTCCTGGAAGGCACTATTCGCGCGACGGATGTGGCAATAATGTTGCGATGCCGGTCGACGGGGTAATAGATCTCTCCCCATGAAAAAGTGACACTCTCGCCTGCTTCATTGGATACTTCGACATACAGATCTATTATAGGCGGAAATTCAGTCTCGTTCTTTTTCCTGAGCACAATGCCGTCGAGAATATCGTAAAGTGAGTACCCGTCGTATCGATATGCTCCGGTGAAGCTAACACCGCTGTCTTTCAGGTTTGTCTCTTTGACCGTGATGCTGCGGAGAGGCAGTTTGTCAAGATCGACTGTCATCTCCTTTGCCACCTCTCCCGTCACCAGGATCTTTTTGCTGCCCTTCAGCCTGATTGTGGGTGCATCATCATAAAAGTCGTTTGTCTGCGCTGCCAGTGATGCCGTGAACAACATCATAACTACAACTGAAGGTATAAGCAATTTATTCATCTGTTTTTGTATTTAAATATCCAAATCTATGACTGTGATGCCTGCACCACCCCGGTCAACATGCTCATCTACAGCGCTCTTCACGGCACCGGTCGAATCAAGATACTGCCGTATCATATGCCTCAGGATGCCATTGCCCTTGCCGTGCAGGATACGCAGATGCCTGAACTGAATCATCAGCGCTGTGTCAATGAACTCCTGTACGACCTGCAATGCCTCATCAGTACGCATGCCCCTGACATCTATTTCAGGATTGAACTGATTCCTACGCGTATTAAGTGACCAGTCTATCTTCTGCTGCGGCCGGTTCTTTGACACCTCCTTCAGGTACCCGGCAGCATCGACAGGCTCCGTCTTATCTATATCAACACTCATCTTCAGACTGTTGGATTCGATCTGCAGCTTTTTACCTCTGACCTCCGTGACCTCACCCACCGTGTCGGTACCTGTTATCCTGACATAGTCACCCGGAGAGGGTTTGCCTGACTTCTTTTTTACGACAGGTTCAGGTGTTGTTTTTCTGCTGATTCGTTTCACTATGCCGGCGGTGCTGCTCTTAAGCTGTGGCGGGGCAGGTAGCGGCACCTCCGGGTGTTTCTCCTCTACAGTCAGATGCTCGCGGAAGGAGTCCAGCTCATCACGTACCTCTTTTGTCTTTTCCTTCTCTGCCTGTGCCTCGCGTATTGTACGTATAGTGTTCTCTATCATCTTGTTAGTCTCTTGAAGCATCTCTTCCGCCTTGTTTTTTGCCCGGCCGATGATCTCCTTTTGCTGAATTTTAATAGCGCCCAGCTGAGCCTCGTAGGCAGTGATAAGCTCTTCGAGCCTCTTTTCATGGTGACGCACAGCCTCACGTTTTCTCTCCCAGTAACGTTTGTCACGTGCTATCTCCCTGAGGTTACGGTCAAAGTCCACGTTTCCCTCACCGGCCCTTGCAGCGGCATCATTGAGTATCTCCTGTGGCAGACCTATCTTTTTTGCTATCTCAAAGGCGAACGAGCTCCCCGGCTTACCCTGATCCAGGCGAAAGAGAGGCTGCATGAGCTGGTTGTCGAATGCCATGGCGCCATTGCTTATGCCCTCCTGCGAGGTGGCGAAATGCTTGAGGTTGGTATAATGTGTAGTGATTACCCCATAGGCTTTCCGTGCATTCAGTTCAGCGAGGATGGCCTCCGCAATCGCCCCTCCTATGACCGGTTCGGTGCCAGTGCCAAACTCATCTATCATTACAAGTGAGTTATCATCGGCATATTTCAGCATCTGCTTCATGCTGATCAGGTGAGAGCTGTATGTGCTCAGGTCATTCTCTATGCTCTGCTCGTCGCCGATGTCAATGAAGAACTTGCCGAAGATGCCTGTCTCGGTGCCTTGGGCTGCAGGGATCGTCATCCCGCACTGAAGCATATATTGCACCAGTGCCACAGTCTTGAGGCAGACTGACTTTCCGCCGGCATTCGGGCCTGAAATGACCAGGATGCGGTCCCTGCTGTCGATCCTGATTGTCAGCGGCACGACCTCCCTGCCGGTGCTGCGCGAAAAAGAGAGTGTAAGAAGAGGGTGACGGGCATTGATCCACCGTATGTGAGGTGTATCAGCTACGGCAGGCTTTATGCACTGCAGTCTGTTCCCGAAGAGTGCCTTTGCCCTTATAAAATCTATCATGGCAAGGAAGGCGAAGTTGTCCTCAAGATCATCGATATACGGCCTGATAGTATCGGCCAGTGCCGTCAGGATCCGCACTATCTCCCTCTTCTCCTGGTGTTCAAGCTCTGTAATCTCGTTATTGAGCTCAACCACCTCGGCGGGCTCAATGAAAACTGTTTTTCCCGTTGCGGATTCATCATGTACAAAGCCTTTTATGCTTCGTTTATCTGAGGCGCTGACAGGAATCACTCCGCGGCCGTTACGCACAGCCACGGTTGCATCGCGGTCGACAATTCCGTCAGCCTGTGCCTGGCGCAGGACAGAGTGCAGCTTTCTGACCGCCGCCATGCTCTTCGCCGACAGGTCAGCACGTATGATCTTCAACGCCGGAGAAGCACTGTCGCGAACCTTTCCCTCCTTGTCGATTATACGGTCAATGGCCTCACCAACAAATGGATAGAAGGTCACCCTGAAAGCCAAAGCTGACAGACCGGGATACTTTGCATCCTTCCTGTTTTTAAAGAAGCCTATGATACGCCTGATCGTATCAAGCGATCCTCTGAACGCCACTACCTCTTCCAGCTCCGGAAAGGTGCCCTCGACACGCAGCTTTTCAAGCATGGAGTGAGGGTCGTTATAGTTATCAGACGGGAATTGCTCGCCGCTTTGAAGTAACTGCTGGAACTCCTCCGTCAGTGCAAGTCGTTTTCTTACCTCCTCCCCGGAAAAGGAGACCTTCATTGCCTCCACCAGACGAATACCGGAAGGGCTGAGGCAGTTAGCCGTCAGATACTCCCTGATCCGGTCAAAGCTGATTTTTGTCTCGTATGTGTCAGGATAGATCATATATGTCCGGGATAATGGATGGCTGAATTCTACTCTTTTATTCCTTCCAGATCAAGAATGAATGCATATTCGAGTGCCGTTTTCCTGAGACGTTCGAAACGGCCTGAAGCTCCGCCATGACCTGCTGCCATATTCACATCCATGATCAGGATATTGTCATCAGTTTTTTTGTCCCTCAGCCTGGCAACCCACTTGGATGGCTCCCAGTACTGTACCTGCGAATCCCAGTATCCGGTGGTAACCAGCATGTTAGGATAGTTGTGTTCCTTAACCTGGTCATAAGGCGAATATGATAGCATGTAGTCATAGTACTCCTGTTTTCGCGGATCTCCCCATTCATCCCATTCAAAAGTCGTAAGAGGTATAGATGCATCAAGCATGGTGGTTACAACATCAACGAAAGGCACCTGGGCTATCACTCCGTTGTATAGTTCCGGCTCCATGTTGGCAATTGCACCCATAAGCAGGCCTCCTGCACTGCCACCCTCTGCGTAGAGGTGCTTTGCCGAGGTATATTTCTCGTTTATCAGATATCTCGCACAATCGTTATAGTCTGTGAATGTGTTTATCTTCTTCAGCAGCTTGCCATCCTCATACCACTGGCGACCCATCTCGCTTCCTCCCCTGACATGGGCTATAGCGTAGGCGAAACCCCTGTCAAGAAGGCTTATAACAGATGAACGGAACGAAGGATTGGTGGAAAAACCATATGAACCATAAGCATATAATAAAAGAGGGGCACGGCCATCCCTTGCAAATCCTTTCCGGTAGACAAGAGAGACAGGCACCATTGTACCGTCAGCAGCCTTTGCCCAGAGGCGTTTTGATTCATAGTTATTCTTGTCGAATCCGCCGAGCACACTGTCCTGCTTCAGAAGCGTCTTACTCCTTGTGGCCATGTCATAATCGAAGACTGAGTTCGGCGTGGTAAGTGATGAATAGCTGTATCTTAACAGGGTTGTGTTGGCATTGGGATTTATGCTTATACCTGCGGTGTATGTCTCTTCCCCAAAGTCAAGGAAATGCTCAGAGCCGTCAGCAAGACTAATTACCCGCAGGTTGGTGAGCCCCTTGATTCTCTCGTCAGCAACGAGGTATTTATCAAAGACCTCGAAGTTTTCCAGAAGCACATCCTTGCGGTGCGGTATGACCTCTTTCCAGTTTTCCTTACCTGTTTTACTCTCGGCACATTTCATCAGCTTGAAGTTCCTGGCGCTGTCAGCATTGGTTAAAATGTAGAACTGTCCGTTCAGGTGCTCAACCCTATAGAGGCGGTCAACCACCCTGGGCTCAAAAACAATCACCTCACTTTCAGGCTTTGCAGCATCGATAAGGTGCACTTCGCTAGTGAGTGTCTGGTCTGACTCTATGGTTATATATTTCTTGCTCTTCGTCTTGCCAAGAGAGACTGAGAATGTTTCATCAGCCTCATCATAGATGAGCTTGTCCTCACTTACAGGTGCCCCGAGAATATGCTTCAAAACCTTTGCCTCGCGCAGGGTTTCGGGGTCTTTCAGCACATAGAAGACACTCTTGTTATCATTAGCCCATACCGCCTGCCCGGATACATTGTCTATTTTGTCGGTAAGCAGCTTCCCGCTTTTCAGATCCTTGAAGTACAGTGTATACTGTCTGCGGCTGACATGGTCTACGCCATAAGCCAGGAGGTTATTATCAGGAGATATTGACATGCCACCGACCCCGGTATATTTTTGACCTTCTGCCAATGTATTGACATCTAGGAGTATCCGGGCGCTGTCGGCACCTTCCTTTCTTCTGAAGTACACCGGGTATTCCTTGCCCGTATAGTATTTTGTTTTGTAATAGTAGCCATTGTCGAGGTACGGAACAGTCTCATCATCTTCCTTAATGCGTCCCTTCATCTCTTTAAAAAGCTTCTGCTGGAACTCCTCAGTGTGTTTCATTATGGCCTTTGCGTAATCATTCTCGGCATTCAGGTAGTCCAGCACCTTCACCGTCTGTGAGTCAGGTACCCCGGCATTTTTTTGCTCGTCACTGAGACGCATCCAGAAGTATTCATCGACACGCTCATTTCCGTTGTTTTTAATGACATAGGGATCTTTCTGAGCCACCGGTGGTTGCGGTTTTTTGTCGCTGCATGATGCCATGGCGAGCAGCATTGCCACCAGGATTAACATTTCATGTTTTCTCATAAGATG